>Ga0255097_1000518_pt1 | contig 15772 bp, 16 predicted proteins | sample Colum_Atlam_RepB_2_FD_188436 | JGI IMG/M metagenome (GOLD analysis project Ga0255097, IMG submission 188436) | Freshwater microbial communities from Columbia River, Oregon, United States - Colum_Atlam_RepB_8d | ecosystem: Environmental > Aquatic > Freshwater > River | place: USA: Oregon...
TGTCGAAGCGGCGGCGCCATTCGGCGGCATATTCCTGCAGGGCCTTGAGCGTGTCGCCGACCACCACCTGCGGCAGCGGCAGCTCGACGCGCCGCGATACCAGCGCGCCGGCAGCACCGGCCGCGGCCGCGGCTTCCAGGAAATTGTGGCCGTCGAAGCGCTCGCCCTGCAGCGCCACGTAGAGATCGCCCGGCTGCAGCGTGCGCGTGTCGGTGCCGACACGGGCAAAGCCGGCGTCGGCGCCGGCGAGTTCGCCGTTGAGCAGGCGCGCCAGCGTGGAGAGACGGTCCATCATGCGGCGGCCCCGAGCAGTTGTGCGACGTAGGCGCGGTCGCTGTAGTGGCGGCGCTCGGCGCCGTGGATCTGGTAGTCCTCGTGGCCCTTGCCGGCCACCAGCACGGTATCGCCCGGCCCTGCGCCCTGCACCGCCGCCGCGATGGCCTCGGTGCGGCTGTGGATCACGCGCACCGCGGCGGCGCCGGACATGCCGGCGCGGATCTCGGCGACGATGGCGGCGGGGTCCTCGCTGCGCGGATTGTCGTCGGTGATGATCACCCGGTCGGCGCCCTCGGCCGCTGCCCTGCCCATCAGCGGGCGCTTGCCGCGGTCGCGGTCGCCGCCGCAGCCGAACACGCACCACAGGGTCTGGGCGGTGTGCGCCCGCGCCGCGCTCAGCGCCGCCGCCAGCGCGCCCGGCGTGTGGGCATAGTCCACCACCACCAGGGCCGGGGAAGCGGGGCCGCGGAAGGCCTCCATGCGACCCGGCACGGTGCTGGCCTCGCCCAGCGCGGCCACGGCCTGCTGCAGCGTGAAGCCGCCATGCAGCACCGCGGCCAGCGCCGCCAGCAGGTTGTAGGCATTGAAGCGGCCGAGCAGGCGGCTGTGCAGCATCGCCTGGCCCCAGCTGCTGTCGATCTGCAGCTCGATGCCGCGCTCGTGCAGGCGCAGGCCGCGGCCGATGACGTAGGCGCCTTCGCGCGGCACCCCGCCGTCCAGGCCGTAGCGCGTGATGCCCTGGTGGCCGGCGAGTTCGTCGGCCCAGGCGGCGCCGCGGGCGTCGTCGCGGTTCAGCACCAGGGCACGCAGGCCCTCGCGCTCGAACAGCCGGCGCTTGGCGGCGGCGTAGTGCTCCACCGTTCCGTGGTAGTCCAGGTGATCGCGGGTGATGTTGGTCAGCACCGCGACGTCGAACTCGACGCCGGAGACGCGAGCCTGATCCAGCGCATGCGAGGAGACCTCCATGGCGCAGGCCACCGCCCCGAGTTCGTGCTGGTGCGCCAGCAGGCGCTGCAGGCTGACCGGGTCCGGCGTGGTGTGGTCGCCGCTGGCGATGCTGCCGGCGCGGCCGGTGCCCAGCGTGCCGACGTAGACGCAGTCACGGCCGAGACGGTCCAGCGTCTGCGCCACCAGGTGCGCGGTGGACGTCTTGCCATCGGTACCGGTGACGCCCACGGTGTAGAGATGTCGCGAGCCATGGCCGTAGAAGCGGGCCGCGATCTCGCCGACCCGGGCCGACAGCCCCGGTACCGCCACCACCGGCACGCCGGCCTGCGGCGCGGACCAGCCCTCGGCGGGCTCCCAGGCGATCGCGGCGGCGCCCTGTTCCAGGGCCTGCTCGGCATAGGACAGGCCATGCTGGCCGCGGCCGCGGCAGGCCAGGAACAGGTCGCCGTGGCCGACGCGCCGGCTGTCCATCTCCACGCCGCCGATCTCGGCGTCGGGAGCATCGGCCAGGCCTTCGAGCAGGCTGCGCAGCGAACGCGCGTGGCGGCTCATCGGGCCTGCTCCGGCGAGGGCGGCGGCAGCGTGCCGTGCTGGGCCAGCTGCACCGGCGAGGCGGTACCGGGCTGGGCCATGGTGCGCGGCGGCGGAGGCGGCATGTCGTCCGGCGGAATCTGCAGCTGGCGCGCGGCGCCCTGCATCACGCGCGAGAACACCGGGCCCGCCACCAGGCCGCCGTAGTAGGCGCCGGCACCGGGCTCGTCGATCATCACCAGGCCCACCAGGCGCGGATGCTCGGCCGGCACCATGCCGATGAATACCGACTGGTGCTTGTCGCCGTGGTAGCCGCCGGTCTCCGAAACCTTGCGCACGGTGCCGGTCTTGGCGGACACGCGGTAGCCGGGGATCGCGGCGCGGATGCCGGTGCCGTCCGGCGACACCACGCCTTCGAGCATCTTGCGCACGTTGCGCGCGGTCTGCGCGGACACGGCGCGCTGCGGCGGCGTGGCCTGCTCGTTCTGCACCAGGCGCAGGTGCGGCATCAGGCCGTCGTTGGCCAGCGCGGCATAGGCGCGCACCAGGTGCAGCGCGTTGACCGACAGGCCGTAGCCGTAGGACGCCGTCGCGGTGGCGATCTGGCCCCACTCGCTATAGTGGCGCAGCAGCGGATTGCTCTCGCCGGGAAAGCCGGAGTACACCGGCTCGCCCAGGCCGAAGCGCTGGTAGCCGCTCCACACCGACTCGGCGCCGATCGTCAGGCCGACCTTGGCGGCACCGACGTTGCTCGACTTGGCCAGCATCTTGGCCAGGTCCACCACGCCCTGCGGATGCACGTCGCGCACGGTCAGCGCGCCGACCTTGTAGGTGCCCGGGGTGGTGTCGATCATGCTGGTGGGCTGGTAGACGCCCAGTTCCAGCGCCTGCGCCACCAGCAGCGGCTTGACCGTGGAGCCGGGCTCGAAGCTGTCGACGATGGCGCGGTTGCGCGTGCCGCTGGAACGGCGCTCGGGCGGGTTGTTGGGATTGAAACCGGGCTGCGAGGCCACTGCCAGGATCTCGCCGGTGGTGCTGTCGGCCACCACGATCAGGCCGCCCTTGGCCTTGTTCTCGGCCACCGCGGCCTTCAGCTCGCGGTAGGCCAGGTACTGGATGCGCAGGTCGATGGTGAGCTGCACGTCCTTGCCGGAGGCCGCCGCCACCGATTCCAGCGTGTCGTCCACCACGCGGCCCTGGCGGTCGCGGATCACGCGGCGCGAACCGGCCTTGCCGCTGAGCAGGGTTTCCTGGGCTTTCTCGATGCCCTCCAGGCCGTCGCCGTCGCGGCCGGTGAAGCCGACGATCTGGCCCGCCACCTCGCCCGCCGGGTAGTAGCGCGCGTAGGCCGGCTCGGAGAACACGCCCGGCGCCTTCAGCGACAGCGCGCGCTGCGCGTCGGCCGGCGGCAGCGGATCGCTGATGTAGACGAACTTGCGGTCCTTGCGCTGGGTCAGGAACTTCTCGAAGGCACGCGGATTCTTGTTGAGCAGCTTGGCCAGGGCGGTGACATGCTGCGGCGAATCCAGCAGCGCCGAAGGCACGGCCCACAGCGACTCCACCGGCGCCGACAGCGCCAGCGGCTCGCCGCGGCGATCGGTGATGGCACCGCGGTGCGCCGGAATCAGCATGGTGCGGATATGGCGCTTGTTGCCTTCCTGGCGCAGGAAGTCGCGCTCCAGGACCTGCAGCTGGAAGGCGCGGCCGACCACGGTCGCGGCGCCCAGGCTGAGCAGGCCCAGTACCAGCCAGCGGCGCCACTGCGCCACCGGCTCGGCCACGGGATTCGGGCGGGCGCCGCTCACGGGCGGTCTCCGATGATCACGTAGTCGCGCGGCTCGGTCATGCCGAGCTGCTCGCGGGCAATGCGGTCCACGCGCGCGTTGTGCGACAGCGTGGCCTCTTCCAGTTGCAGCTGCGCCCACTCCATGTCCAGGCGCGTCTGCTCGCCGCGCAGCTTCTCCAGCTCGTTCACCAGCGCCCGGTTCTCGTGCTTGGTGCGGATCACCGCCAGCGCCGAGGTCACCACGGCGACGGACAGCATCATCGGCAGGAGCATGGCGCCGCGCTTCATGCGGCTTTCTCCGCCACGCGCAGCACCGCGCTGCGGGCGCGCGGGTTTTCCGCGCACTCGGCTTCCGAGGGGAAGTAGCGGCCGACCTTGTCCAGGCGCACGGCGGCTTCATCCTCGGGGCGGCGCGCATCGCGCAGCGTGCGCTTGACGATGCGGTCTTCCAGGGAGTGGAAGCTGATCACCGCCAGGCGGCCGCCCGGCGCCAGCAGCTCGGCGGCCTGGGCCAGCGCCTGCGGCAGCACGTCCAGCTCGCGGTTGATGAAGATGCGGATCGCCTGGAAGCTGCGCGTGGCCGGGTGGATGTGGCGGCTGCGCGGGCCGGGCACCGCGGCGATCAGCGCGGCGAGCTGCGCCGTGGTGAGCAGCGGCTCGGCCGCGCGCGTCTCGACGATGCGGCGCGCGATGCGGCGGCTGTTGCGCTCCTCGCCGTACTGGTAGAGCACGTCGGCGATCTCGGCCTCGCCCGCGCGGGCCAGCCACTGTGCCGCGGACTCGCCGGCCAGCGGGTTCATGCGCATGTCCAGCGGGCCGTCCTTGGAGAAGCTGAAGCCGCGGCGCGCGTCATCCAGCTGCGGCGAGGACACGCCCAGGTCCAGCAGGATGCCGTCGATACGGCCGGCGATACCCGCGGACTCGGCCACCGCCCGCATCTGCGAGAAGTTGGCGTGGTGGATATGGAAGTTGGCGACGGCACCGAAGCGTTCCTTCGCATGCGCGACCGCCTCGGGGTCCTGGTCCAGGGCGTGCAGCTCGCCGCGGCCCGCCAGCGCCTCCAGGATGGCGCCGGAATGGCCGCCGCGGCCGAAGGTGCCGTCCAGGTAGATGCCTCCCGCACGGACGGCGAGGCCGGTGAGAGCCTCGTCGAGCATCACCGGCCTGTGCAAGGTCATGGCGGCGTCAGTCCCCGGAGCGATGGCGGCTGGGGCGGCATCGAACGGCATGCGCGCGCCTCACCGGTTGAGAACCTGGAACGCCTCGGCCAGCGCGCCCAGCTTGCTGTCGGGGCCCTCGCTCCAGCGCGCATTCCACAGGTCTTCGGCCCAGAGCTCGAAGTGGTCGATGTTGCCGACCAGCACCGCCGTGCCGTTGAGCCGGGCCTGGTTGCGCAGGAACTGGGACAACTGCAGGCGGCCCTGCTTGTCGATCTCGCACTCCATGGCCAGGCCGATGAAGCGCTGGCGCAGCAGCGCGGCCGGGCCGCGTGGCGGCAGCTCCATGATCGACTTGACGATGTCCTGGAACTGCGGCGCCGGGTAGATCTCCAGGCAGGACTCCGGCCCCATGGTCACGACCAGCTGCGACTCGCAGGTGTCCGCCAGCGTCTGGCGATAGCGCGCAGGGATCGCCAGGCGACCCTTGTCGTCAATCGTCAGTTGGTGCGATCCGGCAAACACGTCGTTCAGGCGGTGGGTTTCCCCACTTTCCCCCACTTAGAGCCACTTATTAGCCACTATAAACCACCCCTTGGCCCCCAGCAACAAAAATCGGAGGCAAAACCCGAGGCAAAACAAAAACTTAAGGCTACCTGAACGAGCGTTCTAAGACTCATATAAAACAAACAGTTACAACTGATACTTAAAGTGAGTGACAAATTGGTACACGCCAAGTCCCTGATCTCGGGCGTTTGTTTTATTAATTTAACTTATATTTTATAAATAAATAAAAAATCACAAACCTGCCGAGCAAGGGCGGCATGAGAAGCAGGTCGCAGGGAGACGGCGGGAGGGAGAACGGCAGCGGCAGTGACGGCGGCAGGCATGGAAAGCCGGCGGGCCGCGAGGGCCCGCCGGGGGAAGAGTGGGGAGTCGGCCGATAAGCCGGGTTCTGTCCTGAGCCCTTGCGGGCCGAGGCAACCATTCCTCTACGCGACGCGTCACCGCGGCGCTTTAGCAGCCTACCCGGATGGCGCGCGGGCCGCGCGTCGCAGCCTTGCGGCTGCGCCCATCCCTATTTGGCCTTGCTTCCGGTGGGGTTTACCGTGCCGTTGCCGTTGCCGGCCCCGCGGTGCGCTCTTACCGCACCGTTTCACCCTTGCCTGATCCCTTGCGGGCCATCGGCGGTCTGTTCTCTGTGGCACTTTCCGTCGGCTCGCGCCGCCCAGGCATTACCTGGCACCTTGCCCTGTGAAGCCCGGACTTTCCTCCCCCGCTTTCGCGGCGGCGATTGCCTGGCCGGCTCCCGTAGGCATTATCCCCCTTGGGGGCGGATTTGCACATGACTCCAGCGCCAGCCGGCGCCAGAATGCCGCTCTTTGCCTTCCAGGGAATACCGACATGCCCCGCTATGAAGTCCGCCTGGCCGCCACCGTGCGCGCGCCGGTCGCCGAGGTCTTCGCGTTCTTTGCCGACCACGAGCGCTTCACGACCCTGTTCGGCAGCAAGGGCGAACGCATCCGCGAGGGTGAGCTGGAGCCCAACGGCATCGGCTCGGTGCGCCGCATCGGCTCAGGCCGCAACAGCTTCGACGAAACCATCGTGGCCTTCGAGCCCAACCGCCGCATCGACTACCAGGTCACCCGCGGCAGTCCCATCAAGAACCACCTGGGCCAGATCCGGTTCAGCTCCGCGGCTGGCGCGACGGAGATCGACTACCTGATCCGCTTCGACCCGAAGATTCCCTGCACCGGCAAGCTGCTGGTGATGGCGCTGCAAATGATGTGGCGGCGCAACGCGCCGAAGATACTCAAGGGCCTGGAGCGCGCTTGAACACCGCGCCGCGGCGGGTTCTGTCGCATACCTGCTCCAACACCGAGATCGTCTGCGCCCTGGGCTGCGCCGACCGCATCGTCGCCATCGATACCGACTCGGACTATCCGCCCGAGGTCGTCGCAGCGATCCCCAAGCTCGGCCGCGACCTGGACCTGGACGTGGAGGCGGCCATTGCCCTGGGGCCCGACCTGGTGCTGACCTCGCTGACCGTGCCCGGGCACGAGCGCATCGTCGACGCCCTGCAGGCCGCCGGGCTGCGCTGCATCGTGATCGACCCCCTGGGCCTCGACGACGTCTTCGACAGCATCCGCGTCATCGCCGAAGCCCTCGGCGTGCCGGAGCGCGGCCAGGCCCTGGTGGCGGAGATGCAGGCCGCGATGCCGGCCATGGCGCCCGCCGCCGATGCGCCGCGCGTGCTGGTGGAATGGTGGCCCAAGCCGGTGATCGGCGCCGCGCGCCGCTCCTGGGTGCACGACCTGATCGAGCGCGCCGGCGGCCGCAACCTGCTGGCGGACCACGAACTCAAGAGCGCCACCCTGGAAGTACCCGAGGCTCAGCGGCTGGCGCCGGACATCGTGGTGATGTCCTGGTGCGGCGTGAAGGCGGAGAAGTACCGCGCCGACGTGGTGCTGCGGCGCGAAGGCTGGGAACATGTGCCCGCCGTGCGCGGCGAGCGCGTGCACCCCATCAGCGAAGCCTTCCTCGGCCGCCCCGGGCCGCGGCTGGTGGAAGGCTATCGCGCGCTGCGCCAACTGATCGGCTGAAGAGAACATGCGGACATCCCTGGCGGTTTCCCTCGCCCTGCTGCTCTGCGCCTGCGGCGGTTCCTCCAAGCCCCGCGCGCAATCCGGCGACGGCGGCCTGCCTCCGGCGGAGCGCTCCCCCTCCATCCTGGAGACGCGCTTCCCGGGCATCCGCACCGTGCCGAACCTGCTCTGCGCCGAGGACTATCTCGGCACCACCGGCCTGCTGGTCCCGACGCTACTCGATCCTGAGCGCTTCAGCCCGGTGGACGGCGGCCCGGAAGCACCGCCCGAGATCGCCGCGCGACTGCCGCGCGACGTGCATTTCCGCGGCCGGCAGGAATCCTTCGACGGCCACCACTACTACGCCGTTCGCGAGGGCCGCATCTGGATCAAGGCCAACCGCGACGCCACCGGCACCGACGAGCCCTGGCGCCAGTTGCGCATCCCCCGCTGCCTGGACGGCCAGGTCTCGGAAATCTCCGCCGACGGCACCGTGCTGATCGCGCTCAACGCGCAGCGCGACATCTACACGCTGGACTACGTCAACGGCGCCATCGGCAGCGGCGGCTGGACGCGGCGCTGGGGGCCCTTCTTCTGGACCGACCTGGGCGGCCGCATCTTCGACGACGTGCGCGACTGGGCCGCCACGCATTTCACCGGCAGCGACGAATACTTCGTGGACAGCGCCGGACGGCGGCAGGCACCCGCCGGCATCCTCAACGTCTTCCTGCTGCGCGGCGACGGCCTGCGCATCACCTACATCGACCCCTGGCTGCCTATGGACGAGAGCCGCGAGGTCTGCGGGCCCGAGCGCGGCACCGCCGTGATCGCCGGCCTCAGCGGCAGCGGCTCCACCGCCATGATCGTCACCGCCGCCGGCGATATCTACACCCGGCTCTATGAGTTCGACGTTTCCGGCGGCAATGCCGTGCTGCTCGATTACTCCTGGCAGGACCAGGCTGGCGTCGAGTCGCCCAAGATCCAGCTGCCGGCGCCGGAATGGATCCATCATCCGCGCATTCCCGGCCGCATCACCGACCGCATCAGCCTGCGCAAGCTGCCGCCCGGCTCCGAGCACCGCCTGATGCGCGTGGAGGGCCAGGACGGCAGCGGCCGCAGCGGCTACTGGGAGCGCGACATCGCCGGCGGCGACTGGCGTTTCGTCTTCACCGGCGAAGTCCTGCAGGGCCGCGCCCTGCCCCTGGACGGCCCGCAGCACGGCCTGCCCGAGGATTTCGCCTACGGCGGTCGCATCGGCGGCCATGACGCACAGTTGCTGGACTTCAACCCCTACTGCTCGCCGGCGACCCTGCGCGTCGACCTGAACGGCCAGCCGCTGGACCTGGAACTGCACAGCACCGACGGCCTGCGCCAGGAACGCCGCGCCCGCGGGCTCGACATCTACCCGCGCTACTACCGCGCCGCGGTGAAGGTGCCCGCCGCGCTGTGGCAGCAGCGCGCGAGCCAGCCGGCCGCCGTGCGGGAATTCCTGGCGCAGCATTTCGGCGAGCGGCCGGTGCTGGAAACGGAGCTGTACGCCACCCGGGGCCGTATCGACATCGCGCAGGCCTGCTGGACGCTGCGGCGCGACGGCGGCGGCCTGCTGGAGGACCTTACCCAGCCGCCGCTGCCGGATGCCGGGACACTGCTGGCGATCCTGCTGGCACAGCAGGAGGATGGGCGGCTGCCGAGGGTTTGCCTGGCGGGGTGATCCGAACGCCTTCGCCCTTCGACAGGCTCGGGGCGAACGGTTGGGCCGGTCACTTCACGGCTCGCAGACCCTCCCCGCGGCAACTGCTCCTGCCTTGCCACCTCGGGCATCCATGCCCCCGCCAACCCTCTTCGGCAAGCGGGAGAGGGGACCTGCGGCAAGTCAGTGGATGAGGATCAGCGTGCCCAGTCCCAGGAACAGGAAGAAGCCCATTACGTCGGTGAAGGTCGTCACCACCACGCTGCCGGCCAGAGCCGGGTCCAGCCTGAGGCGGCGCAGCAGCAGCGGCACGAACACGCCGGCCGTGGCCGCGCAGCCCAGGTTCATCACCAGCGCGAGGCCGATCACCAGCGACAGCGCCGGACTCTTGAACCAGAACAGCACCACCAGCGCGATCACCAGGCCCCAGAGCAGGCCATTGATCAGCGCCACCGCGATCTCCTTCTTGAACAGCGCGCCGGTGTTGCCGCTCCCGACCTGGCCCAGCGCCAGGCCGCGCACCATCAGGGCCACGATCTGGTTGGCGGTGATGCCGCCCATGCTGGCGACGATCGGCATCAGCACCGCCAGCGCCACCACCTGGCTGATGGTGGCCTCGAACATGCCGACCACGCGGGCGGCGATGCAGGCGGTGAACAGGTTGACGCCCAGCCACAGCGCGCGGCGCCGCGCGGCCTTGCGCACCGGCGCGAACAGATCCTCGTCCTCGTCCAGGCCGGCCATGGCCATCAGGTTGTGGTCCGCCTCGGCGCGGATGACGTCGACCACGTCGTCCACCGTGATGCGGCCGAGCAGGATGCCCTTCTCGTTGACCACCGGCGCCGATACGAGGTCCGCGTTCTCGAAGCGCTGCGCAACCTCGCGGTCAGACAGGGTATCGAGGAAGGGCTCGCGCTCGTGCTCCATCACCGCCTGCACCAGCGAGTCCGGATCCCGGGTCAGGATCTTGTCCAGGGGCAGCGTGCCCAGGTAGGCGCCGTAGCGGTCCACCACGAACAGCGCGTCGGTATGCGGCGGCAGGTCGCCGCGCAGGCGCAGGTATCGCTGCACCACGTCCAGCGACACGTCCGGTCGCACCGTGACGGTGTCGGTGTTCATCAGGCCGCCGGCGGTGTCCGGCTCGTAGGCCAGCACCGACTCCAGGCGCGCCCGGTCGTCGGCGTCCAGGGCCTTGAGCACCTGCTGCGTCACGGTCTCCGGCAGGTGCTCGATGAAGTCGGCGAGGTCGTCGATGTCGAGCTCCTCGGCCGCCGCCACCAGTTCGGCGGTGTCCATCTCGCGCATCAGGCCCTCGCGCACCTCGTCGGCCAGATGCAGCAGCACCTCGCCGTCGTCCTCCCGGTCCACCATCTCCCAGACGACGTTGCGCTCCTGCGGCGGCAGCGACTCCAGCAGGCCGGCGATCTCGGCGGGGTTGAGCGCCTGCAGCGAACGCTTCACCGGCAGCAGGCGCCCTCCCTCCAGCGCTTCGCGCAGGCGCGTCAGGTGGGCCTGGTTGCGAGTCTGTTCGGACATGGATCAGGAACTGCCGTCGCCGTGATCGAGCGCGGCGATCAGCTCGCGCATCTCGTGCAGGTCGGTGGAGGCCAGCAGGCGCGCCGTGGTGCGGCGCAACGCCCCGATGTCCGAGTCCATGATGATGCGCTTGACCTCCAGCACCGAGGCCGGATGCATCGAGAAGTCGGTCAGGCCCAGGCCCAGCAGCAGGCGGGTGTAGCGCACGTCGCCGGCCATTTCGCCGCACATCGCCACCGGGATGCCGGCCTGGGCGCCGGACTCGATGGTGTGCCGGATCAGCTGCAGCACGGCCGGGTGCAGCGGGTCGTAGAGGTAGTTCACCTCGTCGTCGACGCGGTCGATCGCCAGGGTGTACTGGATCAGGTCGTTGGTGCCGATCGAGAAGAAGCGCGCATGGCGCGCCAGCATCGGCGCGGCGATGGCGGCAGCCGGCACCTCGATCATGGCACCCACCGGCACCTCGGCGGCCATCTTCCGGCCCTCGCGCTCCAGCTCCGCGCGAGCCAGGTCGATCAGGCCGATGGACTGCCGGTACTCCTGCAGGTTGGAGATCATCGGCAGCATGATCTGCACGCGGCCCAGGGCCGAGGCGCGCAGCAGCGCGCGCACCTGAACGCGGAACAGCTCGGGCTCCTTCAGGCACAGGCGGATCGCGCGCAACCCCAGCGCCGGGTTGTTCGGCGTGGGGCCGAGCTGGCGTCCGGAGTCCACCTGCTTGTCGGCACCCAGGTCCAGAGTGCGGATCGTGATCGGCCCCTGGACCGAGGACACGATGCGCGCGTAGGCTTCGTACTGCTCGTCTTCGGACGGCAGCGTCTTGCGGTTCATGTACAGGAACTCGGTACGGTACAGGCCCACGCCTTCCGCACCGTTGGCAGCCGCCTCGCGGGCGTCCTCCGGCAACTCGATGTTGGCCAGCAGGCGGATCTTCACGCCGTCGCGCGAAACCGCGGCCTTGCCGCGCAGCTTGACCAGGTTGCGGCGGTATTCGGCCTGCTCGGCCTGGCGGTTGCGGTAGAACGCCAGCGCCTGCTCGTCCGGGTCGGCCAGCACATGGCCGGGTTCGCCGTCCACCACGATGAGTTCGCCGTCGCGCAGCAGGCGGCGCGCATCGCGCAGGCCCACCACGGCGGGGATGCCCAGGCTGCGCGCGAGGATCGCGGTATGCGACAGCGGGCCGCCGTACTCGGTGACGAACGCGGCCACGTTCTGCTGCGACAGCAGGATGATGTCGGCCGGGGTGATGTCGTCGGCGACGATGATCAGCGGCTCGGCGCCCGCCTCCACCTTCGGCAGCGCCTTCTCGGACTTGAGCAGCGACCGGAGGATGCGCGCCACGACGTGTTCCACGTCGTCCTTGCGCGTCTTCAGGTAGGGGTCGTCCATCTGCTCGAACACCGCCACCAGCGCGTCGCGGGTCTTGCGCAATGCCGCCTCGGCATTGATGCCCAGGTTGCGGATGTGCGAGACCGTGGTTTCGGTGATGGAGCGGTCGTCCATCATCAGCAGGTGGGTATCGATGAACGCGGCGATGTCGCCCGGCGTGCCGGGCGGAATCTGGTTGCGCACATCGCGCAGCTGCTCGTGCGCGCGCGCGTGGGCTTCACCGAAGCGCCTGACCTCGGCCTCGACCTCGGCCGGCTCCAGCCGGTACTCGGGCGCATCGAGATCGCCGGCGTGCATCTTCTGCACGCGCGCGATCGCGATTCCGCGCGAGACACCGATGCCGGTGAGCCAGAGCGACATGGCTCGTCCCTAGGCCTCTTCGCCGAAGCGGTCCGCCACTAGTGCCGCCAGCTCGTCCAGGGCCTGCTGGGCGTCCTCGCCCTCGGCGATCAGCGTGACCTGGGAGCCCTTGGCGGCGGCCAGCATCATCACGCCCATGATCGACTTGCCGCTGACCTCGCGGCCGTCCTTGCGCACGCGCACGTCGGACTCGAACTTGGATGCCAGCGTCACCAGCCTGGCGGCGGCGCGGGCATGCAGGCCGAGCTTGTTGACGATGTCGACGGTTTTTTCCATCGGACTCCCCTTAATCCTGATTGTCTTTGGGAGGACAGGCGATGATGCCGCGCTGCCCCCCTTCCACTGCGCACTGCGCCATCTCGGGCAGCGCCAGCCTGGGATAGTTGAAGATGCGCACCAGCATCGGCAGGTTGATGCCCGACACCACACGCACGCTGCGCCCCGCCGACAGCTTGTTGGCGATGTTGCTCGGCGTCGAGCCGAAGGCGTCGGTCAGCACCAGTACGCCGTCGCCGTCGTCCAGGCGGTCGGCCAGCTTCTGGCCTTGCAGGATCAGGCCCTCGTGGTTCTGCACCAGATGCACTTCGAGCGCGTCATGGCGCAGCGGCAGCTCGCCCAGCATGTGGCGCATGGTCTCGAGCAGGTTCTGGCCGAGCTTGCCGTGGGTGACCAGCAGGATGCCGACGCTCACGGCGCCACCTTCTGTGCGCGGCGCTCCGTCGTCTCCCAGATTTCGCGATGGCGCACCGCGACGCTGTCGTAGCGCTCGCGCAGGCTGGCCCCGAGCCGTTCCACCAGGAAGACGCTGCGGTGCTGGCCGCCGGTGCAGCCGATGGCCACCGTAACGTAGCTGCGATCCTGGCGCTCGTACTCGGGCAGCCAGTGATCGAGGAATTGCCGGATGTCGCCGAGCATGCGGTTGACCTGCGGGAAGCGCTCCAGCCAGGCCGCCACGGCCGCGTCGCGCCCGGTCATCTTGCGCAGCGTCGGCTCCCAGTGCGGATTCGGCAGGCAGCGCACGTCGAAAACGTAGTCCGCGGCCTCCGGCAGTCCGTTCTTGAAGCCGAAGGACATGACCAGCAGCGACAGCTTTCCGGCGCCGCCGCCCGGTACCTGCGCCAGGATTTCCTCGCGCAGTTCGTGCAGGTTCTTGTTGGTGGTCTCGATGGTGGCGTCGGCGACGTTGGCCACCGGCGCCAGCAGGCGGCGCTCCAGCGCGATGGCCTCGGGCAGCGAGACCTGCTCGCTGGCCAGAGGGTGGCGGCGGCGGGTCTCGGAATAGCGCTTGAGCAGGGTCGGGTCGTCGGCGCGCAGGAACAGCACGCGGGTTTCCACGCCCTGCTCGCGCAGGTACGCCAGGTAGCGCGGGAACTTCTCGATTTCCTTGGGGCTCTCGCGGGCGTCGATGCCGATGGCCAGGCGGTCGAAGCGCTGGTCCAGCCGCCGGATCGCACGCCTTGCCATCGGCCCCACCAGGGCCAGCGGCAGGTTGTCGATGCAGTAGTAGCCCAGGTCCTCGTACTGCTTGAGGGCCACGGTCTTGCCCGCGCCGGACAGCCCGCTGACGATCACCAGCTTCATGCCGGCAGCTCCGTCTGGCTGGTCTGGGCGCTTCATGCGGGTGGCTCGGCCTTGGTTCCGGGACGTTTCCTGAGGGGCCCTCGCCGCCCGGCGCGGCGGATCGCGTCGAGCTGGCGTCGGCTGAAATCCTCGTCGGCGCGGTAGCCCTGGCGGCGCAGCTTGAGGTCGCGGCAGGCGGCTTCGACGAGAACGGCGAGATTATGCCCGAGGCGGATGGGAATGGAGATTTCGGCGACGCCGATCCCGAGGATTTCGCGGCGGCCGCGGTGCCCGGACAATCGCTCCATGCCGCTGACGGGCGCCGTCGGCGCATCCAGCTCGATCACCAGGTCCAGTGCTGCCGACTTGCGCAGCGCCCGCGGACCATAGAGGCGGCGGATGTTGAGCACCCCGAGGCTGCGGGCCTCTAGGAAGCCCTCCAGCAACGGGGGGCAGCGGCCCTCGAGGGTATCGCCACGGCGCTCGAATTCCACCGCGTCGTCGGCCACCAGGTGATGGCCGCGGGCCAACAGCTCCAGCGCCAGCTCGCTCTTGCCCAGGCCGGAACGGCCGGTGATCAGCACGCCCTCGCCGAACACCTCCAGGAAGACGCCGTGCAGGGTGACGGCATCCCGGGGTTCGCGGGGAAGCTTGCGGGTGGCGGCCAAACGGGACCGCCCGCGGGTCAGGCCGGCTTGAAGTTGGCCAGCAGCGCGTGCAGGGCCTGGTCGTCGGCGGCCTCGCGGGCCGCGCGGCAGAAGTTTTCGTCGGAGAACATCTCGGCAATGGCGGCCAGGTGCTTCAGGTGGGCCTCGGTAGCGTTCTGCGGCACCAGCAGGCCGAACACCAGGTCCACGCCGTTGCCGTCATGCGCTTCGTAGTCCAGCGGGTGCTTGAGGCGCATGAAGGCGCCGACGCTCTCGTTGACGCCGGGCATGCGGCCGTGCGGGATGGCCACGCCGTGCCCCAGGCCGGTGCTGCCGAGCTTCTCGCGCGCCGACAGGCTGTTGAGGATATCGCCGCTGCCCACGTCCGGAGCACCCTTGGACAGCAGCTTGCTCAGCTCTTCCAGGGCCTTCTTCTTGCTGGTGAACGTATGTCCGCTGCTGACGCGGTCCACGGACAGGATATCGGCGAGTTTCATGGTCGGATTATGCATTCAAACAAAAGGGCCGTCCCCACCCGCGTGGGAACGGCCCTCACTTTACCGCATCGGCACCGCGGGCGGGCTGATGCGTCCGGACGAAGGACGGCCTACTGCAGCGTCATGCGCTTGATGGCGTCCTTGTGGTGGTGGTTGCGCAGCTTTTCCTTGTGCTTGCGGGTCTGCTGGTCGAGCTTGTCCATCAGCAGGTCGATGGCGGCGTACATGTCGCCGTTGACGGCTTCCGCATGCAGGTTGGCACCGCTGGCATGGACCGTGGCTTCCGCCTTCTGCTGGAGCTTGTCTACCGTGAGGATCACCTCCGCGCTGATCAGATGATCGAAGTGGCGTTCCACCCGCTTGAGCTTCGCCAGTACGTATTCGCGCAGCGGCGGGGTGACTTCGACGTGGTGACCAGAAATGTTCAGGTTCATCTAAAACGCTCCTCTGGTAGACCGTCCTGCCTTCAGGACGGCGGTTTGCGCTCGTGCGAGGGCGGAATGCCGAGACCCTCGCGGTACTTCGCTACGGTTCTGCGTGCAACTTGTATGCCTTCCTTCAGAAGCATTTCCGACAGCGTGGAGTCGGACAGCGGGCGTGCCGGGTCCTCGGCGGTGATCAGTCGCTTGATCATGGCCTGGATCGCGGTGGCGGAGCAGACCCCACCCTGGGTGGTCTGCACATGGCTGGAAAAGAAGAACTTGAGCTCGTAAAGCCCACGTGGCGTGAGCATGTACTTGTTCGCGGTTGCGCGTGAAACCGTCGATTCATGGATCCCGAGCTGTTCGGCGATGTCCCTCAGGACGAGGG
>Ga0255097_1000519_pt1 | contig 15746 bp, 15 predicted proteins | sample Colum_Atlam_RepB_2_FD_188436 | JGI IMG/M metagenome (GOLD analysis project Ga0255097, IMG submission 188436) | Freshwater microbial communities from Columbia River, Oregon, United States - Colum_Atlam_RepB_8d | ecosystem: Environmental > Aquatic > Freshwater > River | place: USA: Oregon...
GCGCATCGGACTTCATGCTGAAGCGGCACTTGATGCGGAAGCGCTTGCCGTTCTGCTCGTGCTCCAGCACTTCCACGTCCCAGGCACCGGAATCGCGGTACTTGCGCTCGAAGTAGCTGCGGTCTGTGTACATCCGCAGCACTGTTTCGACCGGCTTGTCGTAGTCGAGCCTTTCGTCGTACTTCATGTCCCTTCCCATCCCCGGCTGCTTGGTGCAGCTCGCTTATCGTGGTCCTGAATCGAAAAGGCCGCCGGGTATCCCCGGCGGCCTTCCCTTGCCTCTTTTCCGCTTGCAGCTTACTTCGTCGTCATCTTCTGCACGGAGGCCGCGCTGAAGTAGTCGGCGTTGAAGCTGGCCGTGGCGTCGATCGGCTTGTCCTCGTTCCAGGCGGCGGTGATGAAGTAGCGGCCCGAGGTGAAGTGATAGATCACTTCCGGCACCGTGGTCGCCGCCAGCAGGTTGGACGCATTGATGATGTGGCCTTCCTGGAACTGGTAGAGCTGGTCGCGGTTGTCGTAGTCGTCCACGGCAGCGATCGTCCAGCCGTCCTCGTCGACGTAGAAGCGGCGCTTCTTGAAGGTATGGCTGGTGCCCGGCTTGATGTCGGCCTCGACCACCCAGACGCGGTGCAGCTCGTAGCGCGGCAGGTCCTGGTTCAGGTGCTTCGGCTTGGCCAGGTCCTTGTACTTGGTGCCCTTGCCGGCGATCTTGTTGGAGTTGTACGGGATGTACATCTCCTTCTTGCCCACCAGCTTCCAGTTGTAGCGTTCCAGGGCGCCGTTGAACATGTCCACCTGGTCGTAGAACTGGTGGCCGTCGGTGCCTTCGTACGGGTTGTCGCAGCAGACCGTCGGGGCGCGGCGGATGCGCTTGAGGCCCGGCGAGTACAGCCAGGCGGCGCGGCCTTCGGCGCCGGTGCCCATCTTCTCGTGCACCAGGATGAAGGTACCGGCCAGGCGCGGCGGAGCCACGGTCTTGGACAGGTACTTCAGGAACTCGCCCTGGCCGGGCTTGAGCTCGGTCGGGTTCTTGAGCGAGGCGTAGCCGAAGGTCACGTCCTCGACGATCTTGGTCAGCTGGAACTGGCCGTTCGGCTGCACGATCATCTGGTTGTTGTAGCGGGTGACCGACTCACCGCGCCACTTCAGCTTGTGGTTCCAGATCGGCTCGGCGCCGGACTTCGGGATCGGGAACGGAAAGCCGAGCTTGCAGTTGTTCAGGATCTCGGTGTTGACCAGTTCGCAGGTGGTGGCGTTGGCCTTGGTCGCGTCCTGGATTTCCTTGGGCCAGTCGATCTTGCGGACCGACGGGTAGACGTTCAGCTTGTAGCTGTCGTAGCTCGACAGCAGCTTCTTGTGGCCTTCGGTCAGCTTGGCGCTGTACTGCGCCATGTTGGCCTTGGTGATCGTGAACAGCGGCTTCTGCGCGTCCACGTCCGGATCGTTGGGCCACTCGCCCTTCAGGGCGCCGGTGCGCGGACGCGGGGTCCACTCCGGGATGGTCTTGTCGGCATTGCCGGCCTTTTCGGCGCCGACCGGCGTCAGTTCGGCGCCAAGCTTGGCTGCCTCTGCGGCAGGAACCTTGGCACCGGCCTGGGCCGTGAGGCACAGGGCAGCGACGCCAAGGAGTGAAGCCAGGGTTTTCTTCATCGGGAACATCTCCTCGTCTGGTTATTTCGGATGGCTGCCGGGCAGTCGGAGAAATTCAGCCCATGGCACCGAGTGCAGCGGATGCTAGCGCAAAACCCCAGGTGCGCCAACAAATTTCAGGGGCTTAGGCCGGAAAGTTCATCGCACTGCAACAGGGGCTGAATGCCCCCTGAATGGGGGGCGTCTCCAGGGCTTACCGGGTTGCCCGCTTCTGCACCGTGGCGGCACTGAAGTAGTCCGGCCGGTAATCCTGGGTGAAGTCGTAGGGCTTGTCTTCGTTGAACAGGGTGGTCACGAAATAGCGTCCCGACCCGAAATGGTAGATCACTTCCGGGGCGGCCGAGGTGGCCAGGATGTTGTAGCCGAAGCCGATGTGCCCTTCCTGGAACTGCACCAGCTGGCCGCGGTTGTCGTAGTTGTCGATCATCGCGATGGCCCAGCCGTCCTCGTCCAGGTAGAAGCGGCGCTTCTTGAAGGCATGGGTCTCGCCGGCGCGCAGCTCGGCCTCCACCACCCAGACCCGGTGCAGCTCGTAGCGCGCCAGGTCCTGGTTCAGGTGCTTCGGCCGCGCCAGGTCGGCAAAACGGGTCTTGGGGCTGATCAGGCGGAAGGGGTCGTAGGGCAGGATCATCTCGCGCTTGCCGACCAGCTTCCAGTTGTAGCGCTCCAGGACCCCGTTGTACATGTCCACCTGGTCGTAGAACTGGTTGCCGTCGGTGCCTTCCGCGGGGTTGTCGCAGCACACCGTCGGCGCGCGGCGGACGCGCTTGAGCGTGGGCGTGTAGAGCCAGGCGGCGCGGCCCTCGCTGCCGGTGCCGACCTTGTCATGCACCAGGATCGTGGTGCCCGACAGCCGCGGCGGTGCGGTGGTGCGCGCCATGTAGTGCAGGTAGTCGCTCTGCCCGCCCTCCAGCGTCACCGGGTTCTTGATCGAGGCATAGACGAAGCGCACGTCCTCGATGATCTTGGTCAGCTGGAACTGGCCGCTGGGCTGCACGATCATCTGGTTGTTGTAGCGGGTGACCGACTCGCCGCGCCATTTCAGCTTGTGGTTCCAGATCGCCTCGGCGCCGGACTTGGGGATCGGGAACGGAAAGCCCAGGCGGCAGCCGTAGAGTTCGTCGGTGCCGCGCAGCTCGCAGCGGACGGCATTCTCCCGGGTGGCGGCGTAGATCGGCTCCGGCCAGGCGGAATGGCGATGCGAGGGGTAGACCGGCAGCTTGTAGCTGTCATGGGTCGCCAGCAGCTTCAGGTGGCCTTCGGACAGGCGCGGGGCGTACTGCGCCATGTTGGCCCGGGTGATGGTCAGCAGCGGCTGGTCGGCTTCCACCGCCGGGTCGGTATAGAACTCCCCGGACAGGGAGCCGCGCTGCTTGCCGGGCGTCCAGGGCGGGATGCTGCCGTCCTTGTTGCCGGCCTTCTCGGCCCCCACCGGGGTCAGGGCGCCCCCCAGCTGGGCGGCTTCCTTGTCGGTGACGCGGGCGGCCGCGGGGACTGCGGAGAGCAGCAGGGCAAGGGCCGCCAGGGAGGCGAGGATCGGCTTCATGGTGAATCCAGCTGCGGCGCGGGGGGCTGCCGCTCGAACAAGGCGGGGATGCTAGCCCAGCGCGGCGGCCCGCGCCATCGCCCTACTCCTCCTTCAGGTACTTGAGCAGCATGTCCCGGGCATTCAGTTCGCCGTGCAGCGTCGCCAGCATGATGAAGACGCCGGCCAGGCGGCGGTGCAGGAAGACGATCTCCCGCGGCGGCACCTTGAAGTGGACCGACAGCGCGTTGGAGGCCGCCATGCGGCCGGCCCGCATCGGCAGGTCGCTGGCGCCCCAGAGGTACTCGCCCTTGTCGTTCCTGAGCCGCTCCGGCATGTGGGCGGCGTCGCCGAAGGGCTCTACGATGGTCTCGCAGAGCTGCACGAAGGTATCCAGCACCGACTTGGGGAAGCCGGCCTTCATCAGGCCGATGTCGATGCCGCCGCGCAGGATCGCCTCGCGGTCTCGCTCGATGGCGCCGCGGACGATGTCGGCGTAGCTCTCCACGAAGCCGCGGCCGAACACGCGGGTGGCGCCGAAGTCGAGCAGTACGATGCGGTCCCGGCCGTCCTCGCCGGGGCGGATGCGGTAGTTCCCGAAATGCGGGTCCGACTGCACCATGTGCCAGCGGAAGAATTCCTTCAGGAACACCTCGACGAAGGCGGCGGACAGGGCGTTGCGGCGCGCCTGCGGCAGGCGCTGCACGGCGTCGTCGCGCACATGGTTGCCGTGCTCGAAGCTGGTGGTCAGCACGCGGTCGCTGCAGTACTCGCCGAACACGCGCGGCACCACGAAGCGCGGGTCGTCGCGCAGCTTCTCCGCGAAGGTCTGGGTGAAATGGCGCTCGGTTTCGTAGTCGACCTCGCGGTGGAGCATCTCGCGCACTTCGTTGAACACCGGCTCCAGGTCCAGGCCCTTGGGCGCCAGGCGCGTCATCATCAGCAGGCGCGACAGCGTGCGGATGTCGCTCTCGATGGCATCGGCCACGCCCGGGTACTGGATCTTGATCACCAGTTCCTGGCCGTCGCGGCGGCGCCGGGCACGGTGGGCCTGGCCCAGCGAGGCGGCCGCCAGCGGCTTCTCGTCCACGTCCAGCTCGCGCAGCCGGTCGCGGCCGATGCCGCGCTCCAGCACCGGCAGCACCACGTGCCAGGCCACCGGCGGCGTGTCGTCCTGCAGGCTGGAGAGCACGTCCACGGCCTCTTCCGGCAGGAAGTACTGGCCGTAGAGCGACATCATCTGCCCCGCCTTCATCACCGAGCCTTTCAGCTTGCCCAGCTCGTCGGCCAGGATTTCGGCCTGGCGCTTGTAGAAGTCCCGGTCCGCGCGCTCGCGGGTGGACTCGTCGCGGAACAGGTTGGCGATGGAATGCGCCGCGATCTTGCTGCCGGCCCCCAGGCCCAGCATCGTCATCGCGATGTTGCGCTCCAGCGGGCGGGTTTTCAGCGAGGAAATGCTACCCTTGCCGCCTTTCCTGTCTTCAGTCATCGAGAGTCCACGGATGAAGTCCTTGAGCGATATTCTATTGGCCCCGGAGAAGAAAGACGCGGCCGTTGCCGATCTTGCCCGGCTGCTGGAGGGCGCCCTGGCCAACCGCGGCGGCCTGGCCGGCATGGCGCTCAAGACCGGCCTGGCCATGCTCAAGTCCGGCCGCCCCGATGTCCTGGAGCGCGGCGCCGCCCGCATGCTGCCGGAGTTCGCCGCCCAGCTGCAGCCCCTGTTCGAGCGCTTCCAGAAGGAAGGTGGCGCCGATTTCACCGGCTTCCTGAAGAAGAACTCCGGCGAGGCGGCCACTGTCCTGGCCCACACCATCGACCAGCTGATGTCCACCAGCCAGAACGCCACCGCCAAGTCGCTCTATGCGAAATTCCGCGGCGGCGCCGACAAGGACATCGCGGCGATGGTGCCGGAGGTCGGCCGGCTGGTCCAGAAGTACCTGGCCTGATCCGGGCTCTTCCCGGCAGGAGCTCTTGCCTGCCGCGGCAACGGACGCCTGGACCGAGGATCAGCGGCCGTAGCGGGCCTTGACCGTCGCCGGCAGGAACTCCGAGTCCTTCATCGCCTCGCCGTACTTCGGCGGCGGGTCGCGGTCATTGAGCCGGTTGGCGAAGTAGCGCCCGTCCTTCAGGTCGTAGGTGAAGACCGGCGCCGTATTGCCGAACTGCGCGTCGTAGAAGGCGAGCAGATGCCCTTCCTGGAAGCGCCAGGGCCTGCCCTCGCGGTCGTAGTTCTCCACCAGCACCACGTTCCAGCTGTCCTCATCGACATAGAACACGCGCTTGCCGAAGCTGTGGCGCTTGCCCTCGCGCTCCAGCGCCTCGATCACCCAGACGCGGTGCAGTTCGTAGCGCATCACGTCCTGGCGCGGGTGGCCCGGCCGCAGCAGATCCGGCGCCTTGACGCTGCCATCGAGCAGGCGGTAGCCGTTGTAGGGGACGTAGATCTCGCGCTTGCCGGTGAGCTTCCAGACGTAGCGGTCGAAGGCGCCGTTGTACATGTCGATCATGTCGACGAACATCAGCCCGTCGGCCCCCGGGAAAGGCTGGTCGTAGCCCACCGGCGGGATGCGGAACATCTTGTTGATCTTGGGCGGCAGCACCCAGATGTCGCGCGAATCCTTGACCGAGTTGGCGGTCTCGTGCACCAGCACGAGGAAATCCGTGTCGTTGCGCGAGCGGCCGAACCAGGTCAGGTAGTACAGCAGGATGTTGGACTTGGACAGGTCTGCCGGTTCGCGCAGGTTGCCGTAGCGGAAGGCCACCCGCTCGATCTGCTTGAGCGTCTCCACCCGGCCGCTGGCCTGGACCACGGCCTGCGTGGATTGCGCGTCCACGGAATCCCCCCGGTAGCGCGTGCGGTGGTTCCACATGACCTCGACACCGGACTGCGGCCGCGGGAACGGCACGCCCAGCTTCGCCCCCTCCAGCGCGTCGGAGCCCAGCAGCCTCGCCTTGCCGGCATTGGCCTTGGTGGCGTCGTAGATCGCCTGCGGATAGGCCACGCTGCGGCGCGTCGGATAGACCGGCATCTGGTAGCCGGGGTAGCGCGCCAGCAGGGCCTGGTGGCTCGGCGTCAGGCGGCTGCGGTACTGCGCGGCATTGGCGGCGGTGATCGTGAACAGCGGCTTGTCGCCCGCATAGGGGTTGGCTAGCCGCGTCCCGGGGCTGCCGCCCTTGGCCAGGCCGCCGGTCCAGGCCGGGATCGTGCCGTCGGCGCTGCCGGGGCGGTCGGCGCCGATCGGCGTGTAGGGATCGCCGCCGGACTCGCCCAGCGTCACGCTGGCCTGCTGCCCGGAGGACAGCGCGAAGCTCTCGCCGCTCATGCGGCCGCTGAGCTGGAAGCCGCCGTCGCCGCGCTGGCGCCGCTGCGCCGCCGCGGCCAGCGCCTGCTCGCGCGCCTGGCCGGATTCGAGATAGCGCACCCACTCCGCCGCCAGCTTCCTGGCCGGGGCGAACTGCGCCGCCTCGCGGAAGGCCAGCAAGGCCCCCTCCACGTCCGCCTGCTGGTAGCGGGCCATGCCCAGCGCCAGCAGGGTATTGCCGTCCTTGCCGCCGCGCTGCACGGCCTTGTGCAGTGCATCGGCCGCGGCCGCATATTCCTCGCGGTCCAGGCGCAGCTGGCCGAGTTGGCGGTAGAGCGCCGCGTCCGGCTGCAGCTTCAGCGCCTGCTCCAGGGCCGCCGTGGCCGGCACCGCCTCGCGCGCGGCGATCCACAGGCCGGCCAGCAGCTTCCAGTTGGCGGCATCGGCCTTGAGCACGCCCTTCTGCATCCAGGCCTGCAGCAGCGACCCGGCCTCGAAGGGCGCGCCGATCTGGGCCGTGAGCTGGACCAGCCGCAGGCGGTCCTCGGGCTTGTCGAGGAAGCCCATGCGGTTGGCCAGCTCCATCACCGCCTGCGCGCGTTCCTTGCTGCCGTAGCGGATCGTGGCGGCCGCCAGCCGCATCCAGTCATCGCGCTGGCTGGGGTCGCGCTTGAGGAGCGTTTCCAGCACCGGCAGGGCTTCCTTCTCCTGCCCGGCGCCGAACAGCGCCGCCACCAGCGCGCGCTGCCAGCTCGCATCCGGGTTCTTCACCGCCGCCAAGCCCTTCTGCAGCAGCGGCACGGCCTCGCGGAAGCGCTTTTGCTCGACATAGGCCGCACCCAGCGCCACCAGGGTTTCCGGCGCGGCATTGCCGGCCTTCACCTGTGCCTCCAGCTGCGGCAGCACGCGCTTGAAGTCGCCGCCGGCCAGGTAGAGCTGCGACAGGTCGCGGCGCATCTGTTCCGCGGCGATGCCGGACAGCGCCTTGGAGGCCAGGGCCTGCTCCAGGTACCTGGAGGCCTGGGCGTAGTCCTTCTTCGCCACGGCCTGCGCCGCCAGCTCGCGCAGCAGCAGGGCCTTGGCGTAGGGATCGGTGGTGGTCTGCAGCTGCTGCTGGGCACTCTTCTGGGGCGCCTGCTGCGGCACGCTGTCGAGTTCCTTGACCTCGCTGCGGTACTGGTCGGCGCGCGCGACGCCCATGGCCAGCAGGCCCGCGAGGACGAGAAGGAGGCGGGATCGGATCATTGCTGCCAGTTGTAGATGCAGTCTTCAGGGTCCATCTGGACGCGCTGCTTGACCATGCGCGCCTTGCCCGTGGACTGGTAGATCCAGTTGCCGACGCTTTCGATGGCGGCCGCCTCGAACACGCCGCGCGGATCGGCGTCGATCAGCTTGACCTCGCTGACGCGGCCGTTGGGCATCACCGTGAACACCACTTCCACCCAGCCGCGGATGCCCTGCTTGCAGGCCCACTCCGGCATCTGCGGACGCGCCGTGGACAACGGGATCAGGGTCTTGCCCTGGAAACCCTCGCCCTTGCCGAAGCCGCCGCCGCTGCCGCTGCCGGAACCCGAGCCGCTGCCGCGCCCGGCAAAGCCGCCGAACAGGCCGGTGCCGTTGAGGCTGGAGCCTCCCAGGCCCAGGCTGGAGGTGTTGATCGCGGGAATCTTGATGGGCCCCGCATCCACCGGCGCCGAGGCCGGGAAGCTCATCGTCGGCAGGTCCGGGCGCGCCAGCGAGGGCGGCGCGGCGGGCGGCGGCGGCGGTTCGTCGGCGGCCGCCTCCATTTCCTCCGGCGAGGCGTCGTCGGGCTTGACCTCGACCATCTCCACCGCCTCGACCACGGTCGCGGCGTCCACCGCGTGGCGATCGGAGGGACGGATCATCCACTGCATCAGCCAGAACAGGCCGAACACGATGACCAGGCCCAGCGGGAGGGAGACGTACGCTCGCATCAGCGGCTACCGGATCGGCTGGGCGGCGACGGAAACATCCTTCACGCCGGCCAGGCGCGCCTGGTCCATCGCTTCCACCATCAGCCCGGCGCGCGCGTCCTTGTCGGCCTGGATGATGACGCCGGCCTGCGGGTTGGCGGCGCGCATGCGCCCGATCACGGCGCGCAGCGCGCGGATGTCCACGCGCTGCTTGTCGATCCAGATCTCGCCGCGGGGCGAGATCGCCACGATGATGTTGTTGCGCTCCTCGCGCACCGCGGTCTGCGCCGTGGGCCGGTTGATGTGGATGCCGGCCTCGGTGACGAAGGTGTTGGTGATGATGAAGAAGATCAGCAGGTTCAGGACGAAGTCCAGCATCGGCGCCAGGTCGATGCCGGTGTGCTCTTCGGTGGGAGTGCTGTGACGGCTGAAGCGCATGTCGTCCCCTCAGTATTTCAGGGCGTCGGCGAACAGCTCGGTCTCGACCCGGCTGATCGTCTGGAAGCGCCCGACGAAGAAAATGCCGCTGAGGCTGACGGCCAGGCCGGCCAGCGTCGCGATCATGGCGTGGGAGACGCCGTCGGACATCGTGCGGGCATCGGCATAGCCCAGCGCCGACATGGCGTCGAAGACCTCGAGCATGCCGGTGACGGTGCCGAGCAGGCCCAGCAGCGGCGCCAGCGGCACGATCACGCGGATCAGGGGCTGGCTGCCCACCAGCCGCGCGTTGGCGCGCGAGATCAGCATGCGGCGGATCTGCCGGGCGTGCCAGGACTTGTGGTCCGTGCGCTGCGCCCAGGCATGGGCCATGGCCTCGCGCTCGCGGCGGAAGCCGAAGCGGAAGTACCACCAGCGTTCCACGATCAGCGTCCACATCACCAGGCCCGACAGGAAGATCCAGGGCAATACCCAGCCCCCCGCTTCGACGAAGGCGTCGACGGACTCGAACGGCCCGAGCAGGCCGTGGAGCAGGTTCTCAAGCACGCGTCTGCTCCAGACGCTCGGCCAGCAGGCCGGTGGCCTGTTCGTCGAGGATCTGGGTGATGGCGCGCGAGCGGGCCGCCAGCAGGCTGTTGATGAACAGCAGCGGCACCGCGATGCCCAGGCCCAGCACCGTGGCCACCATGGCCTGCGAGATGCCCTCGGCCATCAGGCGCGGATCGCCGGCGCCCTGCTCGGTGATGACCTGGAAGGTGATGATCATGCCGACGACGGTGCCGATCAGGCCCAGCAGCGGGCCGGCGGCGACCGCCAGCCGCAGGAAGGCCTGGAAGCGCTCCAGCTTGGGCACCTCCCGCAGCACGGCCTCGGACAGGCGCAGCTCGATCACCTCGGCATCCTCGGCGGCGGTGGCCGGGTTGCCCTTGAAGGTGGCCAGCACGCGGCCCAGCGGATTGTCGTCGGAGGGCTGCGCGACGTTGGCGAGCTGGCGGCGCACGGCCCGGTCGGTGCGCAGCAGCCAGGCCAGCTGCCAGGTCGCCAGCACCGCGCCGACCAGGCCGATGACGATGATGATGTAGCCCACCTCGCCGCCCATGTCGATGCGCTCCATCAGCGAGGGACGCAGCGCCTCCTGGGCCAGCAGGGTGCCGCCGGTGGGATCCACGAGGATCGGCGCGCGGCCCTCGGCCTCGCCGAAGTCCTTGGCCATGGAGCGGAACTTGCGCTCGGGCTGGCGCGCCAGTTCCAGCAGCTCGCTGCCGCCAGGCTGCGGCACCAGGTAGCGCCCATCATGGAAGCTGGTGAAGGCGCCGACGCGCGTCACCTGCTGCTTGCTGGAGGCACCCGCCGGATCGACCACCTCGGCCTGGAAGCTGGCCACGCGGCCGTTCTCGGTCATCTCCTGCTGCAGCGTGAACCACAGCTTCTCGATGTCGGCCTGCACCGGCATCGCATTGTCGGCGGTCAGCGTGTCGAGGAAGGCCAGGCGCTCCGGGAACTGCGCGCTGATCGGCGAGTCTCCGGCATGGGCGCGGAAGTCCGCGGCGGCCTGGCGCACGGCGGCCGCCACCTGGGTATAGTCGCCGGCACGGGTCTTGAACTGCTCCTTGAGCTCGGCGATCTGCTTCTGGTTGGCCTCGTAGCGCGCGCGGATCGCGTCGGACTTCGCCTTCACCGCGGCATGCTCGGCCTCGGCCTTCTGCAGCATCTCGGCCTGGGCGTTGCGGTCGCGCAGGAAGCGCGCCTCGCGCTCCTGGTTGAGCTTGGCGCTGGCGGCGCTGTCCTGCTGGATGCGCCTGAGCAGGTCGTCCATGCCTTTGGCCTGGGTCTGCGCCAGGGCGATGCCCGGCAGCAGGGCGAGGGCGAGCAGCAGTTGGCGGGCGTTCACGGGGCGGCTCCGGCAGCGGCCACCGGCATCGGCAGCGTCAACAGGTCAGGGGCGGCGGTCTCGCGCGCGATCTTCATCGCCAGGCGCAATTCCTTGACGTACTTGCGGGAGATGGGCTCCCACTTGCGCGAGGCGGCATCCCAGCCCCAGGCATCGGCGCCGTCCAGCGCCACCGCGAACATGGCGCTGCGGCCCACGCGCAGGATGTCCACCATGCGCTCCTCCACCTGCCCGCGCTCGGCGCCCAGGCCGCGGCCGTAGTCGGACTCGATCTGGTAGGCCTCCAGCACGCGTCGGAACTTCTCCGCCGTGGCGGTCTCGCTCTCGGTCATCATGCGGCGCAGGTTGGCCACGCGCTCCTTGCGCTCGTCCTGCAGGAACGGCAGGTCCAGGGCGATGAACTTCTCCAGCGAATCGAGCATGCGCAGCATCAGCGGCATCATGTCGCCGCCGGCGCGGTCCAGGTCCGCCAGCTGGCGCTGCAGGCTCCGCTTCTCGGCTTCCTGCGCCGCCAGCAGCGGCTCGATCTGATTGGCGTAGACGCGCAGCTGCTGCGCCTGCCAGGTGGCGGCGCGGTAGCGCTCCAGCATCGCCCGGGTCTGGTCGTCGGACTGGTTGACGCGCTCCTGCGAGGCCGCGCTGGCCTTGCCGGCCTGGACGGTGGCGTCGATCGCCCGCGATACCGGATCGGTCTGCGCAGCGGCCGTCGCCGCGAGCAGCGCGGCGCTCGCCGCCAAGAAAGTCTTCTTCATTACCTTACGTTTCCTTGATGAGGAAATACGACTCAACGCGGGGCTTGCTGGCCGCGTGCGGCCCGCTGTTCCAGCGGACGCAGCCAGCCACAGATGCCGTGGATCATCTCCTCGGTTTCTTCGTCGTCGATCACCCAGTGCCCTCGATCCGGGTAATGACGGTGCGTCGCCTGGGGATACAGGCCCGCCACCTTGCGCACCGCGAAGGCAGGGGTCAGGCGGTCGGCGCCGCAACTCACCACATATACAGGACAACGAACCGCATCCGCATCGACCGAGGTTGTTTTTCCCCAGTCCGCCCACCACAGGCCGATTTCATACGCGACCCGTCCGGACTCATGCACCATCCGTTCGTAGCAGGCCTTCTGCCGCTCCGGCGACAGGCCGTTGTAGACATAGGCCGCCGCGGCCTCCCGGCTGAACTTGTGGGGGCGGTTCCAGAAGCCCCACCGGCCCAGGACGCGGGCAAAGGGTGCCAGGTTGGCGAACCCGGCCGCCTGGATGCCCCAAGGCGCCGCCGGGGTCAGCAGCACCACGGCGAAGACCGGGATGCGCGCGGCCAGCTGCTGCGCCAGCAAGCCCCCCATGGAGTGGCCGATCAGGATCGGCGGGGTCCGGAAATCCTGCTCGCGGATGTACCGCTCCAGGAAATCCCGGTACTCGCGCAGGCTGCGATCGCCCACGCGCAGGGGTTGGTCCGCGGTCGGCTCGTGGGCCGGCAGCGTTGGCGCGTGGCAGCGGTAGCCGCGCGGCTCCAGCAGGTCCCGCACCCTCTTCCAGTCCCCTCCGGTGCACCACATGCCGTGGATCAGCACGACGGGGGTGCTCATCTGTCGTTATTCCGCAAGATGCCTTCCTCCAGGCACTTCAGGGGCGTAATCTACCACGCAAAATTCGTCAGAAATTCATGAGGATTCGCCCATGGCCGGACACTCCCCCGCCTTTCTCGCCCTGATCCAGGACGCCCGCACGCGCGTGCGCGAAGTGAATGCCCGGGACATGCCGCGCATCCTTTCCGAGCAGCCGGCGGCCCGCCTCATAGACGTGCGCGAAGAAAGCGAGTTCGCCGCCGGGCATGTCGAAGGCGCGGAATGGCTCGGCAAGGGCGTGATCGAGCGCGACATCGAGGTCAAGCACCCGGACCGCAACGAGCCGCTGTACCTGTACTGCGGCAGCGGCTTCCGCTCGGTGATCGCGGCCGACAACCTGCAGAAGATGGGCTACGCCCAGGTATTCTCGGTCGATGGCGGCTGGCGCGACCTCAAGGACCTGTTCCCGATCGAGAGCTGAACGGGTGCGGCGGAGCCGCTGAAAGTCCGGCGGACCTTCCACCCGGCGACGCGTGCGCCGGGTCCTGCAAGCCGCAAGGATCGCGGCGGCTCAGGCCCGGCCGCTGTCGAAGGCCAGGACCTCGGCCAGCGAATCCTTGCCCAGCAGCAGTAGCAGCAGCCGGTCCAGCCCCAGCGCCACGCCGGCGCAGTCCGGCAGTCCCGCCGCCAGTGCCGCCACCAGGTTGCGGTCGTAGGGCGGCACCTCCCGCCCCTGCTCCCGGCGCCAGGCCTGCTCGGCCTCGAAGCGCCGGCGCTGTTCACCGGCATCGCCCAGCTCGTGGAAGCCATTGGCCAGCTCGGTTCCCCGCCAGAACAGTTCGAAACGCTCCGCCACCGGCGGATCGTCGCGGCGGATGCGCGCCAGGGCCGCCTGCGAGGCCGGGAAATCGTAGAGGAAGCAGGGCGCCTCCAGGCCCAGTCGCGGGCCGACAGCCAGGGACATGGCCACGTCCAGCCAGATGTCGCGGTCGTCGCCGCCGAGATCGCCGGCGTCGTGCCCGGCAGCCGCCAGGGCCGCCCGGATTTGCGGAACGCCGGCGCTGAAGGGGTCCAGGCCCAGATGCCGCCTGAAGGCCTCGCGGTAGCTCAGACGCTCCATCTCGGGCCCCGGGGGCCGGCCCAGCGCCGCGGCCAGCGCGGTGACCAGTTCGGCCACCTCGCCCATCAGCGCGTGATGGTCGAAGCCGGGCCGGTACCACTCCAGCATGGTGAACTCGGGGTTGTGGTGCCGCCCCGACTCTTCCCGCCGGAACACGCGGCAGACCTGCCAGATCGGCCCGCTGCCGGCGCAGAGCAGGCGCTTCATCGCGAACTCCGGCGAGGTCTGCAGCCATCGGCCGTCGGCGGTGCGGAAGCTGTCGATGTGCCGGTCCACCGTCGCGTGCGCCGACAGCAGGGGGGTTTCCACCTCCAGCACCCCGCGCGCGGCAAAGAAGCCGCGCAGGGCGGCCAGCAGCGCCGCTCGGGCGCGCAGGGTCGGCAGGTCGGCGGAGGGAGTCCAGTCGGTCATGGCGTCAGAAAGCATAAAGCCGCCCGAAGGCGGCTTCATGGGAGCGGCGCAGGCCTACTTGCCGGCGCGGTTCAGGTACTCGCCGGTGCGGGTGTCGACCTTGATCTTCTCGCCCTCGGTGATGAAGAGCGGCACCTTGACGATGGCGCCGGTCTCCAGCTTGGCCGGCTTGGTGCCGCCGGTGGCGGTGTCGCCGCGCAGGCCCGGATCGGTCTCGGTCACGGCCAGCTCCACCGTGTTCGGCGCATAGACGATCAGCGGCACTTCGTTCCACAGCGTCACGCGGACGGTCTCCTCGCCCTTGAGCCACTGGGCGGAATCGGCCATCGCGGCCTTGCCGGCCTGGATCTGCTCGAAGCTCTTCGGATCCATGAAGGTCCAGAACTCGCCGTCGTTGTACAGGTACTGCATGTCCTTGTCCTCGACGTCCGCCACCTCGATGGTGTCGCCCGACTTCAGCGTCTTCTCGAGCACGCGGCCGGTCTTGAGGTTGCGGATCTTGAGGGTGTTGGTCGCCTGGCCCTTGCCCGGCTTGCGGTATTCGTTGTCGATGACCGAGTACGGATCCCCGTCGATGAGGAGCTTGGTACCGGCCTTCATTTCGTTGGTGCTGACAGTCGCCATGAGATCGACTCTGGTCCAGGAAGATAAATGGGATTTGTGTTGCCGCCCCGCAGCGGGGCGGTGAAAATGGCGGCGAATGATAACTCCCCGCCCCGACAGCCGCCAGCAGGCGCCGCTTTGGCAGCATGCCCTGCGCGAGGCCTTCACCCGCCCGGCGGACCTGCTCGGCTACCTGCAGATCGATCCTGCCCTGCCCGCCCTGGACCTGGAACGGCTGCGGGACTTCCCCCTGCGGGTACCGCGCGGCTTTGCCGCCCGGATGCGCCCGGGCGACCCGACGGACCCCTTGTTCCTGCAGGTCTGGCCCCGTCCGGCGGAAGGCCTGGTGGTACCGGGCTTCGCCCTGGACGCGGTGGGCGACCTGAACAAGGCCCGCGACGGCGGGGTGATCCACAAGTACCATGGCCGCGCCCTGCTGATCGCCACCGGGGCCTGCGCGGTGCACTGCCGCTACTGCTTCCGCCGCCACTTCCCCTACTCCGAGCAGCTGGCCGCCCGCGAGCAGTGGCGGGGGGCGCTGGAGACGCTGGCCGGCGACCCCAGCATCGAGGAGGTGATCCTCTCCGGCGGCGACCCGCTGTCGCTGTCGGACGACAAGCTCGCCTCCCTGGTCCAGTCCCTGGAGGACATCCCCCACCTGCGCCGGCTGCGCATCCATACCCGCCAGCCCATCGTGCTGCCGGAGCGCGTGGATGAACGCCTGTTGCAGTGGCTGGGCCGCGGACGCCTGCAGAAGGTGATCGTGCTGCACGTGAACCATCCGCAGGAGCTGGACGCCAGCGTCGAACGCGCGCTGCAGCCCTTGCGGGCCCTGCAGATTCCGCTGCTCAACCAGTCGGTTTTGCTGCGCGGAATCAACGATTCAGCCGAGACTCTTCGAAACCTGTCTGAAAAGTTGTTTGCCTGCGGGATACTGCCCTACTATCTGCACGTGGTGGACCGCGTCCATGGCGCGGCACATTTCGAGGTGGATGTGGAGGCGGCACGGCGGCTGGCCAGCGAACTGGTCGCACTCGTGCCCGGTTACCTAATGCCACGACTGGCGCGAGAAGACGCCGGCGCGGCCTCAAAGACATGGATCGCATGGTAGCGAACCCGCCAAGCCAGAAAACCGCCCAGCTGACGGCTGCGGAAAGCGCCGTCGTCCTGGTCGTGAGCGAGTCCGAGAACGTCGCCAAGCGCATCGAGAGCCACTTGCGCAACGCCGGGCACCCGGTCCGCTGTGCCTGGGTCGCCGACCTGGAGGAGCTCGAGGACGTGCTGCGCCGCGGCGCCCCCGAGATCCTGCTC
>Ga0255097_1000520_pt1 | contig 15744 bp, 11 predicted proteins | sample Colum_Atlam_RepB_2_FD_188436 | JGI IMG/M metagenome (GOLD analysis project Ga0255097, IMG submission 188436) | Freshwater microbial communities from Columbia River, Oregon, United States - Colum_Atlam_RepB_8d | ecosystem: Environmental > Aquatic > Freshwater > River | place: USA: Oregon...
GACCGGGGTCCGCCAGAGACGGTGAAGGCCAACCATGTTCATCGCTTTTTTCCTTGCGCCGGGGGATGGCCACCGGGAAAAGCCGGGGTCCCTCCCGATTTCTTGAACCGGGCCAGTGTAGCGAATCAGGCTGGTGGTGCCTGCCCCCTTTTCAGTCGATATAACTTACCGAAAGCACTTCGAATTCCGCCTCTCCGCCGGGCAGGCGCACGCGCACGACCTCGCCCCCGGCCTTGCCCAGCAGGGCGCGGGCCATGGGGGAGTCAACGCTGATGCGGCCCTCGGCCGCGTCGGTTTCGTCGGCGCCGACGATGCGGTAGCGGCGCTCCTCGCCGTCCGGGTCGGCCACGTCCACCCAGGCGCCGAAGAACACGCGCGAGGCATCGGCGGGGCGCCCGCCGGCCACCTTCACTTCATCCAGCCGCGTGGTGAGGTACTTCAGCCGCGCGTCGATCTCGCGCAGTTCCTTCTTGCGGTACTGGTATTCGGCATTCTCGGAGCGGTCGCCCTCGGCGGCGGCGGCGGACAGGGCGCGCACCACCTCCGGGCGGCGCTCGCGCCAGAGGTGCTCGAACTCGGCCTTGAGCCGGGCATGACCCTCGGCCGTGATGTAGGGAGAGGATTTCTCTGAAGGGGGACGCCAGCGGGACATGGGTCGTCGGGCAGGAAAAAGGCCGGGGCTGCCATTGTAGCCCCGGCCCTGCCCCACGGCGCCTCAGACCGGCAGCGCGGGAGTATCGTCCGGCAGGAAGAAATCCGGCAGGAAGCGCGTGGTGCCCGGCACCGCGGCGTACTGCGAGAAATCGCGCACGCCGGCTTCGTACAGCACCAGGTCGTCGATGCAGAACTGGCCGGTGAACTCGCGCGAATTCCTCGTCAGGATCGCGTGGGCCGCATCCGCCATCACCTCCGGCGTGCGCGACTGCTTGAGGAAGGGGTCGCCGCCGATCATCTTCACCGCGGCGGTGGCGATGGTGGTGCGCGGCCACAGCGAATTGGCGGCGATGCCGTCCTTCCTGAACTCCTCGGCCCAGCCCAGCGTGCACAGGCTCATGCCGTACTTGGCGATGGCATAGGCCAGGTTCGGGCCGAACCACTTGGGCTTCATGTCCAGCGGCGGCGACAGCGTCAGGATATGCGGATTGGCGGACTTCTTGAGATACGGAATGCAGATGCGCCCGCTCATGTAGGTGCCGCGCGCGTTGATCCCGTTCATCAGGTCGTAGCGCTTCATGTCGGTCTGCAGCGTGCCGGTGAGCTGGATCGCGCTGGCATTGTTGACCAGGATGTCGATGCCGCCGAAGGTCTCCGCGGTCTTCTGCACGGCTTCGGTCAGCTGCTGCTCCTCGCGGATGTCGCAGAGGATCGGCAGCGCCTTGCCGCCGGCCTTCTCGATCTCCTCCGCCGCGGAATAGATCGTGCCGGGCAGCTTGGGATGCGGCTCGGCGGTCTTGGCCGCGATGGCCACGTTGGCGCCGTCGCGCGCCGCGCGCACGGCGATGGCAAGGCCGATGCCGCGCGAGCCGCCGGTGATGAACAGGGTCTTGCCCTTGAGACTCATGCGATTCTCCAGTAACGATGATTTCCGGGTCAGGCCATGCCTGCTGCGGGCGATTCTAGCCAGACGCGGTGGAATTTATATCGTCCATATGGAAGGCGGGATTACCATCCGCCTCATGCCGGCGCAAGCCGGCATCCGGTCTCTCGCCGGGATGCCCGAGCCGCGACTGGACTCCGGCTTTCGCCGGAGTGACGGGAATACCTACTGAAGCATCGCCGTGGTGCGCGCGATGCGCTCGGCCTGCACGCGGTTGAGGTTGCGGAAGATGATCGCGGCGATGCGCGGATAGCGCAGCCTGAGGCGCTCGAGGTCCTGCGAGTCGAAGCGCAGCACGCGCGCCGGCGTCACGGCATCGACGTTGGCGGTGCGCCGCTGGCCGAAGTAGCCGGCCTCGCCGATCACGGCGCCGCGGCCCAGCGTGGCCAGGGTCTTGCGCTCGCCGCCGCGGTCGATCCAGGCTTCCAGCGTGCCGTCCACCACCACGTAGATGTCGCGCGACAGGTCGCCGTGGCGGATCAGGCGCCCGCCCTCGTGCATCTTCTCCATCTTGGACATCAGCGCGAACACGCGGGCCTGGCGCAAGGACAGGCCCGACAGCAGCGGGATGGTGTGCTGCGGCGACTGGCCCAGGTCCAGGCGCAGCAGGTCCCAGAGGGTGACGATGCGCAGCTTGGAGCCGAGCGCCGGGGTCAGCAGGATATCCGCGAACCAGGCGACGAACAGCGTGAACGAGGCCAGCACGCCGAACTGCACCTGGTTCTTCAGCTCGCTGCCGGTAAACACCAGGAAGCCGATGCACAGCGACAGCACGGTGAAGGTCACCGGACGCAGGATGCTGGCCAGCGCGCTCTTGACCGCCGCGGTCTCGTTGCCCTTGGCGCGCGCGTCGGCGTTGAAGCGCGCCAGGAAGTGGATGGTGTCGTCCACCGCGATGCCCAGCACGATGCTGGCGATCATGCTGGTGGTGGGGTTCAGGCTGATGCCGCTGATGCCCAGGATGCCGAAGTACAGCAGCACCGGCAGCAGGTTGGGCAGCATCGCCAGCAACGCCGCGCGCGGCGAGGTGAACATGAAGGACAGCATCACCCAGATCGCGAACGAGGCCAGCGCCAGGGACGAGATCTGACCCGAGGTGATGGCGTTGACCGCGCGCGTCGCCAGAACCGGGCTGCCGGTGAGACTGGCGTTGAGCGGCGGCTTGAGCTCGTGCAGGCGCTCTTCCACGCGCTGGATCAGGTCCTGGATCTGCGCGGAGCTGTCGACGTTGATGCGCACCGTCAGCAGCGCGCTGCGGAAGCGCGAGTCGATCGCGCGCTTGATCTCGGAGCTGCCGCCGAACACCAGCAGCTGCTTGACCGCGGCGGCCTCGCGCGGCACGGCGTAGTGGGCCGGGTCGCCCTCGTTGAGGCTCTGGTTGATCAGCTTCAGGTGATCCACGTAGGACACCACGCTGCCGACTTCCGGCTGGCGCCGCAGCCAGTGCTGCAGCGACTCCACCTGGGCGATCAGTTCCGGGTCGGTCAGGGCATCGTTGACGTGGGTCTCGATCAGGATCGAGACGATGCTGGCGCCGTTGAAGGCCTGGTTGATCTGCTCGAAGTCGCGCCGGGCCTCGGCGTCCTCGTGGAAGCTCTTGATGTACTCGGTGCCGACATGGATGCGGCTGGCGAAGTACAGGTCGATGGGCACCGTCAGCAGGGCGATGCCGATGATCCAGTTGCGCCAGCGCAGGTCGAACACCGCCAGGCGCCGCGCCTGCACCAGGAAGAAGCGCTCGCCCAGCGGGCGGCGCACGGTGTTCTGCCGCTGCAGCCGCAGGGCCGAGGGCAGGAATATCAGGGTCAGCAGCATGCCGAAGGTCACGCCCAGGGCCGACAGGCCGGCGAACTGCTGGATCGCCGGCAGGGCCTGCGGCATCAGCGCCAGGAAGCCGGCCACCGTGGTGGCGCCGGACAGCACCAGGCCGGGTCCGACCTTGGACAGCACGTGCAGCACCCGCGCCTCGGCGCTCTGTTCCTTGACCGCGTAGTAGTCGGCCTGCAGGTGCACCGCGTAGGACAGCCCCAGGGTCAGCAGCAGCGGCGGCACGATGGCCGTGACCAGGTTGATGGGAATGTCCAGCAGCACGGCCGAGGCCATGGTCCACAGCAGCGAGATCAGCACCGTGGCGGCGCCGGCCAGCATGCCGTAGACGCTGCGGCTGACCAGCAGCAGCATCAGCACGATCAGCACCAGCACGGCCGGCAGCGTGAAGGCCAGCGTGTCGAGCAGGGCATCGACCGTGGCCGCCTTGATCACCGGCCCGCCGGTGATCCAGATCTGCTCCGAGCCGCTGACCTCGCGCGCCAGCGCACGGATCTTGCCGGTGTAGTCCTGCTTGCGGAAATCCTCCTCGCTCAGATCGCCCAGCGAGATCGAGAAGGCCACCGTGCGGCCGTCCTTGGACACCAGCGAGTCGCGGTAGATGGGATTGGCCGCGATCTCCGCCGGGAATGCCTTCACCCGCTCCGGGTTCTCGCTGGCCTGCGCGCCGAAGGTGCTGATCTCCAGCATGTCGCCCTTGGCCAGGGGATTCGGGGCATTGGCCAGCGACGAGGCCTGGCGCACGCCGGGCAGTTCGCCGAAGCGGCGGGTCAGTTCGTCGATCCTGGCGATGCCTTCGGGCGTGAAGACCCCGTCCATCGCCACCGCCACCAGCACGGCGTCGCTGTCGCCGAAGGTTTCGCGGGCACGCTCGAATACCGCGCGGTCCTCGCCCTTCTCCGGCAGCAGGCGCTCGATCGTCGGGTCGATCTTCAGCCGCAGCCGGCCGTCATGCAGGTCGTAGACCGTGACGAAGGCCAGCAGCGACAGCAGGGCCACCACCGCCATGCAGTACAGCGGATGTGCCGCGATCCAGCGGGTGAGCCTTTGCATGGGCCGGGCGTTCCGGAATCCCGACTTAGTTGCCGACGTAGAACGTCGAGGGATTGAACAGGCGGTCGGCCAGGTTCTTGTCCGTCGCGACGCCGGTCACCTTGATGCGCGTCTGCGTGCCTTCCTTGAGGTCGGCCACCAGCATGTCGGAGAGGTACCAGTGCGGCCCGGCCTGGCGCAGGTCCTTCGCGTTGCCGGAGAAGCGCTTGCGCACGGTCTGGCCCTCGAAGAACTCCGCCTTCAGGGCCATGCAGCTCTTGGGCTCCACCCAGGCGCGGATCGAGCTGTAGCGCGAGGCCTGGTCCGGCTGCGGCGAGAACTGCAGGACCTGCACCGGCGTGCCGTCGAGCGTGGCCTTGCCCTCGAGCTTGGCGTTGGGGTCGTAGAAGGCGTTCTGCACCTGCTTGAGGTCGTTGTAGGACAGGTCGGTGCCCCACAGCGGACCGTCCATGCTGCCGCCGGTGACGCGGCGCACCTTGTTCAGCGCCGGCACGAAGACGTAGATTTCGTCGCTCTTCGTCCCCTCCTTCATCAGGTAGGCGGCGCCGGCCAGGTCGGGCGGCGAGCCGATCTTGAGCATCGCCTTGATGCGGTCCTTGTCGTTGGTGGCATAGAGCCGGCCGCGCAGTTGGCGCTCCCCGCCGGTGCGGTCGCGGGCGATCAGCTCCACTTCCTTGACCTGCACCGAGGAGGGGATGTTGGCGCGCATGCACTCGACGATGGCCGCGGCGGAACCCGCGGCCGGAGCGCCCTGGGCTGTCGCCAGCAGTGGTGCGGCGGCCAGCAGGATTCCCGCGAGGATTCTGGTCATGACGCGCTCCCAACCCCTGTTGTGGCCGCGCCGGAAAGCGCAGCCGTTTGTTTCGGGACAGAATAATGCATCCGCGGCGCCGGTTTCGCGCGCTGCTTCGCAAAGGGCTGGCAGCACGCGGTTTTTCAGGCCGGCAGGACCTGCAGGGGCACTTCGCCGCGGCGCAGGCGCTCCGCGTGCGGGTCCGCGCCCAGGGCCAGGAACCCGGCTTCCGCCGCGGCATGGTGGCGGCGGCGCTCGTCGCCGTCCGCAGCCCAATGGGCCTGCGCCAGCGCCACCCAGGGCTCCAGGCCCCGGGCGCCGGTGGCGTCGATCAGTTCGCGCAGCCGCGCCAGCGCCGCCTCCGGTTCTACCTGCGCACGAAACTCCGGCGGCAGGCGCAGCAGGGCCAGCAGCGCCTGCGACTCCCAGATGCGCGAGCCCGAGCGCCGGCCGGAAGCGATGCCCTCGCGCGCCATGCGCAGGCCGTCCAGCGGACGCCCGGCACCGATGTAGGCGGTGGCCAGGGCAGCGCAGTGCCCGGCCTCGAACTGGTGCGCGTAGGCGCCGGGGCGCACCAGGGGCAGCAGGCGCTCCAGCGGCTCGATCGCCTCGTCGAAGCGCCGGTGCAGGCACAACGCGAGGCCGGTGACGCGCGCCGCGATCTGCTCGAAGAAGGGACTGCCGAACTGGCTGGAACGCGCCGTGGCCTTGCCGGCCCAGGCCAGCACCTCGCGGTAGTCGCCGGTCAGCATGGCCAGGTCCACGCGATTGGCATGGATCCAGCTCGCGGTGCGGTCGTCGGTCTCGGCGAAGGTCGCCGCGGCGGCAAGTTCGCGCTCGGCCTCGCGGAACTGTCCCAGCCAGCCCAGCATCAATGCATGGAAGGCACGCGACATGAAGTTGTCGCCGTCGATGGGGCGCGTGCGCCATTCCGCCCCGGCCTCGTCGAGCAGCGCGATGCCGTCGCGCGGGCGGCCGGCGGCCGTATGGGTCAGCAGGATGCCGAGACGGAAGCGGTTGACCAGCTGCGTCTCGCCGGCCTCCAGCGCCAGGCGCGCCGCGCCGCCCTGCAGCTGCGCGGCGGACTCGCAGTCGCCGCGGTGCAGCTGCTCGGTGCCGTAGGACATCATCAGCTCGGCGATGGTGGCGACATCGGCGCCCTCCTCCGCCATCAGCCGCGCCTCGTGGTAGGCCTTCTCGACCTCGGCCTCCGGCACGTTGGCGAACTGCGCCATGCGGATCAGCCCGGAGCGGGCCAGGATGCGCAGCGGGCGCAGGCCCTCGCCGTCCGCGGCGCGGTCCAGGTGCGCCTGCGCCAGCCGGAACTGCTCCAAACCCAGGCGCATGTCGCGCGGCGAGGCCCAGCGGGCCGCCTGCAGGTTCCAGCGCCCGGCGCGCAGCCAGTCGCCGGCATGCTGCCAGTGGTGCGCGATGCGCAGCGCCAGCTCGGTCGGCTCCGCGTTCTGCGGGTGCTGCGCCTCCAGCTCCGCCGCGAGCCGGCCGTGGGCGGCGGCGCGGCGCGACTCCAGCTGCGCCTGGTAGGCCACTTCCTGCATCAGCGGATGGCAGAAGGCGTATTCGGACACGTCGCGCTGGTGCACGAAACCGGCTTCCTCCAGCAGGCCGAGCTGTTCCTCGAACTGCTCGCCCGGCCGCTCGGCCAGCGTCGCCAGCAGCGGCGCGCGGAACTCCTGCCCGATCACCGCGGCCGACTGCAGCAGGGTCTTGGCCTCGTCCGGCAGGCGATCGATGCGCGCCGCCAGCAGCGCATGCACGGTGTCGGGCACGGTCCACTGGCGGATCTCGCGGGCCAGCCGATAGGCGCCGCGCTCGCCTTCCAGCTCGCCGGATTCGGCCAGCGACAGCACCGCCTCCTCGACGAAGAAGGGATTGCCGCCGGCACGCTCGCGCAGCGTCTGCGGCAGGTTCCGCAGGCTGGGATCGTCGCCCAGCAGGTTGCGGGCGAGGCGCTCGATCTGCGCGTCGTCCAGCGCGGTCACCCGCACCTGCTCGTCGAGCCAGGGGATCAGGCTCTCGCTGACGTAGTCCGGCCGGTAGTTCAGCAGCAGCAGGGTCCTGCCGCCGCTGCGCACGCGGGCACAGAGCTGCGCGACGAACTCCTCGCTGGCGGGATCGAGGAAATGCAGGTCCTCCAGCAGCAGCACCTGCGGCTGCTCGCCGTCGACGCAGGCCAGGTGCTCCGCCAGCAGGCCCATCAACCGGCTGCGTGCCTGCTCCGCCTGGTCCTCCGGCAGGGTGGCGCCGCCCGCGCCCAGGAAATCGAACACCGCCGGCAGCAGCGGCGCCAGGCCCGGATTTTGCAGCAGGAAGGTGCCGGCCACCATGCGGCGCACTTCCTCGGCACCGGCCTCGCCGCCCAGCCCCAGGCGGCTGCGCGCCAGCATGCGGATCGGCTGCATCGGCACGGCACTGCGGTAGGGCACGCCGGTAGCCCGGTGCACCGGCAGACCCGCCACCGCGCAGGCCCGCACGAATTCGTGGCACAGCCGCGACTTGCCGATGCCGGCATTGCCGATCACCGCCACCACCTGCCCGTCGCCGCCGCGCACGCGGTCCAGCGCCGACAGCAGCAGGCCCAGTTCGCGTTCGCGCCCGACGAAGGGCGAGCCGGCGCGCGCGAGGCTCAGGTCCAGGCGGGTGCGCCCGGCGTTCTGCCCCTCCAGCTCGTAGACCTCCACGGCCTCCTCGACGCCGGAAACCTGCATCGGCCCCAGCTCGCGCAGGCGGAAGTAGCCTTCGACCTGGCGTGCCGTGAGCCGCGTCAGGTAGATGCGGCCCGGCTCGCAGATATGCTCCATGCGCGCCGCCAGGTTCACCGTATGGCCCTGGGCGGTGTAGTCCATGCGCAGATCGTCGCCGATGCGGCCGACGATCACCTCGCCGGTGTTGAGGCCCACGCGCATCGACAGGTTGAGGCCCTTGCTCAGGCGCAGTTCGTCGGCGAAGCGCCGCACCTCGCGCTGCATCTCCAGGGCCGCGAAGCAGGCGCGGCTGGCATGGTCCTCGTGCGCCACCGGGGCGCCGAACAGGGCCATGATGCCGTCGCCGGTGTACTGGTTGACGGTGCCCTCGTAGCGGTGCACCGCCGCCGACAGGATCGAGAAGAATCGGTCCAGGATCGAGTGCCAGAGTTCCGCGCCGGCCTCCTGTGCCAGGCGCGTGGAGCCCTTCACGTCGGCGAACAGCACCGTGACGCGCTTGCGCTCACCCTGCAGCGCCGCGCGGTTGCGCAGCACCTGATCGGCAAGGTGGCGCGGCGTATAGCTGCGTGGCGCCGCCGGCGCGGCATCCAGCCGCTGGCCGCACTGGTTGCAGAAGCGCGCGCCGTCCGGATTGGGGCTATTGCAGGAGAGGCATGTAGGCATGCCCCATCATATGCCGCCGGGGCGGCCGGCAATCAATTACCTGCTGCTTCCGCTCTTGGGCCCCAGGAAGAACCACAGGATCACGCCCAGCAGGGGCAGGACCAGCACCAGCACGATCCACAGGGCCTTCTTGCCCGGCTCGGCACCGCTCTGGGCGATGTTGATGATGGCGTAGACCACCGCCAGCAGCAGGAGCACGCCGAAGATGCCGCTGTATCCGTAGTTCATTCCCGTCTCCCTTCCATGAGTCCGCCCGACTATGGATCAGGCATTTTGAACGCCGCATGAACGGCGCCCGCCTCCGGCACGGTATCCTGCCGGCCATGCCGCCACCAGTCCTGCCCCTCCACGAACTGCCCCTGGACCACGCCTACGCCACCCTGGGCGACGGCTACCATGCCCGCGTCAGCCCCAGCCCCCTTCCGGATGCCCGCCTGCTGCACTTCAACACGGAGGCGGCCGCGCTGATCGGCCTGGACCCGGCGGCGGCGGCCGACCCGCGCTTCCTGGAGGTGATGGCGGGCAACGCGGAGCTGCCCGGCGGCGACTACCTGGCGAGCCTCTACGCCGGGCACCAGTTCGGCCAGTGGGTACCGCAGCTGGGCGACGGCCGCGCCCTGCTGGTCGGTGCCGTCGGCGCTCCCCGGGGCGGCAGCTGGGAACTGCAGCTCAAGGGTGCCGGCCCCACGCCGTTCTCGCGTTTCGCCGACGGCCGGGCGGTGCTGCGCTCCAGCATCCGCGAATACCTCTGCAGCGAGGCGATGCACCACTTGGGCATTCCCACCACCCGCGCACTCTGCCTGGTGGGCAGCCCGGAGCCGGTGCGGCGCGAGACCATCGAGACCGCCGCGGTGGTCTGCCGCATGGCGCCGAGCTTCGTCCGCTTCGGCCACTTCGAGGTGTTCTACTACCGCAACCAGCACTCCCGGCTGCAGCCGCTGGCGGATCATGTGATCCAGCGCCACTTTCCCGAACTATGGCAGCGGCCGGACCGCTACCGCGCCTGGCTGACCGAGGTCTGCGAGCGCACGGCTCGCCTGATGGCGGCCTGGCAGGCCGTGGGCTTCTGCCATGGCGTGATGAACACCGACAACATGTCGATCCTGGGCCTGACGCTGGACTACGGCCCCTACGGCTTCCTGGACGGCTTCGACGCCGGCCACATCTGCAACCACTCCGACGAGGGCGGTCGCTACGCCTACGACCAGCAGCCGCGAATCGGCCACTGGAACGTCTCGCGGCTGGTGCAGGCGACGCTGCCGCTGCTGCACGAGGAGCCGGAGGCGGCCGTGGAGATCGGCACGGCGATCCTCGAAGCCTACGGCCCGGCGTATGGCCAGGAGATGGTGCAGCGCTGGCGCGCCAAGATCGGCCTGCGCGAGCACCGCGACGGTGACGAGCAGCTGATCAACCGTTTCCTGAGCCTGCTGCACCAGGGCCGCAGCGATTTCACCCGCAGCTTCCGCCACCTGTCGCGCCTCCGCGCCGGCGACCAGGGCCCGGCCGCCGGCGTGCGCGAGGAAATCCATGCCCAGGAGGCCTTCGATGCCTGGGTCACCGACTACCGTGCGCGCCTGCGGGCGGAACAGTCCGACGACGCTTCGCGCGCCGCGGCCATGGATGCGGTCAACCCCAAGTACGTGCTGCGCAACCACCTGGCGCAGCGCTGCATCGAGCAGGCCGAGGCCGGGGACTTCGGCGAGATCGACCGGCTGATGCGCCTGCTGGCCCGCCCCTTCGACGAGCAGCCGGAGTCCGGGGCCTACGCCGCGGAGCCGCCGCCGGAGGCCCGGCACATCAGCGTCAGCTGCTCCTCCTGAAGCGCTCCCGGGCCGTCATACCTTGATCGGATGAGGCAGCGTTCACCGCCTTGGCCGAAGCTGCCCCCACTAGAAGATCCGGGGGAGAGCCCATGACCGTCCGACCTGCCACGCTTGCCGCATTCGCGGCGGCCCTGCTGCTGTCCGCCTGCACCGGCTCCGACGCCCCCGCCGGCGCCGACGCGGTGCCCGGCGAGCCCGCTCTGCAGACCGACCCGGCCAAGCTCGCGGCCGGGCTGGACTGCACCGGTTTCAGCCATCCCGACAAGCCCGCGGTGCTGCTGGTGCACGGCACCTTCACCGCTGGTTTCGAGCAGTACGAGTGGACCTACAAGCCGCTGCTGGTGGACCGCGGCTACGATGTCTGCACCGTCACCTACCCGGATCGCGGACTGGGCGACATGCAGGTCTCGGCCGAGTACGTGGTCTATGCCTTGCGCGAGATGCGCGCCCGCAGCGGCCGCAAGGTGGCGGTGATCGGCCACAGCCAGGGCGTGGCGGTGCCGCGCTGGGCGATCAAGTGGTGGCCCTCGGCGCGCAATGCGGTGGATGATTTCGTGATGCAGGCGGGGCCCAACTACGGCATCAGCATCGCCGCGCTCGGCCAGCTGCCGCTGCTGCCGGCCCTGGTCGGCCTGCCCGAGGTGTTCTACCAGTTCGACGGCAACTCGGCCTTCATGCAGGCCACCAACCGCGGCGACCAGACGCCGGGCGACATCTCCTACACCGCGATGTACAGCCAGTTCGACGAGCTGGTGCGGCCGGTGGAGACCGCGGCGATCGAGCCCGGCCAGGACAACCCGAAGGTGACCAACATCCTGATCCAGGACATCTGCCCCGGCCGCATCGTGGAGCATGCCACCATCGGCCTGGTCGACGCCGTGGCCTTCGAGCTGGCGCTGGACGCCATCGCACACCCGGGCCCTGCCGATGTGGAGCGTGCCGGCGGCGCCTCGCTCTGCGGCCTGCTGCCGGTGGTGCCGAACCTGGTGATCCCCTCGGTGCCCGATCTGCTGGGCGGCCTCATCACCATACTGATGAAGGAACCCGGCAATGGCCTGCCGGCCCTGCACCTGGCACCCGCGGAGCCGGAACTGCGGCCCTACGCGCGGTAGGGCCGGGCCGGCACCGCGGCCGGCGCAGCGACGGCCGCGGCCTCCTGGCAAAGCCGGCACTGGATCGGCATTCAGGCTGCGGCACGCCGGATGCCGTAAAGTGGCATGGTCCAGAGTCCGTCCATGCCTGCCGAATCCCCCAAGGCCATCCTGCTGTTGGCGCAACACGATGCGTCCCGCATGGATGCGCTGCGCACCGCGCTGCAGGACCATTACACGCTGCTGTTCGCGGCCACCGGCGAGATGGCGCTGGCCTTTGCCCATGACGACCTCGCGCCCGCGCTGATCCTGCTGCCGGCGGCCCTGCCCGACATGACCGGAGCGGAAGCCTGCCGCCGCCTCAAGGCCGATACGCGCACCCGCGGCATCCCGGTGGTCTTCGTCGCCGCCGGCGAGGAGATCGACGACGAGGGATGCCTCGCCGCGGGCGCCGCGGACTGCCTGCCGGGCCCCTTGCGCCCCGCCCTGCTGCGCGCGCGCGTGGCGGCGCAGCTGGCATTGGCCGACCAGGAACACCACATGGCCGAGCTGGTCCGCAAGCGCACGCAAGACCTGGAGGAAAGCCGCCTGCAATTGATGCGGCGCCTCGGCCGCGCGGCGGAGTGGCATGCCAATCCCGAGGGCGACACCGCCGACCATGCCGGCGCGCTGACCCTGCTGCTGGCGCGCGCCGCCGGGCTGGACGAGGACGCCGCGCAGAACCTCTCGCTGGCCGCGCTGCTGCGCGACGTCGGCAAGATCGGCGTGCCGGACAGCATCCTCTACAAGACCGAGGCCCTCACGCTGGACGACTGGGAACTGATGCGCTGCCACCCGCTGATCGGCGCGCAGATCATCGGACGGCACCCGCACCCGCTGATGACGACGGCCCGCCTGGTGGCGCTGACCCACCATGAGCACTGGGACGGCCTGGGCTACCCGCAGGGCCTGGCCGGCGAAGCGATCCCGCTGGAGGGCCGCATCGTCGCCATCGCCGACACCTTCTGCGCCATCATCTCGCCGCGCAGCTACCGCGCGGCGCGCTCGCCGGCACAGGCGGTGGCGCTGATCCAGGAACGCGCGGGCAGCTACTACGACCCTGCCCTGACCCAGCACCTGACGGCCCTGCTGCCGGAGATCGAGGCACTGCTGGCGCGTCCCGCCGTCCCCTGATCCGGGGCCGATACCCCAAACGGCGGATGCAGGCGACGGCGGCCCTGCCGGACACTGCGGCACGAACCAGAACCGCCGGCGGCACATGAGCGAGACCCCCCATCCCATCGTCATCGTCGGAGCCGGACAGGCCGGCGCCGAAACCGCCGTCGAGCTGCGCAAGATCGGCTACCCGGGCCGCGTCGTCATCGTCGGCGAGGAAGCCCACCTGCCCTACAAGCGCCCGCCGCTGTCCAAGGCCTACCTCGCCGGCAGCGTGACCGCCGAAAGCCTCTACGTGATGCAGCAGGCCCATCTCGAGAAAGCCGGCATCGAGGTCCTGACCGGCCGCCGGGCCGAGAGCCTGGACCGCACCGGCAAGACGCTCACGCTGTCCGACGGCAGCCGCCTGGCCTACTCGAAGCTGTGCCTGGCCACCGGCGGCCGTGCCCGCCTGCTGAGCCTGCCGGGCGCCGACAAGCCCAACGTCTACCCGCTGCGCTCGATCGCCGACGTCGAGGCGATCCGCGCGCACTGCCAGCCCGGCAAGCGCGCGGTGATCGTCGGCGGCGGCTTCATCGGCCTGGAAGTGGCGGCGGTGGCGGTCAAGCTGGGCCTGAAGGTCACCGTGCTGGAAAGCCTGCCGCGCGTGCTGGCGCGCGTGACGGTGCCGGAGATCTCGGAGTTCTACGAGAAGGCGCACCGCGATGCCGGCGTGGACCTGCGCACCGGCGTGCAGATCGGCGCCCTCGAGGGCGCGGAGCGCGTGACCCATGTCGTGCTGGGCGACGGCTCCCGCATCGAGGCGGACTTCGTCGTGGCCGGCATCGGCCTGATCGCCAATGTCGAGCTGGCACAGGCGGCGGGCCTGGCGGTGGACAACGGTATCGTGGTGGACGAGTTCACCCAGACCTCGGACCCGGACATCGTCGCCGCCGGCGACTGCACCAATCACCCGAACATCCACTACGGCCGCCGGATGCGGCTGGAGTCGGTGCAGAACGCGATGGAGCAGGGCCGCGCCGCCGCGCATGCGCTGGCCGGCCAGCCCCGGCGCTACGACATGGTGCCCTGGTTCTGGTCCGACCAGTACGACCTCAAGCTCCAGATGGTGGGCCTGTCGGCCGGCTTCGACCGCTTCGTGCTGCGCGGCGATCCCGCCACGCGCTCCTTCGCCGCCTTCTACCTGGGCGACAGCAGGCTGATCGCGGCCGATACCGTGAGCCGGCCGCAGGACTTCATGTTCGCCAAGAAGCTGGTGGCGCTGCGCGCCGAGATCGATCCGGCCGTGCTCGCCGACGAGTCGGTGCCGCTGAAATCGCTGATTCCCGCGTAAGCGGAAAAGCCAGGGCCAGGGGGCCTCATGCTGATGTTCACGCGCCCAGGGCGCATCGCGGTACCGCGCAGCCTGCGCGCATTGACCACCATCGACCACGACGCGGAATGCCGGCCGCAGGATGTCGGCATGAGCGAGGACGGCGTGCGCCGCATCTGGCGTGCGGTGGAATCCCTGTACCGCGGCGGCCTGCAGCCGGCGATCACGCTGGTGATCCGCCGCCACGGCCGCATCGTGATGAAACGGGCGCTGGGCGCCGTATCCGGCAACCTGCCGGGGGACGACGGCCCGCTGGCGCCGCTGCAGCCCGACTCGCCGATCTGCCTGTTCTCCGCCTCCAAGGCGATCTCGGCGCTGCTGCTGCACAAGCTGATCGAGCAGGGCCGCCTGAGGCTCGAGGACCGCATCGCGGACTTCATCCCGGACTTCGCGCAATGCGGCAAGGGCCGCGTCACCGTGCGCCAGCTGCTGGGCCATCGCGCCGGCATCCCGGACATTCCGCATATCGACCCCAAGCCGGAGCTGCTGCTGGAATGGGACGAGATCGTGCGCCTGCTCTGCGAGGCCAAGCCCTTCGATCCGGACTTCGACAAGCAGGCCTACCACGCGCTGACCGCGGGCTTCATCGTCGGCGAGCTGCTGCGCCGCATCACCGGGCGGGAACTGCCGGAGCTGCTGCGCGAGTGGATCGCCGAGCCGCTGGATTGCCGCTACATGACCTACGGCCTGGCACGCGAGCACCGCCACCTGTCGCCGCGCAACGCCTGCACCGGCATCCCACCGGTCTGGCCGCTGACCCGCATGGCCAAGCAGGTGCTGGGCGTGCCCTTCAGCGCCGCCGTGGAGGCCTCCAACGCCGAGGCCTTCTACGACGCGGTGGTGCCGGCCGGAAACATCTGGGCCACGGCGGACGAGACCAGCCGCGTGTTCCAGATGCTGCTCAACGGCGGCCACTACAACGGCCGGCAGCTGTTCAAGCCCGAAACCGTGCGCGGGATGACCGCGCGCGTCGGCCGCAGCTGGCAGTTCGACCGCACCCTGGGCCTGCCCATGCCCTTCTCCGCCGGCTTCATGCTGGGCAGCGACCCGGTCGGGCTCTACGGCCCCGGCAGCGGCCAGGCCTACGGCCATATCGGCTTCATGACCGTGATCTGCTGGGCCGACCCGGCGCGCGACATCTCGGTGGCACTGCTCAACACCGGCAAGTCGCTGTCGCCTTCCGCCCTGCTCGGTGCCGTGCGGGTGGTGGGGGCGATCGGGCAGGCCTGCCCGAAGAGCGGAGCCTAGGGCGTTTTTGGCTTTGGCCTTCAAGAAATCAGGCACAGCCCTTTCATCAGGACCGTCATGCCGGCTTTCGCCGGCATGACGGGTTTCGTGTTTTCCATGGAATAGAAAAGGCCAGTGTTACCCGCCTGGCAGACATTTCAACCGTCATTGACACGTCATTATCGTTTCAATGATCATTGAAGCATGAAGATCGATGCCGCCGTATCCCTGCTGGGCGCCCTGGCGCAGGGCTCCCGCCTGGCCTTGTTCCGGTTGCTGGTCGAGAAGGGCCCCGACGGCATGGCGGCGGGAGAGATCGCGGAACGCCTGGGGATTGCACCGAATGCCCTGTCCTTCCACCTGAAGGAACTGAGCCGCGTGGGCCTGCTGAAATCCCGGCAGGAGGGGCGCTTCATCTAC
>Ga0255097_1000521_pt1 | contig 15724 bp, 20 predicted proteins | sample Colum_Atlam_RepB_2_FD_188436 | JGI IMG/M metagenome (GOLD analysis project Ga0255097, IMG submission 188436) | Freshwater microbial communities from Columbia River, Oregon, United States - Colum_Atlam_RepB_8d | ecosystem: Environmental > Aquatic > Freshwater > River | place: USA: Oregon...
GGCGGCGCGGAGTACTACAAGGCCAGCAAGGACTTCGCGCTCAAGAGCGTGGACGTGGAGAACCCGGCGCTGATCGACTACTGGAGCGTCCAGTTCAGGGCGACGTATCGCTTCGAGTAGCGCCGGCGGGGATCACCAGGCCCTCATCCATCGCGGATGGGGGCTTTTCCTTTTGCCTTTCCCCCGCAAGCGGAAGGGGCTCGCTGCCGCCCGGTCAAGACACCCCGTCCCTTGTCGTTCCCGGCGGCCGGCGCGATAGTAGTCCGCGTCACCGATCCCGCGTCCCGGAAATGCCATTGAACAAGACCTTCATCGCCATGCTCCTCGCGGCACTCGCGGGCGCCGCCGCCTGCTCGCACGATCCGCCGCGCAATCCGGAGATGGACCGCTGGTTCGGTCGTCCGGCGGCGGAGCTGGTGAAGGTCTGGGGTCCGCCGAAGAGCATCGTCAAGCTCGAGGAGCGGCGGCTGGAGTACAAGTACCCGCGTCCGGACATGGGCGAATCCTGCGTCCATTTCTGGCTGATGAACCGCCAGGGCTACGTCATCGGCCACCGCCAGGACGGCCGCTGCGGCTAGCGGGCCTCTGCGCGGAGGGCCCCTTCCGGCGGCGGAGGAAAGCCGCCATAGTCCGGCCATCCCCGGACGGAGGTGCCGCATGGGCGAGTTGACTGTCACCACCTTCGACTGGGTTCCCGAGAAGCCGCGGGGTTACGTGCGCGACATCCGCGTGCGCTGGGCCCTGGAGGAAGCCGGCCTGCCCTATCGCGTCCGCAGCGTCCCTTTCCACGAGCGCGGCGCCGGGCATTTCTCGCACCAGCCCTTCGGCCAGGTGCCCTGGCTGACCGACGGCGAGCTCTCGATCTTCGAGAGCGGCGCGATCCTGCTGCACCTGGGCAACCTCAGCGACAGGCTGCTGCCGGCCGATCCGCGCCGACGCAGCGAGGCCCTGGAGTGGCTGTTCGCGGCGCTCAACTCCGTCGAGATGGCCAGCCTGCCCTGGTCCATCTTCGTGTTCTACGGCTTCAACAGCGACGACACGCCGGGATGGCAGTTCCTGGATGGCTTCCTCGAAGCGCGGCTGCAGCACCTGGAGCCGGTGCTGGCGAAGCGCGACTGGCTGGCCGGGACCTTCTCGGTCGCCGACATCCTGATGGCGGACGTGCTGCGCCTGGTCCAACGCTTCGACCGGCTGGCCGGATTCCCGGCCTGCCGTGACTACGTCGCGCGCGCCGAGGCCCGCCCGGCCTTCGCGAAGGCCTACGCGGACCAGATGGCGCACTTCGCGGCGGCGGACTGAGGCGCATGGCATGACCGGACACCGCATATTCAGGACCGCCTTCGCCAGCGTGTATCCGCTGTATGTCCAGAAGGCGGAACGCAAGGGTCGCAGCAAGGCCGAGGTGGACCGCATCATCTGCTGGCTGACCGGTTATGACGCGGCAGGGCTGCGGCAGCAGATCGAGCGGGGCAGCGACTTCGAGACCTTCTTCGCCCAGGCGCCCGCCATGAATGCCAAGGCGGCGCTCATCAAGGGCGTGGTCTGCGGCGTGCGTGTGGAAGAGGTGGAGGACCCGCTGATGCAGAAGATTCGCTATCTGGACAAGCTCATCGACGAACTTGCCAAGGGCAAGGCGATGGACAAGATACTCGGACAATAGATAGATGCCGCGCGGGCCATGCCGGCCCCGCCACCCGATGGGTCGACGATCGGCTCAGGCAACGGTTCGCAACCGGTTATTCGCTTCCCTGATATCGCGGGCGGGAGGCATGCCGAACATGCGGCCGTACTCGCGGGTGAACTGCGGGACGCTTTCGTATCCGACCGCGTGGGCGGCATGGGCGATCGGCGTGCCCTCGGCCAGCATCGACCTTCTCGCCTCGATCAGCCGCAACTGCTTCTGGTACTGGAGCGGCGTCAGCGAGGTCACGGAGCGGAAGTGCGCGTGGAAGCTCGACAGGCTCATGCTGGCAGCGCTGGCCAGCCGCTCCATGGCAAGCGGCTTCGCATAGCCGGACCGGATCAGCGCCACCGCGCGCGCCACGCGCTGTGCGTGACTGTCCGTGATGCCCAGCGCGCGGATCGCGCCGCCATGCCGGCCCGAGAGCAGCCAGTAGTGCAGTTCGCGCAGCATCTGGTCGCGCAGGATCGGCAGCGAAGCGGGGCGGTCCAGCAGCCGCAGCAAGCGCAGGGCCGCATCCGCGACCTCGTCTTCGGTGGGGTCAACCCGCACGGGCGAGCCGGCGGCGAAAGGCTGTCCACCCATCTCCAGCACCAGCCCCTCGATCACCGCGGGATTCAACTCCATCACCAGGGAGTAATACGGCTTGCCGAGCGTGGCGGCGGTGATCTGGCTGACGGTGGGCACCTCGGCGGTGATCAGCAGCGACTCTCCCGCTCCGAAATCGAAGGTATGGCCTCCCATGGTCACGCGCTTCTGGCCCTGGAGGACCAGGGCCACCAGCGGCTTGCTGATCGCGTACTGCAAGGGCGTCGGGCCGATCTCCCGCAGGATGGACAGGCCGGGGAAGGGAGTGGCCGCCACGCCGCTGGCATCGGCATGGGTGTCCGCATAGCGGCGGGCGGTATCGAGCAGGCGACTGATCATGGCGACTCCACTCAGAAGGCACGCGCCCAGCCTAGCCGCGTCCCGGAGATCGCTCAAATGAAATTGCAGGAATGCGCAAGAAATTCCAGAGAATCAGGCAAAAGCGACGGGCCGTGCCCGGGCGCTCGGCGGGCTCGAACGGATCAAGAGCCCGGATTCGCAGGAATAGGCAAGAGGGGAAGGCGGATCGCGCAACTTCGGCGGGGGGTGGGCGGGGATAGTGATCCCACCGCAGCACATCAACCCCAGCAAGGAGACCTTCAATGACCACGATCTCGCTCATCACCGGCGGCAGCCGCGGCCTGGGCCGCAACACCGCCATCAGCATTGCCCGCCGCGGCGGCGACGTCATCCTGACCTATCGGCACGGAGCCGAGAAGGCCAGGGCCGTCGTAGCCGAAATCGAGGCGCTGGGCCGCAAGGCCATCGCGCTGCAACTCGATGTGACCGACGTCGCCAGCTTCGCCGCCTTTGCCGCCGCGATGCGCACGGCGCTGGCCCAGCATTGGGGGCGCCAGAACTTCGACCACCTCGTCAACAACGCGGGCCAGGGCGAAATGGCGAGCCTGGCGGACACCACCGAGGCCCAGTTCGACTCGTTGTTCGATACCCACGTCAAGGGAGTCTTCTTCCTGACGCAGGCCCTGCTGCCGCTGCTGGCGAACGGCGGCCGCATCATCAACTTCTCCTCGGGCCTCACGCGGGTGTCGGTCGCGGGGTTCTCCGCCTATTCCGCCGCCAAGGGCGCGGTCGAGATCCTGACGCTCTACATGGCCAAGGAGCTGGGCAGCCGCGGGATTACGGCCAATACGGTTGCGCCGGGCGCCATCGAGACCGACTTCCTCGGCGGCGCCGTGCGCGACATGCCCGATCTCAACCGGCAGTTCGCGGGGATGACGGCGCTGGGCCGGGTGGGTGTTCCGGACGATGTCGGCCCCATGGTCGCCAGCCTGCTCGGACCCGACAACCGCTGGGTCACGGCGCAGCGCATCGAGGTTTCCGGCGGCCAGGCGATCTGAGGCATGAGGGGCGCCCCCGCCGGACGGGTGGCGCCCCGCTTGCCCCGGGCGGCGACAGGAAGAGTAAGCTCGCCGCCATGCGCTTCCAGCACTTCAGCTTCCACGCCATGGGCGGGCCCTGCTCGCTGCAGCTGTTCGCGCCGGACGACGCGCAGCTGCGCCGCGCCGCGGCCGCCGCGCAGGCCGAGGTGCTGCGCATCGAGGCCAAGTACTCGCGCTACCGCGAGGACAGCGTGGTCTCGCGCATCAACGCCAGCGCCGGCAGCGCGCAGGGCACGGAGGTGGACCCCGAGACCGCCGCGCTGCTGGACTACGCCGCCGCCGCCCACGAGCAGAGCGACGGCCTGTTCGATGCCACCTCGGGCGTGCTGCGCCGCGCCTGGGACTTCAAGGCGCGCAGGCTGCCGCAGCAGTCGCAGCTCGACGCGCTGCTGCCGCTGGTGGGCTGGGACAAGCTGCGCTGGGAGCGGCCGCGGCTGGTGCTGCCGCTGCCCGGCATGGAGCTGGACTTCGGCGGCTTCGGCAAGGAATACGCGGCCGACCGTGCCGCCGCCGCGCTGACCGCCAGCGGCGTGCATCACGCGCTGGTGGAGCTGGGCGGCGACATCCGCGTGATCGGCCCGCAGCCGGACGGCGCGCCCTGGCGTGTCGGCATCCGCCATCCGCGCGCGCCGGACCTGCCGGTGGCGGGCGTGGAGCTGCGCGGCGGCGCCATCGCCAGCAGCGGCGACTACGAACGCTACTTCGAGCTGGCCGGCCGCCGCTACAGCCACATCCTCGATCCGCGCAGCGGCTGGCCCATCCAGGGCCTGGCCAGCGTCAGCGTGCTGGCCGAGCAATGCCTGGTCGCCGGCACCGCCACCACCATCGCGATGCTCAGGGGCGAGCAGGGCCGCGCCTGGCTGGAGGAGCTGGGCCTGCCCTGGATGACGGTGGACGCGGGCGGCACGGTGGAGGGCAGCATCGCCATCGCCGCGGCGGATCCGGCCTAGGGTCTGCTAACACTACGGCCGTCGCTGCGACGGCCGCAGTGTTAGCAGGCCCTAGGGAAGGAATCCTGAAAAGGCCGTTCGTGCGGCGTCCGTCGAGGCACGGGCGGACTGCGGACGAGCGCGCTTGCCCTGTCCGCAGCCCGCGCCTATAGTTATCCAACACGGAAACTATCAGGAAGCGCCCATGACGGCCCTGACGCTGCACCTGCACCCGCTGTCCTCCTACTGCCACAAGGTGCTGATCGGACTCTACGAGAAGGGCATTCCCTTCGAGCCGCGCACGGTGAACCTGGGCGACCCGGCGGAGCGGCAGGCCCATGCCGCCCTGTGGCCCACGGCCAAGATCCCGCTGCTGGAGGATCGCGCGGCGGGCCGCGTGGTGCCGGAGACCAGCATCATGCTGGAGTACCTGGACCAGCGGTATCCCGGCGGCCCCGCGCTGTTCCCGGCCGATCCGGAGCGGCGGATGCAGGCCCGCCTTTGGGACCGCCTCTTCGACCAGTACGTGATGACGCCGATGCAGCGCATCGTCGCCGACCGCCTGCGGCCGGAGGACCGGCGCGACGAGCTCAACGTGACGGAGGCGCGGCAGCTGCTGGACATGGCCTACGCCATGGCGGAGAAGCAGCTCGCGGCGCAAGCCTGGGCCGCGGGCCCGGACTTCACGGTGGCGGACTGCGCCGCGGCGCCGGCCCTGTTCTACGCGCACATCGTCCATCCCTTCGCCCCGGAGCTGAAGGCGCTGCCGGCCTACTTCGAGCGCCTGCTGCAGCGGGCCTCGGTGCAGCGCGTGCTGCAGGAGGCCCGGCCCTGGTTCCGCTACTTCCCCCATGCGGACCGTATGCCCGCACGCTTCCTGGAAGGCTGAGGATGAACGCGCGCGAAGCCGCCCGCGAGGACTCGCTGGACCGCCTGTTCTCCGCCCTGTCGGACCGCAACCGCCGCGCGATCCTGGCGCAGCTCATGCAGGGCCCCGCCACCGTCAGCGAGGTGGCGGAGCCGCTGCAGATCGCGCTGCCCTCGGCGCTCAAGCACCTCGCCGTGCTGGAGACCGGCGGCTTCATCCGTTCCAGCAAGGAAGGGCGCGTGCGCACGCTGGAACTGCGCGAGGATGCTTTCCGCGCACTGGAACACTGGGTGGCCGAGCGCCAGCGCCAATGGCACTCCGGCTTCGACCGGCTGGAAGCGCAGTTCCTCTCCGCGAAGAAACCGAAGAACTCCCCATGAATCCCGCCCAGCACACCAGCTTCGTCATCGAGCGCCACTTCTCCGCCGCGCCGGCCGAGGTCTTCCGCGCCTGGAGCGACCCGGAGCGCAAGAACTCCTGGGCGCGCTGCCACGAGGATGGCGAGGGCGGCAACCGCATGGATTTCCGCGTCGGCGGGCATGACCGCCAGCATTCGCGCCGCGAGGACGGCGGCGACCAGTGGGTGGAGACGGTGTATCTCGACATCGTGCCCGACCGGCGCCTGGCGTTCGCCTACACCATCGTGCTCGACGGCCGCTGCGTCTCCGCCTCGCTGGTCACCATCGAGCTGTCGCCGGAGGGCGACAGGACCTTCCTGCGCCTGACCGAACAACTCGCCTATCTCGACGGTCCCAATGATCGTGAGATGCGCCTGCACGGCACCCGTGAAGGCCTGGACCGGCTCGCCCTGCTGCTGGAGCAAGGCGGGCGCGCCCACTAGGGCCCGCCAGCGCCTGCCGGCGCTGGCCAAGCCCGCGGCTTCTGGTGCAGGCTTCGTCCCCAAAGCACAAGGACGCTGCCATGGCCGAGAAAGAAGCCACCCGCGAAAAGAAGATCGAAACCGCCCGCCGCCGCCTGCTCGGCCTGCGGCCCGTGTCCGTCGTGTCCTGGCGCGACGCGGTGGCCACCATCGGCCCCATCGTGCTGCTCACCGCGCTGGCCGTCTGGGCCGCGCTGTACCTGGTGCGGCCCGCGCCGCCCAGCAGCATCACCATTGCCGGCGGGCCGGAGAACAGCAACTTCCGCAACATCGCGGCGCAGTACGAGAAGATCCTGGCGCGCAACGGCGTGGAGCTGAAGATCGTGCCCTCGCTGGGTTCGCTGGACAGCCTCAAGAAGCTGGCGGGCGGCGAGGTGGACCTGGCCTTCGTGCAGTCCGGCGTCACCCTGGAAAACGGTACCGACGAGCTGGTTTCGCTGGGCACCATGTTCCGCCAGCCGGTCTCCATCTTCTACCGTTCCGAGAAGCCCTTCGAGCGCCTGTCGCAGATGGACGGCATGCGCATCGCCGTGGGCCGCGAGGGCAGCGGCACGCGCTTCATCGCGCTGGCCCTGCTCAAGGGCAACGGCCTGGAACCCGGCGCCGGCAAGACGCTGTTCCTGGATCTGGAGGGCGAGGCTGCCCGCGAGGCGCTGCGGGCCGGCCAGGTGGACGCCATCTTCCTCTCCGGCGACTCCGCGGCGGTCAAGACCGTGCGCAGCCTGCTGCGCGAGCCGGGCGTCCGGCTGTTCGACTTCACCGCCCAGGGCGAGGCCTACGAGCGCCGCTTCCGCTACCTCAACCGCCTGGAGCTGCCGCCCGGCGCCTTCGACCTGGGCAACAACCTGCCGGACCGCCGCATCACCATGATGGCGCCCACCGTGGAACTGCTGTCGCACCGCGACCTGCATCCCGCGCTGACCGACCTGCTGGTGGAGGCGGCGCAGGAAATCCACAGCCGCTCCTCGCTGATGCAGAATCCACGCGAGTTCCCTCACCCCATCGAGCACGACTACCCGATGAGCGAGGATGCGGCGCGCTACTACAAGTCCGGCAAGAGCTTCGCCTACCGCTTCCTGCCGTTCTGGCTGGCCAGCCTGGTCAGCCGCGCGCTGGTGGTGCTGCTGCCGCTGCTGGTGATCCTGATTCCCGGCATGCGCTTCGCGCCCGCGCTCTACGCCTGGCGCGTCAACCGCCGCCTGTACAAGCGCTACGGCGAGATGATGGCGCTGGAGCGTGCCGCGCAGGAGCCGATGACGCCCGAGCAGCGCGCCGCCCTGGTGCAGCGCCTGGACGAGATCGAGAAGTCGGTGATCAACGTGAAGATGCCGGGCGCCTTCGCAGACCAGAGCTACATCATGCGCCGCCACATCAAGTTCGTGCGCGACAGCCTCTCCGGCAACCCCACGCGCAAGGACGATGACGTGGAGCTGGTGCGGTAGGGCAGGCGCTGAAGAAGTCCGTTCGTGCCGAGCCTGTCGAAGCAGGGACTGACTTCGCCCACCTCCATCCACGTCATGCCGGCTTCCGCCGGCATGACGTCCTACCCGGGAGCGTGAAGCACGCCGGAGTACGTAGGCCTCAGCGGATTTTCGCCAGCACCCGCTGCATGTTGTCCTTGCAAGGGATGTCCGGCGGCTTGTTCTCGATGCTGGCGATCACGCCCAGCAGCCGGCGCCGGTTGCGGGCGAGGCGCTTCTGCATCAGCGTGATCTCCTCCAGCTTGCGGCGCAGGCCGGCCAGCAGCTCCTGCCGCTGCCAGGCCTCGCTGTGCCGCATGGGCAGCAGCGGGCGAATCTCCTCCAGCGTGAAGCCGCAGGTCTGCGCGCTGGTGATGATCTCCAGGGTGCTCAGTGCTTCCGGCCCGTAGCGGCGGTAGCCGTTGGCGCCGCGCTCCACCGCACTGAGCAGCCCGGAGGCCTCGTAGAAGCGGATGCGCGAGGGTGCCAGGCCGCTGCGCTCCGCCAGTTCCCCGATCCTCATGCCGCCGCCCTCGCCCATTGACATTAAACCTGACTTTAACCTTAGGCTTTGCCGCATGCTACCTCCAAGCGTCTCCCGGACCCGCCTGCCATGACCGCCTTCACCCCGCTGGCCCTGCCCAACGGCGCCACGCTGCCCAACCGCATCGCCAAGGCGGCGATGGAAGAAAACATGGCGGACGCCGACCACGCGCCCTCCGCCCAGCACCTGCAGCTCTACCGCGCCTGGGCGGAAGGCGGCGCCGGCCTGCTGATCAGCGGCAACGTCATGGTGGACCGACGCGCCCTCACCGGCCCCGGCGGCGTCGTGCTGGAAAGCCCGCAGCACCTGGACCGCTTCCGCGCCTGGGCGCAGGCCGGCCGCAGCGGTGGCGCGCAGTTCTGGCTGCAGCTCAACCATCCCGGCCGGCAGACGCTGGCCAGCATGGGGCAGGAGACACTGGCGCCCTCCGCCGTGGCGCTGGACCTGGGCGCGCTGTCGCGCATGTTCCCGCTGCCGCGCGCGATGACCGAGGCCGAGATCGCCGATGTCATCGCCCGCTTCGCCAACGCCGCGCGCCTGGCCGAGCAGGCCGGCTTCAGCGGCGTGCAGGTGCATGCGGCGCACGGCTACCTGCTGAGCCAGTTCCTCTCGCCGCTCACCAACCGCCGCGAAGACCGCTGGGGCGGCAGCCTGGAGAACCGCGCACGCCTGCTGCTGGAAACGGTGAAGGCCGTGCGCGGCGCCGTCAGCCCCGGCTTCTGCGTGGCGGTGAAGCTCAACTCCGCCGACTTCCAGCGCGGCGGCTTCGACACCGAGGACGCGCGCCGCGTGCTGGAATGGCTCAACGAGCTGCCGGTGGACCTGGTGGAACTCTCCGGCGGCAGCTACGAGGCTCCGGCCATGCAGGGCGACGCGCGCGACGGCCGCACGCTGGCGCGCGAGGCCTACTTCCTGGAGTTTGCCGAGCAGATGCTGGGCACCGCGCGCATGCCGCTGATGGTCACCGGCGGCGTGCGCCGCCGCGCCGTGGTGGAGCAGGTATTGCAGGCCGGCCTCGGCGCCGTGGGCATCGGCACCGCCCTGGCTTTGGACCCGCAGCTGCCGCGCCGCTGGCAGGCCGGCGAGCAGGACGCCAGCGCCGCCGTGCCGCCGATCCGCTGGAAGCACAAGCTGCTGGCCGCGCGGGCCTACATGGCCAGCGTGAAGTACCAGATGCGCGAGCTGAGCCTGGGCCGCCGGCCGCGCCCCGCGGTCTCGCCGCTCAAGGCCCTGCTGATCGAGCGCATCGACGTGGCGCGCCGCACGCGCCAGTATCGGCGCTGGATGGCGGGCGGGTCGTAGAACTTGGAGGATGCCGTTCGTACTGAAGTCCTGAGCTTGTCGAAGGACCGAAGTACGGACGCGATTCGCTGACCGCCAGCGGCGACGTCCCCCGGCCTTGCCTGACAAATCACACCAGAACAAAAGAGGAGAACCCATGCCCCGCAAACTCGCCGCCGTCTCGCTGGCCGCCCTGCTCGTCGCCGCCGGTGCCTTCGCCTGGACCTTCACCGCCGCGCCGCTGCCGGTGCCGCAGCAAGCCGGCCCCGCCCTGCCGCCGGCGCCGGCGCAGCGCGTGCAGGTCGCCGTGGCGGAAACCGGGTCCATGGAGTCCAACGCGCTGTTCGCCTACCGCGGCGGCAGCTTGGAGAAGCGCCTCTTCGGCATGGATGTGTTCGTCATCCGCCATCCGCAGGGCAGCGTCCTGTTCGAGGCCGGCTTCGGCAGCCACCTGAGCGAGCACTTCAAGACCGTGCCGCTGCTGATGCGCAGCGTCTCCAAGGTCCACCCGGCGGAGCTGCTGACGGAACAACTCGCCGCCGCCCGCATCGCGCCCGCCGATCTCAAGGGCATCTTCCTCACGCACAGCCACTGGGACCATGTGGGTGCCTTGCCCGATCTGCCGGGCGTGCCGGTCTACGTGAACCGGGCCGAGCGCGACTTCATCGAGCACGGCGGCGAGGCCACCACGCTGGCGCGCAGCTTCGGCGTGGATCGCTTCCGGCTCTACGAATTCGAAGGTCCGGCCTACGCCGGCTTCCCTGCCAGCCATGACGTCTTCGGCGACGGCAGCGTCGTGCTGGTGCCGGCCGGCGGCCACACGCCGGGCGCGGTGATCGCCTTCCTGCGCACGGCGGACCGCGACTACGCCCTGATCGGCGATCTCGCCTGGCAGAAGGAGGGCGTGGAGATCCCCGCCGAGAAGCCCTGGATGTCGCGCCGCATGGTGGATGCCGACCCGCAAGCCTTGCGCGGGGTGCTGGTGAAGCTGCACCTGCTGCAGCGGGCCAACCCGGACCTGGTCATCGTGCCCTCCCACGACCGCCGCGTGACCTCGCAGATGCCGCGGCTGGCGGCGCTGGCCACCCCCTAGGGACGCCGGACCCTGCGGCGCGGCTGGGGAGAAGCCAACAAAACCGGAAGGGTTCCAGCCAGCGGCGAACCCCCGCGGAAGGGGCTCAGGACCACCGGACGCGGCGAGTCTTCATTCAGCTTCTCCGCCCATTCGCCATCTACTCTCCCCGGATGAGTCCGCCGACCCCGGACGGGCGTAGGGTGCTCCCAGGAGAATGGGGAGGTTGCGGGCATGAGCGAGACGAAACATACGTTTTGCCGGATCTGCGAGGCATCCTGCGGCCTGGTGGCCGAGGTGGATCGCGGCCGGATCGTGGACCTGCGTCCCAACAAGGACCACATCGGCACCGACGGTTTTGCCTGCATGAAGGGGCTGAACCAGCACAGGATGTACGACTCGCCGGACCGCCTGCAGCATCCGCTCAAGCGCGTCGGCGACCGCTTCGAGCGCATCAGCTGGGAGCAGGCCCTCGCCGAGATCGGCGCCAAGGTGAAGGGCCTGCGCGCCGTCAGCCCGCACGCCATTTCGATGTACGTCGGCACCGCCGCCGGCTTCAGCCTGCTGCATCCGGTGTTCGCGGAAGCATTCATGAAGGGCGTGGGCTCGCGCAGCATGTTCTCGTCGTCCACGCAGGACTGCGCCAACCGCTTCGCCTCCGCCACCGAGATGTACGGCTTCCCCTTCACGCAGCCGGTGGTGGACCTGGACCACGTGAAGTACATGCTGATCGTGGGCACCAACCCCATCGTCTCCAAGTGGACCTTCCTGCAGGTGGCCCACCCCGGCAAGCGCCTCAAGGAAGTGCGCAAGCGCGGCGGCCGCATCGTGGTGGTGGACCCGCGCGAGACGGAAACCGCCAAGGTGGCGGACGCGCACCACTTCATCCGCCCGAATACCGACGTCTTCTTCTTCCTCTCCTTCCTGCACGAGCTGTTCGCCCAGGGCGGCGTGGACCGCGAGCGCGCCCGGCGCTACATGACGGGCCTTGAAGACGTGGAGCGCCTGGCCCAGGCCTGGCCGGCGGACAGGACCGCGAGCCTCACCGGCATCGAACCCTCCGCGCTGAAGGGCATGGTGGCGGACTACATCGCCGCCGGCGCCTCCGCCATCGTCACCGGCACGGGCCTCGGCATGGGCCGCCACGGCACGCTCGCGCAGTGGATCGCGGATGTCATCAACGCCGTCAGCGGCAACCTGGACCGCCGCGGCGGCGTGCTGCTGGGCGAGGGCATGTTCGACTTTGCCGCGTATGCCAAGAAGGAAAAGCTGTTCCAGCGCGTGCAGCGCTCGCGCGTCGGCCAGTTCCGCGAACTCAACGGCGGCTTCCCCGGCGGCATCCTGGCGGACGAAATCCTCAAGCCCGGCCCGGAGCAGATCAAGGCGCTGTTCGTCACCGGCGGCAACCCGCTGATGACCATGCCCAATGCCGCGCGCCTGCGCCAGGCGCTGGGCCAGCTGGAACTGCTGGTGGTGACCGACATCTACCTCAACGAGACCGCCAGCCTCGCGCACTACGTGCTGCCCGCCACCTCGCCGCTGGAACGCGCGGACCTGCCCTTCGTGTTCCCGCTGTTCCTGGGCATGCAGTCGCGCCCATACATCGCCGCGACCGACGCGGTGGTGGAGCCGGCCGGCGAGCAGCGCGACGAGGCCACGATCTATACCCAGCTGGCCCGCGCCAGCGGCGTCAGCCTGTTCGGCGCCAAGCCGCTGCAGTGGATCATGCAGCTCCTGCTCTGGGGCAATGCGCCCTTCCGGCGCGGCAAGCAGCCCTCGTTGCCCATCCGCCTGATCCTGGACCTGATCCTGCGCTCCGCCAAGCTCGGCAAGTTCAAGGACATCGCCCGCCAACCGCAGGGCCTGCCCTGGCGCGGCGGCCCCAAGCCCGAGAGCTACCTCGGCAAGCGCGTGGTGACGGACGACGGCAAGGTGCACCTGGCTCCCGAGATGCTGATGCAGCAGACCGCGCGGCTGGAGGGCATCTTCGCCGACGAGAGCGCCAGCTACGCCCGCGGCGAACTGCGCCTGATCTCCAAGCGCATGCACAGCACCCACAACTCCTGGACGCAGAACATCGCCGAACTCACCAACGGCGAGATGGGCCAGACCAACTACCTCTACATGCACCCCGAAGACGCGCGCGCCAAGGGCCTGGAGGACAAGTCGGTGGCTGATATCCACTCCCGCACCAACACCATCCGCCTGCCGGTGAAGCTGCTGGAAACCCTGATGCCCGGCACCGTCGCCATTCCCCATGGCTGGGGCCACCAGCACGCCAAGGGCATGCGTATCGCAAGCAAGCTCGGCGGCGCCAACGTGAACCTGCTGGCCGCCGATGGCCCGGACGCGGTGGAGTCCGTCTCCGGCATGGCGCACCTCACCGGCATCCCGGTGCGCATCGAGCCGGCCAGCGGGCCGATCGATGTGGGGAGCTGGACGGGGATTGCGGAAGAGCGGGCGGCGTAGGCGACGCATACCGCTCTTCCCTGTCGGGAGACAGGCAAACCGGGCTACGGCTCAGGCACCGTTCCGCGGCCGTTCGCCCTGAGCTTGCCGAAGGGTGAATGGCCGCTGACGGCAGCTGTGCGACTACCCCGCTGCGCTCGCGTCCCATGCGAGAATCCGCCGCCATCCCAGCAACGGCATCCACGGAAGGAAGATACATGGCACTCACCGGCGGCTGCTTCTGCGGCCAGATCCGCTACCAGATCGACCAGCCCCTGGGCCCCGGCCGCAGTTGCCACTGCTCGCGTTGCCGCAAGGTCTTCAGCGGCACCGGCTCCGCCTATGCCGAGGTCCTGCCCGGCGCCTTCGCCTGGATCGCAGGCGAAGACCAGCTCACGCGATACGAGACCACGCCCGGCTGGGGCATGGGCTTCTGCAAGCGCTGCGGCTCCACGCTCTGCGGACTGCACGAAGGCAAGGTCCACGGCGTCACCCTGGGCAGCGTGGACGGCGACCCCGGCGTGCAGATCGAGATGCACATCTTCGTCGGCTCCAAGGCGCCTTGGGACCATATCGGCGGCAGCGCACCGCAGTACGCGGAGTTTCCTCCGCAGGGTTGAAGAACCCCAAAGGCCGTTCGTGCCGAGCGTGTCGAAAGCATGAACGGCCTTTCCAAGCCCTAAAGCTCGCCGCACAATCCCCGCAGCAGCACGTCGCCGGCATCGGAATCCGAAACCAGCACCAGCTCGCGCCCTTGCCGCACGTGCAGGCGGATTTCACCCCAGACCAGCAGGCGGCCTTCATCGCCCCTCGCCGCCTGGAACCCGTAGCGCAGCCGCAGGAGCACCCAGGCCTTGAGCTTGCGCCGGCGTGAGGGGCCGCAATGCAGGACGAGATGGCCATCCGGCAGATGTGCCAGCTGGGGTGCCAGGCGTTGCTGGACCAGGGGTCGGGAGAGCGGGAGCGTGTGCATGCTCCCAGCATCGCCGCCGCCGGTGCCGGCGCCGCGCAGCCCTCGTGCAAATCCCGTGGAATTTCGTGCAGGAATCGTGGAATCGCACGCGGGCTACTGGCCGCGAGCCGAACGATGAAAGAGCATGGCCCTTCATGGAACCCACCCACTTTCAGGCCATCAAGGCCGCCATCCTCGGCTTTACCGAACTGGGCCGCGACGCGCTGCACGTCTATGCCGGCCTCGCCACGCTGTTCCTCTCCGCCCTGGTCCTGCGCAGGCCCCTCCGCTCAAGGCTGCCCTGGCTCTTCGTGTTGGGAGTGGCCGTGGCGGCAGAGCTGCTGGACCTGTACGACGACAGCGTCACCACCGGCCAGCTACGCTGGGGAGCCAGCGCGCACGACATCCTGAACACCCTGTTCTGGCCCACGGCGATCCTGCTGCTGGCATGGCGGCGCCTGCTGTTCAGGGAGTGAAGGGGAGACAGCACGCAGGCTATCGCCCGCGGCGAGCGCCTGCGCGGAACGAGGTCAGGGCGATGCAGGCGGGCTGGCGGCGAATGCGCTGCCAGTATTCCTCGCGGGCATCCTCGTCGATCTCCACCAGGCCACCGTTGAGCTTGTCGCGGCCGTTGTACTTGGGCTCTGTCACCAGGTAAGGCTCGCCGGAGCCGGCATCGAAGCAGTTGTAGTCGCCTTCCTCCGACTTGCGCAGCACCGCACCGCGATAGTGGTAGACGCCACAGCGCGAGATGTATTCCACCCAGCCGATGCGGCCCTGTCCTCCGATCGCCTGGGACCGGGGCTCCATGAACATCAGCTTCCTGGCCAGGCCGCTGGCCATCAGCAGTCCACTCCTTCCCGGGTGCGCAGTTCTTCCGGCAGACGGAACCAGGGCACAACGTACTCCCCGCTCTCCAGCAGGCAGGCGATTTCCAGGTGATACCTGCCATCGTTGCCGAGAAACGATCCGGCATAGTGGTAGAGACCATCGGTGCCGCGGAAGCAGCCGCGCGGATGGTACCTCCCATCCTGGCCCAGGAAAGCTCCCGGCGGGTGGTAGAGCCCGTCCACGCCGATGAAGGAATTCGCCGGATGGTATTGGCCATCGGCTCCGCGGAAATGATCGCCGGGACGATACAAGCCGTCCCCGAATCTCTGGTATCCCTTGGGGTAGTAACAGCCATCCTGGCCGAGGAATGATCCCTCGGGGTGGTACCGTGAGTCCACGCCCTTGAAGTAACCCTTGGGGTAGTACTGCCCGTCGTCCCCCAGAATGGAACCGGGCGGGTAGAGGACGCCGTCTGTGCCTCGCTTGCCCTGCGTGCCGCGCATGATGGGCTTCACCCTTTTGTGCGGGCCGGGAGGCGCGCGAGACCCACTATCGCACATCCGCTCCTACGCAGCGCCTTGCGTTGCAGGGGCGCAGGGTGAGCAACACGCGCCCGCGCGTCCGAACGTGGTCGGCCCAACCGGCATACACTGCCACTACCGCGCTCCCGCGGGCGTTCTTCACCGGATATCCGCATGGCTGATCACGCCGGAAGACGGCCTGCTTCGGATTTCCCTTCTCCTCGGCGGTACGCGCATCACCGCCATGCGCGCGGCAGCCGGCTCGATAC
>Ga0255097_1000536_pt1 | contig 15459 bp, 13 predicted proteins | sample Colum_Atlam_RepB_2_FD_188436 | JGI IMG/M metagenome (GOLD analysis project Ga0255097, IMG submission 188436) | Freshwater microbial communities from Columbia River, Oregon, United States - Colum_Atlam_RepB_8d | ecosystem: Environmental > Aquatic > Freshwater > River | place: USA: Oregon...
GGTTGAGTCGAAGGACGTGGTGCACGACAAAAGACATCGAGAGGTTGCAGGATCTGGTGGATCTCTATGCGCGGTATCATAACGAAGTAATTGACGGGAATCTGAGGCCTATGAGGATCTGAAAAAATCGCTGTTTCAGATCCACGAGAAAGGACCAGTTCTAACGATTTTCACATTTTGTGTGTTGACGGTGATGCCAACCAGTGCAACTAAGCCGCGGGCGATGTATTCGATGAGCTGCAGGTAACCACAACTCAATCTATTGCGACTGCAGCAGCCACAGGACTCAAAGCTGGCAGCGGATATTGCACCGATTGGGCGGATAACGCAGTGGGCGCCACAAAGATTATGGGACAAAACTACATCGATGATGTTTCTGGCAATTGAATCCAAACTTCTGCAACAATCAACTGAAGTGTTTTATCCGTGCTTTACTGCATCAATGGACAATAGCACCGCATCCAATGCGAGAATTCAAAAGAGTTCACCCTCAATCTACGATAAATTCTCTTTGAAATCCTGAGTCCGTCGCTTGGTGACAACCACTAACTTCCGATTTTCTGTTTTGATTCAGCGTTCAATCCTAGATAAGTATTCAAGTCTGATTGATGACTTGGACGCCAAATTTTCTGATCGAGATAAAAGTGATGGCCGATGATGCCAAAAAACAAGCAGTATGCCCATGTGCTCGCGGTGCTTGGTGTATAGACGCCAAAAATGCTCGGCCAATCTCCCAGATTCCACACAATTGCGCCAAAAACTGTTCCAAAAAATAACGCGACTAAACTGTACCGAGCAAAACTTCCACCAACCCATCTCGCTAATCCATAATCATCACTTCGCGCGGAACTCTGGCCGTATCTTTTCTTGGAATAATGCCAGACAATGGCGTGATATTGAATGTTGTGAAACAAGGAATTCATGATGGCAATGACCATATAGGCTTGTGCGCCATTTGCTGCCGACACGTAAAAAGGCTCCATGGAAGCAATGACATAAAACATGATCGAATAAAAGACCAAACAGGTGAGACAATACAAAAAGGGAACGTACGACGACGATGGATTGAACCTTCTACTTTTTAGCAGCGTAGTTACCAAATAGATAAGCGTGATGAACGTCGCGATTTTGGGAGCATGATTGAGAAAAAACCCTAGTGACGAATCCATCTGTTCATGCTTCGGAAACGACTGGAAGGCGGATTGAAACTTGTGGTTCAGGAGAAAAAATATCTGAGGCGCAACAACGGCTGCGTAAAGCGCAAATTTATAGCGATCCTGTAAGAAGTTTGGTGCGCCAGATTTTTTCGTGTAGATACTGACGAATCCGAAGTGTTGACGCGCGTTATGGTAGAGGCTCCACAGGAAGATAAAAAAACCATAGAGATCCATGTATCGTACGCTAGGGTCTTGACGGTCCAAAATTACCATCAAAACGGGAAATAAGAAAAATACTAAGCTCCAAGTCAAGAATCCTGGGTTGTTTCGCCGAAAATCCGAGTCTATGTAAGTTCGACTAAATGTTGCCCAGAAATGCGATCCCTCAAAAAAGACAAACCAGCCCCAAAGTAAAAAAGGAAGCAGCACTGGAACGCCTGCCACTGCAAGCGGAAGCATCAATGTAAGTAGGGCGCCACCCATGACGAAAGAAATGTCGTATCGCGCACTATGAATCCAAATAGAATTCGCAGTATTCATATCGTATCCCCACTATTGAATGTAGTTACTCGAGTGAGCACGTGAAGTTTGATCCATATGCTATCAATGTCTCTAAATTTGCGCCATGCCCTTTTTTGTCTGTGTCTGACCACGAAGCGTTTGTGTTTGGCTCTGGCTTGATGAATCGCGCGGGTTTGATTGAAAAGGGCGAACGCTCCGGTATCTTCAATGCAGGCGAGGCTGGTGGTTGTTGGGTCACACGCAAAAAGCCTTCAGTCAACGATGGCATACCTCCAGCCTAGGATCCACGCATTGTGTGACCGAAAACCTCGTTCATTTGCTCAGCCGAAGCCTCGTCTTCGGCTGAAGTAGACGATCCTCTGAGCAAATTTACAAACTGCACTCAATTGCAGTATAATCTAGACACAAATCGAATCATCATTTGGGTAAGGACTTGCATCCTAAACTCTGCAAAGCAAACTTCATTGGCGTGGCGCTAGTATTATCTAGCTGCAATTCGATGGACCGTTCCAACGACTCCAGTCTCAATGTATTCCGTCAAAACCGCGACTTCACCAGCGAACCAACCGCCGCAGTGCTCATGCCCGACGGAACACCCAGCTGGCTTCAACCAAAAAGTGACGGATACAAAAACTGGAACGGATATTGCGGAGAAACTTCACTTTCCAACATTGAACTCATGTATACCGGTCTATATTATCCGCCGGGGTACGTTTCAAAATACTGCACTGACTTAACACCGGGGAATGTGTCATCAACTTTGTCCAATTGTCTGAACCAATATAAGCGCGTCGGCCAGTGGGAAGTCATCATGGAGCCAAACCCAGACAGTGCCCTCCTCGCTTTGAAATCCAACGTCGTTGATAACGGCGCTATTGAGTTTACGTCACCCAAAGACCCAACCAAAGTCATGAAGCGCTCGCCCGTTCCTGTGTTAGTGGAATGGGAAGGCGAATACCACTGGATTACAGTGGTGGACATAACGGGCCGCAAACCGACGGACAAGATTCGATTCAATCACTGGGGCAGACAGGATGAGTTAACGGTCGGCGAGTTTGTCCGTCGATGGAATTATGAAGGACTTCTTGGAAAGGCTATCAATGCGGTCGGACATAGGCACGTGTTTCTCAAACTCAGACAGCCGCCGCCTGACGGCGTTGTTACGCCTTTTCAATTGATTCGGCCACAGTTTGTGCCGAACGTGTCGGAAGGAGATGTTTCCATACTGGGTGTTGAATGCCAGTTCGGTGACACGCAGGAGCCTTTCCAACTCATCACCGGATTGTGGTACGACGTTGACGACAAAGGGATCGAATTCAAATTTGCGAAGTACGCAATGGGAGGTCTGAAATCGTGGTCTCCCGAAAAAGTTGTGCTAGCTCCCCGACAAACACACGCCGGTGTCGAGTTTGACAATCTCGCAGAAACCCTTTCATCAAAATCAGCCCAACGCATTGACCGCATAACTTTACGCACGCTTTTGCATGCCTCGTCGAGGCACTACATGAATTCCAAAAACGAATGGGCGGTAACACACTGCCGATTCCGAGAACAATGACTGGTCGCAAATAAACGCCGAACAAGTCCGTCCAAGCTCAAAACTTTACCGCCCCCTGACAATTTTCTGACATTAATTAAATCGATATCATTAATATTTTTAAAAATCGCTTGAAACTGCGCTCAAATTATTATCAAAGACGCTGGCACGGGGATTGCTCAAGGGCGTGAGCAGATGCAAAAACGAAAGGACAGTTTATGAGCAAGCCATTTAAAATACTCATCGCGGACGATGACGCAGCGCTGATCCTGCCGTTTTTGACCGTAAAATTACCCCAACAAGACAACATCGTTTTAGATACCGCCGAGACGCCTGAAGCATGTTTGCAAAGTCTGCAACGAGAGACTCCCAACTTGCTCTTTCTCGACATCGACTTCGGATGCGGCGAGCAAGATGGTCTCACGCTGATCCCGATGATTCGATCTGCGCACCCCGATCTGCGCATCGTGATGCTCTCCAGTCAGGATGACGAAGCGACCCTGCTAAAAGCGCTGACGCTCGGAGCTACAGATTTTCTTTCAAAACGTCTCGATCGACTCGATGGCCTGCCCACTTATGTAAGCAACATCGTCCAAGCCGAGTGCGCCAACGAACAAATGGGTCGTGAAGCACAGCAAATCGCAAAACTCGTCGGCGCGGAATACCAGTCAGCCTCCATGCACGAAGTCTTTCTGAAAGTTTTAACTGCTCGCAAAAATCCGCAGCTCCCTGTTCTAATCACGGGAGAAACGGGCGTCGGCAAGGAACTAGTTGCGCGCGCCATCAACGCGTCTCTCAATCGCGTCCGTGTTGATGTCGATTGCGGCGCGATTGCTGACAATCTGATAGAAAGTGAATTCTTCGGCCACACCAAAGGAGCGTTCACCGGTGCGGATTCTGCGCGCGAAGGAAAATTTGTGCAGGCAGATGGTGGTGATCTTTTCTTGGACGAGATCGGCAATCTTCGCCGCGCAGCGCAGGATCGCTTCTTGCGTGTTTTGCAAATGAAGGAAGTTACCCCGATCGGCAGCAAGGCAAGTATATCTGTAAACGTCCGAGTAATCGCTGCGACCAACGAAAATTTGGAAGCGATGGTTGAGCAAGGTACGTTTCGCGGAGATCTACTTGAGCGGCTGAAAGGCGTGTGGATTGAGATTCCACCTTTGCGTCACCGCTTAGAGGATTTGGAATCAATCATACAGGCGGCAATCGCAAAGCACGGTCGCTCCGACGTACAAGTTTCGCCAACTTGCCTTGCGGTGCTCAAGACATATGAATGGCCGGGCAATGTGCGCGAGCTTGAATCGGTCGTACGCGAAATGCTCACCCAAGTGACGGGGAATCTATTAAATATCATGCATCTTCCCGAGCGGATCAGAAAGAAATTGACTACGGGCGTAAAGCGCCTTGATGCCCCTAAGACAGCCACAAATGCTACGCACTCTTTGCCACCTCATTCGTTTGCTTCAATTGAGAATCAATACCAGCTACCTTTGACGGGAGAATGGGATCATGTGGTCGATGCGCTGATGCAACGCTATTTGCCCGAGAGATTCAAACGCCTTGGCGCTGGTGCCAATCGCACCGAACTAGCCCGCAGCCTTGGACTTGCTCGAAACACGTTGGCAACCCATCTCAAGCGTTTGAACATTAAGCTTGGCGACGAGATATCCTCGCCCATCGATTCTCAAACCAACTTTCCTAACGAGGTGTAGATATGTCCAGCAACCGAGGCGAGCCGTTAGTTTTCAAGAGCACCCATCGAGCTAAGTTTCACGAGATCGATCCGTTTGGCCACGTGAACACGATGCACTATGTCGCGTACTATAACGAGAATCGATGAATCGGCATACGCGCGCATCTCAATCTCGACTCTCGCCTGCGCGCCCAACTACCACCCCAGACACGTTTTCGCTTTTTGGTGACTTCGGCTAACTCCCATAGCCTTCCCTGCATATCAAATTCCATGCTCGCGGAATGGCAACAAGCTCGCTCCGGCGACGAATGGTCAGCATGGAATCGCCTTGCTGGTTTACCAAGGAGGGATGAACGACATGACTACAGAAATCGACGCAGGATTGTGCCCGCCATTCACGCCTCAGATGGAATTTTTGCCGCCTACCTCATGACTTTCAGCTGGTTGAATTAACAAACGTCAATTTTTAACGGAAAACATCGGACTTTCTCTTAAATTGACTTTAAGAGTCCGTTGGCAAACGGGACAAATTCGCAATCGGCACGCACACCTGCGCCAGCGCGCGCATTGCGCTGATTTTGCTACATCCCTCAGCAAGAAATAGCGTCGGGGGGCGCAGAATCTGCAGAAAATAGTGCCCTTTTTGCTGGCCTCATCTTTGCAAAGCGAGGGGCGATTGGTGCGTATGCACGCTGAATACCGTCGTAAAGGAGTAGTTATGCAAATTGATACCGTCATCCAAACAACCGTGATAGCAAATCAGAAAATAGGGTTTTGGCAGCGCGCCATGCTGCGCCGCGCGCACCCCACGTCTATTTTCATACGTTCCGCAGCGGCGCTTTGGATCTTTCCGCTGATCTGGTGGCACGAATGGCAGATTGCACTGATCGTCACCATCGTTGCGAGTGCCGCAGCATCGACAGCGACCTTAAGAATGAATTACGCCGCGGTAGCCACATCTTGGCTCGGACGAGTCGCGTTGTTGCATTTGCATCCCATCAATGTGACCCTGCAAAGCATCGGTGCCGTTGCATTGATCTATGGCTTGTGGTCTCATGAAGCGCAAACGATCCTCGCTGGAGGCTCGCTAATCTTCCTCGGACACTGCTGGGGCTGGCGAGATGTTGATGAACGTCTAGAGCTGTAGCAATTGTCATGCTCGGGGGCTAGAGACCGTGAGCGCGTCGCCACTGCAAAAAGTGCGACGCGCTCTGCCATGGCATCAAGGTGATGGTACTTTTGCCTCGTACTTTTTGAGAAGCGACACACACTCAGTGTCGAGTTTGATATCGAGCCGATTGATGATCGCGATATTTGCTCCCGCCTGACCAAACACCAAATTTTGCGAGGTGTTGACCGCTGCCGTGCCATCACTAAAGATCGCCTGCAGCGTGGCATTCTGGCCAACTTCGAGAGCAAGAGAGCGTCCGCGCAACGCTTTGCTTTCAGCAACTTCGACCGGAAATGGCTTCACCTTTGCATCAAACGAAGCGCCGTTGCTAAGCAAAATGGTGCCATCACTATAGATCATCGAAATAATCTGCGGTTGCCCACCAACTTTCACGTACAAGCCGAGCTCGTAAGAATCGTACTTATTAACGGAAATTTTCAAACGCGGATCCGTCACATCCAAAAATGGATTAGCAGGATCAAATGGCGTTCCAGGAACCGGCACCAACAAAATGCGACCATCTGCCGTCAAATAATTGATGGCCGTTTGCGTTTGATTGAAAATTACCGGTGAACCTGCATCATACCTGCGACCATTGATAAACTTCGACTTAACAAGAAGATTGACCGCACCCGCAGGAAAGTCCGTGATCTTTTTGGACAATCCGTCCTTTGGGTCCAACAATCCAGTAACTCGGCTCCCACCCTGCGTAAATTCCTGAATCGACGACAACTCGCCGTTAACGAAAGCAAAATCGAATCCTCGCAGGTTAACGCTCGCTGATTCTGCTGCATTGATGCGCTCGGTTTGTCCGGTCTGCAAGTTTTTTGCGACAAAAAACTCGGACCCCGCCTCTGCACGAACATCTACGACGACATAGAGGTTGCCGTTCGTCTCTTGTACGCCGAGCTTTCGAACCAAGTCACCGGGCCGTGTGGGCACGATGGTCAAATCTGCGACTTGGTAGGCAAATCCATCTCGCGTAACAATTTCCTGTGCCTTACCAGTCCCTGCGTCGTATACCAACTCGGCGACGATTTTTTCCACGCCACCGGCGAATACTTTGTCACCGACGGCGATGAGTCGGTTTTCATCAAATTTGAGGCCGCTTTGCGACTTCGCCTCGGACAAGTTGCCGCGTGAGGTCGGCTCAAATTTGGCGGGCGCCTCCTGCGAAAAATCGAAGGGCTTGAATCCTTCAACAATCTGGAACGTTTCGCTGATCTTGACTTTGCGCGGAACCATGTTGATAAAATCCACCAAATCGCGTGCACCCTTCACGTCAACTACGGGTTTGGGCACGTCGGGTACATCGATCTCGACACTGCCAACTCGCCCGCGCACCGAATCGAAATACGATCCAAGCAAATCAACCACTCCGGACAAACGCATTGCTTTGCCAAACTCTTTGGCACTAGCTTCAGTCAATGGAGGATTGGTGAGCAGCATGATGCTTTGGATGCTGCCATCGGGGCCAAACGTCGGTTCTGCCTTGATGGTGAAGCGTTTTTTGTCCAGTCCAGCATCCAAAAACGATAACACCTGCGCTAGTTGCGCCTTCACTTCGAGTTCGGGATTGCCGGATAAAACAAGCCGCTTCTGATACACTTCCTTGACCGCGCGGTTGACCGAAGGATCCCGCTCAAGTTTTACTTCTAAAACCAATTCAAGTTCTTCCCCACCGACCATGGTGTTGGACGATAGGATTTCTTCGGCAATGTTGACGGCGAGTTGTTCCGTGCGCCCCTTCAACGCAAAAAGAGACACCTTGTTGGCATTGACTCCGGCAAGCTCGTCTTGTTCGGGAAGTCCGCCAAAAGCCACCGTGGCCGGTCCCGCCGAAAACGCGTTTTGCCGCACGCCGGTGCTGGATTTGTAGCGAAAAGCGATACGCACTTCGCGGTCAAACCCAGCGGGCTTGCCACGCACGTCTTCTACTTCGATCGCATTCTCGAGTTCTTTCCCCGACAACCCCGGTCTGCGGATGATGTCTTTGAGTGATTCGCCAACCGAACTCTCAAAACCAGTGGCCAAAATAATTTTGTTAACAGAAATTCTAGTTTCCGTCACGCGTCGGCGATTACCTTGTTGAGAGAAACTCTTATCCTTCACTGCTGGGTCATTGGCTCCGGCGTAGTAGGCGATGTCACCGACAGAATAAGTCAAATCTTTTGCTTTCCAAGAAAAGCGGTATTCGCCCGTTCCAACTTTGACGAGATCGCTGAGTTTTCCCGAAAGCGGAATCAGTTTGCCGCTGTTGAGGGCGGAGTTAATCGCCGAGTAACGAGAACGCGCTTGATCCAAATACGTTTTACAATCTTCAAATTTGTCACCCACCAGCCAGTACACGACCTTGGGATCACCCGTTTGTGCGACGTCGGCCTGATAGGCCGTGCTGGGCCCTAGCCGCATCAAAAGTTCGGTGATGACGTTGCCGCTGTCACCCGGTCCGACCACGAGCACGTTCTTTTCGATGTAGGGGCGCAGTGGAAATCGACTTTGTCCCGCGCGCTCTATACCTTCCTGAAAAAACTGCACGTCCGGCGCTTCCCAATTGGGCGCGCCGGCTGCCACGCGGCGATTTTCTTCGATGACGCGCAGAGTTTCTGGCCCAGCGTCATTGGGCGGCACCGCTTTGCCGATGCCGGTGGTATCGACAAAATAATTGGAGAAGATATCAAACTCTACGCCCGTCTCGCGGTCTCTCAGCGTGATGCGGTAGCGCGCCGGCCAATCGGTGATCCCTTCGATTTGAGAATCTTGGCGATTCACCACGATCGTATTCAACAGCGGATTGGCTTTGGCATGCGCCAAAGCGACATTGGCAATGTAACCGATGTCGCCGCCGGGAGCCCATTTTTCACCGCGAAAATCGGTGATGTATAAGAGGTCGTTAAAAAAGTTGAGATCACCTTCGCCCTGTTTCGCGCGCGTGCCGGTGTTTTTGCGGTTGGTGCTGTTCAGTCTGAACGCCTCACCTACTTCCTGAAACGTTCCACCGGCAGCACTGTCCGCACTGGCAATGGCGCCACGCAATTCCGGCGCGATGTCTGTCATCTTGCTGACGAATGCGACGGCTTGCGGCCCCGTACCGGTAACAAAGTAGTCGTATACGCGGACTTGGTTCTTGACGTCGCCACGCAACGCAAACAATCGCGACTTCAATTCATTGGAACGCCGCGTGAGCATGTATTCCGATGCGCGGCGCAAAATGAAGCGCCCTTCTTCCGTTTTGGACATCGCAGCAATCTGTGCACGAATGACATTAACCGGTGCATCGGCGGGAAGATTCGGCACATTTAAGATGTATTGTGAGTCATTGATGGTTTCACGGATCGTATCGCCGACCTGACCCGGCGTGTCTTGCAAAACTTCATAAATCACCGCGACCGTTTCGCGGAACCGCTTCCACCGAAACTCCGCCGCTCTTTGCCTTTGTTCAGCGGTGTCCGTCGCTGCAATCTGCGACTGCGCTAAGTCTTGCCGTGATCGGCATGACGAGGTGGTAATGATCGACGAGGCAATAGTAAGAAAAACAAATTTACGCAGTAAAGCTCGCATATTCATTCCCGATTGATTGGTTGGTGGTGATAATTTACGATACGACGTCAGGAATGTTAAGCAGTCACCGAGTTGGGCGAAAAGTTTGCAGTCTTAAAAGCGTCCAAGGACAAGGACAGATGCTGCGAGAGCACGAAATGCTCTCGCAGTTAAGCAGTTTAGTTGCTGAAATCAGGATACACTAGTACTCGGTTGCCATCGCCATCACAGACAAAAATCTTTCCGCCACCCTTGAAAACACAAGTCACTGATTTGGGGTTGTAACCATTGAATACGTGTTGGGCCAGATTGTGCTGCGAATTGAACAGGTAATCATAGCCGAAGGCGTATTCGGGAGTGGCTCCATTTGTCGTCGGCAGAGGCTTCCAGATACCTACACGCGACATAGATGCATTGGAATAACCGTTGGGATTGTGCAGTTTCTCACCAATGTACAAGCGCGTACCATCATAGAAAACCGAAGTTGGATTTTCTATGCGAGCAGCGTTGTCTGTGGTCCAGTTTCCCCATCCATTTGAAGCAGTCAAACTATCTGAACCAACCACGATATCCGCTGCTTGTCCGTTACTTGTAGGGAACGAATTCCAAACTAGGACACGTTTAACAGTGCTGTTACCGCCGTCGGCAATGATGACCTTTGTGTTGTCTGTGAAGATGGACTGAACATCATACATGTTTGATGCTGTTGTCGTTCCAATCCCCGGATATGATCCTTTGGTTGTCATATTACTCGGACCCAGCACCAGATCTGCAGCTTCATTGTTGGTAGGCAGTCCGGCTGTCCAATCTGACATGTTCCAGATCATGATCCTGTTTCGGTACGGGTCTGCGGCGAGTATATATTGATTAGTCAAAGCCAATGCTCTCGGCAAAATACTCGTAGAAGTAGCGGTATTGACATCGCCTGAAAATGTAGAAAAGTTGGGCTGTCCCAAGACTCTGGCAGCTGCGACATTGTTAGATGTTATGTCAGAAATCTTCCAAATCAATAATCGCCATTGGTCCGAAACAGCAAGAATCTGATCATTGCATGCCATGCCTTGGTGATACGCCATCTGAACTGCACGACCATCAGTCTGTGCCGTACCGTCTGGGGTATAGGACGTCGCGTTAGTTTGTCCGATGATGTAGTCGGCGGGCGTCGAGGATGACGTCGGAATGCTGTTCCACATCATGACGCGGTTGTTGTACTGATCCAGAATGAAAAACTTCCCGCTTGACGTAACGCAACCTGCGGAAGGGTGGGTCATGTGAGTGCTATCGATGATTCCAGCAGTAGTTTCATTAAAGCCTGTGCGCGCAGAACTCGTATTTTCCTGACCCAAACTTGATAGCGCGCTCGGGGCTGCAGATGAGCCGTTGCCAACCGTATTGTATCGCTGCACCCGGTGATTGCGATTATCTGCGACGCAATAGTCACTGCCAATCTTGGTAACTCCCACTGGTTCATATAGACGGTTGGCACGAACATCGCCACCGTTAACTGTCCAGCTGTCTTGTCCCCAGATACCATCAGCATTGGCATTGTTTGTTGTAGGAACTCCGTTGAATCGCAAAACTCGACTGCCGTTAGAAACAAACAGATACGTGCCGTCATAGAAGATATCCCTTGGCTCATTCATGCCGGATTGAGATACAGTAGTATTCTTGGTCGTAAAATGATTGCTGGTTACTTCGGCGCTGTGATTTCCAAACACGACGTCAGCATTGGCGCCGCTTGCAACGTTTGCGATGTTGTTCCACACCAAAACACGCGCATTGCGATAATCCGCCACCACTAATTTGCCCCCAGCGATGGCAACTCCTTTAGGATGGTAGAGGCTGTCTGCAGCTGGCGTAGTCGTATTTGTCCTATTGTACCCGCACGTAGTAAAGTCAGCTTGACCCAACACTCGATCTGGGGCCTGTTCGCTTGTTGTCGGGATCGTATTCCAAATCTGAATGCGATTGTTGTTGGTATCGGACACCACCAGTCTTGTTCCGTCACTGGTGAGGCCACCGATATAGTTAAACTTGCCAGCGGTGCAAGTCGTGACCGTCGTGTTGGCGGTGGCCATCGAAGAGTTACCAAGAATCAAGTCGGGACTAGCACCGTTGGTGGTCGGCACCGAGTTGTAGATGAGCACCGACGACATCATCCCAATAAATAGTTTGGTCCCATCGGTACCAATTACAGGGTTATTGAGGATGGGATCTTGCACCCAGACGCAAAGATCCCTGTGGTGCAAATCTCCATAAAAAAACGCTTTGATCCCGAAGCGCAATTGCAACTCGGTCGAGCCCTTGCGCCGCTTAGGAACGACCGCGTGCTCATCTTGGGCAGCGGGCTCAGCTATCATAATCTAGGCGCCTTTGGTCCCGAAGGCTTTGAACATTCGACCAAGTTTGATGCGTGGCTACAGGAAACCATGGCCGCGCTACCCCATGAACGCACGCGTCGCCTCAAAGAATGGAGCCAAGCACCGTCAGCGCGAGAAGCCCACCCGCGCGAAGATCATTTGATACCGTTGATGGTCGCGGTAGGGGTTGCCGAACAAGAACCGTCGAATGTGATCTATCACGAAGATCTTTTTTACGGCGGGTGTGCAGTCACGAGTTTTAGAATGGGGTGACGTACACTTTAGCGGCTGTTGTCCACTTGCTTCGGACTAGGAGAACTAATCGTAGTCTTTGAATTTGCCTAACGCAAATGCGGACGCTCGGTCGAAGAGATGCGGGTTGCTAACGCGATTATTCAAATAGTCGATAGCATACTTGTATACAAAAGTCTTCCAAATGCGCATTTCCTGTTCCCTGCTTCCACCCTGAAGGACATCAGCCGCGGCTACCAGCACCTCCTGACGGACTCTCGTATCGAGACTCGGATTTGCGTCAATGCGCGAGAGGACTTGATTGACGCTGTCGAGCACGACAATGTCGCTCATATCTCCCAGCGATCGGCGGGGAATGGCTTCTTTCAGTCGATCGACCACCGAACCAGCAACAATTGCTTTGCCGTTACGAAACGCCATCTTTTTCACGAGCTCGATGCCCGTCTCACTCAACTGTTCGACAACCACCTTGAATTTTTCATATCGCGCTCGAATGAGCAATTGCTTTACGGTCCATGAACTCCGCGCTCGATCGGACTCCATCAATTCATACCTGAGCTCATCAAAGCTAAGGGCATCACAGCCTTAAGCGGACGCAGAATTCGTCGCCACGAAAGACGATAGGCAAAAACAAATTGATAACCATCGCTGCATACTCATAAAGTCCTTGACGTCAACTGCTCGATGTTGAAAGGCGATATTATTTTACCGCATGTGTGGACTTTGTACGAGTATGACGAGAAGCAATGAGCGAGAGAAAATGGGGGGGCGGTCGAAAAAATGAAAACGAGGTAGATAAGATCACCAAAATTGCGGGATCAACATCGGCACTTTATCTCGATAGGCACGATACGCATCACCGTGCCTGTCAATGAGATCGCGCTCTTCCAAGCGAATCGCAATCAAAATGTAGGCCGTCATCACCACGGAAAACATCAGATGACCAAGCGTCATGGTTGGCGCGGCCCAAAACGTCATGAGCCAACCAACATACATGGGATGCCGGACTACGCGATATGGCCACGGTTCGCGAAATTCCGGCGCCACGTATGGCAAACCGCGAAAGTAGGTCCATGCTTGTCTGAGTCCGAAAAGATCGAAGTGATCAATGACGCAGGTCGATACGATCATGATCACCCAACCAAGAGCATAGACGAGGTATATGCCACTTCGCCAACCTTCATGGCTAACATTCCAGATGGCACCGCCAAATGGCTGCCAAAACACGAAGAGCAAAACCATCAGCAAGTTGGAAACCATGATGTAGATCGAGCGTTCGACCGCTGCGGGGAAATACTTCGTCAACCAGCGTTTGAAAAAGGGACGCGCCATGATGCTGTGTTGCAGGGCGAAGGCTGAGAGAAGAAGAAGATCGATGAGGATGGTGTTTGGCGAAATTTCTGAAATAGAAGGAGCGTCAAGGCAAGTTGGTACGAGGAAGTTGCCGAGAAAGCCCATGGCGTAAAGCATGACGATGCTGGTGAGCAGATATGCGAGGATGCTGAATGCGAGTGATGCGGTGCGAGTCATTGAGAGAGCTCCTTGGGTGTGCGCAGACTAGGCACCTTTACGCCGCGTGCACCTGCACTTTGAGTTTGAGCTTGGCGTCACTCAATTGGTCTTGAAGGGATAACTGCACCATCACAGCTTCTGAGACTCCAAGAATTTTGGCAAACTTGGCAGCACGCACGACACTGACCAGCTTGCGACCCTTTTCGATGTCGCAAAGATTGGCTTTGGAAATCCCAAGACGCTTGGCGTAATCGGCTTGCATCACGTCATCTTTCTCTCTGAACGCTTTGATGAATCGCCCGACCGACATCGGACCGCTGCGACGCTCAAGATCTTCGAGGCCAAAGAATTTTTTAGTAGTCATAAATATTGCGCAAAATAGTTGTTGAGACAGCTGCCAAACATCATCTTTGTAACTTTTTGGTACTTCTTATGGAAGTATTTTTTTGATTTGGCCATTCCTAGCGTGCTAAGCTTACGGTCAGTTTTACTAAGGGCAATCGATTCCATGCCATCAGACACCAACAATTTCTACGACACCAACGCTGCGCTGTACGAGTCGGATACCGGCGCACTCGACATGTCTCCGTTCTATTCCCGCTTTGAGAAACTTATCCCCCACCCCGCTCGCATCCTCGATGCGGGATGCGGTACTGGTCGTGATAGCAAGTATTTCTTGAGTCGCGGGCACATCGTCGTGGCGTTTGATAGCTCGACGGCAAAGTGTGAGTTAGCGAGAAAGAATGCAGGCATCAACGTTAAACGGATGCGTTTTCAAGATGTGAGTTTTGAAAACGAGTTTGACGGCATCTGGGCATGTGCGAGCCTTTTGCATGTGCCGTCATCTGAGCTGACGGGTGTAATGACCAAACTCAAAACCGCACTCCGCGATGGCGGCGTGTTGTACTGCTCTTTCAAATATGGAACTTTTTCAGGCGAACGTAACGGCCGATACTTCAATGATATGGATGAGGCAAAGTTTGCCACCACTCTGCAGGGATGCGGCATGAATGCGATTGAGATGTGGGTGACCGACGATTTGCGCGCAGGGCGAGAGGGCGAACGTTGGTTGAATGCGATTGTGAAAGGCAGTTATGGCAGCGCTACATGATCGCAGCGCTGCCTTGGCATATTACGGGCACTTGGCTGTTTGTTCATGAAGACGAGAATCGGTGATTCTTCCCTGCGTACCTTCTTCATTCCAATCCAAGAACACAACCAACTTAATGGTGTAGCAGACCACGACCGCAGGTTGCACTTCCGTTTTGTTGATCGCGACGCGGGTCTTCAACGTTCCGAGTTCTGACACAGTGCTGATGAAGTTGTGCAACTCGAGTCTTGGCTCTTCTTTGCAATGCTTCAAGGCAGCGGCCTGGGTGGTATATGTTCTCTCGCTCAGAAACGCGCGATGGTAGCGATTCAAATTTCCGAACGAACTCTTGATCTGAACCGAATTCCAGCAGCTCCAGTATCCATCCGTTTGGTCATCGATGATTTGCGAACTGTTCCACGTGAGACCCAGAACAGCTTCTGCCGTCAAGGTTACAGCGGCTGGCTTTTCGCCTTCATTTGCGAGTGCCAAGTTTGCGGAAAAAATTGTGGACGCTAGAACAGAAAGTAACAGTGCCTTCATAAAAACTCCGTTTGTTAGTTTTGCCTCATAAAACGAGCCGTGTCAGTTTGATGGGGTTTGAGTAGCATGGGCGGGGCTG
>Ga0255097_1000537_pt1 | contig 15427 bp, 17 predicted proteins | sample Colum_Atlam_RepB_2_FD_188436 | JGI IMG/M metagenome (GOLD analysis project Ga0255097, IMG submission 188436) | Freshwater microbial communities from Columbia River, Oregon, United States - Colum_Atlam_RepB_8d | ecosystem: Environmental > Aquatic > Freshwater > River | place: USA: Oregon...
GCGCGTGGAGCGCACTGTTGCGGAGCGGCCCACGCCCAAGCCGCTGCCGAAGCCGGTGCAGAAGCCCGCGGAGCCTGCACCGAAGCCGGCTCCGGCGGCCCCGGCTCCGCGCGAGCTCGCGGCGAAATCGGGCCTGATGGCCATGCGCAGCCAGCTGGCCTCGATGCGCGACAGCACGCCGGTCGCCGGGCCGCAGGCGCTGCTGCGCGAGTCGGCGGTATCCAGCAGCGACCGCCGCAGCGGTGAAACCCTCGCCGCCGCGGCCGGGACCGGCAGCCGCGGCATCGGCGACGGCGCGCGCGGCGTCACCGCGGTGCAGGGCACGGGCACGCTCGGTGCGCGGCGCACCGCGGAAGTACAGAGCACGCTGGGTGCGGGCAAAGCCGATCCCGGCGGCAGCGGAGACGAGGCGGGCGGCTCGCGTTCGCTGAAGGAACTGCAGCTCGCCTTCGACCGGAACAAGTCCTCGCTGTTCTCGATCTTCAACCGCGCGGCACGCGAGAGCGCCGATCTCGGATCCGGCAAGATCGTGGTCAGTCTCACGATCGCGCCCGACGGCTCGGTGACGCGCTGCGACCTGGTCTCCAGCAGTTTCGGCAATCCCGACCTGGAGCAGAAGATCCTGCAGCGCGTGCGCATGCTCAACTTCGGGGCGAAGAACGTGCCGCCCTACACCTACTCCAACTATCCGATCAATTTCCTGTCCTCGTGATGCAACGCATCATAAGTGGCATGGCGTTTGCTTGATTTGAGCCAGTGAGCCCACACGGCTCGCAAACAGGGAGCGGACAGAGTCGCCCGCCCCGAACGGACAGAGACGTCCACGTTGTCGGCACCGCAGCCGGCCAACGTGGACGTTTTTTTTTGGGCGGTTGGGACGCTGGAACGATTCCGGCGATACCACAAACAAGGAGTTTCAAAGATGAATGGGTCACAAGGGAGCAAGCTTCGCCTCTGGTCCTGCGCCGCGATCTTCGGCGCGGCCGCGGCCATGCACAGCGGGTTGGCGTCTGCCGGCTACAACGACGGCAAGGTATTCCTCACGGGTGGTGTGTTCACGGTGGACGGTGCGGGCGGCGGCGGCGCCGTGCCCTGGGCGACGATCACGGGCTATGAAACCCGCGATGGCATCAACGGAGGTATCGGCTACACCTATGCCAACCTGCCGGCGCTGCAGTTGAACGTGTTCGGCGGCGCGATCGGTTTCTACGACCGCTTCGAACTGTCCTATGCCACGCACAAGCTGTCGCTGAACCTGTCCAACCTCGACACGGTGGCACTCGTGGCCGAGGCCCTGGGCGGCCTGGATCTGGGAACCGATCCCTGGAATTCCACGCTGCAGATGGACGTCTACGGCGCCAAGCTGCGCCTGTTCGGCGATGCGGTCTACACCTCGGACAGCTGGATTCCGCAGGTGGCCATCGGCGGCCTGTACAAGGAGAACAAGACCGGTGACCTGGTCCGCACCCTCGGTGCGAGCAAGGACAAGGACTGGGAAGCCTACCTGGCCGCCACCAAGGTGTTCTTCCCGCTCAGCACGCTGGTCAACTTCACCGTGCGCTACACCTCCGCCAACCAGATCGGCCTGACCGGTTTCGGCGAGTGCAGCGCCGACGGTTGCACCAACGACAAGGAGTTCCGCTTCGAGGCGTCCGTTGCCCATCTTCTGAGCAAGAACACCGCGATCGGCTTCGAGTACCAGCAGCACGGCGACAACCTCGACGGCAAGAGCGTCAGTCTCGCCGGCCTGCCGCTGGAGGGCTTGACCGGCCTGCTCGGCAACCTGCTGCCGGGCGTCGAGGATGCCCTGACCCAGGAGAAGGAAAGCGACTGGATGGACGTCTTCTTCGCCTACGCGCCGAACAAGAACCTGTCCTTCGTCATCGCCTACCTGATGCTCGGCAACATCTCGGTGGCGCAGGACCAGAACGGCTTCTACATGTCGATGCACGCCACGTTCTGACCGGACATCACACAGGAGACACATCATGAAGCTTTCAAAGATCGGCCTCAGCCTTGTCACCGGCGCGGCGCTGCTGGCGGCCTCCGTCCAGCCCGCCTTCGCCGGCGAGCAGAAGACCAAGCCCATCCTCGGCATTCCCAAGAGCGCGCTCGACGACTTCGGCGGCGCCGCCGGCGTGCATGCCTGGGTGGAAAGCCTGTTCTACTACATCATGCTCGACAACCGCATCAGCCACATCTTCCGCGAGTTCGGCAACGTGGAGCGCCAGATCGCGCTCAACACCCAGCTCGAGCAGATGGTGCTGGGCGGCGCGGTGGAATACCAGGGCGCCAGCATGAGCGCGGCGCATGCCGACCTCGGCATCACCATGACGCAGTTCAACGCGGTGGTGGAAGCGGCCTACAACGCCTGCGAGCGCAACAACGTTCCGTACAAGACCTGCAATCACCTGATCGCGGCACTGGCGCCGTTCACGCGGGTGATCGTAACGAGGTAGGGAAGCGGTGCGCGGACCGGCGCTCCTCTCCTCGTCCGGTTCAGGCGCCGCGAACTGAAGAACCCCGTTGGGCTGGCCAGCGGGGTTCTTTTTTCTTGCGAGACGCGGAGGGACGGATCAGGCGGCGCGCAGCAGGCGGTGCAGGCGCACCAAAGTGGGGCCCTGCACCACGTCGGCGAGGGTGTACTTCTTCAGCTCGTCGAGGAAGCCGCGTTCGGCGGCATCCAGCGCCGACTTGAGCAGGCAGGCGCCGTTGAGCGAGCAGGGGCCGCGCTTGCAGTCGGCCAGCCGGCCGCTGCCTTCCATGGCCTCGACCACGTCGCCGATGCGCAGCTGGTCAGCAGCCGCAGGCCGCCGAGGCGCCCGCTGACGGTCTCGACGTATCCCAGCTTGCGCAGGCCCTGTGCCACCTTGTGGAGATGGTGCGTGGAAACGCGCAGCTGCTCCGAGATGCGCGCCGTACCGACCGGCTTTCCGTCGGTATTGCCGCCGAGATAAACCAGCAGTCGCAGGGACAAATCGGTGTAGAGGGAGAGGCGCACGCCCGGCTCCGAGGCAGTCAGGTAGCCGGATTCTATCCGTAAAAAGCTTGTCAAGGGGGCAGGAGGTGATTCTTCCCTACAAACATCTGATGAACGTCGCTTTCTGGCTGAAAAGTGGCATCTGCCTTGCAACGTATTTGGCGGGGATCGGGAGAAGGAACTACCCATGGTTTCGGAGCACACAAAACTACGTGTGATGCTGGTCGATGACGACCAGGAAAGGCTGGCCTTGCTGGAAAAGGCCTTGGAGACGGAAGGACACCTGGTCGTGGCCCGGCTGGACACGCATGCCGACCTGACCATGGCGGTGGCGCTGCACAAGCCCGAGGTGGTGTTCATCGACGTCGGTGCACCGGGACGGGACATCCTGCAGTCCCTGGGCGAGATGTACCGCGAGCATCCGCGGCCCATCGTGCTCTGGGCGGAGCAGAGCGACGCCCAGACCACGCGGCGTGCGCTGGATGCCGGCGTCAGCGCCTACGTGGTGGACGACCTGCAGCACCGGCGCAATTTCAGTGCATTGCTGGACCTGGCGATCGCGCGCTTCGAGATGCAGCAGGCCCTGCGGCAGGAACTGGATCGAGCCAAGACGCGCCTGGCGGACCTGCGCGACATCGAGAAGGCCAAGGGCCTGCTGATGAAGCGGCGCAGCCTCGATGAAGCTGCCGCCTACAACCTGCTGCGCCGCATGGCGATGGATCGCAAGCAGCGCATCGGCGATTTCTCGCGGACGCTGCTGAGCGCGGCGGATGTGTGGAGTGAGCTCGGCGGTTGATCGATCTTGTCTTGGCGATGACATCGGGCCATCGCCAAGACGGATCACGGCCGGCCAGACATACCCCGGGATCATCGGGGAAGTGAAGTCCCGCCCCGGGCGTCGCCGCCTGCCTCCCTTTCGCGTCAGCGGCATACCCGGCCCCGCCATGGCGCAATCCCGCACCAGCACCGCGCAGCCGCGCCCGTTCGCGGCGCGCCGATCGGGCCGGCCGCCCCCTGCGCGCCGATGATGCCGCCCCGAAAAAGCACACAGCGTCAGTCGTTTAAACGTGGCATCCAAAATACTGGCATAGCGATTGCTACTTTTATCCGGCGGGCAGCGACGAGGCCGTCCGCATTCGAGGACACCGACGTCCACGTCACCGGCCAGAACCGGGGCGTGGACGTTTTTTTTGGCCTGCCCTCGGACGCTTCGGCGTAGGAGGCAGGCCGGTTCGCCCACCCATGAACGATCCGATAACGATGACGACTTCACCTGACAAGCTTGAAACTCCTGTCCATCCGGCGCCGGCAGTGGCTGCTTCGCGGCGCTCCTTCCTGGGTGGCGCGCTGGCGCTGCTGGCACTGCCGGTGACCCGGGTGGCCGGAGCCTTCGAGCTGTTCAAGACCTTCCAGACCCCCGAGGCCTTCCTGACCGAGGCCTTCGGCGTAACGGTGCCGCCAGCCTCGACGCTGGACCTGGACGATGCCAAGCAGTCGCAATTGTCCGCCGTCTACGGCCGCCGCTACCCGCAGGCCCGCCTGCGCTACTGGCGCGCGGCCAACGGGCGCACCGCCTGGATCTTCGACGACATCGGCAAGGAAGGCTACGTCCCCACCACCTCCGGCTTCGTGGTGCAGAACGGAGCCGTGGAGTTCGGACGCGTGCTGATCTACCGCGAGTCGCGCGGCGAGCAGATCGCCGAGCGCTCCTTCCTGCAGCAGCTGGTCGGCGCCCGCGCCTCCGGAAATGGCATCGACAAGAAGGTCGATAACGTCTCCGGGGCGACCTACTCGGTGAAGATGATGCAGCGCATGGCGCGTACCGCATTGGCGCTCGACGCCCTGGCGAGGTGATTCCCATGTCCGAAACCCAGACCATCGCGGCGGAGGTGTCGCCAGCCTCCCATGGCGAGCATGGCGCCCGCTGGCATCGCTGGCGCCAGCGTGTGCGCCTCGTCGCGGCGCGGCCCCAGGCGCCGGCCAGGCCCAAGCGCAACCTCAACGTGATCCTGCGCGACTGGCACAAGCGCGCCGGCCTGTTCGCCTTCGTCTTCATGATCTGGCTGGGGTTCAGTGGGTTCCTGATCAACCAGAGCGCCAGCTGGGGCTACGACACCAAGCGTGTCGACTGGGACTGGGTCATGCGGCTCTACAGCCTGCACCCGGAGCCGCCGCAGGCGGGCTTCCGCGCCGGCGACTACTGGCTGGCCTCCACCAGCGACTACACGCTGATCGATGCGCGGCCGCTGGAAACCCCGATCCGCGAGCTGCGCGGCTTCGTGCAGGGCGGCAGCCCCGCAAAGCCGCTGCTGTTCGTCGCGGCGGCGGAAAGCCTGCTGCTGCTGACGCCCAAGGGCGAGCGCATCGACGAACTGACGCCGCCGATCCTGCCGGTATCGACCATCCGCCGCATCGGCAGCGTGAAGGGTCACCCGGGGAGCGTCGCGGTGCAGGACCTGGACGCGTTCCAGAGCCTGGACGAGGGCAATACCTGGACCCCGGTCGCGTCCACTGCGGTGGACTGGTCCGAGGTGCAGCCGCTGCCCGAGGCGGAGCGCTCGCGCCTGATGCCCTACTCCCGCCCCAGCGTTTCGCTGGAGCACGTGCTGGTCGACGCGCACAGCGGCCGCCTGTTCGGCAACTACGGGGCCTGGGTGATCAACATCGTCGGCATCGCCGCGATGCTGCTGGCGATCAGCGGCATCTGGATGATGTACCGCACCAGCAGCGCGCGCCGGAAGAGGCAATAGGCTTCCTCCATCCGCCATCCGGAGGCTTGGCATGATGATGGTGCGGCCGTTGCTGGTGCGCGGCCTGCGGCTGCAGACGCCGGCGATCGTGCGGCGGCGCTTCCTGGCCATGGGCACGGAGGTGCTGGTGACCGTGGCCTGCCGCGGGCGGCGCCACGATGCCGAGGCGGCGGTGCTGGCGGTGCGCCGCCTGATCGAGGACTTCGGCCGCGACTGGTGGGCCTGGGGCTCCGGTGCCCTGGGCGGCATCAACCGCCGCCTCGCGGCCGGTGAGGCGGCGGCGATCCCCGAGGCGATGCGGCCGCTGTTCCGCCGTGCCTGGGACATCCACCTGCAGACCGGCGGCGCCTACGAGCCCCGCATCGGTGCACTGGTGCGGCTCTGGGGCTTCGACGACGTGGCGCGCATCCGCAGTGCGCCGCCGCACCCCGGCGAGATCGCCGCGGCGCATGCCGCGCTGCGGGCCGCGCCGGGCTACGAGGAGAGCGACCGCTATGGACCCGCGCCGGGCATCAGCTGGGACTTCGGCGGCATCGCCAAGGGCTGGATCGTCGATGCGGCGCTGGACCTGCTGGCGCAGCACGGCTTCGCCGACGCCACGGTCGATGCCGGCGGCAATCTCGCGGTGCGCGGCCAGCGCCACGAGCGCGCCTGGCGCATCGGCATCCGCGACCCGCGCGGCCCCGCGGAGCAACCCGGCCTGCTGGCGACCCTGGATGCCCGGGACGAGGCGGTCAACACGCATGGCGACGACCAGCGCTGGTTCGAGTACCAGGGGCGCCGCTACTCCCATCTGCTGGACCCGCGCAGCGGCTGGCCGGCGCAGGGGCTGCGTGCCCTGACGGTCGTGCACCCGGATGGCAGCTGGGCCGAAGCCGCCGGCGCGGCACTGTTCGTTTCGGGGCCGCAGGGCTGGCAGCCGCTGGCGCGTCGCCTGGGCCTGGCGCAGGTGCTGGTGGTGCACGACGATGGCCGCGTGCAGGCCAGCGCCGCGCTGGCGGCCCGGCTCGAAGCGGAACCCGGCGTGCATATCGAACCGCTGGACTAAAGGGGCGGGCCGCGGGCAAAAAAATCCCGCGGCGGAAGGGGAGGCATCCGCCGCGGGAAAGCACACCCCATTCGGTTCAGTTCACTTGACGATGACCTTTCCGGACATCGAGGCGCCGTGGATCGAGCACTGGTAGGGATACTCCCCCGGCGCGGTGAATACGCGGCTCCAGCTGGCGCCCTTGCGCAGGCGGCCGCTCTGCTGGTCGCTGAAGGCCACGTTGTGGTTGGAGCCGTCGTCGTTGAGCCAGGTGACCGTGCTGCCGGCCGTGACCGTGATCTCCTTGGGCTCGAACACCATCATGCCGATCGTCACCTGGGCATTGCCCCCCGCGGCGGCGGGGGCCGGCGGCGGTTCGGGGGCCAGCACGGTTTCCGGCACCGGCTCTTCCGCATGCGCGTGCGGCGCGGCAGCCGGCGCGGGTGCCGGTTCGGCGATCTGCACCTCGGTGCCGCCCTCCGGCGTCGGGGCGTAGGTCACCACGGCGGCGCCGTTGATCTCCACCACCTTGAGTTCGACGCGGCGATTGATCTCGCGGCCCTCGTCGGTTTCGTTGGTGGTGATCGGCTTGCTCTCGCCGAAGCCCACGGTGGTCATGCGCGTCAGGTCCACGCCGCGGCTGCCGAGGTAGTCCTTCACCGACTGGGCACGGCGTTCCGAGAGCTTCTGGTTGTAGGCGTCCGAGCCCTTGGCGTCGGTATGGCCATCGATCTCCACCTTGATGTCGGTGCGCGCCAGCAGGGCGTCCGCCACCATGTCGAGCAGCGTCTTGGCATTGACCGTGAGCTTGGACTTGTCGAACTCGAAGTTGACCCCCCGCAGCACGATCACGTCGCCGGCCTTGCAGCCTTCCAGCGTCATCGGCTGGCCGGGCCCCGGCAGCTCGCAGGGCGGGGCGGGCGGCGGCACCGGCTCGGCCGCGGTTTCCACCGGCGGGACCACCTGCACCGGCTCGACGACCTCTTTCGGTGCGGCACGGCTGCCCAGGGGAATGTGCAGGCCCAGGTTGAACTGGGTTTCCTCGTAGTCGCCCTCGTCGCTGTGGAACAGCGCTTCGGCACGCAGGCCCCAGCCGCCGTCGCTGCCGCCCAGGTGCAGGCCGAGGCCGGCGTTCATCAGCGTGCTGTCGCCGCCCATGACGTCGCCATGGAGGTAGAGGTTGCGGGTCAGGAACAGGTTGGCGGCGGCGCCGACGGCGTAGATCTCCACATCGTCCGGCTCCGGACAGTTCACCAGGCCGCAGAGTATCTCGCCCAGCGGTCCGCGCTCGACATCGTCCGCCTTGTATTTCAGGTAGTTGCCGCGCAGTTCCAGTTCGAAGCGCGGCGTGATGCGCTTGCCGATGCCCAGCGTCGCGCCGTAGCCGTCGTCGGTGTGGCGCGCATCGTCGGCCAGCACGTAGGACGCCATCGGCAGCAGGTAGTAGCGGTCGTCGTAGTCGTCGTCGTCCGCCTGCGCGGCGCCGCAGAACATCGCGGCGGCCAGCAGGGGGATCAGGCGGGGCTTCAAGCGGAGGTGGAGGTGGTGCATGGCATCCCTTTTGTTTGTGTACGAACTGAAGGCAGGGCCTTCAGCGGACCGGCGTGCGCGGCCTGTCGCCCCGCAGCCGGCCGGCGGCCGAGCGGAGTCCCTGGGTAAAGCGCGGAAGCTGCAGCAGCAACATGAAGCCAAGGCCCAGCAGGGCAATGACCTCGATGGCGGATCCGATGAAGGGGAAGAGAACAGGCTCTGACATGGCGACTCCCTGGCGAACAGCTCGGAACAGTCGCGGACGTCATCGGCCGCACAACACGGGGGCAGCAGTGCCCGTATTTAAATGAGCAAACCGTATGCCAATATTTTGACGCGAGCCTGCACCGCGCCGGTGCGCGGGGCCGGGTAGGCTTGCGGGGCCGGACAGTGGCCGCTAGTCTGCGCGCCGCCGCCGGAGGCCCCGGCCGTCGTCAGCGTTCGCGTCAACCCACGCGCCCCATCTCCGGTTCGCCGGGTGGCGGGTCTGCCCTGGGGGAGCGATGGCGCCCGGCCGACCGGATCACGGAGACTGCAATGAACGCTTCACCCCAAGAGCACACCATCGCCTTCGGCGTTCCCAAGCTGCCGGCGCGCTACGCCAGCCTGGTCATGCCCCTGCTGCTGTCCGTCATCATGACCTGCATCGTGTCGCTGATCAGCACGCTGCGCGGCATCGGCCTGGCGCCGCATTTCCTGCAGCTGTGGATGAGCGCCTGGGCGCTGTCCTGGATCGTCGCCTTCCCGGTGCTGCTGATGGTGCTGCCGCTGGTGCGCCGCGCCACCGCGCGCCTGGTACGCACGGAACCCTGAGGCTGCCGCAGCCTGTGCGGACAAGGAACGGGCCTTCGGGCCCGTTCTGCGCTTCTGGGCTCAGAGCCCGTCGTGGAAGGCCGAGATGTGCGCGCCCGGAAGACTCCGGACAGCGACTGCAGCTGGGCGAGGTGCAGCGCCGCCAGCCGCCTCAGGCAGGCCTCGCCCCGGGCCGTGAGCCGCACCTGCGCCCGGTGCCGGTCGGCCTCGCTGCGCTAGCGCCGCACCAGCCCCGCGGTCTCGCAGCGCGTCACCAGGGCCACGGTACCGTGCTGCTCGACTGCAGCCGCTCTTCAGCGCAAACGGATGAGGCGGCGCGCCGGCGCACGGTGCTGCAATGCCCCGGGATCCCTTCAGCGAGGAGCCGGGCCATGAGCAGCACCGCCAGCAGGCGCGAGGAACTCAACCTCCGCATCCAGGCCTTCAGCGCCGAACTCCGGCAGGGCACGCAGCTGCGGCCGCGCCTGGTCGAGCTCCTGCGCCTGCGCATCGCCTTCCACAACCAGTGCCGGCCCTGCATGTCGATCCGCTACGGTGCCGCGCTGGACGACGGGCTCAGCGGGGCCGCGGTCTGCTCGCTGGAGAAACCCGAGGAGGCTCCGGACCTGAGCGCGGCCGAAAAAGCCGTGCTCGCCTTCGCCGACCGCTTCGCCACCGATCACCTCTCCATCGACGCCGCGCTGATCGACCGCCTGCGGGAACACCTGGGCGAGGCGGGGCTGGCCGAGCTCGGTGCGCTGGCCGCCTGCTTCGTGGGCTTCGGGCGCATGGGCGCGGTGTTCGACGGCGGCGAGGACTGGCCGGTGGGGCCGCGCAAGGCGGACGGCTCGCGGCTGGCTCCCTGGGAGGTCGCCGCCCCGCTGGTGCTGCGCTGAAGCTGTGCGGCGCGTCTCAGTGCGCCGCAGAAGCGTGAGGCAGCGCACGGCACCCGGACGATGCCGGCGGAATACTTGCCGCCCATCGGGGTATTGCGGGGGCGTCCATGAACAGCAGCAGCATTCTTTGCCTGGCCCTGGTGCTGGGTTTCGGCGCCGCGGCGGCGCAGGCGCAGGGCGAACCTGCGCCCGGCGTCGCGGGCGAGGTGGGCCAGGTGGTGACGGAGAAGGCCGAGCGCCAGCAGAACCGCGTCGAGAACGCCGTGGACTACCGCATCGACCAGACCACGGACCGTGCCGTCGACAAGGTCCTGAACAAGGCGCTGGACAAGGTCTTCGGCCGCTGACGCCGGGGTCCATCCGCTAGACTGGGGTCCTCGCGGCTGACAGCGGGGCCCGACCCCGGAGCGGATGACTCTCTACAAGGCCTACGCCGAAGACCTGGCGGAGATGATCGAGCGCGGCGCCCTCAAGGCCGGGCAGCGCATGCCCTCCGTGCGCGAGGCTTCGCGCCATCGCGGCCTGAGCGTCGTCACCGTGCTGAAGGCCTATCACTGGCTCGAGGCCCGCGGCCTGATCGTGGCTCGCGAGCGTTCCGGCTACTACGTCGGCAGCCGGCCGCAGGCGTATCCGCCGCAGCCTGCGGCGTCCCGCTCCGCCACGGTGTCCACCGCGGTGAAGAAGGGCGACCTGATCTTCGAGGTGCTCGACGCCGTGCAGAAGCGCGTCGTCGTGCCCCTGGGATCCGCCTTCCCCAGTCCATTGCTGTTTCCCCTGCAGAGCCTGTACCGCTCGCTCAACCGCAGCGTGCGGCACCTGGACCCCTGGCGCACCGTGACCGACCTGGCCCCCGGCAACTGGGAGCTACGCCGGCAGATCTCGCTGCGCTACCACATCGACGGCATGGAGATCGCCCCGGACGAACTGGTGATCACCGACGGCGCCATGGAGGGCCTGAACCTCTGCCTGCAGGCGGTGACGCGCCCGGGTGATGCCGTGGTGATCGAATCGCCGACCTTCTACGTCGCCCTGCAGGCGCTGGAGCGGCTGGGACTCCGCGCCATCGAGGTGGCGACGCACCCGGGCGAGGGCATCGACCTGGCGGAACTCGAAGCCGTGCTGCGCCAGCAGCGCCCGGCGGCCTGCTGGCTGATGCCCAATTTCCAGAATCCCACCGGTGCCCTGATGCCGGATGCGCGCAAGGAGCAGCTGGTGTCGCTGCTGGAGCGCTACCGCGTGCCGATGATCGAGGACGACGTCTACGGCGAGCTGTACTACGCCTCCACCCGGCCCAAACCGGCCAAGGCCTTCGACCGCAGCGGCAACGTGCTGCATTGCTCCTCGTTCTCCAAGTGCCTGGCGCCCGGCTACCGCATCGGCTGGACCGCTCCGGGGCGCCATGCCGCCGCGGTGCGCCGGCTCAAGCTCGGCACCACGCTGTCCGCCGCCATTCCCTCGCAGCTGGCCCTGGCCAATTACCTGGAAGGGGCCGGCTACGATCGCCACCTGCGCCGCCTGCGCGATGCGCTGTTCGTGGAGCGCGACGCCATGATCAACGCCATCCGCGAATTCTTTCCCCGGGGTACGCGCGTGACGCGCCCGGAGGGCGGCTACTTCCTCTGGGTGGAACTGCCGCGCGGCACCGACAGCCTGGAGCTGCACCGCCGGGCGCTCCGGCAGGGCATCAGCATCGCCCCCGGAGCGATCTTCTCCGCGCGTGACCGCTACGCGCACTGCCTGCGCCTGAACTACGGCCACCCGCAGGACCGGCGCGTGCTGCGCGCGCTGAGGACCCTGGGCCAGCTCGCGCTGGACTGCGGGCCCTAGGCCGCCAGCCGCAGCGCCAGCCGTACCGCGCCGTAGAAGATCAGCGCGACGATCCCGGTCATCACGAAGCCCAGCAGGATGAAATGCCAGGGGTTGCCGCGGGTGAAGTCACGCTCGCGGTTGCGCGAGCTCTGCACGCCGAAGAACGAAGCGGCGACGCTGGCGAAGGTCTGCATCAGCGTCGGCGCTGCGGGGTCTTGCTGGCTCATGGGGTACTCCTTTGCGGGGGATGGGGGCGGCCGCGTACGGCCAGGGCCTTGAGAGCTGCTTCCGGAACCTGCCCGGCGGCAAGGGCAAAGCTGTCGAAGCCGCAGCGCCGCATCTGGCGCAGCTGGCCGCACAGCACATCGCCCACCGCGCGCAGTTCGCCGCCCCATCCGTGCTGGCGGCGCAGCCGGTGGGCCACCGACAGGCCGCGCCCGTCGCGGAAACTCGGGAAGCGCACGGCGACCAGCGTGGCCTCGGCCAGGCAGCCGGCCGCGGCTTCGACATCGTCGTCGGGCTCCATCCAGAGGCCGCAGGCGCGGCCGCGCGGCCGCAGCGCCCAGCTCGCCAGGTGCAGGATCGGGCGCCGCGAGCCGGCGGCGGTTCCCGGCGCCAGCAACTCCCAGTCGTCCGCCGCCAGGCAGGGCTGGCCGTCGATCAGCCGGATCAGGCGCCTGTCGGCGGGTGGGGGGTGAAGCTGGCGAGGCATGGGGTTCTCCGGCATGGCGCCAGATTGACCTCCAGCGCGCGGAGCGAACAGCACCAGATGCCCCGATAAAACGCATAACAGCCGGTAGAACAGTGGCCATCTGTTATAGGTTTTTTCTCCGCTTCTGCCGACTCATGCCTGGGCCCGGGCGCGCGACAATTCCGGCGGGCCCCACTGGGGTGAATGCGGGAGGGAAGGCAGATGAAGAACAGACACCGGGCGCGATGGCTGCCGGCACTGCTGCTGGCCTGTGCCGGTGCCGCCGGCGCAGCGACGGCGGACCCGATGGCCGAGCGCGTGCGGGCCTGCGCCGGCTGCCACGGCGAAGAGGGCCGCAGCGCCGCCGAGTCCTACGCCCCGTCGATCGCCGGCAAGCCCGAAGGCTACCTGCTGCAGCAACTGACCGGCTTTCGTGATGGCCGCCGCTCGCATGCCGTGATGCAGCAGATGCTGGCCTGGCTTTCGGACGACTACCTGCGCGACATGGCGCGCTACTACGGCACGCGCGAGCCGGCGCAGGTACCGCGCCCGCCCCAGGCAGCGCCGGCCGTGCTGGCGCGGGGGCGGCGCCTGGTGGAACAGGGCGACGCCGCCCGCAAGCTGCCGGCCTGCGCGGCCTGTCATGGCCAGAGCCTGCTGGGCCTGCAGCCCGCGATCCCCGGCCTGCTCAACCTGCGTGCCGAATACCTCCAGGCCCAGCTCGGCGCCTGGCGCAGCGGGACCCGTCATGCCCTGGCGCCCGATTGCATGGCCGACATCGCGGGCCGGCTCAGCGGCGAGGAGATCGCCGCCATCACCGCCTGGATCGCGAGCCGCGAACTGCCGCGGGATCACCGGCCGGCGGTCCGACGTGGGCAGCCCCTGCCGATCGATTGTGGAGGTGTGCCGTGAAGACCGCCCTGAAGCTCCTGGTGCTGCTGCTGGTTCCCGCGCTCGCGGGCTTGCTCTGGCTGGCCTGGCCGGACCTGCGCGAGGCGCCCGTCGAGCAAAGCCGCGCGGCGCCCGCCGACGCGGCACAGATCGAGCGCGGCGCCTACCTTGCCCGCGCCGGAAACTGCGTCGCCTGCCACACGCAGGCCGGACAGGCGCCCTATGCGGGCGGGCGGCCCATCGGGACGCCCTTCGGCGAGGTGTTCAGCACCAACCTGACCCCGGACCCCGAAACCGGACTCGGGAGCTGGACCCCGGGCGAGTTCTGGCGCGCGATGCACCACGGCCGCTCGCGCGATGGCCGCCTGCTGTATCCCGCCTTTCCCTACACCAGCTATACCCGGGTGAGCCGCCAGGACAGCGATGCGATCTTCGCCTACCTGCAATCGCTGGCGCCGGTGCAGGCGCCGCGGCGCGAGCCGGCCCTGCGCTTCCCCTACAACACGCAGTTCGCCCTGCGCGCCTGGCGCGCGCTGTACTTCCGTCCGGGCGAGTATCGCCAGGACACGCAGCGCACGCCGGAGTGGAACCGCGGGGCCTACCTGGTGGAGGGGCTGGGGCATTGCAATGCCTGCCACACCGCGCGCAATGCCCTGGGCGGTATCGAGCTGGACCGCAACTACGGCGGCGGGCCGATCCCGAGCCTGGGATGGGAGGCGCCGCCGCTGGCTCCTGCCGGGCCGATGTCGGACGCACAGGCGGCGGAGATGGCGGAACTGCTGCAGGCCGGCACCTCGCGCCACGGCGTCGCCACCGGCCCGATGGCCGAGGTGGTCCTCCATAGCCTGCAGCACCTGCAGACCACGGACCTCGCCGCCATGGTGAGCTACATCCGCTCGCTGCCGCCCGTGGCCGGGGCGCCGGCACCGCGCCGGCCACGGGTATCGGAAGCGCGGCGCCAGGAACTGATGCGCCAGGGCGAGACGGTCTACCGCGAGCATTGCGCCGACTGCCACGGCGACCGCGGGGAAGGGCGCGACTACGTCTACCCGGCATTGGCCGGCAATCGCATCCTCACCGGCGCCTCGGCCGGCAATGCCATCCGCAGCGTGCTGATGGGCGGCTACGGCCCGAGCACCGCCACGCATCCGCAGCCGCATGGCATGCCCTCGTTCGCGCAGCGGCTCACGCCGGAGGAGATCGCCGCCGTACTCACCTATGCGCGCGGCAGCTGGGGCAACCAGGCCACTGCGGTTTCGCCGGTGGAGGTGGAGCGGCGGTAGGCGACCGTGGGGACGGGGATAGCAGGGCCACAGCTCAGGGCTGTTGAGACCTGACGGGGTTTGCGGCTGTTCGATTCAAGAATGCGGCAAGTCTCGGCCGTCCTCGATCGAGTGCTTCACGACGCAGTTGCTGCGGATAAATTCCTGAACTCCAGTTTCAAGCTGATCGTTGTCCTGGTGCATGAGTTCGATCAGAGTGCGGAGCAGCGTGTCGAGAACGTCTGGGAAAGCGGCATCACGGCTGTCCGGCAAATGTGTAGCTGCGCGTGATTGACCATCGCGACCTGAGTGCTCGACGAGGCAAATCCAGACGCCCTCCGTGGTGGTCGCCAGTTGCGTCGATCCGCACGCGCTGACGCGATGATCAGTGGGGGATCGACTTGGCGGAGAGAGCGGGATTCCCCTAGAGGGCCGGGCGCTGCTGCGCCTTCGAATCCCGTTTTCCGATCCAATCCTGAAAAACAAAAAAGCCGACATTGAGTCGGCTTTTCCGTTTTTTGGCGGAGAGAGCGGGATTCGAACCCGCGATACGGTTATAAACCGTATACACGCTTTCCAGGCGTGCTCCTTCAACCACTCGGACACCTCTCCTGGTTGACGGATTCGCCGCGGCCGGGGCCGCGACGGGGCGCGCATTATACCGATTCCGGCCCGGATTTCTCAGTGAGACGGCAGCTTGCTGCCAAGGCCGTCCTTCTGAAGGCGCTCCTTGGTCATCTTCTTGCGCTCCTCGGCCTTGCTCGCCGGGGCGACCTCCACTTCCTTGCCCGGCTTGTCC
>Ga0255097_1000538_pt1 | contig 15375 bp, 17 predicted proteins | sample Colum_Atlam_RepB_2_FD_188436 | JGI IMG/M metagenome (GOLD analysis project Ga0255097, IMG submission 188436) | Freshwater microbial communities from Columbia River, Oregon, United States - Colum_Atlam_RepB_8d | ecosystem: Environmental > Aquatic > Freshwater > River | place: USA: Oregon...
GGGCAGGGATTGGGATCGACGGGGCATGGTGCTGGAAAGAGTTTGCAGAAATCAGCCGGGGATCACGGCCGTGCGTTGGGCGTGGGAGGCCAATGCCGCCTCGAACAGTTCGTGGCTTCGGACGGCCTCGTCCGGGGTGACACAACCAAAGCGATGGCCGAGGGCTCCGGCCCGCTCGGCCGCGAAGGCCGCCCACATCTGGAGGAAGCAGTCCGGAAATCCCGGTTCAAAAATGCCTCCGGTGATGGTGGGGAAGGGGGTTTGGAACCCGAGGTCTGTACGGCTCCACCATTGTTCTTTCGACCGGTCGAACTTCCACAGGGTCTTCGGTTCAGCCGTGGAATAGCGCATGCCGCCGTCAGTTCCGAGGATCTCGATGGACCAGGTGTTGGTGGCTCCCGGAGCCAGGCGCTTCATTTCAAAGCGCATGGGAGTTTCGATGCCTTGGATCGTCGCCTCCGTGTGGAGCATGGCGTTGTCCCAAGTGTCGCAGGGGGCCATGCCGCCCTTGCCGTCGGGGCGTTCGTGGTAGATTTTCTGCAATTGGGAGTAGACCCGGTTCGGAAACCACCCCAGTCGGAACGGCACGTGGACGACGTGCATTCCCAGATCGCCCATCACACCAATGGCCCCGCAAGTGCGCACCTGACGCTTCCAGTTGACCGGTTTGGTGGGGTCCAGATCGCTGGCGTGCCAGAAGCAGGATCGGACTTCCAACGGCTTGCCCATGGCCCCGGATTGCGCCCACTCGACGACCCGTTGGACGCCCGGCAGGAATGGAAATTCCGAACTGCAGCGAACGAATCGTCCCGAGGCTGCAGCCGCATCGCGGATCCGACGGGCGGCCGCGAGATCGATGCCAAAGGGCTTCTCGGCCAGCAGATCCTTCCCTGCGGCTAGCACATCGAGATAAATGGCCTCATGCAGGTTGTGGGGGACAGCCACATACACCACATCGACCTCGGGTGAGGCGAGCAGTTGGCGGTGGTCTTGAGTCAGCAGTTTGACCGTCGGGATCTGGCGGAACCAATCGAGCAGGGAAGGCTGAAGATCGCAGACGGCGACGAGTTCCACCTGAACGGGGAATTGGTTGAGAACGAACCAGCGCGCGAAGGCGCTGGCTGCTTCGCGGCCCATGAGGCCGCCACCGATGATGCCGACACGGAGAGTGGATTTCATGAAAGGGATCGGGAACGGGTTTCTGAAACGGGATTTTCTGAATCCGTTGAAGCCTAAGAGGAACTGTTGCTCGGGTTTTTTCGGGCGATCAACTGGTCCCGAAGTTCAGTAAAACCTTTGAAAGACTTGAGGTTGCGGGTCAACAAGTCGAGCAACTGATCTTCGGTGAGCCCTTCGGCTTCCAAGGTTTGGGGAATGGGTTTCCCCAAGGAGACCGCTTGATGGATTTTGCGGAGCGTTCGAAGGGTCAGAGCGGAATCCCTCCGGCCCAAGGCGGCAGAGCGGGGGGCTGCCGATATTTGAGAAGCCGTTTCGGCGAAGGCGATCGTCGGATGATCCAAGCCAGCGGGGCGGTCCACGGTGCCCTTCACTTGATTCCAGAGGGCCACCACGGCCTCGGATCGACCGCGCATCCCGATGGAACGTCGGAAGCTGTTTTCCACGAAACGTAAGTGAACCAAATCCTGCGCAGCGGCATTGACCTCCCGGCCGGACCTGGCCGGGGCGGCGTTTCGGATGACTTCCAGTTCACTGGCGAAGAGTTCCCGATCCAACCAGAAGCTGATGGCCGCCAATGGCCGGAATATCAGCGGAATGGTCCGCAGCAACAGATGACGCTCAAAGCCGGCCGGACTGCAACCAAAGTGGTGGCAGTAGGCTTCCTTGAAATGAGCGTGAACCGGTTGGGCTTTGGCCATGGGCTTGGAGCAGCGATCTCGTGAGAGGAAAGAATCCGGTTGGTGACTAGGAAGTGTCAACGCTGCGGCCGTTTCAATGCCGTAGGGAAATTGGGTATTTTCAGCCTCGGACGCGGTAAAGGGTTTCACCGGCTTTGGGGACGTAGAGGATCCCTTCCGACTCCCGACCTTGAAACTGGAGTGGATCGATGCTTCTCCAATCCCGGTAGCCCAGGTTGATCTCACGACAGACGGACTCCGGAATTCCGGTTGCCAAAGTGACGCGGGCGCGGCGGGTTTCGACGCCGTTTTCGTAGGTGCCTTGTCCAAAGACATGGGTGCTGTGCGCCAGGGTTCCCCACGGGAAATCCTTGAAGCGATCCCACTGCTTGAGGAAGTAATCGCGGCAGTGGTAGCCCACCTGACGGATGAGCGCTCCGTGGACCACACTGACCTCGTGGAGGTGAGGGGCGTAAATGATGAGTTCGCCGTCTGGAGCCAATACCGGTTCCAACTTGTACATGCACTTGGCCCCGACCCACAACTCGTCGTACATCGCCGGAGCGCAGCTGAGAATGGTGTGGTACTGACGGTCCTTCCATTCGATGTGGGTTTGTGCGGACAAGTCGGCGGCTTGGTCCCAGGCGGCCTCGGGCGTTCCACCGAAGATCCCCGCCAATTCGCCATGGCCGCCGGGTTTCACCACCAGTGCCAAGCATAACTTGGGAATCGGTACCATGGCACCGGCGCGGTCGACCACACGGCGCACCGGAGTCCACTTCTGTCCAATGACTCCGACAGTGGTAATGACTGCACCCAGCCAATGGAAGAAGTTCAGAATTTCCGGACCGCTGACGCCGGGGAAGAGGTACTTGTTGCCGCCGCTGAAGCCGACCACCTCGTGCGGGAAGACGGGGCCGATGATGACAATCTGGTCGTAGTCAAAGACCCGTTGGTTGATCGACACGGGGACATCCATGGCGAAGAGACCGCCAGACAAGGTGCGGATTTCTTCGGCCGGAATGACTCCCAGCGATTTCAGGGCAGTCGGATTGTCCCACTCGTGATTGAAGAAACGCACGGATCCATAGTGCGAGGCCCGCTGTTCAGGGGTGATCTCCAACCGGGTGCAAATCGCCTCTTCCGGCATGGCCGGATGCGTTCCCAAAGCAATGAGGATATCCAAGGCTGCCACCGAGCCGGACCATTCGGCGTGGAGAGCCTTGAACACGGCCCCGATGGGAGCCGTTCGTGTGCCGTCCGGAATGATGAGCAGGACGCGCTTTCCTTGAAAATTGCGGGCCGGATGGTGGGTGGTGACCCAAGAGGCTATTTCGGATTCGTTCATCGCAAATTCACATCCCTGACGCGTTTCCGTGGCAGGGGCGCCGAAGAGGATGCTCAAGTCGCCAGCGAGATGACAAATGCGATATGGCCGGGATATCGATCGAATGAAAAAGGCCGGAGGGTTTCTCGATCGAGCCGCCTCCGGTCACTGGCCTCGGGCGGTCCCTTGAAAATCAAGGTGGGCAGGGCCCCTTACAAAGCCTTCAGGGCCTCGAGCACCTCGGCCGCATGGGACTCTGGTTTCACCAAATCCCAGACACGGGCGATGCGACCGTCCGCACCAATCAGGAAAGTCACCCGATGGATGCCTTGATACTTTCGACCCATGAAGACTTTTTCACCCCAGGCCCCGAAGGCCTTGGTGATGACCGCATCGGGATCCGAGATGAGCGGGAACGGGAGTTGGAACTTGTCGGTGAACTTGGCGTGGGATTTGACTGTGTCGGCGCTCACGCCCAAGACGACAGCCCCCGTTTTTTGCAATTCCGCGTACTGGTCACGGAAGCCGCAGGCCTCTTTCGTGCAGCCCGGGGTGTCGTCGCGCGGGTAGAAGTAGATCACCACGGGTTTCCCGAGGAGGTCTTTGGAATGGATTTCAGTGCCGTTGGTGATGATGGCGCTGAAGGATGGGGCAGGATCACCCGGACGAAGACTCAATGCGACAGGCTTGGCCATGATCGAAAACTAGGCGCGAAGTGGTGATGTGCAATGGGCCAGTGCGGTGAGGCGCAAACCTTCCAATGTCAGTCCCGGAACCACGGCGTCTATTTCCGGAAGGCCTTTGGCAATGAGCCGTGCATAGCCGCCGGTGGCCACCACTGGCAGGCGGCGCACCTTCAGTTCCCCGCGCAACTCGATGATGAGTCCACGCACCAGCCCGCGATATCCGAAGACGGCCCCCGACAACATGGCCTCTTCGGTGTTGCGTCCGACGACCCGACGGGGACTCCGGATGCGGATGCGGGGGAGGAGCGCGGTCTTCTCGTGAAGATAATCGGTCATGGCCGATAGCCCCGGGGCAATGATACCGCCGACATAATTGCCCGTACGGTTGACCACATCAAAGGTCACCGCAGTGCCAAAATCGACTACCAGCGCTGGAGCCCCGTAGTGGTGGCGCGCTGCCACTGCATTGGCCAAGCGGTCCTGACCTATGGTCTCTGGATGCGGGTAATCGATTCCGACTCCGCGGAGGGTCTGCGGCGTGAGTTGCAGAGGGGTGAGTTGGAGACGTTGACCGGCCCATTGGGCCAGGGACGTATTCACCTTCGGCACCACACTACAGAAGCATAGAGCGTCCGGAGTTCGTCGGGGCAACAGTGCCTCCAGCAATGCCGGAGCGGATCCATCCGACCAGGCCAAAGTGGGTATATCCCCCAAGGTTCGGAGGCTTCGAGCGCTACCCAGACCGACATGGGTGTGGGTATTGCCGACGTCGAGCAGTAGCATCATGGCGTCGGCCCTTTCGCCAACGAAACGTCGCCGCCGATGATGTGCTCCAAGCGCCCATGATCGGTTCGAACCAAGAGCGCACCGTCTTCATTGAGCGATTCAGCTCGGCCGATGATCACGCGGTCTGCCATTCGAATCATGACCCGTTGACCCAGGGTGCTGCAGCGCCGCATCCACTCATCGCTGATTTCATGGAAATCACCCCGACGGAGGCGTGCATAAGCGGTATCCAATTCCGATAGGACCGTGGCGGCCAGATCGGCCCGATCAAAGGTTCGCCCGCCCTCAATGCGCAGCGAAGTGGCGATGGACTGCAAGTCTTCCGGCATTTCCTCGGAAGTCAGATTCACATCGATTCCGATGCCCAATACGACGTGCCGGATGTGGTCTAGCTCGGCTCCCAGTTCCAGCAAAATACCGGCGACCTTGCGTGTGCCGAAGACGATGTCATTGGGCCACTTGATGTCGGGCTTCAATCCGGTGTGGCGCTCAATCCCGCGGGCCACGGCGACGGCGCTCACCACCGTCAATTGGGTGGCGGCCGACGGTGGGAGTTGCGGGCGAAGCAGGACAGAAAACCAGAGTCCCTTGCCTGAAGGGGAGATCCATTGGCGGCCTAGGCGTCCTCGACCACGGGTTTGCGATTCGGCAAAGACGACGATGCCCTCTCGGACGTCGTCGCGCGCCAGCTTCTCAACCACATCGTTGGTCGAAGCGGTCTCCTGAAAAACTTGGACATCCCTTCCGATGGTGCGGCCGGGTCCCAGTCGGGCTAGCAGGTCGTCGGCATGGAGGCGATCAGGGGAAGAGCGCAGTTGGTAGCCATGGTGCGGGCTGGCCTCGATGTCGTAACCTGCCTTGCGCAGTTCTTCGATGCGAGACCAGATGGCCGCTCTTGAAACACCGAGATCTTTGGCCAGCGTGGCTCCGGACACGCCGGCCTCACCAGCAGTCCTCATGGCGGCCAAGATGCGTGCGTCAGGGTTCACGGCAGGAAATCCAGGCCGATGTCCACGGCGCGGGCTGAATGAGTGATGGCTCCGACGGAAATGAAATCGACCCCGCTCTCCGCGATACCACGAAGGGTCCCCTCGTTGATGCCCCCGCTGGCTTCCGTTTGGCAGCGCCCCGCGATGCGTTTCAGGGCCTCCCTCAGCATTTCCGGTGGCATGTTGTCCAACAGGATTCCGTCGGCACCCGCCTCCGCCGCGCGCTGGGCTTGATCCAGGGTGTCGGCCTCGACTTGAACGAACAGGGTAGGGAACTGGGAACGGGCTCGTCGAACAGCGGCAGTCACGGGATCCGGGCTGGCGTCAGCCAAGGCTGCGAGGTGGTTGTCCTTGATGAGGATCCGGTCGTGAAGCCCCATCCGATGATTCACTCCTCCACCACAGCGGACGGCGTATTTCTCGAACCGACGCCAGCCAGGGGTGGTTTTCCGCGTGTCCAAGATGCGAGCGCCGGTGCCGTTTACTGCCCGGACATAGCGGGAAGTTGCGGTGGCCACGCCGGAGAGGCGTTGGACGAAATTCAGCGCCACACGCTCCGCCGACAGCAGGGCTCGGGCCGGGCCGGAAACCTCCAGCAAGGTGGTTCCTGGGGTGCACGAGTGACCGTCTTCCACGCACTGGCGGATCCGGGCGTTGGGTGCCAGTTCCCGGAATGCCATCTCGGCAAAGGCCAGGCCTGCAACGGTGAGGCATTCCCGGGCGTTCATGCGGGCCGTGGATTCCGCCTCGGTCGGGATGCAGGCGAGGCTGGTGGCGTCACCGCAGCCGAGGTCTTCCTCCAGTGCCTGAATGACGGCCGCTCGAATCAGTTGACGATCCAAATGCTCCACGGGGTGAGGCTGCAAGAGTCCGTATCGGAGGCGCAACCGACAAAGCGGGTCCATCGGGCGGCTGGGTTTGAGAATGGTTGAAAAACAATGGGGCACCGGGTCTTGAGACTCGGTGCCCCATCGGCGGGATTTTTCAGCAGTTCGGGTTACTGGAGCGCCTCGAACACCTTGCCCACCATGTCCTTGCTCGGGGTCAGGGTCTTGGAACCCGGCTTCCATTTGGCCGGACAGGCCTGTTCCGGATGCCGCACCAAGTAGGCGTTGGCTTCCATTTTCCGGAGCAATTCGGAGGCGTCACGGCCCACGTTGTAGAAGTTGATCTCGCTGGAGACCAAGGTTCCCTCGGGATTGATGATGAAGGTGCCGCGCAGCGCCAGACCGCTGTTGCTGTCATAGACTCCGAAAATCCGGGAGACGGCTCCGGTCGGATCGGCGGCCAAGGGATATTTCACGTCGGCCAACAGTCTCTCGGAGTGGCGCCATGCGAGATGGGCGAATTTGGTATCGGTGGAAACGCCGTAAACATCGCAACCGAGTTCCTTCAGCTTGGAGTGAACCTCGGCCAAGTCGGCCAGTTCGGTGGGGCAGACAAAGGTGAAGTCGGCCGGGTAGAAAACCAGCACGGTCCAGCGTCCGCTCTGCCTGGCCGCCTCGAGTGAAAACTTGCCGAACTCGCCCGCAGCGGGATCGTAGGTTTCCATCTCAAAGTGGGGCACGTTCTGGCCGACTCGCAGGGTAATCTGTTCGCTCATATCAAATGGGTTGGAGGATGTGCTTTCGGTTCGATGACCGGGAGCTGCAAACTGGTAGCATTTTCCGTCAGAGGTGCAATCGGATGAAGTGCTTTTTTGACGGATCCGGTATGTGGAATAAGATGGACGCATGATTCCACTGTTGCTGGGCCTGCCGCTGCTTTGTGTTTCCTTGGCTGCCGCAGAGCCCTGGAATCAATGGCGGGGCCCGACTCGCGATGGGCAGGTTTCTGGAGCCTCGTGGCCTTCCCGACTGGACGAGGGCTCGTTGAAGCGGCGTTGGCGCCTGCCCTTGGGTCCCAGTTATTCGGGGCCTGTGATGAACTCGGATCAGTTGTTCACCACCGAGACCGTCGATAAGAAACGGGAGCGGGTTACAGCCCTCCGGCGTTCCGACGGCTCCGTCCTCTGGACGCGCGACTGGGAAGGGTCCATGTCGGTGCCTTTCTTTGCCCGATCCAACGGCGATTGGATCCGAGCCACGCCCACCCTCGACGGAGAGACTTTGTATGTGGCCGGCATGCGTGATGTGCTGGTTGCCCTCAACACGACCGATGGCTCTGAGCGGTGGCGGTTGGACTTCGTAAAACGCTTCGGGTCCGATTTGCCGACCTTTGGCTTCGTTTCCTCACCGTTGGTCGACGGAGACAGTCTTTACGTTCAAGCAGGGGGTGGCGTGGCCCGGTTGCGGAAGGCCGACGGTCAGGTGGTTTGGCATGGGGTGAAGGATGGAGGCGGCATGATGGGGAGCGCCTTTGGTTCTCCGGTGATCCTGACCCTGGCTGGAAAACGGCAATTGGTGGTTCAGGCCCGGACCCAGTTGATTGGAGTAAGTCTGGAGGACGGATCGGAACTCTGGTCCCTCCCCGTCGAGTCGTTCCGTGGAATGAACATCCTGACCCCGACCTTCGCCGGGAAAGATCGGCTGTTTACTGCGACTTACGGGGGCAAAACCCTGGGGATTGATATCCGCTCCGAGCAGGGACGGTTTCGAGCGGTGCCTGCTTGGGAGTATAAGGCGCAGGGCTACATGACTTCGCCCATCATCCATCAGGGACACGCCTACCTCCAGTTGCGCAGCCAGCGGGCACTGTGCATCGAGTTGGCGACCGGTCAGGAAAAATGGACCACGGGAGAAAGTTTTGGAAAGTACTGGAGCATGGTGGCCCAAGGCGACCGTATCCTCGCCCTCGACGAACGCGGGGAGTTGATCTTGTTCCGTGCGACGCCGGAAAAATTCGACGTCCTGTCCCGTCGCAAAGTGTCGGATTCAGACACTTGGGCCCATTTGGCGGTGGATGGGTCCGCCGTGTACGTTCGTGAATTGAATGGACTCAGCGCCTGGGATTGGACCACCAGCGCCCTGAAATGACCGCGGTAACCCTTTAAAAGATGCTTCCTGCAGCCGTGCCGATGACCTGAAGAGGGCCGGCGTCCTCGAGGGTCTCGGTGGCTTTTTCGACCTTTTGGAGTGTCAGCTTCAGGTTGCGCAGGAAGGCGTCGTCGTTGATGAGTTGACCCACCGTGCCATGACCGCGGTTCAATTTCTCGGCCACCTCTCGAAGATTGGTGAGCATGTTGGTGGTCTCTCGGAACAGTGAGTCATCCACCATGAGGCGGCCCATGGTTCCTTTGCCCGAGTTCATGTCGGACACCATTTGTCGGGTGGTGGAAAGGGTGACCTTCAAGTCCTCGGTGGAGGCGATGAGGTTGGTGACGGCCTGAAGGGTGTGGACGTACAGCGTGTCTTCCTTCATGAGACGGCCCAGGGTGCCTTCCCCCTTGTTCATGCCGGTGGTCATGCTGTCGATGTTGCCCAGAATCGAGGCGATGCGCGGTTGGTTGTCCTTGATCATGTCGGTCATCGGCCCCAGCAGCTTGCTGAACTCCTCGCCACTGAAGCTCTTGGTCATGTTCTGCATCCCTTCGGCCGCGCTCTCCAGTTTGCTCATGATGGCCGCCAAATCGGGTTGTTCCCGGCTTTCCAGAAGGGCACCGGTCGCCACCACCGGTGACGCGGCGTTGCCGAAATCGAGGGCCACGAAGTTTTGCCCCATCATGCCGGTGAACTTGATGGCGGCCTTGCTGTCGGTGCGCACACCCGCTGCCGGTTCCACGGTCATGCCCACCTCCACTTTGCCATCGGCGATCCGGATGGATTGAACCCGTCCAATGTCCACGCCCGCCAATTTGACGGGGTCGCCTGCTTTGAGATCACCGGCGGTGTTGAAGCGGGCCTTGATCGGAATGCCGCTGCCGAAAAAGCGACCACCCCCGACCATCTCAAACAAGACGAACGCAGCCACGAAGACCAGGGCGAAAAAGAGGCCCAGTCGGGTTTCCAAAGAATTTTTCATTCAGACCAATCGAAGAGAGACGTTCCTCAGTGGGCACGTCCGAACCGGAACGCTAGGAAGCCAACCCCGCCGGGTCAATGTCGACCCGTGACCGTTCAAGGATGGCGCCTGTTGCGTTCATTTGCTTCCCGGAGTGTTCACCAAAAAGCCCCGGGCCACAAGAATGGCGCCGGGGCTGAAAGGTCAATCTGCCGAACCCAAGGCTCAGGCAAAGGTGTTCTTGCGGTAGGCTCCCATGACCGGGGCATCCGGATTCACTTCGGGGCCAAAGTAGCGCAGACAGACCAGAGGTTCGGTTTCGCTGGTGTTCTCGAAGGTCACGCCGGACTTGGCGCCGTCTTCGGTGCAGAAGTATTCGTCCTCGGTGAGCTCGTGGAAACGGATCAGCTTCGGGCTGTTGAGCGGCTGACCATTGATCTTACCGCTGCCCTGGACACAAATCAGGCCGTAGGCGCCATTGTCTTTGATGGTGGCCTTCATGCCCGGATCGACGGTCAGTTCCTTGGCCGTGAAAAGCTGCTCGCCGTCCACCTTGCCGTACACGATCCAGCGGTCGACAAAGCCTTCCTTGCGGGTGTCGGCCACCGGAACGGGCTCGAGGTAGTGGTTGTCCTTGAAATTCGGATCGACGTTCTTGTCCCAATCCAACTGCTCGACGATGAAGTCGATGTCCTGATGGTACTTCTTGGGCATGTCCTTCACCAGCAGGCTCCAAGGCACATAGCGCCCTTCGACCATGCTTTGGTACATGCCGAACACGTCACTGCCCCACTGGGGCTCATAGGTGCACAAGCTGCCCGGAGCGTGGAGGATGCAGGGGTCGATGAGCCAACCGGTCCCCGGCTTGAGGCGATAGGCCTTGGAGAGGTCCAGGATGCCGTTGTCGCCCTTGTTCCAGTCCTCGAGGCACTTCCGTACCTGGGCCTTGGTCGTGCCCGGCTCGAAGCCCATGAAAGTGTACGGGAAGTTGTTTCCGACATTGTTGTGCTGGGGCGGGAAGTAGTAGCTCTCGGGCTTGCCTTCCTGACCCACCAGCTTGGCCTGCTTGGCCGACTGATGCATGTGGTGGGGGATGGGGCCCATGTTGTCGAAGAACTTGGAATACACGGGCCAGCGTCCGTACTTCTTCCAGATCGACTTGCCCACCAGCGTGGCACCGGTGTCCTCAACGGCCTGACGCAAGGTGAAGCGTTCCTTGCCCACCACCACGTAGCTCAGCCCCTCATCCGGCACGCGCCCTTCGTTGGCGGCTTCAGTGGTCGAAGCAAACCAACGCTCGTCGATACCACCACGGTTGGCGCCATAGGCGTAGGTGTCGTCCGGGTGGAGTTTGAGGCGGAGGCCCGGTTGGAGGAAGGAGCGGGGCACCCAGGCCGGAGCCAGGCGCAGCAAACCACCGGTCCGTGAGAGTTCTGCCTCAACCTTGGACTGGGTGTTCTTCCGGACGGTCTTGAGTTGCGTGACGGTGTTCATCGAAATCGTTTCAAAGGATGCGTTCCTCCTCGTTGACGGGATTCCGGTCCAGGACAGATGAAGCCCCGACACGGACGCCACCGAAGGATGCGCCTACGGTAATCGCGAAAAGGCCCAGACGGCCAAGGGAAAACCGATGGACCCAACAAAAACTGCACTCGGATTAAAAAGCAGACTATCCATCGTTCGATGGCGCTTCCCAAACCCTGCGGAACGTTGATCGATCCGTATTCAGTTCGGCAGGAGCCGCAACACGGATTGTGGCAACTGGTTAGCCTGAACCAGCATGGCCGTGGTGGCTTGACTGAGGATGTTCTGCTTGGAGTACTCGGTGGATTCCTTGGCGACATCCAAATCTTTGATCGCGGACGAGGCCGCCGAAAAGGTTTGGATGGTGGCATCCAACGTCTCCGAGGCCATGTTGAAGCGGGAAATGTTGGCGCTGACCTCGGTTCGATCTTTGCCCAGTTCCATAATGGCGGTCTTGATATAGTTCAACGCCGTTGTGGCTGCGGTGGTGCTGGAAATAGAGGTGCCGCTTGTGGTGACGTTGTTGTACGTCGTCGAAGAAGCACCCAGATCAATCCCGTCCAAGGTGAACGTGGTTCCTTCAGAATCGATCACCGATTCCACATCCACAGCGGAGAAGAGGGACACTCCGTTGAATTCCTTGGTGGCAATCTCTTTGATCAGGTCCTGCAACTGAACGAATTCGTTGTTGTAGAGACCGCGGTCCGCATCGCTCTTGGTGCCGTCCAGGGAGAGCATGCTCAGTTCGCTCATCCGGTCCAGAGTCCTGGCGATTCGCTTCAGATAACCATCCTGGGTGGAGGCGTAGGACAGACCGCTGGATACGTTGTCCTTGGCGGCATTGGCGCGCTCGATCTTGGCATCGAACCGCATGCTCATCGCCAATTCGGACGCGTTGAGGATCCGGGAACCGGAACTGAGTTGGCTCAACGACCTCGCCAAAGCGGCAGAGGTTTGTGCCAGAGCCATGGAGGCGGATTGTGCCGCGATATTGGTCCCAAGTTTCATGGAAACGAGATCGGTTGGTGCCGTGGGATCTCAGTCAATCCTCTTCGCGAGGAAGTGTGCCGTTTACTGAGGCAGCAAGCGCATGACCGACTGAGGTAAACTGTTGGCCTGAGCGAGCATTGCAGTCGTGGCCTGGTTGAGGATGTTCTGCCGGGAGTACTCGGTGCTTTCGCGGGCGACATCCACGTCCTTGATGGCGGAGGTGGCAGCCGAAAAGGTTTCAACGGTGGCATCCAGGTTGTCCGAAGCCATGTTGAGGCGGGACTGGTAAGCGCCGATGGTGGCGCGGTTCAACGCCAGTTCGGTGATCGCTCCTTTGATGTTGGATAACGCGGTGGTAGCCGCACCTGTTGTTCCGATGGTCGATGTGCTGGAAACAGCCGTGTAGGTTGCGGATCCCAGATTGATGCCCGCCATTTCGAACGACGTGCCTTCCGAATCAATCACGGAGGTGAGGTTTGACGACGAGAATAGGCTGACGCCGTTGAACTCTTTGGTCGCTACTTCACTGATGTAAGACTTGAGTTGAGTGAATTCGTTGTCATAGAGGGCCCGATCGGCATCGCTCTTGGTTCCATCGAGTGACAGCATGGCCAATTCGCTCATGCGGTTCAGGGTATGGGCGACCCGCTTGAGGTAGCCGTCCTGGGTGTTGGCGAACGACTGGGTGTTGGAGACGTTGTTCTTGGCGGCGTTGGCGCGTTCGATCTTGGCATCGAATCGCATGCTGGTGGCGAGGCCGCCGGCGTCGTCGTAGGGATTGACGATGCGGGAGCCGGAGCTGAGTTTGGCGAGCGATTTGGTCAGTGCGGCCGAAGTCCGGGAAAGGTCGTTGGAGGCCGATTGGGCTGCGAGATTGGTTCCGATGATCATGTTATTTGGAAAGTTTGCTGAGGTTTATCTGTGTTAATTCATCATGAGGAAGCGTGCCGTTTACTGCGGCAGCAAGCGCATGACCGACTGAGGTAAATTATTGGCCTGGGCGAGCATCGCAGTCGTGGCCTGGTTGAGGATGTTCTGACGTGAGTACTCGGTGCTTTCGCGGGCGACGTCGACATCCTTGATGAGCGAGCTGGCAGATCCGAAACTCTCGATGGTGGCCGCGAGCTGATCGTTCGCCATATTGAGCCGAGACTGATAGGACCCGATGGTGGCGCGGTCGCCGGCCAGTTGGGTGATGGCGGACCGGATGTCGTTGAGTGCGGTCGTTGCGCTGCCTGTTGTCGAGATCGACCCGCCAGTGACTGCCGTGTAGGTTGAGGCACCGAGATCGATGGGGCTCATGTTGAAACTGGTCCCCTCTGAATCAATCACGGACGTGACGTTCGCCGACGAGAACAGGCTGACCCCATTGAACTCCTTGCTCGCCACATCCCCGATGTAGGACTTGAGCTGAGTGAATTCGTTGTCATAGAGAGTGCGATCGGCATCGCTCTTGGTGCCGTCGAGAGACAACATGGCCAGCTCGCTCATGCGATTGAGCGTCTTTGCGATACGCTTGAGGTAGGCGTCCTGGGTCTGGGTGTAGGACATGGCGTTAGCCACGTTGTCCTTGGCCGCATTGGCTCGATCTATCTTGGAGTCGAAGCGCATGCTGATGGCCACCCCGGCCGCGTCATCGTAAGCATTGACGATGCGGGAACCCGAGCTGAGCTTGGCAAGCGAATTGGCCAGCGCTGAGGACGTTTTGCTGAGGTCGTTGGCAGCGGACTGCGCTGCCAAGTTGGAACTGATGATCATACGGCTTTAGTTGTTTGTTGTTGGTTGTTGGCAGGTTTTAAAGGGGTGGAACCGCTGGGTTTCTTGGGTTTGACCAGTGAAGGCAACTGGGCGAGGGGGGCCTGATTGGCGGCCTCTCGGTTGGCCTTTTGGATTTCTTCGTACACCTCCTGGCGGTGAACAGGGATGTTGGCCGGGGCCTCGATGCCCACTTTGACCGTGTCGCCGTCGGTACGGATGATTTTGACGATCACCCGCCCGTCGATGACGAGGCTCTCTCCAGATTTGCGTGAAAGTATCAGCATAGGACCCTCCTTGGTTCGTGCAGGTTAGGCAGATTGAATCGGGTGATTGATCGCGTAAGCCGATTGGCTCAGGACGACCTGCTTTCCGATCATCGTATGCCGGTTGATCACGATGGGGGCCTTGAGATTCACCGTGGCGGTGCCGTTGGGCCGCAGTTTCACGATGTTCAGGATCATCGCATCATCGGGATGACGGATCTCCAGGAAGTTCACATCATCATTGCTTAGGTCCGGGGCGTAGTCGTTCAGCACGAACGCGGGCGGCAACACTAGGAAGGCGAGGCCTTCTCCAGTGGACATCGTCAACCAGCTGAACGGCTCTTGATCGGGCGGGCTGGTGAGCGAGTAGGTCTTGATGTTCTCAAAACCCAGAAGGCCCAAAGGCAACTGGACCTCCATTGCCTTCATGATTTCGATTTCTGCGACGCTACTCATTGCGAGAAGCCTTGAGCAACGGGCGTGCCAGACTTTAAAACAGCCCAAAAACCGATGTTTTTGCCGACTGTGAGGCCTAAACGGCCCGTTTGTGCCCGGGCAAAGGTGGGTCTGCGGCAAAATTGTCCGGTGCCGTTGCTGCCCGCTCCAGCCGGAGCGCGTCCATTGGATTTGTTGAGCCCCCCCCTGCTCAACGGACTGGTTCTGGAACTCAATGCTCTGCCCGCAAGGGACTTTGGGGCAGGGATCCTTTGATTGCGGTGCTGGATTTACCCAGGCCGGCCGCGTCAAAGTCCCGTTATGGCATCACGTTGGCGTACGGGCATGACGGTAGTGGGTGGGGGTATCGGAGGCCTGCTGGGAGCACTGTTGTTCATTCTGGCACCGGTTGAAGCCCCGGTGCCCTGGACGGCAGAACCGGTTCGGGCCTCGGTGCAGCAGTCCCTGAAGACCCGGCAGCAGGAACTCCGGATCGCAACCGGGCCGCTGCAGGCGGGGTGGGCACGCCGTCGCCTGACTCCGATTCTGGGAACCCCGGTAGATGATGGTGCTTCAGGTCGGTTTCGGGCGTTGCCGCTGGCAGGCTTTGGGGCCCGGCAGGGAAAGCCCGCGAGCGGTGTGCGTCAGGAGTTATGGACCAAGGCGCTTGCGATGCAGGTCGGGGAACAGCGGGTGGTGCTCATCGCTTCCGATTTGTTAATCGTACCCCGCGAGGTGGCTGAGGGTGTGGTCAGCAATCTCACAGCTCGGCCAGGGCTTCGTCGGGATCAGGTTTATTTCACGGCGACTCATACCCACGGA
>Ga0255097_1000539_pt1 | contig 15346 bp, 14 predicted proteins | sample Colum_Atlam_RepB_2_FD_188436 | JGI IMG/M metagenome (GOLD analysis project Ga0255097, IMG submission 188436) | Freshwater microbial communities from Columbia River, Oregon, United States - Colum_Atlam_RepB_8d | ecosystem: Environmental > Aquatic > Freshwater > River | place: USA: Oregon...
GGCTGCGGCGGCGCTGCGCCAGCCCGACATTCCCCTGCAGGCCCGCTCCGTGGGCGCCTTCTTCGAGTACGCCGCCGCAGCCTGCGGGTACCGCGGCTTCGGCCTGCGCATGGCCGAGCGCAGCAGCATGGCCGTGCTGGGAGCGCTCTGGGTGCTGTTGCGCAATGCCGGCACGGTGCGGCAGATGCTGGAGGACTTCGCGGCGAACTATGCGCTGTTCACCAGCGCCGCCAGCGTTTCGCTGCGGCGTTCCGGCGGCGGCCTGTTCGTCTGCTGGGATCCGGCGATGGCGCCGGCCGGCGGCTCGGTGCAGTCGGTGGAATACGTGCTGGCGGTGATCTGCGGCGAGCTGCGCGGCTTCTGCCCGCCGGGATGGCAGCCGGCGGGCGCGCTGTTCCGCCATGCGGCGCCGGCGCAGGCCGACGACCACCAGCGGGTCTTCGGTCCGCAGCTGCTGTTCAACCAGGACTGCAATGCGCTGTTCCTGGACAACGCCACCCTGGACCTGCCGGTGAACCTGCGCGGCAGCGGTTCGCGGCGGCTGGCGGCGGCAGCGCTGAGGCTCGAGGGTGGTCCTCCGGACAGCGCGTGGAGGGCATCGTGCGTGCACTGCTGGCCTTCGCCCCTTGCACGCTCGAGGATGTGGGCCGCATCCTGGGCATGGCGCCGCGCACCCTGCAGGACCACCTGAAGGCCGGCGGCCGCTCGTTCAAGCAGATCAAGGACGCGGTGCGTGCCGACCTGGCGCTGAAGTACGTGCAGCAATCGGCGTTGAGCCTGTCCGAGATCGCGGACATCCTCGGCTATGCCGAACTGAGCAACTTCAGCCGTTCCTTCCGCCGCTGGCACGGCCGGACGGCGACCGCGCTGCGCGCCTGAGCACCGCCTCCCAACCGAGAAAGACCCCGAAGGGCCTTTCCCGGTCAGCTCCGTCAGGAGTAGTTGGGATTGTTGAAGTACGGAATCTCGATGCTGAGCGGCTGGCCCTCGCCCAGGTACCACATGGCGCCCTGGCGGAGGATTTCGTCGAAGGCCCAGTAGAACGGGTTCGAGCCGGGGATATAGAGCCCTGCCTCCTTCATCCTCACGAAGTAAGGCCAGGCCGCCGCCAGCATCTGGTCCTGGCCCGGGTGGCGCGGGATGTCCAGCCAGCCGGCGATCTGGTCGCCCAGGAAGTAGCGCGTCAGCGACTCCAGCAGGGGCCGGCTGAAGGCGCCGCCGTCGACTTCGGCGGCGAGGTCGAGCAGCATCTGCGCCAGCTTCACGCCCTCCGGGGTCGGCGCCAGCACGGGATCCAGGATTTCCGGCGCCTGCGCGTCGGCCGCCGCCCAGGTGGCCGGGATGTATTCGTCCCGCACGCCCAGCATGTGCGCGGCGATCTGCCAGGAATGCAGGAAGGCATCGGCCTCCGCCGCCGGGACCTTCACGCCCCATTTCCTCAGCGAACGCATCACCGAGGTCGGCAGGCTGTGCCAGGTCACCAGGATGTCGCGCTGGCTGATCGGCTTGGGCTGGTCCGCGCCGCCGCGCCAGTGGGGCGATTGCGGCAGCAGGTGCCGCACGCCGGCATGCGCCAGGCGGGTCTTCACCGACGTGACGATCATCTCGCCATTGGGATCGTGGAAGCCACCCAGCGAGCCGATGTCGTAGCCGAACTTCGCCGTGCGCGAAATCCGGCGCTTCATGTCGGCCCCGCCTTTTGAGTAGTAGACCGCGCGCGCCTCGTGCGGGATCACCGTGCTCATCATGCCGCTGACGAAGCCGTAGGCCACGCCCAGGTAGGTGCCGCGCTTCTTGTTGAACTCGACCGCCAGCTTGAGCCGGCTGGTGTCGGCCCAGGCCGGAAGCTGCCGGGCCCGTTCGATGAACTGGTGCAGATAGGCCGGCAGGCCCGCCGGCAGCGCCTGGCCATTCCTGGTCCAGCCGCGCAGCAGCGCGTTGACGGCCGGCACCTCGCCGCTGTCGATCAGCGCCGCAACGACCGGGTCGGCCTCATCATCCCAGGCCAGCCAGGGCGGCGTGGTTCCGCCGATTCCCGCCACCGACTGGGTGCCGGCCCAGGACCAGCTCGGCATGCACAGCCCGGCCCCGAGCGCCGCCCCCGCACCGATAAACCCGCGCCGGCTCATCCTGCCGGCCGTCGACTCCGTCTCGCTCATGGTTCTCCTCCTCTCCTTGTCACCGTTATCGGGTAGCCCCGGAACCCGCGGCGGCGACTTGGGCCGGCCGTCCATCCGATGCCACGGGAGGCATCTTCACGGCGCGGCGGGGGCATGGCTTGTCATTACACGCGGGCCACTTGGCTTCAGGCGCGGCCGGGGACCGGCTCGCGCGCGCCGGGGGACAAGCCTCATCGCGGCTACAATCGTCCCCGATGAAGTTCCGCCGACTGCCACCGCTGCACACGCTCGAGGCCTTCGAGGCCGCGGCGCGGCGCCTGTCGTTCAAGCTGGCGGCGGCGGAGTTGCACCTGACGCCATCGGCCATCAGCCACCAGATCAAGGCGCTGGAGGCTTTCCTCGGCTTCGAGCTGTTCCGCCGCGGCAACCGCTCGCTGGAACTGTCCGACGGCGGCAAGGCCTACCTGGCCGTGGTGCGCGACACCCTGCAGCGCCTGCGCGACGGCAGCCATCGCGTGATGCAGCGCCATGCCCGCGCCAGCCTCAAGGTCAGCATGGGCCCTTTCATCGCCAGCGAACTGATCCTGCCGGCCCTGCCCTCGTTCCAGGAGGCGCATCCAGACATCGACGTCCGCATCGATACCGACCTGCGCCCGGTGGACCTTCTGCACGAGGACCTGGACCTGGCCCTGCGCTTCGGCAACGGCCACTGGCCACAGCTCACCGCCGACCACCTGCTGACGATGTGGGCCGTGCCGGTCTGCACCCCCGGCCTGGCCCGCAGCCTGCGCAAGCGCGATCCCGGCCATCTCGGCGACGTGGCGGTGATCCATTCCTCGCCGATGCCGGAAGGCTGGGCGATGTGGGCGCAGGCCGCCGGGGTCACGCTGGGCAAGGGCAAGCGCGACATCTGGCTGGACAGCTACCTGGCGATCCTGCGCGCCGCCGAGCAAGGCCTGGGCCTGGCGCTGGGCCTGCTGCCGATGGTCGAACCCCTGCTGAAGCGCCGGCAGCTCTCGATGCCCTGGCCAGACCTCAAGATCCAGATACCGCAGGGCTACTACCTGCTGCACCGCGCCAGCGACGGCGACCGCCCGGAGGTCCTCGCCTTCCGCGAGTGGCTGCGGGAGCTGATGGCCTCCGGCAGGCTTTTCAAGTGAGCTGAATTCACTCGAAAGCCTTCCCGATTTCGTTTGTCGCCCCGCGCGCGCAGGCCTAGCCTGAGGCCTCGATCCTTGAGGAGCGCGACATGCGCGAAATCCACACCACCCTGGAGTCGCGCGACGGCTACCCGCTCGCGGCGACGCTCTACGAACCCGAAGCCGCCGCGCACGCCGCGGTGCAGGTCAATGCCGCCACCGGCGTACCGCGGCGCTACTACGCGGCCTACGCGAAGTTCCTGGCGGAACGCGGGTTCGCGGTGCTGACCTACGACTACCGCGGCATCGGCCAGAGCGTCTGGCCGCAGCAGGTCGGCGGCGCCTCGCTGCGCATGCGCCACTGGGGCGAGCGCGACCTGGCCGCAACGCTGGACTGGCTGCAGGCGCGCTACCCCGGCCTGCCCATCGCCGCCGTAGGGCATTCCGCCGGCGGCCAGATGCTGGGGCTGGCGGACAACAACCACCTGGCCAGGGCAGCCCTGTCCATCGCCTCGCAGAGCGGCTACTGGGGCCACTGGCCGCAGCGCCTGCGCCCCCTGATGGCGGCGCTGTGGCACGTGGTGCTGCCGGGTTCGGTGGCACTGTTCGGCAAGGTGCCGGCCGCGGTGATGGGCACGGAACTGCCGGCCGGCGTGGCGCTGCAGTGGGCCAGCTGGTGCCGCCACCCGGACTACATCACCCACCGCAGCGGCCAGCCGATCCGCCAGCACTTCGCCGCCTACCGCGGCCCGATGCGCTTCTACGCCATCGCCGACGACGTGTTCTATGCACCGCTCAATGCGGTGCAGGCGCTCGCCGGCTTCTACCGCAATGCCCGCACCGAAGTACGCGTGCTGCAGCCGGCCGACCACGGCCTGCGCCAGATCAGCCACTTCGGCTTCTTCCGCCCCAGCATGCCCGGCGCCGCCTGGCAGGAGACGGCGGACTGGCTGGTCCAGGCACTGCGCCTGCCGGCAACCCATTCCCCTGTCCCTTGAGAGTCCCCATGACCCCACTGTCCCAGACCTTCTCGCGCCTGCGGCGCTATCCCCTCGGCCGCAGCCTGTTCTCGCGTGCCGTGACCTGGCGCGCACCCTACTTCGCCTCGATCTCGCCGACCTTCCGCGAACTCAAGCCCGGACTGGCCGAGGTCTTCATCCGCAACCGGCGCAAGGTGCACAACCACCTGGGCTCGGTGAATGCCATCGCGATGTGCGCCATGGCGGAACTGGCGGCCGGCACGATGATGGAGACCTCCCTGCCCCGCGGCCTGCGCTGGATCCCGCGCGGCATGACCGTGCGTTACGTCAAGCAGGGCAGCACCGACCTCGTCGCGCGCGCCGAACTGCCGCAGCCGCTGGCGCCGGATTTCACCGGCGACATCGTGGTACCGGTGCGGGTGCGCAATAGCGCGCAGGAGGTGGTAATGGAAGCGGATATCGCCATGTACATCTCGGCGAAGAAAACGAAGGGCTGACTTCTCTCGCCCCGTCCGGCCGTTCGTACCGAGCCTGTCGAAGCATGAACGGCCGGCGCAACGGCCGGCGCGCGGAACATTCACGCTTCGACAGGCTCAGCGCGAACGGCCGGAAACATGTGGGGCGCTCAGCCTGTCGCAGGCATTTCACGCCTATCGCTTCCGGGCTTGTTCAGCCTGCAGCCTCGGGCACGCTCGCGGGCCCCGCGGTGCGGCGAATCTCGCTGCAGCCGGCGCAGGCCGGCGGTATGCGGCCCGCGGCCAGGGAGGCTCGCAGTTCGGCGGCGGAGCGGAAGGACGCGGTGTCCTTGATGAAGCAGCAGGGCAGCTCGACGCCGTCGAGCGAGTAGTAGCTCGTGATATCCCGCTCCAGGTACTTGCATTGCAGCGCGAACGGCAGCTCGGCGGGCAGCTCGCGCGGCGGGGGCTTGTAGCGATAGCTGCGCACGTAGTCCGCCTTGCCTTGCAGCGGCTGCACCACGTGCTTGCCAAAACCCCTGGCGTGCGCCCACTCCCGGATCGCATCGAGCGGCTGCCCGAAGTTCACCGTGTGCAGCACGATGCGCTGTGCTCCCATCGCCCCGATCAGGCGGTCCACGCCCCTGAGCGCGCGGTGCAGCTTGAGGCGGCCGATGGATTCGGCCAGTTCCGCGTCCAGGGTGTCGATCGAGATGCCGATGAAGGGGAAGGCCTGCGCGAACCACTGCGGATCGCGGATCAGGCTGGCGTTGGTGATGGTGTAGGGCTCCAGGCCCCGCTGCCGCACCGCGGCCACCATGTCGCGAAAGCGGTTGTGCGACGTGGGCTCTCCCTCACCCTGCAGCGACACCTGGCGCACGCTCGACGGCAGCCTCTCCAGGATGCCGAGGAATTGCTCCATCGGCATGTGCCGCTGCGGCATGTCGCGCCCGGCGCAATAGAAGCAGCGGTAGTTGCAGATCGTGGTGATCTCGATCTGGGCGAAGGGCGGTGCGCGCGCTGGCGTCATGGCGAAGGGGCAATCCCATGCAAGGGGCCAAGCCTAGCAGCAGAGGCGCAAGGACCGGAAGGACGCCCCCGCGCCCGCCGGGATTGCGGGAGCTCAGTAAACGTCCCGCCGGTAGCGTCCCTGCTCCAGCAGGCGCTCGACGACCTCGGCGCCGAGCACCTCGGCCAGCACGCGTCCCACCGCCGGCGCCATGCCCTCCAGGCTGCCGCAGACATAGATTCCAGCGCCCTCGTCCACCCAGGCCTTCAGCTCCGTGGCGGCCTCACGGAGGCGGTCCTGCACATAGACACGCGGCTCCTGCTCGCGCGAGAACGCAAGGTCCAGCCGCTCGAGGTGGCCGGCCTTCAGCCAGCCCTCGATCTCTTCGCGGTGGAAGTAGTCCTTGTCGCGGCTGCGCTCGCCGAAGACCAGCCAGTTGCGCCGATGCCCCGCGGCGATGCGCGCCTTGAGATGGGCACGCAGGCCGGCCAGCCCCGTACCGTTGCCGACCAGGATCAGCGGCCGCGCATCCGGCGGCGGCTGGAAGCCGGGGTTCTCGCGGATGCGCAGGGCAACCTCCTCGCCCACCGCCACGTGCGCGGTGAGCCAGCCGGAGCCCAGGCCCAGGCTGCCGTCGGGCTGCCGCATCTGTCGCAGCAGCAGTTCCAGCCGACCGTCGGCGGGAATGGACGCAATGCTGTACTCGCGATGCGGCAGCGGCTTGAGGCTTTCGGCGAGCTTCCGGGCCGTCCGGCCGCGCAGGTCGGCCAGGTCCGGCGGCAGCAGGCTGCGTGCCAGCCAGGCCGACAGGGTTTCACCGTCGGGCATCGGCGTGGCGGGCGGCAGGCCGAGGGCCTGCAGGGCATCCGCGACACGCCGTGGAGCGTTGCGCGGACCGATCTCGGCGATGTCGCCCGCGCGCCACTGGGGGACGCCCTCCAGCGGCTGCAGCGCGAGATGGAAGGCAGGCCCGCCCAGGCTGCCCGGGTTCAGCAGGCGGCGCTCGACCAGGCGCCAGCGCCGGTAGTCCGGCGTGCTCCAGTCCGGCAGCGGCGCGCCGCCGCCCAGCAGTTCCAGGTGATGCTGCCAGTGACGCAGGGCACCCTCGTCGGCATTGTCCACCTCCACCGGGTCGAACAGCGGCTGGGCGCCGTGCCGGCGCAGCCAGCGTTCCAGTTCATGGCCGAAGCCGCAGAAGTGCCTGTATTCGCGGTCACCCAGGGCCAGCAGGCCGTAGTGCAGGCCCTGCAGTTCGGCATCGGCGCGCATGACCCGACGCACGAAGGGAATGCAGGTGTCCGGCGGATCACCCTCGCCCGTGGTGCTGGCCACGAACAGCACGCGTCCCGCGGACTGCAGCGTGGCGGCGGTGACCTCGCCCAGCGGCAGCAGTTGGACGGGCATCCCGCTGGCCTGCAGGGACTGCGCGGTCTGCAGCGCCAGGCGCTGCGCGAAGCCGGTCTGGCTGGCGTAGGCCACCAGGATCGGGCTGCTGCCGGATGGCGCCGGCATCCGCAGCCGCCGGCGTGCAAGGGCGCGCGACCCGGCAATGAACGCGCAGAACAGCAGCCAGGCGAGCACGACGGCGGCCGCCTTCAGGATGCGCATGCCTTCGGCGGTGGCGATCCACTCAGTCACGGGCCAGGGCCTCGAAGGCCGGAGTCGTGCGCTCCTCCAATCCCGCCGCGCCGCGAACGACGAACAGCGCGGCAAAGTTGCGCCGGGCGGCGAAGTCGTAGGCCTCGTCCGGCGCCAGCACGCCCAGCACGGTGGCCAGCGCATCGGCCTGCATGCACTCGGGGTGCAGCACGGTGACCGAGGCCAGGGCATGCGTCACCGGCCAGCCGCTGCGCGGGTCGAGCGTGTGGGCGTAGCGCCGGCCACCGTGCTCGAAGTAGCGGCGGTAGTCGCCCGAGGTGGCCACGGCCAAGCCGTGCAGGGCCAGCACGCTGCGCGGCAGCTCCTCGCCCACCCGCTCCAGCTCCACCCACCAGGGCTGGCCGTCGGGCTTGCAGCCTTGACCGCGCAATTCGCCGCCCACCTCCACCAGCCAGTGATCGACGCCGGCGCGGCCCAGGTAGCGAGCCACCTGGTCCACCGCGTAGCCCTTGGCGATGGAGGAGAAATCCAGTTGCAGGCCGCCGGGCTGCAGCAGGCGCTGCCCGGCCTCGTCCAGCCGCAGCTGCCGCCAGCCGACCCGTGCCCGCGCCGCCTCGATCTCCTGCGTGCCGGGCGGCGCATCGCGGACCGGCGCGGGGCCGAAGCCCCAGGCGTCCACCAGCGGGCCGATCGTGGGATCGAAGGCGCCGTCGCTGGCCTGCGCGTACTCCAGCGAAGCCTCCAGTACCTCCAGGAACTCGGCCGGCAGGCGGTGCCAGCTGCCGGCTGGGGCTGCGTTGTAGCGGCAGAGGTCGGAGTCCGGTTCCCAGTGGCTCATCTGCGCCACCACGCGATCCAGTTCCTGCTGCACCCCGGCGCCGAGCCAGCGCAGGTCTTCCGCCGGGCAGACCATCAGCACGGACCAGGTAGTGCCCATGCTGCGTCCCTTGAGCGCATGCAGGCTCGCGCCGTCCGGATGCGGCGGCAGCGATTCGGGGCTCAGGGTGTGGGGGACGAGGACGCGGTTCATGCGGGGCGCCGGAACGCAGACGACGCCCGCCGCCCCGGCCGGGGCAACGGGCGTCGCGCATGCGGGCTCAGGGCGACAGGACCTCGAAGCTCGCGGTGTAGCTGCTGCGCCGCTCGGTGGCGGGCTTGTCGGCCTTCTTGTCCTGCACCGAGGCGCTGAGCCAATACAGGCCGGGCTGCGGCCACTCGATGGTGAAGCGGCCGTCCTTGCCGGTCTTCAGCTCGATCTCGCCCACCTCGTTGCGGTAGCGCGTGCCGTCGGCGATCACCTCCACCTCCACGTCCGCCGCCGGCTTGCCGTCGAGCAGGAACTGGAAGGTGGCGGGTTCGCCGGTGTAGAGGTCGTTGAAGCCCGTGACCGGCACCAGCTCCAGGCCCTTGCCGGTGGGCTTGAGCGCGGTGTCGCTGGGCTTGCCGGCGGTGACGAAGGTCTCCAGGCGGCCGATCGACTGCGTGACCTTGAGGTCCTTGGCCTTCTTCGGCACTTCCTGGGCGAAGCCTTCCGGGGTGAACGGCGTGCCGCGCGGCGGCCAGCGCTTGGTCTGGCCGTTGTCGTCCCAGCTCGCGGCGACGCCGGTGTTGACCACCGCGATCTTGTAGGTGCCCGGCTGCTTGAGCTGCAGGTCGAAGCTGGCGCGCAGCTTGCCGGCCGAGGGATTCTCGGGCGGCACGGTGCTGCCGTCCGGCGCGGTGATGACCAGGTTGTCCAGGCGCGCGGCGTTGTGGTCGCGCACGAAGGGATCGGTGGAACTGGCGGCGTCGAAGGTGACCCAGCCGTCCACGTTGAGCACGGTCTTGGACGGGGCGATCCACTGCTTGTGCGCCAGGGCGGTCAGCGGCAGGCAGGCGGCAGCGAGGACCAGCGGCTTGATGAGGTTCTTCATGTCGTTGCTCCGTCGGGAATCAGGGCTTGACGCTGAGGGAGATGGCGCCGAGCTCTCGCGAGCCCTTGGCCTTCAGCGCCACCGCATCCTTGGCCGGCACCTGGAAGGGGATGTCGACCAGTTCGCGGCCACCCTCTTCGCGCGCCGCTTCCACCACCAGCTTGTAGCTGCCGGCCGGCAGGTCGGCCAGGTTGATGCTCAGGGCATGCTCGCCCGGGGCGCGGGTGGCGCCGGTGACGCCGTCGACCGGCAGCGCCAGTTCACGACCGCTGCGGCGCCACCACTGGCGCAGGTCGGGCAGCCACTTGGTGCCACCCTGGGCGTTGGCACCGCCCTGCATGCCGCCCTGCGGCGCGCCGGCGGCGGGAGCGGCAGGAGCCGCCTGGGCCGGCCCGCCCTTCTTGGGCTGCTGGTACCACACCGCCAGGTTGGCGGCGACGCTCTTGTCCTCGCGCTCCAGCCAGACGGCGACGTAGGGACGGTGGTACTCGGCCACGTCCAGGCGCGGCAGCTCGATCGACAGGTCCAGGTTTGCGGCCAGTGCGGTGCCCGGCAGCAGGCTGCACAGTGCGAGGGGAATGCGGTGACGCATGTGGGGGCCTCGGAAGTCTTAGTGGATGAACAGGATCGCCAGTACCAGGGGAATCACCAGTCCCAGCCCGACGATCGGCCAGGTGGCGGGCCGGTTCCCCGCATGGATCTGCAGCAGGAACAGGCCGGTGATGCAAAAGACCAGGCAGGCCACCGCGAACACGTCGATGAACCAGCCCCAGGCCGCGCCCGCATTGCGGCCCTTGTGCAAATCGTTGAAGTACGAAATCCAGCCGCGGTCGGTGCGCTCGTACTCGACCGCGCCGTCCTCCAGCTCGATGCTGACCCAGGCATCCCCGCCCGGCCGCGGCAGCGAGAGATAGATCTCGCCGTCGTTCCACTCCGGTTCGCGGGCACCCGGCTCCAGCGCCAGCGTCTGCTGCAGCCAGGCGGCCACCGCCGCCGGCAGCGGACCCTTGCCGTCCGCCTCCGCGGCGGCTTCCAGCTCCGCACGCAGCGGCTCCGGCAGCTGGGCCTTCTGCGTCACCACCTCGGCCTTCGCCTCGATCTGCGAGGCGTGGTTGAGGGTGATGCCGGTGGCGGCGAACAGGATCATGCCGACCAGGCACAGCGCGGAGCTGATCCAGTGCCACTGGTGCAGATGCTTGAGCCAGAACGCCCGGCGCTTCTGATCCTGCTTGGCTTCCATCCCCTTCCTCAGACCTCGACCCAGCGGCGCAGCAGGTTGTGGTACACCCCGGTCAACTGGACAACGGACGGGTGGTCCGCCGCGTTGACAGCCAGGCGCTGGATCGCGGTATCCATGTCGAACAGCAGGCTGCGCTGCGAGTCCTCGCGCACCAGGCTCTGGATCCAGAAGAACGAGGCCAGGCGGGTGCCCTGGGTCACCGGATTGACCCGGTGCAGGCTGGTTCCCGGGTACAGCACCATGTCGCCGGCCGCGAACTTGATGCTCTGCGCGCCATAGGTGTCCTCGACGACCAGTTCGCCGCCTTCGTACTCGTCCGGCTCCACCAGGAACAGGGTCGCGGAGATGTCGGTGCGCACGCGGTGCGGAGTCCCGCGGACATCGCGGACCGCATTGTCGACATGCACGCCGAAATTGCCGCCGCCGGAATAGCGGTTGAACAGCGGTGGGTAGATCTTGGCCGGCAGGGCGGCGGAGCGGAACAGCATGTTGCGCACCAGCGCCTGCGAGATGACCTCGCCCCACTGCCGCGCCGCCGGGTGATCCTCCGGCAGCTGCTGGTTGTTCTTGACCCGCCCCGACTGGTGCCCCGCGGTCACGCGGCCGTCGACCCACTCGGCCTGCTCCAGGGCGGCACGGCACTCCGCCACCTGTTCGGCCGTCAGTACCTGGGGAATCTTCAGCAGCATGCAGCGTTCCTCTGAAAAGCAAAAACCCCACCCAATATACCGGGCGGGGTTGTTGCCGGGTTACCGCGCTCAGAACTCGTAGTTCGCCGTCACCACGGCCTGGCGGCCCTCGCCCGGGGTCGCCCAGCCGGTGCCACGCACGCGGGTGTAGTACTCCTCATCCGTGAGGTTGTTGAGGTTCAGGCGCAGGTTGAAGTTGCGGTTGGCCTGCCAGCCCAGCGAGGCCTTGTGGACCCAGTAGCCGTCCACCCGGACATCGTTCGGCGCGGCAGCCGAGTTGTTCGGGAGCACGCTGCCCTGGTACTGCGCGCCGTAGCCCACTTCCAGGCGCAGCGGCAGCTTGTAGGTGGTCCAGAGGTTGAAGCCATTCCGGGGCGTGTTGGGGAGGTCCTTGCCCTTCTGCGTATCGATAGCGGTGGCGCCGTCGGCAAGGTTCTGCTTCACCTCGCTGTCGAGGTAGGCATAGCTGCCGAACACCGCCCACTTCTGCGTGATCAGGCCGGTGGCGCCCAGCTCGAAGCCCTTGACGCGGCTCTCGCCGTCGAGCTGCTGCTCCGGCTCCGTCGGATCCACCGAGGCCACGCGGTAGTTGGTACGCTCGATGCGGAAGATCGCGCCGGTGAGCTGCAGCCTGGCGTCGAACAGGTCCCACTTGGCGCCGATCTCGTAGCTGACGGCTTCTTCCGGATCGACGTTGCAGTTGGCGTTGCTCTGCGGCGGGGTCGGAGGGGGATTGGTCACCGGCGTGCAGCTGCCGTTGACCGAGGCCTTGGACGGGGTCTCCGAGTTGCCGTAGTTGACGTAGATGCTGGCCGTCTCCACCGGCTTGTAGACCACGCCGGCGCGGTAGGAGAACAGGGTGTCCTCGTTCTCGGCCGGATCACCCTTGGCGGTGATGCTGCCGAGGTTGCTGTTGTCCGGGGTCGGGTTGTTGTCGTTGGGAGCCGTATAGGTCTTGACGGTATAGGCCGTGGAGCTGCCTTCGTTGCGTTCGACGCGCAGGCCGGCAGTCAGCGCCCACTGCTTGGTCAGGTCCAGGGTATCGAAGGCATAGACGGCCAGGTTCTTCTGCTCGCCCTCGCTCTTGCTGGTACGGAAGTAGTTCACCGGACCGGTGTAGAGGTTGTCGGGATCGTAGATGTCCATCACCGGCAGGGTCGCCGGGCTGCCGTTGGCATTGCGCAGCTTGTTGCCGCCCGTCAGTTCGAAGGTCTCGCGCGTCACCTGCACGCCGGTCACCAGCGCATTGGACATGCCGCCCAGCGTCGTGCGCCAGGTCAGGTCGGTCTGGTTGGACACGATCTCGTTGGTGGTGTCGCGGATGTTGCCGCGCGGACCCGAAGGCGTATAGCCCACCGCCGTGCACTCATTACCGGAGGTCGCTCCGAGCGGGCGCTGGCCGACCTCGACGCAGACGTTGCCCTGCGGCGGGTCGACGACCAGGAACTGGGTGGTGCGGCCCACGCGCGTCAGGTTGCGCAGGCTCAGGGCATCGCTGAACTTGTGATCGAGAATGCCCGTGGCGGTGCTGTTCTCGATCTGCTGGACGTCGATGTTGCTGTAGCCGTAGTAGTTGTTGCGGTCGACGCCCGGCACCTTGCGGTTGTTGCGGAACAGCACGCCGTACTGCGGGGTGTTGTCGTCTTCCTGGTGGAACAGGGCCAGCGAGAACTGCGTGTCGCCGCCCAGGCCGAAGGCCACGGACGGGGCGATGCCCCAACGGTCGAACTTCTCGACGTCGCGGCCCGGTACGTCGTTCTCGTGCTTCATCGCGTTGAGGCGCAGCGCGATGCTGTCGGACACCGGCTGGTTCGTGTCGATGGTGGCGCGGTCGTAGCTGTCGGAACCCAGGCCCAGGCTGACGCGGGTGAAGCGCTCCGCCTTGGGCGTCTTGCTGACCAGGTTGATGTTGCCGCCCACGGCACCGGCGCCCGAGTTGGCCGAGTTGGCGCCCTTCACCACCTCGACGGACTCGAGGTTGAAGGGATCGGAACGCGTGTACTGGCCGCTGTCGCGGACGCCATCGACGGTGACGTCGTTGCTGCCGGCATAGCCGCGGATGCTGATGCTGTCGCCATAGCCGCCGCCGCCTTCGCCGGCACCGAAGGTGATGCCCGGCACGTTGCCGAGGATGTCGCGCAGCGTCAGGACGTTCTGGTCCTCGATGACCTTCTTGGAGATGACCGTGATGTTCTGCGGGGTGTCCAGCAGCGGCTTGACGTACTTCGGCGACTGGAGGGTCTCGACCTTGTATTCGTTGACCTGGCGGTCCTGCACCTTCACGGCCGGCAGCTGGACCTTCTCGGCTTCGACCGGCGCGGCGGCAGGCTCGGCCGCGGCGGGGGCGCTCTCCACGGCCGGCGTGGCGGCCGGAGCATCCTCCGCCATCGCAATGGACGGGACGGCGAACATCGCGGTCAGCGCGGCCGCGACGGGCGTCATACGGAATTTCATCTGAAACACTCCCAGGAAGACTCTCGAATGTATGGGCGGGCCCCGTCTCCCGGCGGCTTTCGCCGTCCCCACCCCTGTGTTCGCGCGGCCGGAACGAATCCCGATTCTGCGGTCAGGTCTCATTCTACATGAGAATCATTGCTATTCAAACTATCAGTCTGACTTCTGCCCGCCAGGCTGCGATTTGCAAACCGCCCTCGGGCATCGGGGCCGGCAGGCCCTAGCGGGCAGGGACCGCCATCGGCGGCAGCAGCGTCTGCGGATCGACGCGGGAACGGAACCAGCCGACGCCCCAGTGCAGGTGCGGGCCGGTGGCGCGGCCGGTCTTGCCGGACAGCGCCACGACCTGCCCCTGCCGGACCGGGTCTCCCACCGCCACCTTGAGCGACGACAGGTGCACCATGATCGAGTGCATGCCATGCCCGTGGTCGATCATCAGGGTGCCGCCGGTGAAGTAGAGATCCGGTTCCGCCAGGCTCACGACGCCGTCGGCCGGCGCCCGGATCGGCGTGCCCACCGGCACCGCGACATCGACGCCGTAGTGCGGCTGCTTGGGAATGCCGTTGAGGATGCGCTGGTTGCCGAAGACGCCGGAGATGCGCCCGGTGGCGGCCCAGGCGAAACGCTGGCGCCAGCCCTGCCCTTCGGTATCGTGGTCGCGCGCGGCGTTGAGCAGGGCCTGTTCGCGCTCGATGCGCGCCATCACTGCCGCCGGCGGCTCGACCTTGTCCTGCGGCAGGCCGTCGATGCGCTGGATCTTCCAGGGCCGCGGCGCCACGGCATGGCGCCGCGACCGCGGCGAGGCGTCGCCCGGCTCCTGCCAGCGCAGCTCGACCTCGGGCGGCTCGTCACGGTCCAGCCCGAAGACGAAATCGCCCTGGGGAGACACCCGCAGGGCGCGATCCTGGAACCAGACCTGCGAGCCGGGCGCCGCCTGGCCATGGACCAGGCTGCCCTGCTGCCAGGAGCCCTCCAGTTCCAGCGCGGACGCCGGCAGGGCCAGCAGGCCGCCGAGCAGCGCCGCCAACGCGCGGCGCATCAGGCCTTGAGGCGGGCGATGGCGTCGGCCAGCGGCAGGGTTTCCTGCCTTTCCTCGCCGCGGAAGCGCAGGGTCACGGTGCGCTCCTCGGCCTCCTTGCGGCCGACGACGACGATCACCGGGATCTTCTGGGTGGCGTGCTCGCGGATCTTGTAGTTGATCTTCTCGTTGCGCAGGTCGGTCTGCGCGCGCAGGCCGGCGTCCTTCAGTGCCTCGCAGACCTCGGTGGCGTAGGCATCGGCATCCGAGACGATCGGCGCCACCACGGCCTGCACCGGCGACAGCCACAGCGGCAGCGCGCCGGCGTGGTGCTCGATCAGGATGCCGATGAAGCGCTCCATGGAGCCCACGATCGCGCGGTGAAGCATGATCGGGCGGCGGCGCGCGGAGCTCTCGTCGATGTAGGAGGCGTCGAGACGCTCCGGCATCATCGGGTCGTACTGGATGGTGCCCACCTGCCAGGAACGGCCGATGGAATCCTTCAGGTGGTATTCGATCTTGGGGCCGTAGAAGGCGCCCTCGCCCGGCAGCTCGGTCCATTCCACGCCGGCGGTGCGCAGCGCGGCGCGCAGGGCATCCTCGGCGCGGTCCCAGGCCTCTTCGGTGCCCAGGCGCTTCTCGGGGCGCAGCGCCAGCTTCACGGCGAGATCGGTGAAGCCGAAGTCGGCATAGACTCCCATCGCCTGCTTGTGGAAGGCGCTGACCTCGG
>Ga0255097_1000540_pt1 | contig 15340 bp, 9 predicted proteins | sample Colum_Atlam_RepB_2_FD_188436 | JGI IMG/M metagenome (GOLD analysis project Ga0255097, IMG submission 188436) | Freshwater microbial communities from Columbia River, Oregon, United States - Colum_Atlam_RepB_8d | ecosystem: Environmental > Aquatic > Freshwater > River | place: USA: Oregon...
CACACGAGAAACATCATGAATCACGTACGACACATGTCTCGGGGCTGTTACGCCCTTTTGCTAACCCTCACGCTTACCGCCTGCGACAACGTACCCCTGGCATCTGATGCCGATGCCCAAGGCCACACGCCAGCAACGGCCGCCACCCGCGAGGCCAACGCCAGTGTGCTCAAGCAACTCGACTTCACCGACCAGCAGGATTTTGCTGATGCTCAGCGCGGCCTCATTGCCCGCGATCCGCTGCTGAGGGTGCTGCGCACCACCGAAGAGGGCAGCAGCATCGTGTGGGATATGCCCAGCTATGACTTCATTAAAGGGCCCGCTCCCGACTCAGTGAACCCGAGCCTGTGGCGACAAGCGCAGCTCAATAATATTCATGGCTTGTTCAAGGTGCGCGACGGTGTGTATCAGCTGCGCGGCTATGACATTTCCAACATGACGATTATTGAAGGGCGCACAGGTTGGATCATTGTGGATCCTCTCACGGCCAAAGAAACGGCCGCCCGTGCCATTGCTTTCGCTCGCCAACACTTAGGCGCTAAACCGATCGTTGCGGTGATTTTCACCCATAGCCATGTTGATCACTTCGGTGGCGTGCTGGGGATTGTCACGGCAGAGCAGGCCCGTCAGCAGAAATTACGTGTGATCGCGCCAACGGGCTTTATGGAAGAGGCCACCAGCGAAAACGTGCTGGCGGGCGTCACCATGCTGCGCCGCTCCATGTACATGTATGGCAAGAATCTGGCGCATACGCCGCGCGGCCACATCGACACTGGTCTTGGCAAAGGCACGGCCTATGGCACGGTAGGTATTTTGGCACCCACTGAGCTGATTACCCATACGGGGCAAGAGCTGACGATCGATGGTCTGCGCTTTATTTTTCAGAATACGCCGGCGTCCGAAGCCCCTGCTGAAATGACCTTTTATTCACCCGACATGAAGGCATTCTTCGGCGCTGAGCTGGCGTCTCACACCCTGCATAACCTCTACACCCTTCGCGGTGCCAAAGTGCGTGACGCCCTTAAGTGGAGTGACTATTTGGAAGAGGCACTCACACTGTTTAGCGATGCTGAGGTCTATATTGGCGGGCACCAATGGCCGGTGTGGGGAAAAGAGCGGGTACAAGCCTTGCTGGAAACCCAGCGCGACACGTTTAAGTTCATTCACGACCAGACATTACACCTTGCCCTGCAGGGCTATACCCCGCGTGAGATCGCTGAGGAGGTAAAGCTACCCGCCAGCCTCAATAGCGTGTTCTCCAGCCGAGGTTATTACGGCACCGTGGCGCACAACACTAAGGCCGTCTATCAATTCTATTTCGGTTGGTACGACGCCAATCCTGCCAACCTCAACCCCCTGCCGCCCGAAAGTGCCGCCAAAAAATACGTGGAATTCATGGGAGGCGCCGATGAGGTGCTGAAGAAAGCGCAGCAGAGTGTGGATGCCGGCGAGTACCGCTGGGCCGCTGAAGTGCTGAATCACTTAGTGTTTGCCGAGCCCGGTCACGCCAAAGCCAAGGCTCTGCTCGCGCATACCTACGACCAACTGGGCTATCAATCGGAGTCGGCACCTTGGCGCGATGCCTATTTGACGGGGGCGTATGAGCTGCGCCACGGCAAGCCGGAAAAGGTTCTGGATATGAGCAGCACGCAAGAGCTGCTGCGCAATACGCCAATCCCGCGTTTTCTCGAGGCCATGGCAGCCCGATTGAAAGCGGACAAAGCCGAGGGCAAGGTGCTGAAGGTGAACTTTGTCTTTACCGACAGTGGCGAGAGCTATGCGCTGCAGATCAAAAATGCGGTGCTGCATCACCGCTCGGGCACTGATGCCAATGCCACGGCTACGCTGAAGCTGACGCGCGACATATACTTAAAAATGATCATGGGCAAAGCCGGCCTCAACGACACCTTGCTCTCGGACGACCTTCAAGTTGAAGGCAGCCGAGTGGATCTGGTGAGGTTTTTTGCACTGTTTCATCAGCCCAATGGCAGCTTCAATATCGTCACGCCCTAACGATCAAAACAGCTGGCTCAAATCCCTCTGGTTTGAGTCGGCTTAGCGCGGCAAAACGTCCACTTGTGTTAGCACAGTATCACTGTCGTGCAGCTCAATCTCAAAGCGGCCACTGTGCTTGGGCGTCCACTCCATGCGCATATTTTTGCCGGCAAGCAGAGGCAGCGTGAGGTCATCGCCGTGGACATGCAGTTTGTCATTTCGATCTGAGCCCACTTCCAACGTAATGGTTTCCCCTACGCGCACGGCAAATTTCGCCGGCCCAGAGACGCGCTGCCCCTGAGCAACCTGCCATTGAATCACTAGCCCCGGAGCCGCCATCGGTGTATCAGCGGCGGCAACCACTTGCTCTGGTTTCGGCCAAAACCACCACAAACCAGACAACATGAGCACGGAGACTATAAGGAAACCAGCTAAGCGAGTGAGCATGGGATTTTTTTCTTCTATTGACGATACGGCGACTCTAGCAAAACAAACGCCGCAAGCAAGCCACCCGCTTTGCGCTATTCGTGTAGTTGTTTTTGTGGAGGCTTCGCCCTAAGTTGTCAGTACTACTTTATGACTCTTAATGGAAGCCCTCATGAAACTCAATCACTACGGTTTAAAGCCCTTAGACTTTCAGGCAACGAATGCGAAACAAGCCACAAACACCCTAGCCTCCGATTCCAATCAGCTCAGTCGTCGCGGCTTTTTAGTGACCTCGCTGGCGACCGGCTTTGCGCTGGCTTCCACTCCTCTCATGGCACAAGCCATCACCACCAGCTCACGTGGCTTAGTCGCCGGTGAAGTCAGCGTTCCGGTTACGGGGGGACATATTCCGGCCTATCGCGCCATGCCAGCCAAACCGGGGAAACACCCGACCATCGTGGTAATTCAAGAGATTTTTGGCGTGCATGAGCACATCAAGGATATTTGCCGACGTCTCGCAAAAATGGGTTACTACGCCATTGCACCGGAGTTATTCGCTCGCCAAGGTGATGTTTCAAAAATGACCGATATTGGCGAGATTTTGTCGCAGGTCGTCGCCAAAGTGCCCGACGCTCAAGTTTTTGCCGACATCGATGCCAGCATTGCCTTCGCAAAAGCCTCAGGCCACGCAGACACCAAAAAGCTGGGGACCCTGGGCTTCTGCTATGGTGGCCGCATGGTTTGGTTGTACAACCAACACAACCCTCGCGTGAAAGCGGGTATTGCCTACTACGGCCTGCTCAGTGGTTTGAAGTCTGAAATCAAAGCAAATGATCCGATTGATATTGCCGCCAGCCTTAAAGTGCCCACACTGGGGCTTTATGCCGGTAGCGACAGCTTCATTCCCGATGCCATGGTGGACCAAATGCGGGCAGAGCTTCAGAAGTCCAGTTCCGGTTCAGAAATTGTGGTTTTCCCTGGCCTGAACCACGGCTTTAATGCGGACTATCGCCCCACCTACGATAAGGCAGCGGCCGATTACGCCTGGAAGCTTGCCAGTGACTGGTTGAAGGCGCAGGGCGTGTAGTTTTTGTCTAACTAGAACTGGGCAATTCAGCCCAGTTCCTGACAAAAAGACAGTCCTCCTAATACAACTCAAGAACACAAGTAGTGGCCCCGTGCTGTATCAATAAGGCCATGAACAATTTGCTCTCATCTCAATGTCCATTTCCGCATCCAGCGCCTGTGCAGTCCGCTGAGCCGGCGCTCACGGCCACTGATATTGATCACTACTTAGACACCGTTCTCTCCACCATCGCTGATGGCATTATCAGCATTAATAGTGTGGGTATTATTCAACGCGCAAATTCGGCCGCCCTCACCATGTTTGGCTATGAGAGCCAGGAAGTTATTGGCCAAAATGTCTCTATGTTGATGCCGGAGCCTTATCGCTCTCGTCATGACAGCATTCTTGGGCGGAAGTCTGGCCAAACGCGACCCGACCTGTTCGGGCCTGTGCTGGAGCTTAAAGGTGAGCGCAAAAATGGCAGCTGCTTCGACATCGGCATGGCTATTTCGATCTTGCCACCCGGCTCCACAAGCCAATATGTCGGTGTGATTCGCGATATTACACAACAAAAGAAGCTAGACCATTTACGCCAATCTCTGGTTTCGGTGATGAGTCACGAACTCCGCACGCCGCTAACCGCCATCATTGGCGCGTTATCTCTGTTGAAAACACCGGAGCTGGTGAGACTGCCCGATCAAGCGCTAGAGTTTGTGAATATGGCACTACGCCACAGCATTCGCCTTCAAAAGCTCACGCAACAACTGCTCGATGCCGAACACCTGACCAACAGAACCATTGATATCCCGCTGGCCAGTCATGAACTGGGGCCAATTATTCAGCAAGCCCTTGAGGAGCTAAACCAGACGGCGACTTTGTGTGCCATACAGCTACCTTCAGCTCAGGTGGGATACGGACACTGGGTGTGGGCGGATAACTTTCGCTTGAAGCGGGTAATCACCTCGGTTTTAGATAACGCGATTCGCTATTCACCTCGTGGCAGCCGAATTGACCTGACTTTATCAGCGCTCGATTCAACCAAATTACGGCTATTAATCCGTGATTATGGCTCCGGCATCTCTAACGATTTACAGGCGACTATTTTTAAACAATTTGCCAGTTCCTATGAGGATTCATCAGCAATCAGAGGGGGCATGGGGCTTAGCCTGCCCATCTCTCACGGTTTCATGCAGCAAATGCAAGGCTGCATTGGCATTTTGAGCTCCTCACCCAAAGGCAGCACGTTTTATATCGACCTCTTGCTGGCTGCGTCTGAGCCACGCTAAACCCATGCGATTTCGAGTACCATAGCGGCCTTCCTTGCTCCCCCCGGATATTTCATGTCTTTTGCTGATCTCGGTCTCATGCCCGAGTTGCTGAGCGCGCTTAACGCCGTCGGCTACACCACACCCACTCCCATTCAGCAGCAGGCCATCCCTGTGGTGCTGTCTGGCCGCGACCTACTCGCTGCGGCTCAGACCGGCACCGGCAAAACCGCCGGCTTCACGCTGCCACTACTCCAGCGCCTCAGCTCGACGCCGGTGCTGCACCCATCACCTAAGCATCGCATCCGTGCTTTGGTGCTCACGCCCACGCGTGAGCTGGCCTCACAGGTGGAAGAAAGTGTTCGCCAGTACGGCCAAGACCTGAACTTAAGCTCGATGGTGATGTTCGGCGGCGTCAATGCCAATCCGCAACGCGACCGCCTACGCAAGCGTCTGGACATTCTGGTAGCCACACCGGGCCGCCTGCTCGATCACGTAGGTCAGGGCTCGCTGGATCTTGGCGGTGTCGAGATTCTGGTGCTTGATGAGGCCGACCGCATGCTCGACATGGGCTTCATTCGCGACATCAAACGCATTTTGGCGCTACTGCCAAAGCAGCGACAGAACCTCTTGTTCTCGGCCACTTTCGCGCCGGAAATTCGTAGCTTTGCGAGTTCGCTGCTGAGTAATCCAGAGCGCATTGAAGTCGCGCCGCAGACCACAACGGCTGAGCGCGTCACGCAGAAAATCTATCCCGTCGATCGGGACTCGAAAAAAGCCCTGCTGGAAAAACTCATTCTGGATGGCGCGTGGTCGCAGGTATTGGTCTTTACCCGCACCAAGCACGGCGCTAATCGTCTCGCCGAGGGCTTAGCCAAAGACGGCATTCCAGCCATGGCGATTCATGGTAACAAGAGCCAAGGTGCGCGTGAAAAGGCACTCAGCGAATTCAAAGCCAATCGCCTGCGCGTATTGGTTGCTACCGACATCGCTGCGCGCGGCATCGATATTGATGCCCTGCCGCATGTGGTGAATTACGAACTGCCAAATGTGCCCGAAGATTACGTGCATCGTATTGGTCGTACCGGTCGCGCGGGTGCCGGCGGTGAAGCGGTGTCGTTAGTGTGCGTGGATGAGCACAAGCTGCTGGCCGATATTGAACGCACCATCCGCCAAAAAATTGAACGCGTGATTGTGCCCGGCTTTGAGCCGGATCCAAACGCTAAGCCAGAGCCGCTGCGCAAACCGCAGCAGGCTCGTCCGCCGCGCCGCGACTCAGCGCCCCGTGGCGGAACTGGAGGCAAGCCAGCAGGCAACAAACCAGCGGGTACTGGTAAGCCCGCCGGATCTGGCCGCCCTGCAGGTCAGCGCCCGAGCGGGCCGCGTCCCACCGGTGGCAACACCAGCAATGGCGGTGGTGGCAACGCGGGCGGCGGCAATCGCCGACCGCCGCGTGCCGGCCTCTAAATCAGGCCTGCTTCCACCACGGATAAAACGCTGGCATAGCGCTAGCCTTGCTGGCGTATGCCGGATCGCGTTTCTCTAGGAATGAGCTCACGCCTTCTTTGCCATCTTCCAGACTGGTGTAGAACATCGCCAGCGTATCGATGCGATGCGCTTCGATCGGGTGCGGCTGCGCGGCGTTGCGATACAGCATCTGTCGTGCAAAGGCGACCGCCACCGGCGACTTGTTCTGGCTGAACTTGCGGGCTAGCTCGTAGGCCGCCGGCAGCAGCTCTTCTGGCGCATGCACCGAGCGCACCAGCTTGCCAGCCAGCGCCTGCTCAGCAGTTAGAATGTCACCCGTATAGACCCACTCCAACGCCTGCTGAATGCCGACGATGCGCGGCAGAAACCAGCTCGAACAGGCTTCGGGCACTACGCCAATTTTGCCGAAAACAAAACCGATTCGCGCCTTTTCTGAAGCCAGGCGAATATCCATCGCCAGCGTCATGGTGGCGCCGATGCCGACAGCCGCACCATTGATGGCACCAATCACCGGTTTCTTGCATTCGTAGATAGCCAACGTGACGCGGCCACCGGTATCGCGCACGCCGCGGTGAATGGCCTCGTCATGCAGGCGCTCGTGCATATCCGCCAGCGTGGGTTGCTGCGTCTCGTCGAGACCGAAAACATTGCCAGGTACCGACAGATCCATACCGGCGCAGAAGGCACGACCACTTCCCGTTACGACGATCACAGCAACATCATCATCTTCACTGGCTCGCTCAAATGCCGCGACCAGCTCATCGGCCATTTCGACCGTAAAGGCATTGAGTTGCTCGGGCCGGTTCAGTGTTAGCGTAAGAATGCGGTCATCAACACGATAGTCGAGGGTGTTATACATCGTTGGCTCCAAAGCTAGGTCATCACAGTTTGCGACTGTTTGTACGCGAGGATGCTTAGCGACACAACCACTCACCGGATGAGATACGTCATGTCTGAAGCAAAAATAATTTCTGCCACTAGCGGCAACACACCCTACCAAGTTTTGCTCAACGATGGCTTACACCAATGGCTAGCCGACGAACCTGCGTCCCTGGGTGGCGGTGACAACGGACCCAACCCAATCTCTTTGGTGCTCTCCGGCTTGGGTGCGTGCACAGCCATTACCTTGTGCATGTACGCCAAGCGTAAAGCGTGGCCGCTGGAGGGCGTATACGTTGAGCTATTCTTGGGCTCGCCAGGCACTGGCGAAGCGGGCAGCCAGATCACGCGCCAAATCACCCTGAAAGGCCCTTTGGAAGACGACATGCGCAGCCGATTATTGCAAATTGCTAATGCCTGCCCAGTGCACAAGCTCTTCTCAAACCCCATTCAGATTCAAACCGAGGCCATTCAATAGTCGCCATCGAGCGCCCATCGATTGCGCATTAAGCTGGCATGACCTTTGCTCTAGCTTTGCTAACCTCACCTGCTTAGGTCATGCTTCGTGCCCATTCAAATCGCGCTAAACCACGTCACTGATTACCACTATGACCGTGCCATTACCCTCGGCCCGCAAGTCATTCGCTTGCGCCCCGCCCCGCATTGCCGCACACGCATCCTCAGTTACAGCCTGAACGTCACGCCCGGCGAGCACTTTATTAACTGGCAGCAAGACCCTCAGGCTAACTATTTAGCTCGCGTGGTCTTTCCCAAGAAAACTCAAAAGTTTCGGGTTGAAGTCGACCTGGTCGCGGAAATGACCGTCATCAACCCGTTCGATTTTTTTCTTGAGCCCGAGGCAGAGCAGTGGCCATTCAGCTATGAAGATCCTAGTCTGGTGCGTGAACTTGCACCATATCGGGTCACACTGCCGATGGGCGAGCGACTAAAAGCCTTTGTGGACCAAGTCCCTCGGCAGAAGCGTAAGACTATCGACTTTCTGGTTGAGCTCAACCGGCGCATCTACACCGATATCAGTTACCTGATCCGTTTGGAGCCAGGCGTGCAGAGCCCTGAGGAAACCCTGACCAAAGGCTCCGGCTCCTGCCGCGACTCGGCTTGGCTGATGGTGCAGGCGCTACGGCATCTTGGCCTCGCCGCGCGCTTTGCTTCCGGCTACCTGATCCAGCTCACCGCCGATGTGAAATCGCTGGACGGCCCGTCCGGCCCGGAAAAAGACTTCACCGACCTGCATGCTTGGTGCGAGGTGTACCTGCCGGGTGCAGGCTGGATCGGTCTCGACCCGACATCCGGGCTGTTTGCCGGCGAGGGTCATATTCCGCTGGCGTGCAGCCCGGAGCCGTCATCGGCTGCGCCTATCTCCGGCCTGCTGGAAGAGGCCGAGTGCGTGTTCGAGCACCACATGCAGGTGACGCGCAGCCACGAAACCGCGCGCGTCACCAAACCTTACAGCGAGGAGCAGTGGGCGGATATTGATGCACTCGGTCATGTCATTGACTCCGACTTGCAGCGCCTCGATGTCCGTCTCACCCTCGGCGGCGAGCCTACCTTTGTGTCGGTGGATGATCCCGATGGCGAGGAATGGAACACCGCCGCGCTCGGCCCGACCAAGCGCATCCGTGCCGCCGAGCTGTTTCATCGCCTGCGACTGGAGCATGCGCCGAACAGTCTCGTGCATTTCGGCCAGGGCAAGTGGTACCCCGGCGAGCAGCTTCCGCGCTGGTCGCTGAACTGCTTCTGGCGCCGAGACGGCGAGCCGACTTGGCGGGATGCCGCGCTGATTGCCGATGAGTCCAAACCCGGCAAGGCCACCGAGAAAACTGCTGCCGAATTTCTCGGCAAGCTGTGTACCGCGCTCGGCATCAGCCAGAAAACTGTGTTCCCGGCCTATGAGGACGCACTCTATTACCTCTGGCGCGAACGTCAGCTGCCCAGCAATGTCACGCCAAAAGATGCTCGCCTGAAAGATCCCCTGGAGCGTGCCCGCCTGGCCAAGGTCTTTGGTCAGGGCCTGGACACCGTCATCGGCCATGTGCTGCCACTGGGCCGCACGGCGGATGGCGAGCATTGGCAGACCGGGCCGTGGTTCCTGCGCGACGAAACCTGCTACCTCGTTCCCGGCGATTCGCCGATCGGTTATCGCCTGCCGCTGGATTCGCAGCCCTGGGTACGCGACAGCGAATTCCCCTATGTACACCCGCAGGACGCCAGCGTGGCCTTGCCGCCGCTACCGCCCTACAGCCAGTTGCTGCGCCAGCCGCCAGACATCATCACGCGCCTGATCGAGCAGCTGCCGTTCACCAACGCCAGCCAGAAAAAGGCGCAGTTTCACGAGGCACAGAAGCTGGCCGCGCAGCCGCCAGAACTGCATGAGTCCGCCAAACATCTGACCCGCACCAGTCTCTGTGCGCAGGTGCGCGATGGCCATCTCTACTTGTTCATGCCACCACTAACCAAGCTCGACGACTATCTGGCGCTGGTTTGCGCGATTGAGGCGACGGCCAGAGTTATGAAGCAGCCCGTGCTCATGGAAGGCTACGAACCACCGCAGGATCCTCGCCTGGCCAACTTCCGAGTCACGCCCGACCCCGGGGTGATCGAGGTCAACATTCATCCGTCGGCGACTTGGGGCGAGCTGGTCAGTCGCACGAAGCATCTCTACGAAGCTGCTCATGCCACACGCCTGACCAGTGAAAAATTCATGGTCGATGGCCGTCACACCGGCACCGGCGGCGGCAACCACTTCGTCATGGGCGGCGCCACGCCAGCCGACTCGCCATTCCTGCGCCGACCGGACCTGCTGCGCAGCCTGATCAGCTACTGGCACAATCACCCGTCGCTGTCCTACCTGTTCTCCGGCCTGTTCATCGGCCCGACCTCGCAGGCACCACGCATCGACGAGGCGCGCAACGACTCGCTCTACGAACTGGAGACGGCCTTCCGGCAGTTTCCGCCCGTCGGCGAAACCACCGCACCGTGGCTGATCGACCGCCTGCTGCGCAACCTGCTCACCGATGTCACCGGCAACACCCATCGCGCCGAATTCTGCATCGACAAGCTGTACTCGCCGGACAGCAGCAGCGGCCGCCTTGGCCTGCTCGAGCTGCGTGCCTTCGAGATGCCGCCACATGCCGAGATGTCGCTGGCGCAGCAGCTGCTGCTGCGTGGCTTGGTCGCGCGCTTCTGGCAGACGCCTTATGCGCCCGAGCGACTGACGCGCTGGGGCACGGAGCTGCACGATCGCTTCATGCTGCCGCATTTCGTGGAGCAGGACTTTGCCGATGTCATGACCGATATGCGGCGCGCTGGCTATGGTTTTGATCTGGAATGGTTCCGACCTCATTTGGAGTTTCGCTTCCCGAAACTGGGCGATGTCGATCTCAAGGGCATGCACGTGGAGCTGCGTCACGCACTCGAGCCCTGGCATGTCATGGGCGAGGAAGGTAGCCCTGGCGGCACCGTGCGCTATGTCGATTCGTCACTGGAACGCGTGCAGGTCAAGGTCACCGGCATGGCCGGCGAACGCTATGCGCTGATCTGCAACGGTGTCGTCATGCCCATGCAACCAACTGGACAGACCGGTGAGTTCATTGGCGGCGTGCGCTTTCGCGCCTGGCAGCCGCCATCCTGTTTACACCCCACGATTGGCGTGCATGCCCCACTGACCTTTGACCTCTACGACACGTGGATGAAACGTTCACTGGGCGGCTTCCAGCACCACGTCATGCACCCCGGCGGCAGTAATAGTGATGACCATCCGATCAATGCCTACGCGGCTGAAGCACGGCGCCAAGCACGCTTTATCCGCATGGGGCACACGCCAGGTTGGATCACGCCTCAAGCTCGTGTCAGCAACCTGGAGCATCCCTTCATGTTAGATTTGCGTCGACCATGATGAACCCACACGCGGCGCTGTAAATCACTCGGGATGCTATGACCAATTTGCTAAGTACGTTGCGCCCCTCGGCCCATCGCTACCATGAGGTTTTCTCTAGCGACGGGCAGGTGCATCCACATTGGGCGCAGTTTGCCGAGGCGCTGAATCGTTTAACCCCCGCGCAAATGCAACAGCGCTCCGACTTGGTCAATCGCCAAGTGCAGGAAAACGGTGTCACCTACAATTTATATGGTGATAGCCAAGGACCGGACCGTAGCTGGCGTGTTGGACCGATACCGCAGCTGATCGCGCAAGGCCAGTGGCAAGGTATCGCTAGCGGGGTGGCGCAGCGCGCACGCTTGCTCAATGCCTTACTCGTCGATCTTTACGGTCCGCAAACACTGATTGCTCAGGGTCTGCTGCCGAGCGAGCTGATCTTCGGTCATCACAACTACCTCTGGCCCTGCCATGGCATGCGTCCGGCCAATGACACCTGGCTGCATGTGGTCGGCGTCGATCTTGCTCGCTCGGCGGATGGCCAGTGGTGGGTCATGGCCGATCGCACGCAGGCCCCGTCGGGCGCCGGCTATGCGCTGGAGAACCGACAGGTGGTGGCACGCGCCTTCCCAGCGCTGTATCGCGAACTCGGCGTGGAAGCCCTGACCGGCTATTTTCAAAGTTTGATGCGCACGCTCCGTCAGCAGGTCCCCAGCACTGGCGAGCCACCGCTGATCGTGTTGCTCACCCCCGGTCGCTTCAACGAAACCTATTTCGAGCATGTCTATCTCGCGCGTCACCTCGGCATCCCGCTGGTGGAAGGCCACGATCTCAGCGTACGCCAACCCAATGTCTACCTAAAAACACTGAGCGGCCTGAAGCGCGTGCACGCCATCTTCCGACGCCTCGATGATGACTATTGCGACCCGCTGGAGCTGCGCGGCGACTCGGCGCTGGGCGTGCCCGGCCTTCTCGCGGTGGCACGGGCCGGCAATGTATTAATTGCCAACGCCCTCGGCAGCGGCGTGCTGGAATCACAGGGCCTGCTCAGCTTTCTACCCAAGGCCTGCGAGCATTTGCTTGGCGAGAAACTGGAACTGCCGGCGATTGCAACCTGGTGGTGCGGCGAGCCGCCGGTCATGGAGGAAGCACTCGCGCGCTTACCCGAACTCGTCATCAAAGGTGCCTTCCCCTCGCAGCACTTTACCCCGGTGTTTGGTCGCGATCTCGATGCTCGAGGCTTAGCCGCAATGCGGCAGCGCATCCGCGAGCGCCCTTATGCTTACTTAGCTCAGGAAACCGTGGCGATGGCACAGACGCCGATCTGGCAAGGTGAAACGAAGGGCTTCGAAAATCACGCCACGGGCATGCGCGTTTACGCAGTAGCGACGGCGAATGGGTATGAAGTCATGCCGGGGGGTCTCACCCGCGTGGCAGGACGACGTGACGATGAAGTTGTGTCCATGCAGCGCGGCGGCACTAGCAAAGATACGTGGGTTTGCTTCAGCGAGCAGGCCGCTACCGAGTTTCCACGCCTGCGCACGTTGGGCGTTCGCGACCTGCAGCGGCAAGATCCCTACCTGCCCTCGCGACTGGCGGAAAATCTGTTTTGGTTAGGTCGCTATGCCGAGCGTACGGATCACCATGCGCGCCTGATTCGCTCCGCTCTCAGTCGCTACTTGGAAGCCGACCCTAGCCAAGGCATCGGTTTAATTCTGGCGCAGAATCATGGCCAGAAGCTCGGACTGCTGAGCGGCAATGAGGCACTGGATATACAGCTATTGGATAGCATCGGCAGCGCGAATCACGGCCAGTCCGTGGTATCTACGCTGCGAGCACTGATCGGCTCGGCAGCGGAAGTGCGCAGTCGCCTATCGCACGAAAACTGGATTGCCATTGTCGAGTTGGAGCAAGAAGCTGTCAGCCTCGATCCGACTCAAGAAGCCGGTGCCGCACTCGGCTTTCTCGATCGCCTGCTGATGAGCCTGTCGTCGCTCGCCGGCTTCGCCCTCGATGACATGACACAGGATCAGAGCTGGCGCTTCCTCATGCTCGGCCGCCGCATCGAGCGCCTGCAAAAGCTCTGCGCCCTGCTCAGCAATACGCTGCCGCTGCCACATGGCCACAGCCAGGCTGCGCTCGACTGGCTGCTCGACATTGCCGACAGCCGCATCACCTATCGCAGCCGCTACCTGTCATCCGCACAACTCATCCCGGTGCTCGACCTGCTCCTGCTCGACCCCGGCAATCCGCACAGCGTCGCCTTCCAGCTGCGCCAAATCGTGCAGCTGCTGACCACGGTCGGCAGTGCCGAACATCGCACGATGAGCGAGCTGGAAGCGCAGCTGCTCAGCCTCGATCTGGCGGTGATTGAAAGCGACTTAGCCTTTCCGCAACGCCTGCCGCATTCACTGGCGACACTGGCAAAACTGCTCGCCGCCTTGCAGCAGGCCGCCTGGGATCTGGCCGATAAACTTAGCCTGCAGTACTTCGCGCACATCGAGCGGCAGAGTCAGTCGATGGTGTCGACATGAGCGCCATCCATAGCGCCGAAGCCGGCATGGCGGTCCGCTATCGCATTAGTCACCACACGCAATACGACTACCAATTGCCCGTTTCACTGTCACAACAACTCCTGCATTTGCAACCGCGAGCGCTGCCCTGGCAGCTCATTCACACCGCACACATTCACTGCAAGCCCGAACCGCAGCAGCGCAGCGCCGCCCTCGATGCGTTCGGCAATCCGGCGCTGTGGTTGGACATCCGCCAGCCACATCAGCAACTGGAACTGAGTGCCGAGCTGGATATCAGCGTACTGCCACGCACCATACCCAACTTTCTGTTCAGCCCACACTGGCAGGATGTGGTCGAGCGCTGTCGCTTTCGCGGCGTGGCGCTGGCGCATCCGCAGCAGCTCGATGCCCTGGCCTTCCGCCAGGAGTCACCCTATGTGCGCATCAAGCACGACTTTGCTCGTTTCGCCGCGCCCTGCTTCGGCGCAGATACCTCGCTGCTAACCGGCGTCAATGCGCTGATGCTGAAGATCTATAACGAATTTGAATTCGACAGCGATGCCACCGATGTCGGCACGCCCTTGCTCACCGTTCTGGAGCAGCGCCGTGGCGTCTGCCAGGACTTTGCGCATCTGATGATTGCCTGCTTACGCTCGCTGGGATTGCCCGCACGCTACGTCAGTGGCTACCTACTGACCGAGCCGCCAGAAGGCCAGCCGCGTCTGATCGGAGCCGATGCCTCGCATGCCTGGATTTCGGTCTGGTGCCCACAGTTTGGATGGGTCGATTTCGATCCCACCAACGGTGTGCTGCCGGATCAGCAGCACATCACGCTGGCCTGGGGCCGCGACTTCAGCGATGTGTCACCACTACGCGGCGTCATTATCGGCGGAGGCGAACACACGCTGGAAGTGTCAGTCACCGTGATGCCGGTGACTTCTGGCAGGCAGAATCAACGCCAGCGTCAGAGCTGAGCTGGCAGCATCAACTCATAGGTAACACCTAGACCCACCCGCTGGCCTCCCACGCTCTGATTACTGCCGCGATCACTGGTGAAATAGAGACGACGGCCATCGGGCGAAAAGGCAATACCGGCGACTTCCGATTGGTCCTGCCCGACGATCTGCAGCAGCGGTTTGAGCTGGCCATCCGGTAAAATCACGACCACCTGCATATCGCCACCATCTTCGGCCACTAATACATCGCCGCGATCGGTGACCGTGATGTTGTCCACACCGGAGAGGATGGGATTGCTGTCGGTGGCGAGGTCGTAGAGCACCTCTAGGGTTTCACCGCGAATATCGTAGACCCAGATTCGGTTGTCGCCCTTAGTGGCAAAGAAGATGAAGTCGTCAAATAACCAGATACCCTCGCCGCCATCGAAAGCGGCTGAATCCGCTCGGCGGTGCTCATTCTGAGCCTTGGCTGGCTCTAGGGCATCACGCCAAACGACTCGCTGCGGCTCCAATAACGCCTTTTCAACACCGGTGGGCACATCCATAACTTGCAGGCGGCCATTGGCGAGCGCTGGACGGCTACCAGATGGCCAATCTCCCGCGGCTGGTAGCCAGCGATAGAGGCGGCCATCGGGCATATCTTCGGTCATGTAGATCACGCGACGATTGTTATCAATGGCCACCGCTTCATGCGAAAACAAACCCAGCGTTGGGCGTGAAATTGCGGCACGGCGACCGACTGGATCACACTCCCAGACGAGTCCTTCAGGGATCTCCTCACATGACAGCCAGGTCTGCCACGGCGTGACACAGCCCGCACAATTGAAGGTGGTGCCGGAGAGAATCTGGAAGGCATC
>Ga0255097_1000545_pt1 | contig 15292 bp, 13 predicted proteins | sample Colum_Atlam_RepB_2_FD_188436 | JGI IMG/M metagenome (GOLD analysis project Ga0255097, IMG submission 188436) | Freshwater microbial communities from Columbia River, Oregon, United States - Colum_Atlam_RepB_8d | ecosystem: Environmental > Aquatic > Freshwater > River | place: USA: Oregon...
ACCGGCCCCGACCCGGTCCTGACCGCCGAGAAGTTCGCCGAGCTGCAGGCGTTCTACGACAAGGCCTGGGAAGCGCTGCTGAAGAAGGGCGCGGCCGACCGCAAGACGCAGGAAAAGCGCGAGGCGATGGCCACCCACATCATGACCTTCAAGCTCTCGCCGAAGATCGTCGACGAGATCACGCAGAACCTGCGCGGCAAGGTCGACCAGGTGCGCGAGACCGAGCGCACCATCATGCGCATCTGCGTGGCCGACTGCGGCATGACGCGCGAAGAATTCCTGCGCATGTACAAGGAAGACAACGGCGCCACCAGCCCGGACTGGATCAACAAGGCGATCCGCGCCAAGCGCAAGTACTCCGCCGAGCTCAACGGCCGCAAGGACGAGATCTTCGAGCTGCAGGAAAAGCTGCGCAAGATGGAGGGCGACAACCTGATCTCGCTGGACGAGATCAAGGACATCAACCGCCGCATGAATGTCGGCGAGGCCAAGGCCCGCCGCGCCAAGAAGGAGATGGTGGAGGCCAACCTGCGCCTGGTGATCTCCATCGCCAAGAAGTACACCAACCGCGGCTTGCAGTTCCTGGACCTGATCCAGGAGGGCAACATCGGCCTGATGAAGGCGGTGGACAAGTTCGAGTACCGCCGCGGCTACAAGTTCTCGACCTACGCCACCTGGTGGATCCGCCAGGCCATCACCCGCTCGATCGCCGACCAGGCGCGCACCATCCGCATCCCGGTGCACATGATCGAGACCATCAACAAGCTCAACCGCATCAGCCGCCAGATGCTGCAGGAGATGGGCCGCGAGCCCACGCCGGAAGAGCTGGCCAAGAAGATGGAGATGCCCGAGGACAAGATCCGCAAGGTGCTCAAGATCGCCAAGGAGCCGATCTCGATGGAAACGCCGATCGGCGACGACGAGGACTCCCACCTCGGCGACTTCATCGAGGACACCGCCGCGGTCTCGCCGCTGGAATCGGCCACCTCGTCCTCGCTGGCGGAAGCCACCCACCAGATCCTGGCCAGCCTCACCCCGAGGGAGGCCAAGGTGCTGCGCATGCGCTTCGGCATCGACATGAACACCGACCATACCCTGGAAGAGGTCGGCAAGCAGTTCGACGTCACCCGCGAGCGCATCCGCCAGATCGAGGCCAAGGCGCTGCGCAAGCTGCGCCACCCCAGCCGCGCGAATTATCTGCGCAGCTTCCTGGACGAGACCTGATCGCGGGCCCGGGCCATGCCCGGGCTGTCCGGTCGCAGGAAAAGGGCCCTTCGGGGCCCTTTTTCGGGCCTGCCTCCGGAGCAGCGGCGTCGCCGGACCGACCAAAGTGCGGCGGCTACGATGACGCCGGCCGGCCGGCATGCTTAAATCGGCCTCCAGGGATGTAACCCAACAATCGACGTCCAAAAGCCGGGGAACCCATGCGGCCAGCCCAGTTACTCGCAGTCTCCGCCCTCCTCCTGAGCGCGAACGCCTCCGCGGCCTCCTTCGACTCGCTCGACCTGTACTACAGCAGCGCCGACATCGACGTGAAGGGCCGCGCCGGCGCGATCGACTATGCCGGTGACGTCGGCAGCCTGGACGGTTTCGGCGCCAAGTTCCGGGGCTCCATCGCCGAGGACTTCTTCTTTTCCGGCGAGTACCAGGACGCCGAGGCCGAGCGCTCCGCCCTGGCGCTGAGCGATAACACCGGCGCGGCCGTTACCGCCGACGACGGCGTGGACCTGGACTACACCGAGTGGCGCCTGGGCGCCGGCCTGCCGTTCTACCGCGAAGGCTCGCTGACGCTGTTCGGCCTGCTCGAATATGTCAGCACCGAGCTGGAGGCTTCGTTCGACGTCACCGATTCCGATGGCGTGACCACCCACTACAGCTCCACCGAGAAGCAGGACGGCGTCGGCGGCCATGCCGGCGTGCTGTTCAACCCCACCGCCGGCTGGAGCCTCTACGGCCAGGTCGGCTACCTGCGGCTCGACGATGTCGACGGCGTCGAATACCTCGCCGGCACGGCGCTGCAGGTGCACCGCTATGGCGGCCTGTTCGCCGAGTACCGCAACAGCGACCTCGAGGGCGACGGCGGCGCCAAGGTGGAGCTGACGCCCTGGCGCTTCGGCGTGTACCTGCTGGTGCAGTAAGCGCCGGAAGCCAACGAAAAAACCCCGCGAGACGCGGGGTTTTTTTGTGCCTGCCGGCCAGGCTTCAGAAGGTGAAGCGCACGCCCAGGTGCAGGTCCTCGGCCTTCAGGCCGACATCGTCGTCTTCCACGTCGGTGATGCGGTAGTCGGCGACCAGGCCGAACTGCTCGTTGAGGTTGAAGATCGCACCGATGGTGTATTCCGGGCCGTCGTAGTCGCCGACGTCGATCCAGCCCACGTCGCCGAACAGGCTCAGGCCGGGGATCGGGCGGAAGGCGGCGCCGACATGCAGGCCGTAGCCGCTGTCGTCGATGTCGATGCCGGCCGGAAAATCCTCGCCCTCGACGTCGATGAACTCGGCGCGGGCATCCAGGCTGGTGTCCGCATCCTGCCAGAGGCCGAAGCCCAGGCCGGCGCGGATGGTCTTCAGTTCGCCGTCCGTATCGTCGTACTTGTTCTGCTCGTACTGGCCGAAGACGAACACCTTGTCCGCCACCTTGCCCGAGCCGCGGATGCCGAAGCCGTCGCCGGAGTCATCGCCCGAGAGCGGCCCGTCGAGTTCGAGGTCGGCGTCGGTGTAGTAGACATCCAGATGGCCGGTGGGGCCGCCGCTGGCGGCCATCGAGGCCATCGGGGCGGCGGCGAGCAGCGCAGCGAGCAGCGTCTTCTTCGTTTTCATGGGGCACTCCGTGCTTGTTCATGGGGCATGGGAGGACAACCACCTCTCCAGGCCCGATCTTAGCAAGCGCATCTTTACGGTGTGCAGGCAGCGGAAGTCCCCGTACCGCAGACCCCTGACGCCGGGCGGCAACAAAAAAGCCCCGCGCCGGGCGGGGCCTTTCCGGAGGGGATCTTCAGAATCCGAGGCGAATGCCGAGCTGCAGGTCCCGCAGGTTCAGGCCGGTATCGTCATCGGATTCCAGGTCGCTGAGGCGGCAGCCGGCGACAATGCCGAACCGGCCGGTGACGTCGAAGCTCGCCCCGATGCTGTACTCGGGGCCGCTGAGGTCGCTGACGTCGACGTAGCCGATCTCGCCGAACAGGGAGATCGTGCCGGAAGGCCTGAAGGCGATGCCGGCATGGGCGGCCCAGCCGTTGTCCTCGGCATCCGCGACGTTGGAGTCGAGTTCCAAGTTCAGGTACGAAAGCTTGCCGTAGAAGTCCAGCGGTTCCGAGCGGCTGAACAGGTAGCCCAGGCCGAAGCGGATCTGTTCGATGTTGAGCTCGACGGGGCCCACGCGGTCGTATTCCGCATGCTGGAACTCGCCGAAGGCGAAGGCGTTCTCGCCGACCCTGGCGTCGCCGCGAATGCCAAAACCGTCGCCGTCGAAGTCCACGGTGTCGTCGGCTTCGAGCTCCAGACTGGAGTCGAGGTAGTAGGCTTCAAGATGGCCGCTCGGGTTGGCGGCCATGGCCGGATATGGCACGGCCGCCAGCAGCGCCGCGGCGAGCAGCGTTTTCTTCAGATGCATCCGGGACTCCCCCATATCGTTAAATGCGAACGAAGAGCGCGCTCTTCGCGCCCGATCTTACAAGTCCCGCTTGAGGTGCTGCGGGCGCCGGGGCCCGGAACTGCCAACGGCGTCAAGAAAAAGCCGGGAAAATCTGCCGTGCCGCGAGCCCGGACCTTGGACTGGCGGTGAGTCCGGTGCCGCAGCGTCGGCCGGCCGCAAAGCAGAAAGCCCCGCCGATGGCGGGGCTTTCCGGTGCCGCGGGATGCCTCAGAAGCGGAAGCGCACGCCCAGCTGGATGTCGTCCACCTTGGTGTCGAAGCTGCCGCCGCCGAAGTCGCCGTCTTCCAGGTCGGTGACGCGGTAGTTGGCCACCAGCGAAATGGCCGGGGTCACGTCGAAGGAGGCGCCGAGGTTGTACTCCAGGCCGTCGCCGAAGTCGCCCACGTCGAGATAGCCCAGCGAGCCCAGCAGCTGGAATTCCGGGGTGACGTTGAAGGCCAGGCCGCCGTGCACGCCGAAGCCGCTCTCGGATTCATCGGCGCCGCCGCCGTCTGCCTTCAGGTTGATGAACTCCAGCTTGCCGAAGAGATTCAGGGCGTCGCTCTGGCTGAAGCCGATGCTGGCGCCGGCGCGGATCTGGTCCAGATCGACGTCGCTGTCGTCATAGTTGACGGTCTGGTATTCGCCGTAGAGCTTGATGTTGTCCGCGACCTTGCCGGCGATGCGTGCGCCGAAGCCGTTGCCGTCCTCATCGGAGCTGCCGTCATCGATGCTGCTGTCGACGTAGTAGACGTCCAGGTTGGCGCTCGGGGCCGGAGCAGCGGCCATGGCCGAGGCCGAAACGGTGGTGAGCAGTGCGACGATCAGCGTCTTGTTCATGTGCATCGTGACTCCGTTTTGTGCTTATGGGGTTGGTGGAGAACGACCCTCTCCGGTTCCGATCTTAGCAATTGCCCCGTTCTGGTGCGCAAGCGGCGAAAGCCGGCCAAAACAAAAGGCGCGCGGGTTTCCCCGCGCGCCTTTGGTGCAGCTTGTCGCCGGGCTTACTCGGCCTTGCCGTGTACGCTCGGGGTGTGCAGCTTGCTCGACTGCGCGGCGAAATGGCGCGACAGCAGGCGGATGTCGGCGTCGCTCAGGCTGGTGACCTGGCTGGCCATCACCACGTTCTTGCGCTTGCCGGTCTTGTATTCCTTCAGCGCGTGCTCGAGGTAGTTGGCGTACTGGCCGGCCAGCACCGGATAGGCCGGCGTGGTCGGGTTGGCGCCGTTCTCGCCGTGGCAGGCGGCACAGGGGGCGGCCAGCGTGGCGACGTCCTTCTGGGGCTCGGCGTCCTTGGCCTGGGCGGTGCCGGCCAGGGCCAGCAGGGAGATCAGGATAATCCGCTTCATGAGTTGACCTTAACGGTGGGCCGGGGCGTGGGCGAAGAACGCCGCGATGTCGGCCATGTCCTTGTCGGACAGGTTGGAGGCCTGGGCGCGCATCGTCAGGTGGGGGCGTTCGCCGTTCTTGTAGCCCTTCAGGGCTGCGACGATGTAGGCCTCGCTCTGGCCGCCGATGCGCGGAACGCGATAGGTCGGGTAGACGTTGTTGTAGTTCGGGATGCCGTGGCAGCCCATGCAGGTGTTGGCCTTGACCCGGCCTGCCTCGACATCGCCGCCTTCGGCGTGCGCAGGCAGTGCCATCGCGACGAGGGCCAGCAGGCCCCAACGCGCTAACTTCATGAGAAAACTCCCGGAATGAATCTGGCGGACAGCTAGATGCAATATGTTCGGGCATTGAGCGTTTGGGGTCAACGTGAAACCCGTCCGCCCGCCCGCCGCTCGCCTCGTGGGGGCGGGCTCCGTATAGTGGCGAGAGCGCCTCCGCGCCGCGGGGCGATGTAATGAAAAATAAACATTAATTTGTTTAATTTTATAAATTAAAACACATGGACGCTATCGCCCGATGAGTCTTCCCTCCCGCGGTTTGCGCGGCCGCAACGCCGTCCCGGCAGCCGGGTGCCCCGCATGACGGGCGCGCGCGGGCGCAAGGCCGGGACCGCGGAGCACGGCTTCGAGATCGCCGCGGTGGACCTGGGCTCCAACAGCTTCCACATGATGGTGGCGCGCTCCAGCGGCGGCGATATCCAGGTGATCGACCGCCTGCGCGAGCCGGTGCGCCTGGCCTCGGGCCTGGATGCCGACAAGCGCCTGCGCCCCGACGTGGCCCTGCGCGCACTGGAATGCCTGCAGCGCTTCGGCCAGCGCCTGCGCGGCATCCCGCCGGAACGCGTGCGTGCGGTGGGAACCAACACCATGCGGCGCATGCGCCGCGGCGCCGACTTCCATGCGGCGGCCGAGATGGCCCTGGGCCATGGCATCGAGATCATTGCCGGGCTGGAGGAGGCGCGCCTGGTCTACGGCGGCGTCATCCACGGCATGGGCCGCGGCCGGCCCAGGCGGCTGGTGGTGGACATCGGCGGCGGCAGCACCGAGGTCATCATCGGCCACCAGTCCACGCCGAAACTGATGGAGTCCGTGTCCCTGGGCTGCGTGGTCCATACGCAGCGCTTCTTCGAGGACGGCGAGATCAGCCGCGCCCGCTTCCGCAAGGCGCGCCTGGCCGCGCGCATCGAGCTGGAGTTCCTCGAGCGCCAGTACCGCGAGGCGGGCTGGGACCTGGCCATCGGCTCTTCCGGGACGGTGCGCGGCGTCTGGCGCGTGATGCGCGAGCAGGGCTGGTGCGAGAACGAGATGACCGCCGCCGGACTGGAAAAGGTCATCGACCTGGCCATCGACCGCGGCCATGTCGACCGCCTGGATTTCCCCGCGCTGCGCGAGGACCGCCGCCCGGTCTTCCCCGGCGGCCTGGCCGTGCTGGCCGGCGTGTTCGACTCGCTGGGCGTGCAGCGCATGGAGACTTCCGAGCGCGCGCTGCGCGAGGGCCTGATCTACGACCTGCTCGGCCGCCTGTCGGACCACGACGTGCGCGACGAGTCGGTCCTGGGCCTGGCCAAGCGCTACGGCTGCGACCAGGAGCATGCCGCGGGCGTGGAGCGCACCGCGCTGAAGATCCTGGACCAGGTCGCCAGGCCCTGGGGCCTGGAGCCGAAATTCTCCGCCATGCTGCTGGGCTGGGCCGCGCGCCTGCACGAGATCGGCCTGGCCATTTCGCATGCCTCGTACCACAAGCACGGCGAGTACATCCTGCGGAACTGCGACCTGCAGGGCTTCTCGCAGACCGACCAGAAGCTGCTGGCGGCGCTGGTGCGCCTGCACCGCGGCAAGTTCGCGCTGCAGGCGCTGGACGACCTGCCGACCACCTGGGCGGAGCCGGTGCGCAAGCTGGCGGTGGTGCTGCGCATCGCCTACATCCTGCACCGCTCCCGCGGCGAGAACCTGAAGCCGCCGATCCGCGTGGCCGCGCAGCGCCGCTCCGTCGACCTGGCCTTCACGCAGAAGCGCTGGCTCGACAAGCACCCGCTGACGCGGGCGGAGCTGGAGCAGGAGATCGAGACGCTGGCGGCGCTGCAGATCCGGTTGCGGCTGCAGTAGGCGGGGCGGAAGAAGATGAATGTCCGGTGGACATTCATCCCGCCGAACGCCCGGCCAGGGATGGCCGGGCCGTGGGTCGGTGGGCGAAATGACGTCCCGCCATGGACGGCGCCCCCGCTTTCCTTCCTTTGTCGCGAGCGGGAGGGGGAATGAAGCGCCCCCTTACGGTGCCTCGTCCATCAGCCTCTGCTGGATCGCCTTGCCCTCGCCCTTGTCCGGGCGCAGGTAATTGCCGTCGGCCTGCAGGATCCAGCTCTGCGCGGTGTCGGCCAGGTAGCCGTTGAGGTCTTCCAGGATGCGGGCGCGGATCTTCTTGTCCTCCACCGGGAAGGCCACTTCCACGCGGCGGAACAGGTTGCGCTCCATCCAGTCGGCGCTGGACAGCCAGACTTCCGTCGAGCCGTCGTTGTGGAAGCTGAACACGCGATGGTGCTCCAGGAAGCGGCCGACGATGGAGCGCACCGTGATGTTGTCCGACAGGCCCTTCACGCCGGGGCGCAGCGAGCACATGCCGCGCACGATGCAGTCCACCTGCACGCCGGCCTGCGAGGCGCGGTACAGCGCCTGGATGATCTCCGGCTCCACCAGCGAGTTCATCTTGGCGATGACGCGGCCGGCCTTGCCCTTCTTCACGTTCTCGATCTCGCGGTCGATGCGGGCGTGGAAGCCCTTGGCCATCGTGAACGGCGACTGCAGCAACTTGTGCAGCTTGGTCACCTTGCCCAGGCTGGTCAGCTGCAGGAACACGGCGTGCACGTCCTGGCAGATCTGCTTGTCGGCGGTGAACAGGCCGTAGTCGGTGTACATGCGCGCGGTGCGCGGATGGTAGTTGCCGGTGCCCAGGTGCGCGTAGTGCTTGAGCCCCGTTTCCTCGCGGCGCACGATCAGGCACATCTTGGCGTGGGTCTTGTAGCCCACCACGCCGTAGACCACGTGGGCGCCCACGTCCTGGAGCTGTTCGGCCAGGTCGATGTTGGCTTCCTCGTCGAAGCGGGCGCGCAGTTCCACCACGGCGGTCACTTCCTTGCCGTTGCGGGCGGCCTCGATCAGGGCCTCGACGATGGCCGACTTCGGGCCGGTGCGGTACAGCGTCTGCTTGATCGCCAGCACGTTGGGGTCGCGCGCCGCCTGGCGCAGGAATTCCACCACCGGGGCGAAGGACTCGTAGGGGTGGTGCAGCAACTGGTCCTTCTGCCGGATCGCCGCGAACAGGTCGCCGGTCAGGGCCTTGGGGGTGCGCGAGGCGAAGGCGGGGTATTTCAGCTCCGGCCGGTCCACCAGGTCCGGCACCTGCATCAGGCGCATCAGGTTCACCGGGCCGTTGCAGGAGTAGATGTCGATGGCCTGCAGCTGCATTTCCTCGGCCAGGTAGCTCACCAGCTGCTCGGGGCAGTTGTGGGCCACCTCCAGGCGCACCGTGTCGCCCCACTGGCGCTGCGCCAGGACGTCCTCCAGTTCCTCCAGCAGGTCGTCGGCCTCGGCTTCGTCCAGCGCCAGGTCGGAGTTGCGGGTCACGCGGAACTGGAAGCAGCCGCTCGCCTCCATGCCCGGGAACAGCTCGTCGACGTAGGCGTGGATCACCGAGGACAGGAACACGAAGTCGTGCGGACCGCTGCCCTCCACGGTCTTGGGAATCTGGATCAGCCGCGGCAGGGCGCGCGGCGCCTGCACGATGGCGTAGGGCGTGCTGCGGCCGAAGGCATCCTTGCCGGACAGCGAGACGATGAAGTTCAGCGACTTGTTGAGGATGCGCGGGAAGGGGTGCGCGGGGTCCAGGCCGATCGGCGACAGCACCGGCGCCAGCTCGTTCTGGAAGTAGCTGCGCAGCCACGCGTCCTGCTCGGTGGTCCACTCGCTGCGGCGCACGAAGCGGATCTTCTCGCTCTCCAGCGCCGGGATCAGCACCTCGTTGAACACCCGGTACTGTTCTTCCACCAGCCCGTGGGCGCGGCTGCCGATGGCCGCCAGCAGCTCGCCCGGCGTCTGCCCGTCGGACCCGCGCTGGTTGGGGTTGATCTCCGCCATCTGCTGCAGGCCGGCCACGCGGATCTCGAAGAACTCGTCGAGGTTGGAACTGGAGATGCACAGGAACTTGAGCCGTTCCAGCAGCGGCACCGTCTCGTCCAGCGCCTGCGCCAGCACGCGGCGGTTGAACTCCAGCAGCGAGAGCTCGCGGTTCAGGAACAGCTCGGCAGGGGTGAGCTCGAGCGCAGGGGGATTCTTCATGGGATCGTTCGCGGGAGATTCGGCCGGGACCCGGACGTTTAGCGCCGCAATGTTGCGTTCCTGTGACATGCGTCTCGTGCCTAGCGGACGACGATGCTCTGGGCGCTCTTGACGATCTCCTCCTGCGAGACCTTGCCGGGGACGGCCAGGCCGCGCTGAACGGCCGGGCGGGCGGCGACCTTGTCCATCCAGGCGCTCAGGTGGGGCAGGTCTCGCACCTCCACGCCGGCCCAGCCGTGGATCTTCACCCAGGGATAGGTGGCGATGTCGGCGATGGAATAGCCGCCGGCCAGGTACTCGCTGCGGGCCAACTGGGTGTCCAGCACCTCGTACAGGCGCCGGGTTTCCTTCTGGTAGCGGTCGATCGCGGGCTGGATCTTCTCGGGGAAGTAGCGGAAGAAGACATTGGCCTGGCCCTGCATGGGGCCGATGCCGCCCATCTGGAACATCAGCCACTGGATGGCCCGCGAGCGTCCCTGGACGTCGGCCGGCAGGAAGCGGCCGTACTTCTCGGCCAGGTAGATCAGGATGGCGCCCGATTCGAACACCGCGAAGTCGCCGGCCTCGCGATCCACGATGGTCGGTATGCGGCCATTGGGGTTCAGGAGCATGTATTCCGGGCGCTTCTGGTCGCCGCGCGAGATGTCCACCGGGATCACCCGGTACGGCACGCCCAGTTCCTCGAGCATGATCGAAGCCTTGTGGCCGTTGGGGGTGGGGGCCGTATAAAGGTCAATCATTTGTCACAATTCCTGGTCTGTCACAAAGCCCTGTCATGGAACTGCAAAGCAGGATCGGCATGCTTTTGCGGCTTATCACCGAATTTCCGCAAGTTTCCCAGGGAGAAAATCAATGTTGAACGAGCTGCGTATCGGCGTGGTCGCCGTTGCGATGGTGGCCCTCAGCGGCTGCGCTGTCAAAGACGGCTGGAAGGGCGCGTCCGCCGAGAGCGCCTACGACAAGGAGCTCGCCGCCAAGCGCCTGGCCGAGGACCTCAACAACGACGACTACTGGGAAATCCAGCGTCCGGAAGAGAACCGCATCTACGTCATCGCCGACCTGAAGAGCTACCAGGTCTGGCTTTCCACCGGCGAAATCCCGCTGGTGTCCTCCAAGATCGGCGTCGGCCCCAACGGCGAGACGCTGAAGCTCGCCCTGATCAAGGACGAGGCCAAGGCCATGGAGACCAAGGTCGGCTTCAAGGGCGGCGCCGAGCGCATGTACTATGGCGAGACCAAGGGCCTGGACAAGGGCTTCTACGGCGAGGTCCACAAGGCCGGCACGATCTACGTCTTCAACAAGTGGGCCGAACTGGAGGCCTTCAAGAAGGGCGCTCCGGCCAGCGGCCAGACCCAGTCCGGCGCCGGCCCCAAGGGCGAAACCGTGGTGTGGGTGGGCGGTGCGGGCGCCGACGCCGACACCAAGGCCAAGTTCGCCAAGGCCTACTCGAAGTAAGTCGGTAGTCAGCAGCCGGCAGTCATTGGCAAAAGCGCAAGACAAAGCCCGCGAAAGCGGGCTTTGTCGTTTTTGCTGCCGACCGCCGACGGCCGGCTACAACCTGCCGACTGCTTCCAGCGCCCGGTCCGGAAAGTCCGTGAAGATGCCGTCCACCCCCTGGGCCCGCAGGCTGCGCACGTCGTCCGGGTGGTTCACGGTATAGGCATAGACCTTCAGGCCGCGCGCATGCGCGTCGGTCACCAGCTTGTCGTCGACGAACTCGTCGGAGATGTTGAGGCTGGCCGCGCCCAGCTCCGCCGCCGCCCCGGCCCAATCCAGCGGCACGCCGCAGACCAGGGCGCCCACCGGCACCTCCGGCAGCAGCTGGCGGAACTCCCAAAGCTCCGGCAGGTGGAAGGACGATACCTGCAGCCTTTCGGCCGGCCAGCCGTCCGCCAGGTAGTCGCGCAGCACGCGCGCCACCGCGCTCGCGCAGCCGCCCCAGGTCTTCAGCTCGATGTTCACGCCGACGCGCTGGTCCACCAGGTCCAGCGCTTCCTGCAGCGTGGGAATCTGCTGGCCCTGGCCGGCGTCGAGCCGGCGCAGTTCCTCGAAGGTGTACTCCGCCAGCGGGCCGCGGCCATTGGTGGTGCGGTCCAGCCGGAGATCGTGCATCAGCAGCAGCTCGCTGCCGAGCTGCTGCACGTCGAGCTCCACCCAGTGGGCCCCGAGCTTGATGCCGGTGTCGATCGACAGCAGGGTGTTTTCCGGCGCATGCCCGCGCGCGCCGCGGTGGCCGATCACCAGGAATCCAGAAGCTTCGCCTGCGCTCATGCTCCACCCCCTCGCCTAGAACTCGCCCACCGTCACGATCTTCATGGCATTGGTGCCGCCAGGGCCGGTGAAGTCGCCCTTGGTCATGATCACGCGCTGGCCCCGGTTGACGCTGCCGCGCTTCTCCATGTGCGCGATGGCCTCCTTCAGCGGCGCCAGCGTGTCGAGCTCGGTCGGCGTGAAGTCCACCGGGAACACGCCGCGGCACAGCGCCATGCGGCGGCGCGTCTTCTCGTGGCGGGTCAGGGCGAAGATCGGGATGGTCAGTTCGCTGCGCGACATCATCAGCGCCGTGCTACCGGATTCGGTCAGCGACAGGATGGCATCGGCGTGCATGTTGCGCGCGGTCCAGGCGGTGGCCATGGCGATGGCCTCGTCGGTGCGCTCGAAGTGCGCGTCGAACGGGCGGCGGAAGCGGTTCGGCCGGCTGGGCATGGCGCTCTCGGCGCCGATGCAGACGCGCGACATCGCCTCCACCACCTTCACCGGGTATTTGCCGCTGGCGGTCTCGGCCGAGAGCATCACCGCGTCGGTGCCGTCCATGACGGCGTTGGCCACGTCCAGCACCTCGGCGCGGGTCGGCACCGGGCTGGTGATCATGGACTCCATCATCTGCGTGGCGGTGATCACCATGCGGTTCTGCTCGCGCGCCTCGCGGATGATGCGCTTCTGCCAGCCCGGCAGCTCGGCGTCGCCGATCTCCACGCCCAGGTCGCCGCGCGCCACCATCACCACGTCGGAAGCCGCCACCAGCTCCACCAGCTCCGGCAGGGCCTCGGCGCGTTCGATTTTCGCCACCAGGGCGCAGTCGCCCCCGGCTTCCTTGACCAGCTCGCGCGCCTGCAGCATGTCCTGCGCCGAGCGCGGGAACGACACGGCGATGAAGTCCACGCCGATGCCCACGGCGTAGCGCAGGTCGGAGCGGTCCTTGTCGGTCAGGGCCTCGGCCGAGAGGCCGCCGCCCTGCTTGTTGATGCCCTTGCGGTTGGACAGCGTGCCGCCGAGCAGCACGGTGGTATCGATGCGGGTGGCGCCCACGGCGTCCACGCGCAGCGAGATGGCGCCGTCGTTGAGCAGCAGCGTATCGCCGGGAACCACGTCGCGCGGCAGGTCGGCATAGGCGCAGCCCACCACGGTGGCATCGCCGGCCTCCGAGCCCAGGGCCGTGTCCAGCGCGAACTTCTGGCCCTCGGCCAGCTCCACAGGGCCGCCCGCGAAGGATTCGATGCGGATCTTGGGGCCCTGCAGGTCGGCCAGGATGCCCACGTCCAGACCCAGCTTCGCCGCCGTCTCGCGCACCGCCTGCGCCCGGCGGGCGTGGTCTTCCTGCTTGCCGTGCGAAAAGTTCAGGCGGACCACGTCGACGCCCGCGGCCAGCAGGCGCTGGAGCACCCCGGGCTGGTCGGTGGCGGGGCCGAGGGTGGCGACGATCTTGGTGCGGCGGGCCATGAGTTCTCCGATAATGTCGTCTCCCAGTCTACTCCCCGCGCCGCGTCCGGCGCGCCTGCCCCGACGAAACATCACGATCATGACCACGCTCGGCACCCCGCTGTCCCCCAACGCGACCCGTCTGCTGCTGCTGGGTTCCGGCGAGCTCGGCAAGGAAGTGGCGATCGAGGCGCAGCGCCTGGGCGTGGAATGCATCGCCGTGGACCGCTACGCCAATGCACCGGCGATGCAGGTGGCGCATCGCAGCCACGTCATCCGCATGCTCGACGGTGCCGAGTTGCGCCGCGTGATCGAACTGGAGAAGCCGCACTTCATCGTGCCGGAGATCGAGGCGATCCATACCCCGACGCTGCTGGAACTGGAGGCCGAGGGCTACCACGTCATCCCCACCGCCCGGGCCGCGCGCCTGACCATGGACCGCGAGGGCATCCGCCGCCTGGCCGCCGAGGAGCTGGGCCTGCCGACCTCGCCCTACCGCTTCGCCGACCGCTACGAGGACTACGAGGACGCCGTGCGCGCGCTGGGCATGCCCTGCGTGGTCAAGCCGGTGATGTCCTCGTCCGGCAAGGGCCAGAGCGTGGTCAAGGCCGAGGCCGACATTGCCCGGGCCTGGGAATACGCCCAGGCCGGCGGCCGCGCCGGCGCCGGCCGCGTGATCGTCGAAGGCTTCATCGACTTCGACTACGAGATCACCCTGCTGACCGTGCGCCACGTCGGCGGCGCGCAGGGCGCCACAGCCGTGAAGACCTCGTACTGCGCGCCGATCGGCCACCTGCAGATCGACGGCGACTACCGCGAGTCCTGGCAGCCTCATCCCATGAGCCCGGCGGCGCTGGCCAAGGCCCAGGCGGTGGCCGACCAGATCACCGCGGCGCTGGGTGGCCGCGGCCTGTTCGGCGTGGAGCTTTTCGTGCGCGGCGACGAGGTGATCTTCTCCGAGGTTTCGCCGCGCCCCCACGACACCGGCCTGGTGACCCTGATCTCCCAGGACCTGTCGGAGTTCGCCCTGCACCTGCGGGCCATCCTCGGCCTGCCGGTGCCCAACATCCGCGGCCGCGGCCCCTCCGCGTCCTGCGCCCTGCTGCTGGAGGGCGACCGCCCGGCCCCGGCCTTCGCCGGCCTGGGCGCCGCGCTGGCGGAGCCCGACACCCAGTTCCGCCTGTTCGGCAAGCCCGAGATCGCCGGCAAGCGGCGCATGGGCGTGGCCCTGGCCCTGGGCGAGAGCATCGACGAGGCGCGCGCCAAGGCGCGCCGCGCAGCGGCGGCGGTGCAGCTGGCTTAGTCCCCGCAGGAGCCGGCAAGCCGGCTGCTGCGGGCTAGCGCTCCCGCAGCAGCGCGCCGGCAATGGAGTAGATTTTCGCCGTCCCCGGCACGGCGTCGGCCGGCGGCGGGCGCGTCTGCATGCATTTCTCCAGGCGCAGTTCCGTCTCCAGGCGCTCGACGAAGTCCTTCAGGGTCTCGTGCTTGCGCAGTTCCGCCAGGCCGACGTTGATCTTCAGCGGCCCGCCCGGGAAGTCCTGCATGCGGCGCCCGAACTCGCGCCGCAGGTTTTCCAGGTACTCCGCCGCCTGGTTGTGCTCGCTGAACATCACCGCCAGGAACTGATCCTCCTGCCAGCGGCCCAGCCAGTCGCTCTTGCGCTTGAGCCATTGGCGCAGGAAGGTTCCCAGGCCGCGGATCGCCTGGTCGCCGGCGTCCATCCCGCCCTGCTCGTTGACCCGGGAGATGTGCTCCGGATCGACCAGCGCCACGGTCAGGCGCGCCCCGGTGCGTTCGGCGACGTGCACCGCCAGGCGCAGGTACTCGGCGGCGAAGCGCCGGTTGGGCAGGCCGGTCAGGGCATCGTCCAGGCTCAGGGCCTGCAGGCTCTGGCCCTGGGAGACCTCCGCCTCCAGGGCCCGGCGCACTTCCCGCAGCAGCTCGCCCATGTCGCCGCCGAGATCGGTCGGCAAGGGCTGGACCCGCCCCTCGGCGGCCCGGAGCCGCAGGGCGGTCTGGGCCATGCGCAGGGGGGCCAGGAGCTGCTGCACCCCCCACAACGCCAGGCCGGTCCCGACCAGCACCCCCAGCAGGACCAGGCTGGCGCGGGGCGCCCCCGGCACCAGCAGCCCTGCCAGCAGGGCCAGCAGCGGCAGCAGGCCGGCCAGGGCCACCAGCACGGAAAGCTGGGCCTCCAGCTGCCGGAAGGGCAGCCAGCGGGCCAGGCGGCGGTAGGGGGCGA
>Ga0255097_1000547_pt1 | contig 15275 bp, 17 predicted proteins | sample Colum_Atlam_RepB_2_FD_188436 | JGI IMG/M metagenome (GOLD analysis project Ga0255097, IMG submission 188436) | Freshwater microbial communities from Columbia River, Oregon, United States - Colum_Atlam_RepB_8d | ecosystem: Environmental > Aquatic > Freshwater > River | place: USA: Oregon...
CATCACGCGCTGTTCGCGCGCGCGGACCGGCCGCGGGTGGCCCTGAACCTCGGCGGCATCGCCAACATCACGCTGCTGCCGGGCGCGGACGCGTCGGATGTCAGCGGCTTCGACACCGGCCCGGCCGAGCTGCCGCTCCGCCCATTCGTCCATCAGTCCATTGGCCGGGCCTACGACGAGGACGGCCGCTTCGCCGCGAGCGGACGGCTGCAGCCGGAACTGCTGGAGGCCCTGCTGGGCGATCCCTATTTCGCAGCCCCGCCGCCCAAGAGCACCGGCCGCGGCGATTTCCACCTGGACTGGCTGCGCCACCGCTACCCCGGCCTGGACCGCGTGGCGCCGGCCGATGTGCAGCGCACGCTCTGCGAGCTGACGGCGCGGACGGTGGCGGATGCGATCCGCCGCCACGGCCCGCGGACGCAGGAGGTGCTGGCCTGCGGCGGCGGCACCCGCAACCCCCTGCTGATGGAGCGACTGCGGGCGCTGCTGGCGCCGATGGCGCTGGGCACCACGGCCGACGCCGGCCTGGATCCTCAGCATGTGGAGGCGGCCGCCTTCGCCTGGCTGGCGATGCGGACGATCAGCGGCTTGCCCGGGAACCTGCCGGCGGTGACGGGGGCGACGCGGCCGGTGATCCTCGGCGGGATCTACAGGGCCTGAGGCCGCTGGCGAAGGCAGGAGCCTCCGACGGCCGCTCCTGCCAGACAGGTTGACTGCGGCAGCGGCGCGGGCGCACCCCCAAGGTAGCCGTATCCCGGCTTCAAGGCGCGCAGCCGGGCGGTGAATGCGGGCCTGCGGCTGCAGGAGCCGGCGGCGACACGGGGCTTGTCGCCAGCAAGCGGGCTCCTGCACAAACGAATGCGGGAACGGCTGCAGCCACTCCCGCGAAGCTCTAGACGGAGAACGAGTTGCCGCAGCCGCAGGTGGTGCTCGCGTTGGGGTTGCGGATCACGAACTGCGAACCCTCGACGCTTTCCTTGTAGTCGATCTCGGCGCCCATGAGGTATTGCACGCTCATGGGGTCCACCAGCAGGGTGACGCCGTTCTTGACCACCACGGTGTCGCCTTCCTCGGCGGCCTTGTCGAACTTGAAGCCGTACTGGAAACCGGAGCAGCCGCCGCCGGTGACGAACACCCGCAGCTTCTGGTCGACGTCGATTTCCTCGTCCAGCAGTTCGCGGACCTTGTTGGCCGCGGCCTCGGTGAAGATCACCGTCTCGAACTCAGCTTCAGCTTCCATCACAGCACACTCTTGCCCTCGCGGGCGTCAAAGAACCGCCTTACAGACCCTTGGCGCGCCGAGCTTCGCTCAGCTGGTCCACCGAGTCATCGGCCGGCTTCTGCGTCAGCGCCGCCGGCGCGCGGCCGGCTTCGCCTTCATGCACGAGCTGGCCGTTGACCGTGGCGCCGCCTTCCATCTCGATGATCTTGTAGTAGACGTTGCCGTTCACGCGGGCCTTGGCGGCCAGGGTGATCTTCTCCGTCGCATGCACGTCGCCGGTGACGGCGCCGTTCAGGACAATATTGGGGACGCGGACGTCGCCTTCAACCAGGCCGGTGTCGCTGACCGACAGGGAGGCCGCCTTGTCGCTGTTGGCGATGACCTTGCCCTTGATCTTGCCGTCCACGTGCAGGCCGCCGGAGAAGCGGACATCGCCGAGAATCTCGGTCTGACGGCCGATCAGGGTATCCACCGGGGTGGACGAGCTGTTGCCCTTGGGATTGCTACCGCCGAACATTTTCATTTCCTCCACCTCCGGCCAGGATCCGATTCCATTCGAAGCTCTCCTCGGGCCGGGGAGTGTTTTCGCCGTCAATCTGAAGCGAGACGACGACACGCTGCGGCTTGAAGCCTTCCGGCAACCGGAATTCGCCGCGGAATTCCTCGTAGTACTTCATCGAGAATATCAGCTTTTTGATGTCGCCGACGGCGATGTCCTCGAGCGGCAGGTTGTGCCGGACGGCACCGTTAAGTCCTTGAATTTCCATTCGCACATTGCCGCCGAAGAAGCGGTCCTTCTGCGCCGACTGGATCAGGGTGAGGTCGTAGCTGTAGGTCCCGGGCTCGCGGTCCTTGGGCTCCAGCTTGATGTCGTGCACGCGCACGCCGGAGCGGGTCTGCCCGGTGGGCGACATGCCGCGATAGAAGGTCAGCTGCTCGCGCAGGGAGGACACCTCGCTCTGCAGGGCGGTCAGGGATTGCCGGACCTCGTCGCAGGCATGGCCGTCGATCTCCACCGAACGCTTCTGGTAGGCCAGCTGGTTGCGCAGGTCCTCCACCTCGGCGCGGGCGGCACGCAGGTCGCGGCTGAGGTTGCGGCGCTCGTCCTGGGCCCGCTCCAGCTCGGTCTGGGCCCGCGCGAAGTCCGACACCGTGGTGGCGCGGGTATAGGAATACAGGCCCCACATCAGCACCGCCAGCAGGGAGACGCCGCCCGCCACCAGCCCGGTCTTGAGCCAGGGCCGGTGGCGGGCGATGACGATCTTGTGCTGCATGGCGGGCGCCCCCGGCCTACGGCGACAGCGGCGGGGCGTCCAGGCCCAGGCTCTCGTCCAGGCCCAGCATCAGGTTGAGGTTCTGGATGGCCTGGCCCGAGGCGCCCTTGACCAGGTTGTCGATCACCACCAGCACCACGGCGGTCTTGCCGTCCGGCGCCTTGTGCACGGCGATGCGGCAGCGGTTGCTGCCGCGCACGCTGCGCGTCTCCGGGTGCTCGCCCGCCGGCATGACGTCCACGAAGGGCTCGCCGCGGTAGCGCGACTCGTACAGCGCCTGCAGATCCACCGAGGGGTCCTTGAGCCGCGCGTAGAGCGTGGAGTGGATGCCGCGGATCATCGGCGTCAGGTGCGGGCTGAACACCAGGCTGACCGGCGTGTCGGACATGCGGCGCAGTCCCTGGGTGATCTCCGGCCAGTGCCGGTGCCCCGGGATGCCATAGGCCTTCATGGTGTCCGCCGCCTCGCCGAACAGCGAGCCGATCTTGGCCTCGCGGCCGGCGCCGCTGACACCGGACTTGCAGTCGGCGATCAGGTGCTCGGAGTCCACCAGGCCGGCCTCCAGCAGCGGCAGGAAGCCGAGCTGCACGGAGGTGGGATAGCAGCCGGGGTTGCCGACGATGCGCGCCCGGGAGATGTCCACCCGGTTGACCTCGGGCAGGCCGTAGACGGCCTCGGCCAGCAGGTCCGGGCAGCCGTGCTCCATGCCGTACCAGCGCTTGAACTCGGCGGTGTCCTGCAGGCGGAAATCGGCCGACAGGTCCACGATCTTCACGCCGCGCGCCACCAGCTCCGGGGCCATGGCCATGCAGGCGCCGTGGGGCGTGGCGAAGAACACCGCCTGGCATTCTGACAGCGAGTCCACGTCGGGGGCGCTGAACGTGAGGTCACCGGTATAGCCGCGCAGGTGGGGGAAATGCTGGTCCGCACGCAGGCCGGCCTCCTTGCGCGAGGTCAGCTTCGTGACCTGCACCTGGGGGTGCTGCGCCAGCAGGCGCAGCAGTTCGGCGCCGGTATACCCGGTCCCGCCGACGATTCCGACCTTGATCATGACTCACATCCGTCCGTTGAGGGCGCGATAATAGAGGTTCCAGCCACCCCCACGCCACGCGCAGGCAGCCTCTGACATGCTTTGGATCAAGTCGTTTCACATCATCTTCGTCGTCGCCTGGTTCGCCGGCCTGTTCTACCTGCCGCGGCTGTTCGTCTACCACACCGAGGTCAAGGCCGCCGACGCGGAGGGCTACCAGCGCTTCTGCACCATGGAGCGGCGGCTGATGGTGATGACCACGATCGGCATGATCGGCACCTGGGTGTTCGGCCTGTGGCTGCTGTCCCAGTTCCCGGGCTACATGAAGGCCGGCTGGCTGCATGCCAAGCTGACCCTGGTGATGGCCCTGTCCGGCTACCACGGCTGGCTCAAGACCCGCGTGCGGGCCTTCGCCGAGCAGCGCAACACCCACAGCGCGAAGTTCTACCGGATCATGAACGAGCTGCCGGCGCTGGGCCTGCTGGCGGTGGTGATCCTCGTGGTGGTGAAGCCGTTCTGAGCCCCTTCTCGCTCTCCCCTTGCGGGAGACGCACAAAAGAAAAAGCCCCGCTTGCGCGGGGCTTTTTTCATGACGCAACAGACGCTTATTCGCCTTCTCCGGCAGGAGCCCCGGCCGAAGACTGGATGTAGTTCTGGATGCCCATGCGCTCGATCAGGCCGAGCTGCTCCTCGATGAAGTCGATGTGGTGCTCCTCGCTGTCGAGGATGTCCTCGAACAGTTCGCGGCTGTTGTAGTCGCGGACCTGCTCGCAGTAGGCGATGGCGTCCTTGAGCAGGGGCACGGCCTCCAGTTCCAGGCGCAGGTCGCATTCCAGCAGCTCCTTCACGTCCTCGCCGATGTAGAGCTTGCCCAGGTCCTGCAGGTTGGGCAGGCCATCCAGGAACAGGATGCGCTTGATCAGGCGGTCGGCATGCTTCATCTCGTCGATCGATTCGTGGTACTCGACCTTCTCCAGCTTCTTCATGCCCCAGTTGCCCAGCATGCGGGCATGGAGGAAGTACTGGTTGATGGCCGTGAGCTCGTTGCGCAGGGCCTGGTTGAGGAATTCTATGACCTTGGGATCACCGCGCATGGCGCGCTCCTGGGTGGGGGGCTTTGGCCCACAGTGTAGCCCCGACCCCTGCTCGGAGTCCAGCACAAGTAGCTGTTTTTATTGGATTTTTAAACGCTTTTGCATGCGATTCGCATGCGCGTTCAAGCCAAGGCTCAGGCGCTCAGGGCGACCGGCTGGTTGGCGGCGGCCGGCATCAGCAGCGCCGGCGAGGCGGGCTGGGCCGCCAGGGCTTCGCCGAGGACTTCGCGGGCGGCGGGGACGCACTTGCCGCAGCAGGTGCCCAGGCCCAGTTCGCGGGTCAGATCGCGCAGGCTCACGACCTCCCCGGCGGCGACGGAGCGGCGGATGTGGCGGTCGGAGACGGCTTTGCAGACGCAGACGATCATGGGCCGCATTGCATACGAAATGATAATGATTGTCAATAAACTTCCGGTTTGCCCGACAAGCGGTTTCGGGCGCCGTCCATGGCGCGACCTCGGTGCCCTGATAAAACCCTGGGACATGTTCGCCCGTGGCCCGGCGCAGGCGATGGCATATGGTCATCGCCCGGACGCGCCGGGCCACCCCTCGAGGCGATCCATCTGCCGGCGCAGGGAGGCCAGCTCGCGGTAGAGGTAGTCCAGCTCGCGCCGGTGGTCGTAGCGCTGCTCGCGCGTCAGGCCGGGGTCGCCCAGGGCGCGCTCGTGCTCGTCGATGCGGCTGCGCAGTTCGTTGGCGTCCTGCTCCAGCTGGTAGAGCTCGCGGCCGAGCTCGTACTCCGGCAGGAAGGCCGCCTCGGCCTCCAGCGGACAGACGCCCTGGTAGGCGGCACCGCGGCGCCCTTCGCGGTAGCCGTTCTCGGCGGTGCAGTAGTAGCGCAAGCCCTGCTCCCGGCCGGCGAGGTAGCTGCGGTCATCGGGAATGATGCCGTGCTCGCGGCAGGCGTCGCGGTGCTCCTCCAGCCGGCTGGCCGGATAGCCGGACTGCCCGTCGCGGGCGCCGAGGTCGGTCCAGTTGGCCTGCAGGCACTCGTTGCGGTCCAGCGTGGCGCAGCCGGCGAGCAGCAGCGCCGCCAGCAGCACGGCGGCCACTCTCACGCCGCGGCCGTCCGGGGAGTGTCCGCGGGCGGCTGCCGCCCGGACTGGCCCACCAGGGGCGCCAGCTCGGTCAGCGCGCGGCGATAGACCTCGCGCTTGAACTCCACCACCTCGTCCATCGGCAGCCAGTAGTCCACCCAGCGCCAGCCGTCGAATTCCGGCTTGTCGCTGGCGTCGAAGCGCACCAGCTGGTCCTCGCCGAGCATGCGCAGCGCGAACCATTTCTGCTTCTGGCCGATGCACAGGCGTCCGCGCGGGCGGCGCAGGTAGCGCTGGGGCAGCCGGTAGCGCAGCCAGCCGCTGGTCACGCCGATCACCTCGACATGCTGCGGCAGCAGCCCGAGCTCTTCGTGGAGCTCGCGGAACAGGGCGGCCTCGGGAGACTCGCCGCGCTTGATCCCGCCCTGCGGAAACTGCCAGGCCTGCTGGCCGATGCGCTTGGCCCACAGCACCTGGCCGGCCGCGCTCGTCAGCACAATCCCAACATTTGGACGGAATCCTTCTGAATCAATCACTTGAGGTGGGATAATGAATAGGTTCTCGAAGGATAATGGCAAATCCCCCCGGTGCTGTATACGCCCCGGTTAAGATGCCGCCCCCGAAGCTTCTCCAAGCCGCTCCAACCCCCATGAAAATCGCCGTTTTCGACCTCGACCATACCCTGCTGGCCAGCGACAGCGACTACCTCTGGGGCCAGTTCCTGGTCGAGCAGGGGCATGTGGACCGCGAGGCCTACGAGCGCGACAACCGGCGCTTCTACGAGGAATACCAGGCCGGCACGCTGGACATCCTCAAGTTCTGCGCCTTCTCGCTGAAGCCGCTGTCGCAGCACAGCATGGAGACGCTGCAGGCCTGGCGACAGCAGTTCATCCGCGAAAAGATCGAGCCGGTGGTGGCCGCGGGCGCACCCGCGCTGCTGGAGCGCCACCGCGCCGAGGGCGCAACGCTGCTGATCACCAGCGCCACCAACCGCTTCGTCACCGAGCCGATCGCCGAGTTGCTGGGCGTGCCGCACCTGATCGCCACGGACCCGGAGATCCGCGACGGCCGCTACACCGGCCAGGTCGCCGGCCTGCCGAACTTCCAGGGCGGCAAGGTGGTGCGTCTCCGGGAATGGCTGGCGGCGCAGCCGCAGGCCTACACGCACATGACGGCCTACAGCGACTCGCGCAACGACATCCCGCTGCTGGAGATGGCGCAGCAGGCGGTAGCGGTGGACCCGGACGAGGTGCTGCGCGACGAGGCGCTGAAGCGCGGCTGGCAGGTGATCAGCCTGCGCCATTCCCCTGCGGCGGCGAACTAGGGCCTGCCAACGCTATGCACAGGCCCTAGCCGCCCGTGGCGGCCTCGCGATGGATGCGCTCGAGCTCGTCGCGCAGGCCGGATTCGCGCAGGTGCGCGAAATGATCGTCGCGCAGCGCGGTCAGCAGCTTCACGCGGGTATCGAGCGCGGCATAGGCCTCGCGGAAGGCATGGAGCTGCTCTTCGCCGGTGCCCCGGACGGCCGCCGGATCGGCAATGCCCCAATGCACCTGCACCGGCGCGCCGGGCAGTACCGGACAGGTTTCGCCGGCCGCTTCGTCGCAGACCGTGACCACCAGGTCCAGCTCCGCCTTGCCCTCGCCGGAGAATTCGTCCCAGGACTTGTTGCGCAGCCCCTCGGTGGACAGCTTGTGGCGCCGCAGGGTTTCCAGCGTCAGCGGATGCACTTCGCCGCGCGGATTGGCCCCGGCGGAAAAGGCCTGGAAGCGCTCATGGCCCCAGTGCCGCAACAGGGCTTCGGCCATGATCGAACGGGCGGAATTGCCGGTGCAGATGAACAGCACGCGGATCGGGTTTTCGGCGCTCATCGGGGCAGCTCGCATGGGGATGAGCCCCATGGTCGCCCCCGCGCGGTGACAAGGGCGTGACGGGCGCCTTGCAAGGCGCCCCTGCGGTTCGCGCTACAGCGCCAGGCCGGCGAAGGCGCCGTGCATCTTCCCGTTGCTGGCCAGCACGGTGGTGGTGTCCAGGCCCACCGGACCGCCGTTGAGATCGGTGAAGGTACCGCCCGCCTCGCGCACGATCACGGTCAGCGCGGCGATGTCGAGGATGTTCACGTCGGATTCCACCACCGCGTCGATGCGGCCCGAGGCCAGCAGGTGGTAGTGCACGAAGTCGGCGTAGCCGCGGATGCGGTGCAACTGCGGGATCAGGCGGCCCAGTTCGGCCCACTGCGGCGACCTGGCCAGGCGCGCGAGGTTGCCGGTGGACAGCGTGGCCTTGGCCAAGGTGTCGATGCTGCTGACCTGCAGGCGCTCGGCGCCCAGCCAGGCGCCCTTGCCCTTCTCCGCCCAGACGGTTTCGCCGGCGCCGCCGTTCCAGCAGGGAGCGGAGGACACGCCCAGCACCAGCTCGCCCTTGTGCATCAGCGCGATCTGGATCGAGAACATCGGGTAGCCGCGCACGAAGGCCTTGGTGCCGTCGATGGGGTCCACCAGCCAGAGGTAGTCGGAGTCCTGGTTGGACTTGCCGGTCTCCTCACCGAAGAACCCATGATCCGGGAAGCGCGCCTGCAGCACCGCCTTGATCGCCTTTTCCGAGGCCACGTCCACCTCGGTCACCGGGCTGGCGTCGGACTTGTACTGGACGTCGAAGTTGCCGCGGTAGGCCTTGCGGATGATGTCGGTGGCAACGGCGGCAGCGTCGAGGGCGGCGCTCAGGAAGGGGCTGTTCATCGGCGAAAACGTGTCCAGGGAGGCTCTAATCCGCGCGCATGATACGGGTTCAGGCCCTGCCTGCGTATAATTCGCCCCGCTTCAGGTTCCCAGGAGTGATCCCCTGGGTTAAACGGGAAGAGCGTGCAAAGCGCTCACTGCCCCCGCAACGGTAAGAGGTTAGGGACCGGCTACACGCCACTGTGCCCCAGGCATGGGAAGGCGCCGGTCCAGCAAGCCTCGAGTCCGGAGACCGGCCTCAAGCAGGCTCCGGCGCCTTGCCGGTTTTTCGTTCTGACGCTGCGGGGATGCAGCGGGGGATATATCTCGTGAAGAAGCTCTTGCTGGGCGCCGTGCTGGCGCCTTTCGCCGCCGTTGCCAACGATGCCGTGGTGCTGGACCCGGTCTACGTCACCGCCACCCGCTCCGAACAGGCCGATGTACGCCTGCCGGCGGCCGTCAGCACCATCACCCGCGCGCAGATCGAATCCTCCGGTGCCGCCAACCTGGTCGAGGTGCTGCGCAGCTTCGGCGGCGCGCAGGTCACCGACCTCTACGGCGACGGCTCGCGCGCACAGATCGACCTGCGTGGCTTCGGCGACGCCGCCAACGCCAACACCCTGATCCTGGTCGACGGCCGCCGCCTCAACAACCCGGATATCGCGCCGCCGGACCTGAGCAGCATCTCGCTCAAGGACGTCGAGCGCGTCGAAATCCTCAACGGCAGCGCCGGCGCGCTCTACGGCGACCAGGCGGTGGGCGGCGTGATCAACATCATCACCCGCGCCCGCACGGGCAACACACTGGGCCTGGAACTGGGCGGCGGCAGCTATGACGGCTACCGCGCGCGCGCGAACGGCGGCCTGGACCGGAACGGCCTGAGCCTGCGCCTGTCGGCCGAGACGCGCAGCAGCGACAACTACCGCGACCATAACAAGCTCGACTACAGCAACGTGCTGGGCCGCGCGGGCTACGACTGGAAATCGGGCAGCGCCTTCGCCGAGGCCTCCTGGGTCGACGAGGACCTGCAAACCCCGGGCTCGCTGTTCGCCGCCGAGGTGAAGGCCGATCGCCGCCAGTCGGCGGCGCGCTTCGCCAACGACTTCTCCGACACCGATACGCGCGTGCTGCGCCTGGGCGTCAACCAGGCGCTGGGCTCGCGCTGGAAGCTGGAGGCCGAGGCCACCGAGCGCCGCTCCGACGGCAGCTTCCGCCTGGGCACGTTCGGCATCGCCACCCAGGACTCCTTCCAGGATCGCAAGCTGCGAGCCTTCAATCCACGCGCCGTCGGCCGGTTCCCCATGGGCAGCGGCAGCGCCCTGGTGACCCTGGGCAGCGACCTGCAGCGCGCCGACTACGAGCTCACCTCACAGCTCGGCACGCAAAGCAACCGCCAGGATCAGACCGACGTCTACGGCCAGGCGATCCTGCCCGTGGTGTCTGCCCTGGACCTCACGCTCGGCCTGCGCCGCGCGCGTGTCGAGAACGAGGTCGAGGATGGCTTCACCTTCGTGCAGCCCACCGAGTTCACCGACAACCGCACGGCGGGCGAAGCGGGCCTGTCCTGGCGCGCCCGAGAGGGCCTGCGCCTGTTCCTGCGCTACGACCGCAACTACCGCTTCGCCAAGGTCGACGAGTTCACCAACGCCGGCGCACCGGCGGGCTCCAACACCAACCTGCTCGACACCCAGACCGGCGATTCCTACGAGGCCGGTGCGGAATGGACGCGCGCGGCGGTCACGCTGCGCGGCACGCTGTTCCGGACCGACCTGGAGAACGAGATCGCCTTCGACCCGACCACGTTCACCAACATCAACCTCGACCATACCCGGCGCGACGGCATGCTGCTGGAATCGCGCTGGCAGGCCCTGGATCGCCTGACGCTGGCCGCCGCCGGCCAGTACGTGGATGCCCAGATCCGCAACGGCGGCTTCGCCGGCAACCCGGTGCCGCTGGTGGCCCGGCTCAGCGGCAAGGTCTCCGCCGATCTCGGCCTGCCCTACGGCCTGAACGCCTACACCGAGGTGGTGGCGGTGGACGCGCGCGGCTTTGCCGGCGACTACGACCAGACGCTCGACGAGCTGCCGGGCTACGCGGTGGTGAACCTGGCCCTGGGCTGGCGCTGGAACAAGCTGAGCCTGCGCGGCCGCGTGAACAACCTGCTCGACCACGAGTACAGCGAGTACGGCGCCGCCGGCACCGACCCGGGCACCTTCGCCGAGGCCGCCTCCTACCAGCCCTCGCCGGGCCGCAACTTCTGGATCACGCTCGGCTACGAGCTGTAAGCTGCGCGTCCGTCCCCTCCCAGCGGGAGGACGGACTTTCCGGCTTCTGCAGAGAGCGCATCGCATGGGACATCGACTCAGCAAGATCGTCACCCGCACCGGCGACACCGGCACCACGGGCCTGGCCACCGGCGGCCGCCTGCCCAAGGCGCACCAGCGGGTACAGTCCATGGGCGACGTCGACGAGCTGAACTGCCACATCGGCCTGCTGCGCACCCTGCCCCTGACCCCGGGCCTGGATGCCAGCCTGCAGCGCATCCAGCACGAGCTGTTCAACCTCGGCGGCGAGCTGGCCATGCCCGGCCACGCACTGGTGACCGAGGCGCACGTGGAGAAGCTGGACGAGGAGTTGGCGGCGCTGAACGAGAAGCTGCCGCCGCTGAAGGAGTTCATCCTGCCGGGCGGCTCGCCCGCCACGGCGCAGGCGCACATGGCTCGCGCCGTGGCACGCCGCGCCGAGCGCGCGCTGTGGGTGCTGCATGCCGAGGAGCCGCTGAGCCCGTTCGCGATGCAGTATCTCAATCGCCTGTCGGACTACCTGTTCGTGATGGCGCGCACGCTGGGCAAGGCGCAGTCGGGGGCGGAAGTAGGCTGGCAGCGGGTTTGAGACCGCAGGTTCATGCGAGCCCCTTCATCGCGAGATGGAGGGGCTTTTTTCTTGCCGGAGCGAAAAGCGTTTGCCGAGGGAAAACTCTCCGCCCTCATAGTCTTGGTGAGCGCCAGCGAATGCTGTTGACGTTGGGGTCCCATGTGCGAGTGCCTGCGCGGTGGTCGGGCGCAGGGTCGAGCCGGACAGGATGTCCGGCCGAGGGGCCTCAGGCCAGGGATGGCCTGTGGGCCCGACCCGTCGGCGCCTGACCGCCGCGCAGGTTGCCCCGCCAAAGCGGGGCCACTCGGACTTGGGGGTGCTTTCTTTGGCTTACCTTTTCTTTGCACAAGCAAAGAAAGGTAAGTCGCCCCCAGGCGAAATAAACCTTCAGAGATCTAAAGCACCTGAGCGGTCTGGGACCGCCACCACCGGCAAGCTGCGCGCTTGCCTCGATACGCCGCTCCGCGGCACTCGGCATGAGCGGTTCGGGGAAAGGGTCTAGTTCTTCGGCAGGTCCAGGTATACCGGCCGCGCGGTATCCAGCACCTTGCACAGCTCCTGCACGCCATCCAGCACCTTGGGCGACTGGCGCGTCAGCGTGCTGGCGTCGATCTCGTAGAGCTGACGGTGCGCCACCGCGCGCACCAGCGGCCACTTCTTCCAGAACTCGCGGATCTTCGCCGCCATGTCCTGCCGGCCGAACACGATCACGTCCGGGCTCGCGGCCAGCACCGCCTCCACGTTCACCGGCCCCGCCAGCTTGCGGCTACCGGCGAAGACGTTGACGCCGCCGCAGAGGGTGATCGCCTCGCTGATCGGGCTGCTGTCGTTGAGCGTGAACATGGGGCTCACTTCCACCTGGTAGAAGACCTTCAGCGGCGCGCGCCCGCGGTACTGCTCGCGCAGGGCCGCCAGGCGCTTGCGGTAGGCCGCGGCGGCCTTGTCGGCGGCCGGGCGCGTGTCCAGCAGCACGCCGAGCTGCTGCACGGCGGAACCGACGTCGTCGAGCTTGCGCACGGTGACCCAGCGCACCGGGACGCCCACGGCCTGCAGCCGCTGGATGAACTGCGGCGAGGTGCCGCCGCCCCAGGCCAGCACCAGGTCGGGGCGCAGCGCCAGCAGCGCCTCGATGTTGACGGTGAAGGCGTCGCCCACCTGCGGCTTGCCGCGCGCACCGGGCTCGTCGGTGTAGCGCGCCACGCCCACCAGCTTGTCGCAGGCGCCGGCGGCACAGACGAGCTCGGCCAGGTGCGGGGCCAGCGTCACGACGCGCTCGGCGGCCTGGGCGGCGGCCGGCAGGAGCAGGGACAGGGCCAGCAGGGCGGCCGCGGGGAGTCGTTTCATCAGAACATGCTGCCGGTGGCGAACAGGGCGAAGAAGGCGAGCAGGATCAGCAGCGCGCGCGTCTGCATGCGCAGGACCTCGTCGAGGCTGGCCTCGAGCGAGGCCGGCACCACCACGCGGCCGTCGGGTTCCTCGGCGCGCATCGAGGCGCTGGAAACCTCGGCCAGCACCGCCCAGGTGTGCGAGCGCCAGCCGTGCTGGCGCTCGGCCAGCAGCTGGCGCCAGGTCTGCATGGCGTCGTCGAGGCTGCCGGCCATGCCGTAGAGCAGCGCGGTGATGCGCGCCGGCAGCCAGGCGAAGGCGCCGTGGAGCAGGTCGGCCAGGCGCACGGCGGGGCTGTCGGGCACGGTCTCGCGCAGGATGCGCGGCAGGCGGCTCAGGCAGCGGTACAGCACCGCGCCCAGCGGGCCCAGCGCGAAGAACCACAGCAGCACGGCGAACAGGCGCTCGTGCGACTGGATGAACAGGGCGCCGAGCAGCGAGCGGTGGCCGGCGTCCGGCTGCGGGCCGCGCTGCAGCGCGGCGGCGAGCTGCGTCGCGGTCTCGCCGTCGCCGGCCTCGCGCGCCTCGACCAGGCGGTGCACGTCCTCGGCCAGGTCGCGCGGCCCCAGGCACAGCAGCAGCACCAGCGAGGACCAGGCCAGGTCCGCCAGCGGATGCGTGAACACTCCCGACAGGACCCAGATCAGCAGCAGCGGCGGCAGCAGCAGCAGGAGCAGCGCCACCGGCGAACGCCACAGCGGCGGAAACGGCAGCAGGGCCATCAGCGCCCGCACATAGCCGAGGAACAGCAGGGGGCGCCCCCATCCGGGCAGCTGCCCGAGCAGGCGCTCCAGTCCCAGCGCGATGAGGATGCCGATGAGATTCATGCGCGTACTCTACCCGCGAGCAGGGCGCGGTACCTCACCCAGTCGAAACAGGGGCCGGGGTCGGTCTTGCGGCCGGGAGCGATGTCCGAATGCCCGGCAATGCGCTCCGCCGCCAGGCGGGGGTAGGCGGCGAGCAGGGCCCGCGTGACCCGCGCCAGCCGCGCGTACTGCTTGGCGGTGAAGGGCTTGCTGTCGCAGCCCTCCAGCTCGATTCCGATGGAGAAGTCGTTGCAGCGCTCGCGCCCCTCGAAGCTCGAGACGCCCGCATGCCAGGCGCGGCGGCCGAAGGGCACGTACTGCGTCACGCGCCCGTCGCGGAAGATGCACAGGTGCGCCGACACGCGCAGCTGGTGGATGGTCTCGAAGTACGGGTGGGCCCTCGGGTCCAGGCTGTTGGTGAACAGCGCGTCGATCCAGGGGCCGCCGAAGCGGTCCGGCGGCAGGGAGATGTTGTGGATCACCAGCAGGCTGATGTCCTGCGGGTCGGGCCGCTCGTCCTGGTTGGGCGAGGGCAGCGGCCGCGCGCCGGCCAGCCAGCCCTGGGGCGAGATCGCCGGGGAACCGCCCGCCCGCTGTGGTGTCGATGAGCCGGTCACGCTATAACCGTCCGAAGATTTCCAGAGATTCCCAGGGGATACCGCCAATGAGAAAAGCGCTGCTCGCCGCGCTGGGTCTGCTGCTGTCGCAGGGTCACGCCACCGCCGCCGCGCCCGCGCAGCCGGCCTTCCCCGACCTGCGCATTCCCTATGAGAAGCATATCCTGCCGAACGGCCTGACGCTGATCCTTCACGAGGACCATAAGGCACCGCTCGTCGCCGTGAACGTCTGGTACCACGTGGGCAGCAAGGACGAGCCGCCGGGCCGCCAGGGCTTCGCCCACCTGTTCGAGCACCTGATGTTCAACGGCTCGGAGCACTACAACGACGAGTTCTTCCGCCCGCTGGCGGAGGCCGGTGCCACCAAGATCAACGGCACCACCTGGATGGACCGCACCAACTACTTCCAGAACGTGCCGACGCCGGCCCTGGACCGGGTGCTGTGGCTGGAGTCCGACCGCATGGGCCACCTGCTGGGCGCGGTGGACCAGGCCAAGCTGGACGAGCAGCGCGGCGTGGTGCTGAACGAGAAGCGCCAGGGCGAGAACCAGCCCTACGGCCGGGTCTGGGACGTGATCTCGCGCTCGATCTACCCGGCCGGGCACCCGTATTCCTGGACCACGATCGGCTCGGAGAAGGACCTCAACGCCGCCACGCTGGACGACGTGAAGAGCTGGTTCCGCGCGCACTACGGCGCCGCCAACGCCACCCTGGTGGTGGCCGGCGATATCGACCCGGCCGAGGTGCTGAAGAAGGTGCAGCTGTACTTCGGCGACATCCCTTCCGGCCCCGTGCGCGAGCGCATCGACGCCTGGCCGGCCAAGCGCCAGGGCGCCAAGCGCAGCGTGCTGCAGGACCGGGTGCCGCAGCCGCGCATCATCAAGGTCTGGAACACGCCGGGCCTCTGCGACGACGACAGCACCCTGCTGAACCTGGCCGGCAGCATCCTGGCCGACGGACGCACCAGCCGCCTCTACCAGCGGCTGGTCTACCGCGACCGCACGGCCACCTCGGTATCCAGCGCCAGCTATCCCTTCGAGATCGCCGCGCCGATGACGCTGGACGCCTACGTGCAGCCGGGCGGCGACGCCGCGGCGGTGGACCGGGTGATGGAGGAGGAGCTGGCGCGCTTCCTGCGCACGGGCCCGACGCCGGCCGAGCTGCAGCGCGCCAAGACGCGCTACTTCGCGGCGCGCGTGCGCGGCCGTCGATCTGCTC
>Ga0255097_1000553_pt1 | contig 15203 bp, 14 predicted proteins | sample Colum_Atlam_RepB_2_FD_188436 | JGI IMG/M metagenome (GOLD analysis project Ga0255097, IMG submission 188436) | Freshwater microbial communities from Columbia River, Oregon, United States - Colum_Atlam_RepB_8d | ecosystem: Environmental > Aquatic > Freshwater > River | place: USA: Oregon...
CGCCGCCCTGCTGGCCGGCGTGAGCCGCAGCCCCGTCGCCGCCTCGGTGTTCGTGCAGCTGCTGCGCGCCACCGAAGCGCTGCCGGTCCCGGATGCGCTGGCGATGGAATCGCTGGCCTACGCCACGCTGCAGGGCGGGGCGGAGTTCCGTCGCTGGCTGGAGGGGCGGCCGCTGCCGCCGCCGCCGCCGCGCGAGGAAGGCCCCGCGGTCTTGCTGGAACGGGCGGGCGAGGCCCTGCGCCTGACGCTGAACCGCCCGCTGCGGCGCAACAGCATGTCGGTGGAAATGCGCGATGCTCTGGTCGAGGCGCTGCAACTGGTGCTGGCCGACGACACGATCCGCCGTGTCCGCCTCGAGGGTGCCGGCAAGTGCTTCAGCACCGGCGGCGAACTCGACGAGTTCGGCACGGCGCCGGACCCGGCCACGGCGCACGCCGTGCGCAGCCTCACCGTGCCGGGCCGCCTGCTGGCCGCCTGCGCGGAGCGTGCCGAGGCCCGGGTCCACGGCGCCTGCATCGGGTCCGGCATCGAGTTCCCGGCGTTCGCGAGCCGTGTGGTAGCGGCTCCCGACGCCTGGTTCCAGCTGCCGGAACTGCAATTCGGGCTGATTCCCGGCGCGGGCGGCTGCGTCAGCATCCCCCGTCGCATCGGCCGCCAGCGCACCGCCTGGATGGTGCTGGGCGGCCGGCGGATCGACGCGGCCACCGCCCGCGGTTGGGGGCTGGTGGACGCGGTCGAAGCCTAGGGCCTAGGCCCTACCGGGCGTTGGCTTCGGCCACGGCCTCATTGATGCGGGCCTGGATGCGCGCCATGTCGGCATTGCCGGTGTTCATGTAGTCGGTGATGCATTTCGAGTAGACCTGCGCCTTCTGGTTGTAGATGCGGACCTCGCCGTTGTAGGCCATGGCCTCAGAGTTGCCGCCGACGCCGGAGGGCATCTGCGGCAGCACCGGCTTGCTGCAGGTATGTGCCGGGTAGCCGCCGGCGGGCAGGAGCGTCGGCTCCTGGGCCAGGGCGCTGCAGCAGAACAGGAGCGCCGAAAGGGCGGCGGGAGCCATCTTCTTGTGCGTCATGCGGGGTCTCGGGTGGAGGGCCTTGCTGGGCCTTAACGATCTGCGATCATCGTCATGGCCGCAACCTGCCGGGATCGTCAGGTTCGCCGCTCCAGGAGTCAGGACATGATCGTTCCCAGTTACTGGGCCGAGGCCCGCCAGCAGCAGCGCAGCGGCAACCGGGAGGTGACGCTGCGCCGCTATGGCTGGTCGGAGAGCAGCCAGGAGGCGGCGCAGGCCCATGCCGAAGAGCGGCTGCGGGAGGCCTGCGCGCGCATCGCGGCCGGCGAGAGCCTGCCGCGGCGCGAGCCCAAGGTGTCCTACAACGGCGCCGATGGCCTGCCGATCCGCGAGGAAGTCCTCTCCCGGCACGGCGACACCGTGGTGACCCGCAATCTCTACGGCGCCCGCTGCCTCAATACGCCGGACGTGCTGTTCGCCGACATCGACTTCGACACCGGGCCCGGCCTGCGGACGATCGGCGCGGTGACCGGCGTCCTGCTGCTGCTGGCGTTGCTCCTGGGATGGGCCACCGGCTCGGCAGGCCATGGCCTGCTGGCGGCCTTGCTGGCCCTGCTGGGAGGCTACGCGCTGGCGCGGCAGCTTCACCGGCTGCGCGACCGTCTCGGCGGGGGACCCGAGCCGCGCGCCCGCCGGCGGATCGATGCCTTCCTGCAGCGTCATCCGGACTGGCACCTGCGCCTCTACCGCACCCCGGCGGGGCTGCGCCTGCTGGCCATGCATCGCGTCTTCGACGCGCGCGAGCCGGCCGTGGCCGAGTGCTTCGCGGCCCTGGGCGTCGATGCGCTCTATGCCCGCATGTGCGTCAACCAGCGCTGTTTCCGGGCCCGAGTCAGCCCCAAGCCCTGGCGCGTGGGGATCGCGGCGCACCTGCGCCCGCGGCCCGGCGTCTGGCCGGTGAACCCGGAGCGCCTGCCCGAGCGGCAGCGCTGGGTGCAGCAGTACGAGCAGCGTGCGCAGGGCTACGCCGCCTGCCGCTTCGTCGAGGCCCTGGGGAAAACCGGTGTGAGCTGCATGCAGGCCCTGGCGGTGCAGCGGCTGCACGACGAATGGTGCCGGGCGCAGCGCGAATTGCCATTGGCCTAGGCCCCACATGAAATTCCTGTTCTTCCTGCTCGTCGTCGGCCTGGTCTTCCTCTGGCTGCGGTCGCTGCTGTCACGAGGAGGGGCGCGCGCCGCCGCGCCGGCGAACACGGATCGCGGCTACGCCAGCGGTCCCGCCGACAGCTACGCCAATCCCCATGAGCCGCGCGACTACGACGGCGGTTGCCGTTCCCCGGCCGATCCCGAAGCGCCGGGAGAGGCCGGAGGCGATGGCGGCGACACGGGTGACAGCAGTGGCGACAGTGGCGGCGGCGGGAGCGACTGAGCGCATGAACTTCCTGGCCCATCTCTGGCTGGCCGAGCGCAGCGGTACCTCGTTGCCGGGGGCCATCCTCGGCGACATCGTCCATGGCCGCGATCTCTCGGCCTATCCGGAGGATGTGGCCGCCGGGATCCGACTGCACCGGCGCATCGACGTGCTGACCGACAGCCATCCGGGGATCGTGGCCCTGCGCAGCGACTATCCGCAGGGCGCGCGGCGCTATGCCGGCATCCTGCTGGACCTGGTCTGCGACCACGCGCTGGCGCTGGACTGGGAGCGGTACGCCGAGGAGCCGCTGCCGGACTTCTGCCGCCGCAGCGCGCAGGCCGTGGCGGATGCCGGCGAATGGTTCCTGCGGGCCGGCGGGCAGGCGCCGCGGGCAGAGAGCTTCGCGCAACTCCTGCTGTCGTACGGCGAGCCGCAGGGCATCGACCGGGCAATTCACCGCACGGCCCTGCGCCTGCGCCGGCCGGAGCCCCTGATCGAGGCTGCCGTGGGCTGGCGCGGACGGCTGCCGCTGCTGCGCGAAACGCTGCCGTCGCTGCTGCAGGACCTGCGCGCGGCCCAGGCATAGTCCGTTGCGGGGGAGGCGGCGACCCGCGTCCCTGCTATCGTCGCTGCCGTATCCAGGGAGATCACCCGTGAAGCTGTTCGAATCCTTCCGCCTGCGCGAGGTGGAACTGCGCAATCGCGTTGCCGTGTCGCCGATGTGCCAGTACTCCGCCGAGGACGGTGCTCCGAACCACTGGCACCTGGTGCACCTCGGCAGCCGCGCCATCGGCGGTGCCGGACTGGTGATCGCCGAGGCCTCCGCGGTCCTGCCGGAGGGACGCATCTCGCCGGTGGATGCCGGCATCTGGAGCGACGCCCATGTCGAGGCCTGGGCCCCGATCACGCGTTTCATCGGCGAGGCCGGCGCCGTGCCGGCGATCCAGCTGGCCCACGCCGGGCGCAAGGCCAGCACCGACAAGCCTTGGCTCGGCGGCCGGCCGCTGTCGCCGGAGCAGGGCGGATGGGCGCCGGTGGTGGGGCCCAGCGCCCTGGCCTTCGACGAGCAGTCGCCGACGCCGCAGGCGCTGGACGAGGCGGGTATCCGGGCGGTGATCGAAGGGTTCCGCGCGGCGGCGGTGCGCGCCCTGGCCGCCGGTTTCCGCGTTGTCGAGATCCACGGAGCGCACGGCTACCTGCTGCACGAGTTCCTGTCGCCGCTGAGCAACCGCCGCACCGATGCCTGGGGCGGCGATTTCGAAGGCCGCACCCGGCTGCTGCGCGAGGTGGTGGCGGCGGTCCGCGAGGTCTGGCCCGGGCGCCTGCCGCTGCTGCTGCGCATTTCCGCGACCGACTGGGCCGAGTCCGGCGGCTGGGATATCGAGCAGAGCGTGGAGCTGGCGCGGCGGGTGGGGCCGCTGGGCGTGGACCTGATCGACGTCTCCTCGGGCGGCACGCTGCCGACGGCGGTGCGCATCCCGGTGGGGCCGGGCTTCCAGGTGCCCTTCGCGGCGCGCATCCGGCGCGAGGCGGGCATCGCCACCGCCGCGGTCGGCGGCATCGTCGATCCGGCGCAGGCCCAGCAGATCGTCCACAACGGCGACGCCGACCTGGTGCTGCTGGCGCGGCAGATGCTGCGCGATCCCTACTGGCCCTACCATGCCGCCAAGGCGCTGAAGGCCGAGATCGAGGCGCCGAAGCAGTACGGCCGCGCCTGGTAGCGGCGGGGGCGACAGCCGCCTAGGCCGCCAGCGTCTGGTGCCGCAGCAGTTCCTCGAAGCGTTCCGCCGGCATCGGCCGCGCCAGGTAGAAGCCCTGCAGCTCGTCGCAGCCGTTGGCGCCGAGGAAGGCCTGCTGCTCGGCGGTCTCCACGCCCTCGGCCAGTACCCGCAGGTCGAGGTTGTGGCCCAGCGATATGATCGCCTTGACGATGGCGGCGGAATCGGGATCGGTGGTGACTTCGCGCAGGAAGGAGCGGTCGATCTTGAGCGACTGCACCGGGAAGCGCTTGAGCTGGCTCAGGCTGGAGTAGCCGGTGCCGAAGTCGTCCATCGACAGGCGCACGCCCAGCGCGCGCAGGCGCTGCATCACCGCGGCGGCCTGTTCCGCATCGGGCAGCACCATGCTCTCGGTGACTTCCAGCTCCAGCAGCTCCGCCGGCAGGCCGGTCTCGGCCAGCACGCCGGCGACGCCGGCCGCGATGTCTCCGTGCACGATCTGGCGCCGTGAGAGGTTGACCGACACCGGGATCGGGCCGATGCCGGCGTCGAGCCAGGCGCGGTTGTGCAGGCAGGCGGTGCGCATCACCCAATGCCCGATCGACAGGATCAGCCCGGTCTCCTCGGCCAGCGGGATGAAGGTCTCCGGCATCACCATGCCCTGCGGCGACTCCCAACGCAGCAGCGCCTCGGCGCCGGTGATGCGTCCGCTGCGCAGGTCGAACTTGGGCTGGTAGTGCAGGCGGAATTCGCCGCGCTCGACGGCCTGGCCCAGGCGCGTCAGCAGTTCCAGGCGGCCGGCGATGCCGGCCTGCAGCTCGGCGGTGTAGTACTGCACGTTGTTGCGCCCGGCTTCCTTGGCCCGGTACATCGCCATGTCGGCGTTGCGCAGCAGGGCCGCCGCGTCCTCGCCGTCGCCCGGGAAGAGGCTGATGCCGATGCTGCAGGTCACGCGCAGTTCGCGGCCGCCGATCACGCAGGGCTGCGACAGCGCATCCAGCATCAGCCCGGCAAGATAGGCGATGGCGCCGCGGTGGGTGCGCGTCATCAGCACCACGAACTCGTCGCCGCTCTGCCGTGCCACCACGGCGCCGTCGCGCAGGCAGGCGCGCAGGCGCTGCGCCATGGTGCGCAGCAGCGCATCGCCGGTATGGTGGCCCAGGCTGTCGTTGATCAGCTTGAACTGGTCCAGGTCGATGAAGGCCACCGCCACCTGTCCGCCCTGTTCCCGCGCCGCATCCAGCGCCTGCTGCAGGCGCTCCTGCAGGAGCAGACGATTGGGCAGGCCGGTGAGGGCGTCATGGGTCGCCTGGTAGCGCATCGCGGCATCGTGCAGCTTGCGCTCGGTGATGGCCTCCACCGTCCCCTCGTACATCAGCAGCCGCCCCTCGGGGTCGCGGACCTCGCGGGCGTTCTCCGAGATCCACATGACGCTGCCGTCGCGCCGGTAGACCTGGGATTCGAAGTTGGTCACCGAGCCATCGCGGGCCAGCGCCGCCATGAACTGGGCGCGCCGGCCCGGCTGCACGTAGAGCTGGCGGTCGATGTCGCGCAACAGGCCGATCAGCTGCTCCGGCGAGTCGTAGCCGTACATGCGGGCCAGCGCCGGGTTGACGGTGACATAGCCGGCATCCGGGGTGGACTGGAAGATGCCCTCGATGGCGTTCTCGAAGATGCTGCGGTAGCGCCGCTCGGCCTCCGCCAGGGATTCCTCGGAGCGCTTGCGCTCGGTGATGTCCTGGATGATGCCCTCCAGCGACTCCACCCGGCCCTGTTCGTCGAAGTTGCCGGCCCCGCGCTCCCAGACCCAGCGGCTGCCGCCGTCGGCATGGGCGATGCGGTACTCCACCTCGTAGCGCCGGCGCTCGCGCAGCGCGGCATCCACCAGCGCCCGCACGCGGACGCGGTCGTCCGGGTGCATCAGCTGCTCGAAGGACACCCGCCGGTTCAGCACCAGGTCCTGCGGCTGGTAGCCGGTCAGGGCCAGGCAACCCTCGCTGACGAACTCCATGGTCCAGTGCTCGTCGTGGCGGCAGCGGTAGATCATGCCGTCGACATTCGACAGCAGGGTGGTGAGCAGCCTCTCCCGCTGCTTGACCCCGTCCAGTCCCGGCATCCGGCCCTCATTGGCCTTGCTGCGCTTTTGCGACTCAGGCATGAGCCCAGGGACAGCAAAAGACGGGCCAAGCCCTGTCGCGCCCCCGGGGGCCTCACCCGATTGGGCGAAGCGCCCCAGGGCCCCGGCCCCCTAATCTGGCTGGTAAGTCAGACTCACCAGAACTACGGAAACCCCATGGCAGACAGCACTTCTTCCGACCGTCCCTCCGTCCTGCAGGCCTTTTCGGGCCTGTCCCACGACGAGATGGAAATCCTGGCCCAGGCCGACCGCTTCGGCCAGAACGAGCTGTACCCCCTGGCCCAGCGCATGGACGACGAGGAATGGTGGCCTGCCGATATCTTCCCCAAGATTGGCCAGACCGGGTACTTCGGCATCACCGCCCCGGAGCAGTACGGCGGCTCGGGCATGGACGTGTTCACCTCCGGCCTGATCCTGCAGGGCTTCTCGCGCTGGAACCACGCCCTGGCCCTGGCCTGGGTGGCGCACGAGAACCTGTGCATGAACAACATCCTGGCCAACGGCAGCGAGGCGCAGAAGCAGAAGTACCTGCCGGGCCTGAACAGCGGCAAGCTGATCGGCGCCCTCGGCCTGACCGAGCCGGGTGCCGGTTCCGACGCCATCGGCTCCATGCGCACCACCGCGCGCCGCGAGGGCGACTTCTATGTCCTCAACGGCCGCAAGATCTACATCACCAACGGCCCCGTGGCCGACGTGCTGCTGGTCTATGCCAAGACCGACAAGGAAAGGGGCAACCAGGGTGTCTCGGCCTTCATCGTCGAGAAGGACTATCCGGGCTTCAAGGTCGCGCAGAAGCTGATCAAGATGGGCTTCCGCGGCTCGCAGACCGCCGAGCTGGTGTTCGACGAGTGCAAGGTGCCGGCCGCCAACCTGGTGGGCGAGGAGAACAAGGGCGTGCGCGTGGTCATGTCCGGCCTGGACCTGGAGCGCGCCATGATCTCGCCGATCAACCTCGGCATCGCCGAGCGCGCCCTGGCGCTGTCGCTGGACTACGCCAGGCAGCGCAAGCAGTTCGGCCAGTCCATCTCCAACTTCCAGATGGTGCAGTCGATGCTGGCCGAGATGTACACCTGGGTCGAGTCGATGCGCCTGTATACCTACCAGGTGCTGCGCGCCGCCAACACGGTGAACGAGGGCGAGGGCGGCCGCGGCGACATCCACAAGCTGACCGCGGCCGGCGTGATGTACACCGCCGAAACCCTCAACAAGGTGCTGAACCACGCCGTGCAGATCCACGGCGGCAGCGGCTACATCTGGGAGTCCGAGATCAACCGCCTGTACCGCTCGATCAAGCTGCTGGAGATCGGCGCCGGCACGACCGAGGTGCGCAAGATGATCATCGCCCAGGAACTGCTCAAGAGCTGATCCCGCCATGTCCACCGACGTCGAAGCCCTCAACGATCCCGAGACGCTCTGGAATGCGGAGACCGTCTACCGGCCCGACCTGTTCAAGGGCAAGGTCGCCCTGGTGTCGGGCGGCGGCAGCGGCATCGGCCGCGCCGTGGCGCTGCTGTTCGCGCGGCTGGGCGCCACCCTGGTGATCTGCGGCCGCACGGCCGAAAAACTGGAGAAGGTGGCCGCCTTCGTGCGGGGCAAGGGCGGCACCGTGCTGGTGGTCCCCACCAACGTGCGCGAGCCGGAGCAGGTGGACGCGCTGTACCAGCGCATCCATGCCGAGTACGGCCGCCTGGACTACGTGGTCAACAACGCCGGCGGCCAGTTCCCGCAGAACGCCATCGACTATGCCCCCAAGGGCTGGGCGGCGGTGATCAACAACAACCTCAACGGCAGCTGGTACATGATGCAGCGCGCCGCGCAGTACTGGCGCGACGTCAAGACCCCGGGCTCCATCGTCAACATCGTGGTGGTGACCGAGCGCGGCATGCCGGGCGTGGCCCATACCGTGGCGGCCCGCGCCGGCATCATCGGCGCCTCGCGCACCGTGGCGGTGGAGTGGGCGCCCCTGGGCATCCGCGTCAACTGCGTGGCGCCGGGCCTTACGGCCACCGAGGGGCTGGAGGTCTATCCTCCTGAAGCACAAAAGGAATTTCCCCTGGCAAACCCCCTCAAGCGGCCCGGCACCCCAATGGAGATCGCCGAGTCCTGCATCTACCTCTCGGCCTCCTCGGGCAGCTTCATCACCGGCGAGGTCCTGACCGTGGACGGCGGCGGCAAGCTCTGGGGCGAGCTGTGGACGGCCGGGCGGCCCGAGTACTACCGCTGATCCCCGCCGCGACCGGATTCATCCGGACGGGGTACGTCCAGTCACTGGACATCATGCGAACGTAGCAGACACAAGAATTCCGGTTCCGCTAGAATGTTGCAGTGCAACATGACGAGACCCGGACCCACCGGGGGAGGTAGGCGATGAAGTACGGATTCCTGCTGGCGGTCGGTTTGTTCCTGAGTCTTCCGGCGCAGGCGGCCAAGGATGCCCGGGAAGTGTTCGACTGCATGAAGGCGAACATCCCCCAGACCCTGCGCATCCAGGAAATCCAGCTCGACGCCACGGACCGTACCGGCGGCGTCCGCAGCCTGCGCGGCAAGGTCTACGCCAAGCGCGAGGAAGGCCTGATCCGCGTGATGCTGCGGGTGTCCGAGCCGGCCAATGTCGCCGGCGCCGCCTACCTGGTGCGCGAAACCGGCCAGCGCGAGGACGACATGTACGTCTACCTGCCGGCGGTGAACCGCGTGCGCCATGTCACCGGCAACTTCGCCAACGGTGCCCTGCTGGGCACCGATTTCTCCTATGTCGAGATCAAGCTGGTGCAGAACGCCTTCACCGGCGCGGCCGGCACCCTGGAGGCTGCCGAGAAGATCGAGGGCCGCACTGCCGACGTGGTGTCGCTCAAGGCGCCGGGCGGCGACAAGGCGGCCTACAGCCAGGTGAAGATCTGGGTGGACCAGAAGACCTGCGTGGCCCTCAAGGCCGAGTTCTTCAACGGCGGGGCGCCGGTCAAGCGCCTGACCGCGCCGGCCGGCAGCCTCAAGCAGACCGGCAAGCTCTGGTACGCCTCCGCCATGGAGATGCGCGACCTCAAGGAAGGCACCTTCACCACGCTGAACATCACCGGCGTCAGCAGCGACGTGGAGCTGGGCAACAAGCCTTTTGACCCGAATGCCTTCTACATCGGGCGCTGATCCGGCCTTCCCGGCCGCGCCCTGCCGGCTTTCGCCGGCATGACCGCAGTGCTTATCCGGCCAGAGCGGCCTCCACCATGAACAGGCGGTCCTGCCCCCAGTAGAGGTCCTGTCCGACGACGAAGGTCGGCGCGCCGAAGGCGCCGCGGGCCAGGGCCTCGTCGGTGTTGGCCCGCAGCAGCGCCTTGGCCTGGTCGTCCGCTGCCAGGGCCATCACGGCCGAGGGCTCGAAGCCCGCCCGCGCCAGCACCTCCGCCACCACGGCCGGCTTGCCGAAATCCTTCGCGTCGACCCACATCGCCGTGTAGATCGCCCGGTGGAAGTCGTCGAAGCGCTGAGGCTCGCGCAGCTGGATGCCCGCCGCCGCCCGCATCAGCTCCAGGCTGTTGAAGGGAAAGAAGGGATTGATCGCCAGAGGCACGTCCCAATGCTTCGCCCAACGCTCCAGGTCGGCGAACATGAACCTGGCCTTGGCCGGGATCGTCACCGGCGAGGCATTGCCGGTGGCCTTGAAGACGGCGCCGAGCAGGAAGGGCTTGTAGGCCAGCCGGGCACCCTTCTCCGCGCAGATCCGGGCGATCTGCGTCCAGGCCAGATAGGCGGTGGGGCTGCCGAAGTCGTAGTAGAAGTCGACGGTCTTCATCACCAGGTTTCCATGTAGGGACGCAGGTCCAGTTCAAAGGTCCAGGCATCGCGCGGCTGGCTGTGCAGCTGCCAGTAGCTCTCGGCGATGTGCTCGGGCTTGAGGATGCCCTCCCTGGGCATGCGCTCGGCATAGGCCTTGGGGAAGTTGTCGCGGATGAAGTCGGTGTCCACCATGCCGTCGATCACGACGTGGCCCACGTGCACGCCCTTGGGGCCCAGCTCGCGTGCCATGCTCTGGGCCAGCGCGCGCAGCGCGTGCTTGGCGCCGGCGAAGGCAGCGAAGCCGGCGGCACCTCGCATGCTGGCGGTGGCGCCGGTGAACAGGATGGTGCCGCGCCCGCGGGCGACCATCCGCCTGGCGGCCTCGCGGCCGCTGAGGAAACCCGCGAAGCAGGCCATCTCCCAGATCTTGAAATACTTGCGCGCGGTCTCGTCGAGGATCGACGAGGGCACGTTGGCGCCGACATTGAACACCAGCACCTCCACTGGGCCGATGTCGCGCTCGACCTGCTCGAACAGCGCGTTCACGCCTTCCTCCTTGCGCGCGTCGGTGCCGAAGGCATGGGCACGGCCGCCGGAGGCGACGATCTGTGCCACCAGCGGCTGCAGCTTGTCGGCCGTGCGGCGCACGACGCAGGCGATGTAGCCCTCGCGCGCGAAGCGCCTCGCGATGGCGGCGCCGTTGCCGTCGCCGGCGCCGATCACCAGGGCGACGCGGTTGTCGGGGTTCGTGCTCATGCGGAAATCTCCGTGGCAATGCGTTCCAGTCTCGCGGGCACATGCTTGTGCCAGGGCGTGCCGGCGAGGAAGTCGCGCTGGCGGCCGTCGGTCAGCTCGTTGGGAGCCACGCCGCGGCGTGCGATGCGGCCGTCGCTGCCGCGGTAGTCCAGGCCCTGGCCGTTGGGCAGGGAGATGTGGCCGGGCTGCATCATCGGCGTGACCTCGGCCACCACCTCGACGCTGGCGCGGCGCGTGCTGAGGCGCAGGGTCTCGCCGTCGGCGCAACCCAGGGCGGCGGCATCCTGCGGGCTGATGCGCAGCGTGCCGTAGCGGCCGCGGCGGTGCCAGGCCGTGTCGCGCACCGCGGTGTTGCTGGTGTCGCTGCGGCGTTCGCCGGCGGAGAGCACATAGGGATAGTCGCGGTCCTGCGGCAGCGGTTCGCGGGCGAGCTTCTCCAGTTCCGCCAGCATCTCCGGCACATGCAGGTTGATGCGGTGGTCGGGGTGGCTGACCGCGCGCCAGCTGTCGGCGTGCTCGCTGTCGGCGTAGACCACGCCGGAGGCCCCGGAGAGGATGGCGCGGAACAGCTTTTCCCCCGCGAAGGGCGGCAGGCCGCCGAAGCCGGCGCGTGCGGCGGCCCTGCGGTTGCCCTGCACGTAGAGTTGCGCCACGCCCCAGAGCGCGGCGGCGGAATCCATGCCCTTGGGCAGGGTGGGGCCCAGCACGCGGTAGAGGATCAGCGGTGCGTACTTCATGGTCTTGGGCTTGCGCGCCACCTGCGCGAAGAAGGCCAGCGCGAAAGCCGTGCGGCCCAGGCGCAGCGCGCGTTTCAGCGGGGCGTAGTCCCGCTCCGAGAGTTCGCCCATGGCCTCGACCAGGCGGGCGTAGATCTCCGCCTCCGGCAGCGTGCCGGGCAGCGGCTCGAACAGCGGCTGGCGCAGGTGGAAGACGTTGCGCGGGAATTCCAGGTTGAAGAAGGTGGCTTCGGCCTTCTCGAACTGGCTGCAGGCCGGCAGCACGTAGTCGGCCTCGCGCGCGGTTTCGGTCATCGCCACGTCCACCACCACGCTCAGTTCCAGCGCGCGGATCGCCTCGCGCATGCGCTGGCTGTCGGCCAGCGAGTGCACCGGGTTGCCGCTGTGGACCAGCATCGCGCGGTAGCGCTTGGGGTGGTCGGTGAGGATTTCCTCGGGGATGACGTTGCAGGGGATCAGGCCGATGATGATCTTGGCGTTGGCCACCGGGCTGCGCTTCTCGACGCGCTTCACCGGCTTGCTGCCGGCGCCGGTTTCGCCTTTGCTGGCTTTCGAAAGCGACAGCAGCGGCACGATGGCGTTGCTGGTGCCCGGACGGCCGTAGTGGCCGGTGAGCAGCCACAGCAGGCGCTGCAGGTAGCTGCCGAGCGTGCTGTGCACGCTCATCTGCATGCCCAGGTCCTCGTAGACCGAGACGCTCCTGGCGCCGGCAATGCGCCGCGCGACCTGCCGCAGCACGGATTCCTCGATGCCGCAGGTCGCGGCGAACTCGGCGATGGGAATCGCGTTCAGCGCCGGCGCGATCTCGGCATAGCCGCTGGCGTGCTGCTCCAGCCAGGCATGCGCGACCAGGTCCTCCTGCACCAGGATGCCGGCGAGGGCAGCCAGGCACCAGGCGTCCGTCCCCGGCCGGATCGCCAGGTGGTGGTCGGCCATCGCCGCGGTCTCGCTGCGGCGCGGGTCGATCACGATCAGCGAGCGCTTCGGGTCCTTCTCGATCTCGCGCAGCAGCACGCGGGCGCGGGCGAAGCCATGCGACTGCCAGGGGTTCTTGCCGATGAAGACGGCGACCTCGCAGTGCTCGTAGTCGCCGTGCACGCCGGTGCCCAGCATCCTGCCCTGCACCCAGAACTCGCCGGTCTTCTCCTGCGCCAGCGCATTGGAGCGGTACTGGTTGCCCAGGGCCTTCAGGAAGCCGTCGGCGTAGGCGCCGCCCAGGTGATTCCCCTGGCCGCCGCCGCCGTAGTAGAGGATGCTCTCTCCGCCGTACTGCGACTTGATCGCCTTGAACTTCTCCGCGATCTCGCGCACTGCGGTATCCCAACCGATCGCCTCGTAGCTGCCGTCCGGGCGGCGGCGCATGGGCGAATCCAGGCGATCCGCACCGTTCTGGTAGTAGTCCATGCGCTGCGATTTCTCGCAAACATAGCCCTGCGAGGCCGGATGCGCCTCGTCGCCGCGGATCTTCACGATCCGGCGGCCCTCGGTCTGCACCTCCAGGCCGCAGTTCACGGCGCAGAGTATGCAGGCGGTCTTGTGCCAAGTCTCCGCTGTCGTGCCCATGCGTGCTCCCGGGTTCAGATGCGTTGCAGCCAGGCCCACAGGCGCGGGCGCGCTTCGATCTCGCGGCGCAGGGGGCTGGTGCGGACCACCTCCAGCAACTGCGATCCTACCGCGATATCGGCGATGGTCTTCATGTCGCCCACCAGCCAGCCGGAAGCGGGCAGCAGGGTCTCGATGCGGTCGAGCTGGCGCAGGAACTCGGCGTGCACGTCGGCGCGCGCCATGCGTCCCAGCCCTTGCCCGGAGAGGCTGATGCGCAGCATCGTGCGCAGGCTCAGCTTCACCGGCAGGCGTTCCACAGCCGGGCGTCCCTCCATGCTGAGCGATACCGCCTGGTCCAGGGCGGCGGGATCGTTGACGCGCAGGTAGACCTCGTACCAGTACAGCAGCTCGTCGGCGTAGTCTTCCCAGAGTTCGGCCTGCGCGCGCTGCTGCGGATCGGCCGGGTAGAGCGGCGGTTCCGGATAGTGCTGGTCGAGATAGCGCGCGATGCGGGTGCTGTCCTGCACCCGGAGTCCGTCGAAGTCGACCACCGGCAGCTTGCCGACCGGCGACAGGCGGGCCGCGAGCATCGCCTTCAGGCCGTTGTAGTTGACCACCTCGTAGGACAGGCCCTTGTGCCGGAGCGCACGCGCCGCCTTCTGGCAGAACGGCGAGATTTCCCACTGGTGCAGCACGATCTTGCTCATTCTTCGCTCAAGCCTGCAGGTCGAGTTCCTGCGTCCAGGTGGTCTTGTGCTGGCGGTGCAGCCACCTGCAGCTTTCGGCGACGGCCTCGGGCCGCACGCCCTCGGCCAGCATCAGCTGCGCGACATGGATGCCCCGCGGTCCGAACTCGCGCGCCATCGACTGCGACAGCGCGCGCAGCCCCGCGGACGCGGCGGCGATGGATGCGCCGCCGGCCGCGGGGGCGAGCAGCAGCAGCGTACCCTGGCCCGCTGCCAGCATGCGCGGGATGGCGGACTGTCCGATCAGCGCGCCGGCGAAGCAGATGCGGCGCCAGGCGGCCTCGGCTTCGGCCAGCGGCGTCTTCATGGCGGGAGTGGACGTCGACGCGGCCCCCGGCGCATGCACCACCAGCAGCGGCTGCTGTCCGGCATCGGCGATGCGCTGGAACAGGCCGGAGACCTGGGTGGCGTCCGCGGGGTCCAGCGTGGCGATGGTGACGGCCTGGCCGGAGGGGCGCAGCGCGGAGGCGGCGGCCTTGAGCCCGGCGGCGTTGCTTCCGGCCAGGTGCAAAGGCAGGCCCTCGGCCGAGAGCCGCAGGGCGATCGCCGCGCCGGCGCTGCCGTCGTCGCCGGCGCCGAAGATCACCGCGCAGGGGCGGGCGGCCATCAGAATTTCTCCTTGTAGGGGCGCAGGTCCATTTCCCGCGTCCAGGCGCCGCGCGGCTGCCGGTGCAACTGCCAGTAGTTCTCCGCGACCTGCTCCGGCAGCAGGGCGCCGTCCTCGCCCTTGGAGAAGATCCAGAGCTTGCCCAGGCCGTGGCCGGTCTCCTTCACGCGGTCGCCGGCAACGACGCCGTCCACCACCACATGGGCCACGTGCAGGCCCAGCGGCTCGGCCTCGCGGGCCAGCGCCAGGGTCCAGCTGCGCAGGGCCGCCTTGGCCGAGGCAAAGGCGGCGAAGGCGGGGCGGCCGCGCAGCGAGGCGGTGGCGCCGGTCACGATCAGCGTGCCATGGCCTTGCGACTGCATGCGCTGCAGCGCGGCCTGCCCCACCAGCAGGCCGGCGATGCCGCTGACACGCCAGTTGTCCTCGATGAACTGCGGCGGCGTGCCCAGGAAGCGGCGTGGCACGTTCTTGAAGGCGGCATTGTGGACTACGGCCTCCAGCGTGGCGTCGGCGGGCAGGGCGGCGAACAGGGCGGCGATCTCTTCGGGGCTGCCCAGCCGGTTGACGAGGGCGCGGGCCCTGCCGCCGCTGGCGCGGATGTCCGCCACCACCTCGTCGAGCTTGGCCTGCGTGCGGCCCACCACGTGCACCTGCAGGCCTTCCGCAGCGAAGCGCCGGGCTACCGCCGCGCCGATGCCGACGCGGCCGCCGACGCCGACGATCACGGCATGGCCTGGATCATTGCTGAGGTCGGGGTCGGGG
>Ga0255097_1000554_pt1 | contig 15185 bp, 15 predicted proteins | sample Colum_Atlam_RepB_2_FD_188436 | JGI IMG/M metagenome (GOLD analysis project Ga0255097, IMG submission 188436) | Freshwater microbial communities from Columbia River, Oregon, United States - Colum_Atlam_RepB_8d | ecosystem: Environmental > Aquatic > Freshwater > River | place: USA: Oregon...
GGCTATTGCTTTCCAGCTGCGATGAAGTGGCCGTCGATGCACAGCACGCCCCCGTCGATCCGCGCGTGCTCAGCACGATTGTCGAGCGCGCGCACGCGCGTCTGCATGTGCCTGCACAACTTGCAGTGCGTCATGCCTGGAGCTGCCTGCGCACGCACGGACCGAACGAGCGCTTTGCAGTGGGCCCAGACCCGCTCGTGCCGGACCTGTGGTTCTTGGCAGGGCTCGGTGGCCACGGCATCACCTGCGCCCTGCCTACGGCACTCATGCTTGCCGAGTGGATGACACGCGGCACATGCACGCACCCACTAGCTGCGGCCTTCGGTCCTCAGCGGTAGAGCTCGCCGCCTGTTTGCACGAACTCAGCCGTCTTCTCTTGCATGCCGGCCTGCAGAGCCGCCTGTGCGTCCAAGCCCTTCTGCTTGGCGAACGCACGCACATCTTCGGTGATCTTCATCGAGCAGAACTGCGGACCGCACATCGAGCAGAAGTGCGCTGTCTTCGCGCCTTCGGCCGGCAGAGTCTCATCATGGAAGGCCTGCGCCGTCTCAGGGTCCAAGGACAACGCGAACTGATCCTTCCAACGGAACTCAAAGCGTGCCTTGGAGAGCGCATCATCACGCTCTTGTGCGCGCGGGTGCCCCTTGGCCAAGTCAGCCGCGTGTGCGGCGATCTTGTAGGTCACCACACCCGTCTTCACATCCTTGGCATCCGGCAAGCCGAGGTGTTCCTTCGGGGTCACATAGCACAGCATCGCCGTGCCGTACCAACCGATCATCGCCGCACCGATGGCTGAGGTGATGTGGTCGTAACCGGGCGCGATGTCCGTCGTCAAAGGTCCCAGCGTGTAGAAGGGCGCTTCCTTGCACCACTTCAACTGCTCGTCCATGTTCTCTTTGATCTTGTGCATCGGCACATGGCCGGGGCCTTCGATCATCACTTGCACATCGTGCTTCCAAGCCAAGTCCGTCAGTTCGCCCAACGTGCGCAGCTCGCCGAACTGAGCGGCATCATTGGCGTCAGCGATGCAACCCGGACGCAGGCCGTCGCCCAGACTGAAGCTCACGTCATAGCGCTTCATCAACTCGCAGATCTCTTCGAAATGCGTGTAGAGGAAGTTCTCCTTGTGATGCGCCAAGCACCACTTGGCCATGATCGAACCACCACGGCTTACGATGCCGGTGACGCGCTTGGCGGTCAGCGGCACATACGCCAAGCGCACACCGGCATGAATCGTGAAGTAGTCCACGCCCTGCTCCGCCTGCTCGACCAAAGTGTCCATGAACACCTTGATGTCCAGCAGTTCGGGGCGTCCCTTCACCTTCTCCAAGGCTTGGTAAATGGGCACGGTGCCGATCGGCACGGGCGAATTGCGCAGGATGTGCTCGCGAGTGAGGTGGATGTCCTTGCCCGTCGACAAGTCCATCACCGTGTCCGCGCCCCACTTGGTGGCCCAACGCAGCTTCTCGACCTCGGCGTCAATAGAACTGGACACGGCACTGTTGCCGATGTTGGCGTTGATCTTGACCTTGAAGGCACGGCCGATGATCGTCGGCTCCAACTCAAGGTGACGCTTGTTCGCGGGAATGATGGCGCGCCCGATGGCAATCTCATTGCGCACAAACTCGGGCTCCATCCCCTCGCGAGCAGCCACAAAGGCCATCTCCTCGGTGATGATGCCTTGCCGCGCATAGTGCATCTGGGAGTGATTGGTATCCCCGCGCGCCTCGCGCCGGGCGACCCACGCTGCACGCAACTGGGGCAGCTTGCCATCCACCGCAACCGGCCCGGACACATCCTCGACATCCAGGCTCTCGCCGTTCGTCAAGTGAATGCGACGAAACGGAACGGGCAAAGGGCCATTGGCGTGCGGCACTTCACGCACCATGCGATGCGCCGTGGGTTCCGTGGTACGAGTGTCTGTGTGCGTCGTGGTGTTGCTCATCTCAGCCTTTCCTACGCCGGTATGACCCGGATCAGGTTCTAGGGGTACATCTCAGGCACCCTGTGGCGCCGCCCCCGGCTCGCGTGCAGGTCTGCGCGCGAGCCGACAGTCTACCGCCCAGCGATCCGGCCAGCGATCCGGCACTTGAACCCCGTGGCGGCACTAGGTACGGGTTTCCTCCATGATCGCGCTCCTGCAAGCCGCTACGAACACCCAGAACGACTCATGGACCCGTCTTGCCGACCGTTTAGGGGATGGCATGGTGGCGTGGGCCCCAGTTTTGCTGGCCGCCCTCTTGATCCTGGTGATCGGCTATGCCGTGGCGCGCTCTGGCTCCGCATTGCTTCAGCGTTGGCTCACGCGCGCCGAATTCGATCCCACGCTGGGACGCTTCTTGGGCAACCTAGCGTACTTCCTGCTGCTGACCGTGGCGGTGATTGCAGCCTTGGGCAAGCTAGGTGTGGAGACCACGAGCTTCGTCGCGGTGCTCGGTGCTGCGGGCTTGGCCATCGGCCTCGCGCTGCAGAGTTCCTTGGGCAACCTTGCGTCGGGCGTCGTCGTCATGGTGTTCCGGCCTTTCGCCGTAGGCGACGGCATCGCCGTGGCAGGCCATGAAGGCCGGGTTGAAGAGATCGGCGTCTTCGCCACGGTGCTGCACACTGCCGACGGTCGCGAAGTGCGTGTACCGAACTCGGCTCTCACGGGCGGCGCGATCGTGAACTTGACGCGCATGGGCCAACGGCGCGTGGAAACGAGCTTGTTGTTGAGTGCGAATGAGGACCCCGCGCGGGCCAAGCACCTGTTGCTCAGTGCTGCTCAAGCCTGTCCGAGCGCCTTGCAGTCCCCCGCCGCCAGCGCCTCCGTGGCAGCCTACGATGGTCACGCGTTCCGGGTGAGCGTCAGTGCCTGGTGCGAAACCGCCAAGACGGGTGCTTTGACGGATGAGCTGCACACGGCGCTCAGGCTATGCGTCGAGAGCGCGCGCCTTACGCCTGCACCCAAATAGCCGTCAAGTACGCTTGACGGCTGCGCGCTCGGCATCCAGCAAGCGCCACATGTACCAGCATCCCACGCTGCGCAAGGGTCGCCAGCGCTCCATGCGGCGCAAAGCCTGCGCCGGCGTCGGGCGCTCGGCAAGACCATCCAAATAGCGCAGCCCTTCCTGCACGCCCATGTCGCCGGAGGCACCGACATCCAAGCGGCCTAGGCGGAACAACAGGAACATGTGCACAGTCCAGGGCCCGATGCCGTGCACTTGCGTGACATGCTCGACCAGCTCCTCATCAGCCAGCCGCCCAGCGCGCTCCAAACGCAAGCGACCGTCAAGTGTCCTTGACGCCAGATCCTGCAAGGACCTGACCTTGGCAGCCGAAAGCCCGCAGGCGCGCAATTGGGCGCTCGACAAACGCACCAGCGCCTCCGCACGCGGGAACTCCGCTCCGGCCAGCTGCACCACGCGCGCATGGATGGTGGCGGCGGCCTTGAGCGACAATTGCTGGTACACCACCGCCCGCGCCAAGGCATGGTAGTGCGTTGCATCGGCGCGCTGGACCGCATCGGGAAAGCCCGGGAACTGCGGCAACCGGCGCATGACCTCAGCCAAGCGCGGATCCGCACGCCGCAAAGCGGCCAGCTGTGCTGCCGTGGGTAGGTTGGCGGTCGAAGTCATCTCGGCCAGAAGCTCCACATCCGGTGTACATGCACAAACCCGCCTCGACGCACTGCGTCCAGACGGGCTTGCAACCGTGTCAACGAGACTTACTGCTGACGACTACTCTTCGTCTTCGTCGCCGCCGAAGCCCAAGTCATCGTCGTCATCATCGTCGTCGTCATCTTCATCCTCGTCGTCATCGTCGTCGTCGAACTCCTCGTCGTCGTCGTCGAGATCATCGAGACCGTCGAAGCTGAAGTCGCCGTCGAAGTCGTCCTCACAGAAGACGATCGGGGCGGAGACCAGTCGCTCGGCACCCGTGCCGAGTTCGGCCGGGAGGGTAAGCAAGCTGCTCTGGAAGGCGCGCATAGGTTGGCTGAGGCGTGGTCAGGGTCAGAGAGAGGTCCGTCGTGATAGCCACCGCGACGCAACGCGCGGCAGTCCGTATCAAGACCGTGAAGGAGTTATTGCCGCACCCCCGCAACCTGCGCAAGTAGAAAATTGAGTCCTGTGCCCGGGGGCGCTACGGTCTAGCGCGTCCATGTGGAGTTTTGAGCCAAGTCGACGTACCTCCCGCGCCCTAGGCGTGGCGGCGATTGCTGGCCTGAGCCTCCTGCTGGGCGGCTGCTACACCCGCACGGAAGAGCAGTGGTACGACAACGGGGTCTTGCGCTCCCGCGGGCCTGTGCACGCTTGGAGCGGCTTGCGGCACGGCGAGTGGATTTTCCAACACGCCAACGGCGAACCCAAGGAGCGTGGTGCGTACGCACACGGCTACCGGGTGGGAGTCTGGACTCAGTGGTATCCGGACGGTCAGTTGCGCGCGCGCGGCGAGCGCATCCCCGACCCGGCCAGCGGCTCCTCGCCGCGCCATGGCCCGTGGGTGTACTGGCACGAAAACGGAATCCCCGCGGCGCGTGGCATCTACGAGCGTGGTCTGAGCGAAGGCGTCTGGGAACGCACGCTCGACGATGGCGGGCTTGATGGGGACCACTCTGGTGTCCATCACCAAGGTGAGCTGCTGGGCTTCCCCGTAGCGGGTGCACCCAAGGACGATCAGGAATGAAGGAACAACTCGGCGTGCTGCTCGTGAACCTCGGCACGCCTGATGCACCCACAACGGCGGCAGTGCGGCGCTATTTGCGCCAGTTCTTGTCCGACCGGCGCGTGGTGGATGTCAATCGTCTGCTGTGGTGGCCGCTGTTGCACGGCATCATCCTGCCCTTGCGCTCGCCCAAGTCCGCGCACGCGTATCGTGAGGTCTGGACCGAGCGCGGCTCACCGTTGATGTCGCATTCCCTTGACAGTCTGGAGGCATTGCGCGCGCGCTTTGCCGGTGAGTCGCTGCGCATCGCGTTGGCCATGCGCTATGGCAATCCAGCCATTGCAGCGGGCTTGCACGAACTGCGCGGCTGCACGCGCATTCTGGTTCTGCCGCTCTTTCCGCAGTACTCCGATGCCACCAACGGCTCGGTGCATGCCGAAGCGGCGCGCGTGGCCTTGTCACGCCGCGATGCGCCGGCACTGTGCCTATTGCCGCCCTTCCCCGATGATGCGGGCTACATCCAAGCCCTTGCTGCGCGTGTCAAGGAAACCGAACACGGTCGGCGCATCGACCATCGCTTTGTGAGCTTTCACGGCATCCCCAAGCGCTATGCCGACTTGGGCGACCCCTATCCGACTCACTGCCGCCTGACAGCCGAGGCCTTGGCGCGCACCTGTGGTTGGAAGGACGACGAATGGAGTTTGTGCTTCCAATCGCGCTTTGGACGCGAGCCGTGGCTGCAGCCCTACGCCGATGAACATGTGCCCGGACTGGCCAAGCGCTATCCGCATGCCTTGGTGTTGACACCTGGCTTTGTCGCGGACTGCCTCGAAACCATCGAAGAGATTGGCATCCGCCTGGTCGAGGACTTCCGCGCGGCCGGCGGCGAAGCCCTGCATGTGGTGCCCTGCCTCAACGCTCACCAGACCTGGATCGACGCGCTCGAGAGCCTTATCCGCCGCTCGTGTGAAGCGGACCTCGTGTGAAGCAGCCTGGCAGGCAGGCAAAGTTGGTAGCGGTGGAGGGATTTGAACCCCCGACACGTGGCTTATGAAGCCACTGCTCTAACCCCTGAGCTACACCGCCAACTTTGGGCCGGAGACTCTAGCCGAGCCCTAGCACGGTGGTCAAGAGTTACGCAGCCAGCTGCGCCGGCGGCATTAGCGGGGTTGCACCACGCCACCCACAGAGTAGTAGCGCATCACCCGCGTCTGCACGGCCCCCGTCGCCGGGTCATAGATGCCGCAGGTCTCGATAGGTTTGGAATACAGGTGCAACGAGCACCCGTCACGCCCCGCCACCGGACGCACCAAGTGCAGGGCGATGTCGTCGTCGATATACGCCACCTTGCCCTGCGCATAGGTCCGCGCCGCGCGCAGAGTCAGCGGCCCGGCATGACCGGGCACAGGCTGGTCGTACTGCTGCTCCTCGATCTGGCCATCGAGAATCGCCATCCAGCATTGCTGCTGGCTGTGACAATGAATCGGACTCGCTTGGCCTGCACGCCAGCACAGCACGATCAGCTCGTAGGCTGCATGCCGCGCCACGAGATTGCGCGTGTAGTGATCCGCCTCGAAGTGCGCATACGCGCGCCAGTCCTCATGACCGCTGCTGCTGTACGCAGCCAACAACTTGGCGACGCCCTTGCCACGCGCATCGCGTGCGAACTCTTCGATCAAAGCCTGTTCCAACACGCGTAGCGGTTGCGAGCTCATGTAGCGGTTCCTGCGGTCGCGGGTGCGCGGGCTGGCAGACAGCGTTGTAAAGCAACCATGACAGCCTCGACGGTGCGTTCATCGCTGAAACGCCCCAACGAGAAGCGCAACGAGGCGCGAGCGCGCTCGGGCGGCAGCCCCATCGCCGTCAAGACATGCGATGGACTACCTGTGTTCGCGGCTGCACCGGCCGCCACGCAAATACCTTGTGTCCCCAATTGCTGCAGCAACTCGATGCCCGTTTCGCCCTCAAACGCCACATTCAAGGTGTTGGGCAAGAATGGCCCGGCACCGTTCCTGCGCGCCTGCGGGAAGGTGCGTTCGATGCGCTGCCACAACAGATCGCGCAGTTGCGCCAGACGCGCATGGGAAGGGAATGCACCGCTCTTCGACATGCTCAGCGTGCGCGCAAAGGCCACAGCACCAAATGCATTCTCTGTGCCGCCGCGCAGACCATTCTGTTGGCCGCAGCCGTACACCAGCGGCATGACGCGCGCGCCACGACGGATGTACTGCAAGCCCACTCCCTTGGGGCCGTACAGCTTGTGCGCGCCCACCGACAACAGGTCGATCGTGGAACGCGACAAGTCCAAGTCAAGTTTGCCTAACGCACACACCCAATCGCAGTGGTACAGCACACCGTGCGCGCGGCACAGCGCACCGAGCTCTTCATACGGCTGCACCACACCGGTCTCATTGTTCGCCCCCATCACCGACACGAGGAAGGTGTTCGGGCGCAACGCTTGGGCCACATCAGCCACATGCACGACACCATCGCTGCGCGGCGCAAGGCGCGTCACAGGGTGACCACGGCGCTCAAGCTCGGCCGCGGTCGCCAGCACGCTCTTGTGCTCGATCTGCGAGACGATCAGGTGCGCGCCGGGATGAGCGGCCGCAGCTCCGAGCAACGCGTGGTTGTTGCCCTCCGAGCCGCCGGACGTATGCACCAACTCGTCGGGGTAGCACCCCAACACCGCGGCTGAGTCCACTTTGGCGCGCTCAATGGCAAGCTTCGGCGCCGCCCCCAAGGGGTGCGAAGCCGACGGATTGCCGTAGTGCTCTACCAAATACGGGAATGCAACTTCCAAGGCCTCCTGTGCCAGAGGCGTGGAGCCGTTATAGTCGAGGTAGAGATCGACAGCCGATGATGACGCGCTCTGCATACCCTGCCTATTGTGCGGAACGAGGCCCCCGCCCGTCAGCCTTCGTTAGCGGTTTTGGGACGACTCTCGAGATTGCGGACCCCGCTCCTTGCGTGAGCCCACAGCAGACAGGGCTCGCCGGCCGTAGCCACGGGGCTGTGCACCGAGCCGGCCTCGTAACGCACCCAATCACCCGCACGGTGCACCCCACGCTCGTCGGCGTAGCCACCCGCCAGGATCAACACATCCTCCACGCCCAAATGCTCGTGCGCCGGGTAGCCGCAGCCCGGAGCCATGCGGATCAAGGCCAGCGTTTCGCGCGGGCCATCCCCTTCGGCCTCGAACAGCGGGAACCAATCGATGCCCGTGTAACGGGTGCTGCGCCAGGCAAGGCCAGCAGGATCCAGCTTCCCATCCTTCCAAGGCAGGTGCATGGGAGTACAGACTAGCGCCATGGACGGAGGAGCGCACGCCTTTGCCTCGACTGCGGTGATCGAGGTCTTGGTCGAGACCACCGACCCGCAGCTGCGCGAGCGCCTGCTGGTGGAGTGCGTTCACGCCATGGGACTCGCGCGCGGTGTGGCGTTGCTGCATTCCAGCGAACAAGGCTGGAGTCTGCGCGTGCAACGCGGCAGCGTCGACCTACCCAAGCACTTGCAAGATGTGTGGCTGCGCGCAGGCGAAGGCCACGCAGCGCGCGCGTTGCTGTTGAGCGGCCCCTATGCCGATCAAGAGGATCGTCAGGATGAGGTCCAGTCGCTGCTCTTCTTGTTGACGGTGTTGGGCGTGGATACGGAACCGCTAGCGCCGCTACCAGCGGCCAAGACCGAAGAAGAGCGCATCCGGCGGCATGACCTGCGCAATGCGTTGCATGCAGTCACCAGCACGCATGAACTGCTCAAGCGCTTTGGTGCCGAGCTGCCGACGGACGAGCGCGAGCGCTTTGAGCGCTCGTTGGAGGATGAGTGCGCGCGCGTTTCGCGCATGGCTGTGGGCAGCACACATCCCAGCAGCGAGACGCTGAGCACGGCGCTCGAAGCGGTGCTGCTCGCCGAACGCGCGCCGTGTGCGATGGAACGCATCGAGTTGCTGTCAAAACTACCTGACAGCATCCCTGCATCCAGTGTGCTCGCACCGGATGCCGCGGCACGGGCGCTGCAGAACTTGCTGGTCAATGCACGCGAAGCCCTCGCAGGACGCGGTGGACGCATCGAAGTCCAGTTGTGCACCGAAGGCGAGTTGTGGTGCTTGACCGTCGATGACAACGGTCCAGGCATCGCTCCGGACCTGAGCGAGCGCCTCTTCACGCAAGGCGCAAGCAACAAAGGCCACGGACGCGGCAGCGGGTTGGCCTCGATCGCAGCACAGCTGCAGGCCCTCGGCGGCAGCGCCGTGGCCGGTCGCTCGAAGCTCGGCGGTGCGCGCTTCGCGCTCCGTTGGCCGATTCTCAACTAGCGCTCTGCTCGGGCGTGCGGACTAAGGGATGGTGATGGTCCACTCGTGCAAGGCCGCATCCGTTTCGGCCAACAAGAGCGAACCAGCTTGCGCGTCCCACACGTAGGCCGTGGTCGGCACACCATCACGCAGCACCACACTCGGTGCCGATTGGCCCAAGCTGGTGAGCAGTACTTCGTCAGGCAACCCATCGGCCGCCGACATGCGCACCTTGAACGGCACGCCACCCGTCAAACCAAAACCGATCATCGACGAGCTGGTTTGCACGCGCTTCAAGTAGTCCGTGTCGAGCACTTCGATCGTGCGTGTTGCAGCATCAGCAGTCCAACGCACGCGCGTGAACGCGCCGTTCGCTTGGAAGGTCTCTTGCGTCACGAGGAAGCGGAACCAACGGCCATCTTCATCGGCCAGCAAATCGCCAGCCGTGGGCACTTGCAGCGTGTGCTGCGCGAGGAAGGCGCAGGCTTGAGCAGGATTCAGCGTGCCCCAGCGGTGTTCGGTACCAGGCACAACTTGCTCCACGGCGGCCGGGCTGCGAGCCGCCACCACGCCGTGGAAGAGCTGGGTCTGTTGCGCAAGGTACTGCGTCTCGACCGGCTCGTTCGTGATGCGCCACGTCAGCGTGGGGATGTGCGCTAGGTTGCGCGCAAAGTCATAGCTAGGCAGCACGAAGCTGGTCGTACTGTCGGTCTCGATCGTGCTGCAGCGTGCGTATTGGAACGGACGCGCTGCCGGCGTGCCACCAAAGTAGCTCTCCAGCAAGTCCGGGGCTTCCAAGTTGTTGCCCGGGAAGGGCTGGTTGTCGTCCGCATCCGTATCGTCTACTGCACGCGTCCATTCGTTTTGCAAGGACACCGTGCCGGTGTGGTTGACGAAGGCCGCGAACATGATGCGCTCCGGATTCACATGACGCGCCGCGTAGTTGGCACCCGCGCCGCCACCCATGGAGAAGCCCACACCGTAGACGCGGCTGGTATCCACCGCGAACTGCGTCGTGGCCAACTCAATCGCAGCCTGCGTGTTGATCTGGCTCTCCAAGTTGCCGTAGTGCTTGCCGCGCGCACCGAGCGGGCACATGACGTGCCAGCCACGCGCGGCGCTTTCGGCCAAGAAGCCCGTGTTCAACAAGTCGGCATGCGAAGCGCTGTACTTGTGGAACACAACCAGCAACGGACGCGGCCCAGCGAATCCCGTGGCCGGCTGGATAAGGAAGCGCTCGACATAGCCTGAGCCAGTGTTCGTCAGCACATACTCGTACACGCCGGGATATCCGGGCAGCAAGCGCGCGCGAAAGCGCAAAGCCGGAGCCAGCATCGTCTGCACATCGAGCTCCGCGAAGTCCGCGTCCGGCAGCGGCTTCTCGTCTACTTGCCCCGGAAGACCGGGAGTCTCGTAGGAATCCAGCTGCGACGACGAGTCGCCACTGCCTCCGCCACACGCGGCGAAGCAGACGAGCAACACCAGAGTCCAGAAGGGATGCATGGCACGCTCCATGGCGCTGAGTCCAAGGCTACCATCGCCTGCGCTTCCCGTGGTCTGTTGCACGCACAAAGGAGCGGTCTTGGGCCCCGATCCGAACGCAGGCGGGAGGATTTTGCCCCTTTCAGGCGCGAAAAGACTTCCACATAGCGCGGATGACCCCGTAGCGCAGCCCCCGGCCCGTGATGCGAAAGCGGGAAGCAGAAAGATGTTCTAGGGTCGCCGCTAGGCAAGCAAGGCCCGCCGGGAGCACCTCGGCGCGCTCGGTTTCGATGGGCAAGGCACGCCGTTCGTCCAAGGACAAAGAGGACAGATGGCGAGCCAGTGGAGCCACGCTGTGTGTGTCGAGCTCGGCACCCTCGACCGCGTGGGGATCAAAGCGTGTCAAGTTTGCTTGCAGACAAGCAAGGTTGACACCCGTCCCCCCCACGGCCACCACCGGGCGTCCAGCGGCGATGCCACGCGGAAAGTGAGCTGCTTGTGCTTGCGCGTGGGCCCACAACGCGGCGTAGCCACCGGGCTGCAGCGGCTCTGGGCCCAGATAGGTCTCAGTGAGCACCACAGCCCCCATGGGACGCGACTGGCGCAGCTCGAGCGCTTCACAACCGACCTCCGTGCTGCCACCACCCACATCGATGACGACTGCTGTGGGCCCGACACCTTCGGCGGACACGGCTAAGGCTGAGAGATGCGCCTCTTCCTCCTCCGACAACACTTCCAGTGGCACGCCTGTCACTGTGCGCATCTGGTCGGCCCACGCAGCGCCATCGGCTGCACGACGCAAGCAAGCGGTCCCTACGGCTCGCACATGCGCGGGGGCTACTCCCAACGCATCGAGTCGCGCGCGGTACTCCTCCAGCACAGCCTGCGCACGCGCACACGCCTCGGGATCCAAGGTCGCTCGACGCGCCAGTCCACTGCCCAAGCGTGGGGTGCGGCACAACTCCTCCACGACTTCTAAGGAGCCTGTGCTCGTTCTACGAGCCACCAGCAAGAGTGCCGTGTTCGTACCTAGATCGATAGCAGCCGTGAGTTGCGTCATGTGAGGTCTACGAACTCGCCTAAGCAAGTCCCCTGCAGTGTCCAGACTTGTACACGATCACCATCGCGATCCAAGACCGCGATGCGACTCGCGCGCTCGTTGGCGCCTTCTTCAACGACGAGGTCGACCGCAGCGTCAATCTCGCTCTCTTGCGACAGCAGACGCTGCACGGTGCCGCCGCGATCTACAAGGACGAGTGAGGAATGCTGCTCACCGCGCAGCAGCACGAGATAGCGCCCATCCAACAACGGCTCCACGGCTACAGGCTGCTGCGGGCGGCCACGAGCGGCAGGCACATGGAAGGCGAAGTGGAACTCACCATCGCGAAAGACCTGAACTCGCTGCTTGCCGGACTCCAGTGCAACGATCAGGCGATCACGCAAGCCCACTTTGCGCAGGTGATGAAACACACCCATTGGGTCACCCAGCGGGCGCAACGACTCGCGCCACGCACCGGAGCGATCACACACATGCAACGCATGTCGTCGCTCGCCATCCGAGGCAATCAGCACACGCGTGTCGGACTCCACACCATCAACAGCCACATCCACGGGCACACCGAGCTGACCGTGACTATCTAGATGTGCGCTGGAACCAGCAAAGCCCTGCGGCTGCTCGACGCCAAAGGCACTGTAGATGCGCACGCTGCTCGCCGCAGCATCGGCAACCAGGAGACGACGATCGGCATCTACGGCAAGGCCCGTGATGTGCGTGCGCGTGGTTTGCAACGGTGGAACGACAAGTTCTCCTGACACTGGACGCCCATCGAGATCATAGGCACGCACATGACCAGCACGACGCTCACGCGCCACCCAGACGACACCCGCGCGCAAGGCTAGAGCCCCACTCATGATGCACACAGACGCGTCACAACTACTTCACTAGGAGCCCCCACGCGCCACGGAATGCCCACCACACCCAGTCCACGCGAGACGACAAGGACGGTCGGGCCCAACTGCACGCGCACGCCGGGATGCTTGGGGCCCAAACGACGCAGGAACGGCAGATCGACTTGGGTGCCATGCGTGTGGCCCGACAAGATCACGGCGCAACCGGCACGAGCGAGGCGTCGTGCGCCGGCGGGATTGTGGCACAGACAGACCTCGATGTCGGTGGGCTGCAGCGTGCGTCGTGCAGCCTCCACATCGACAATCTTGCCCTCCTCCAAATCCTCCAAGCCCGTGAACGCGATGGTGGCTTGGCCCACGGCGATGCGCGCGGCGTCATTGCGCAGAAAACGCACACCATGCACCGCCAGACGCTCGATCAGTTCGCGCTCGCGGCGCTCCTTGTAATCGTGGTTCCCGAAGACGGCGTACACGCCATCGCGAGCCTGCAGCTGACCCAAGTCATGAACCAACTCGAAGGCTTCCTCGATGCGGTGCGTGATGTAATCGCCGGTCAGCACGATGGCTTGCGGTTGGCACGCGTTCACAGCCTTGATCACGGGCTGCAAGTCGCCGGCTCCCAAGAAACGCCCCGCGTGCAGATCGGACAGCTGCGCGATGGTGTAGCCGTCCAAGTCCGGTGGAAGGTGCGGCACGACGATGCGTTCCTCGCGCACCACAAAGCGTCCGGCGCGCAAGTACTGTGCGCGGTACCAAGCACGCCCGCCCAAGGCTGCACTGCAGCGCTCGACAGTGCGAAAGAGCGCCAGGCGCGCACGACCAAAGCGCCGCGGTACTACGCGTACATCCGGCTGCTTCTCATGACTGGCCACGTGCATGGCACGCAGTCTAGCGGTCAGAATGCAACTCTTGGCCTGACTCTAGCTCGGCCTGCACGGCGCCATGCAAGCTGGCCTGGCCATCGGCACAGGCCAACCACAAGCCGCTGCGCGACTCACGTGCGATCAACTCAGTCGCCGGCCCCAAGTGCAGAGCCCCTCGCGACGTACCCAGAGTGCCTGAACCCTGAACGAGGGCTAGGCCGGCCAACAAGTCCACGCGCTGGTCGTGCGCTCGCACGCGCGCAGGCCCGAGCACCCAAAGCTCGAGCTCGGCACAGCGCAAGCGCAAGCGTGAGCCATCCTCCAGCACCACGATGGTGCCGGCCTCCAAGGGCGCACCTTCGGCCCATTCGGCCTGACGGGACACGCCACCTTGTGCATCGTAAGCGAGTGCCGTGCCCAGCACATCCACCACGCGCGTGCCGTGCGACACACGGTGCAGCAGCCACAGCAGAGCAGCGCACACCAACAAGAAGCTCAGTAGTCGGCGCTTGGAGTTCGGCAGACTAGGCCACCACGTCCAGCCGCTGGACGCAGGCGAAGGCGCAGGCATGCTGGACACTGCAGCAAGTTGCGCCCTGCCGCGCATGTCGGCCTCGCACTCGGTACAGGCGCGCAGATGGGCGCTCCACGCACTGCGTTCACACGGCAGAGCTTGACCTGCAAGCCACGCACGCGTGGCTTGCACGGCTAGATCACAGTCCAGCGAGACCATGGGGGCCGGGGTGGCCATCTTGGCCACATCGGCAGATCGCGCAGCAAACTGAAGGGGCTAGAGCAAACGCTTGGCCGCGTCGTCGATGCGCACCAAAGCGCGCTCCACGCCAAGCCAGGCGATCATGTCGAACACATCCGGCCCGCCCATCTGCCCGCTGAGCGCCAGACGCAAGGGTTGAAAGAGCTGCGGGATCTTCCAGCCGTTGCTGGTCACCCAGGCTTTGGCTGCGTCGCGTGTTTGCGCAGGATCGTAGCTCATCCCCGCCGCCTGCACGCGCGCTTGAAGCCACGCGTGAAAGGCCTGCAACGTCACGACACGATTCTCGTGCTTGCGTGCGGCAACCACCGCCGCTTCGTCCCAAGTCAAGCCGCTGTCCGGGCTGAACAGGTACTGCATGCGTCCCACGATGTCAGCGTAGGTGCGCAAGCGCTCGCGCTCGGCAGTGACAATCGACAGCCACCACTCACGGCGCGCGTCCATGTCCGCGGCAGTCATGAGGCCCGCACGCAGCACAAACGGCGCGCAGTTCGCCGCCAAGACCTCGAGCGGCTCGTGACGGATGTACTCACCCGCCATCCACACGAACTTGTCGATGTCAAAGACGGCGCCGGCCTTCTGCACATCCTTGATGTCAAAGCGCTGCACGAGTTCATCGACGCTGAACACCACGCGTTCGCCGTCAATCGCCCAGCCTTGCAGGCAGAGGAAGTTCACAATCGCGGCCTTGGGGAAGCCCTTGTCGCGATAGTCCTGCAAGGCCGTATCGCCGGTGCGCTTCGAAAGCTTCTTCTTGTCGGTGCCCAACATTAGGGGCAGGTGACCGAACTCCGGCACCTGTGCGTCAAAAGCTCTGTACAACAAAACTTGCTTGGGCGTGTTGACCAAGTGCTCTTCGCCGCGGAAGACATGCGTGATGCGCATGTCGATGTCATCGCACACCACGACGAAGTTGTAGGTCGGATTGCCATCGCTGCGCACCATGACCCAGTCTTCCACTTCAGCGTTCTGGAAGACGCAGTCGCCGCGCACATGGTCAAGGAAGCGGGTCTCGCCCTCGGGCACTGCGAAGCGCACCACGAAGGGTTCGCCTGCTGCCGCACGGCGCTCACTGTCCTCTTTGGTCAAACGACGACACAGCCCATCGTAGGCGAGACGCTCTTTGGCGGCTTCTTGTTGCTTGGACAGTTCCTCCAAGCGTTCACGACTGCAAAAGCAGCGGTACGCACGGCCCATGGCAGCCAAGCGCTGCGCATACTCGCGATGG
>Ga0255097_1000555_pt1 | contig 15182 bp, 10 predicted proteins | sample Colum_Atlam_RepB_2_FD_188436 | JGI IMG/M metagenome (GOLD analysis project Ga0255097, IMG submission 188436) | Freshwater microbial communities from Columbia River, Oregon, United States - Colum_Atlam_RepB_8d | ecosystem: Environmental > Aquatic > Freshwater > River | place: USA: Oregon...
GGAAGAGGGTGTTCGTTTCGCCATCCGCGAGGGCGGTCGTACCGTCGGCGCCGGCGTCGTCACCAAGATCCTGGCCTAAATCGTCAGTGTTTTGACAGGCGGGCGCGGATTCAAATAGAATCCGCGCCCCTTTTTGGCTTTCCGCGGTAGATAACGTAGGGCGATAGCTCAACTGGTAGAGCGGCGGTCTCCAAAACCGCAGGTTGGGGGTTCGAAACCCTCTCGCCCTGCCATACCAGCGTTAAAGCACCGCGCGACTGACGAGTTGACCAGGGTTCATGGATACCCAAACCACTGAACAACAAGCCGTTTCCTCTCACAAGGATACGCTTCTGCTGATTGCTGCCGTGGCCCTGCTGCTAGGCGGCATGGTCGCGTTCTATGCCTTTGCCGAGGCCCCCCTGCTGGTCCGCTGGCTGGCGATGCTCGGCGGCCTGGCCGCCGGCCTGTTCGTGGCCTACCAGGCTGCGCCGGGCAAGGCGCTCTGGGGCTACGTGACCGGCGCCCGCACCGAACTGCGCAAGGTGGTCTGGCCCAGCCGCCAGGAAAGCATCCAGGCCACGCTGATGATCGCCGTCGTCGTGCTGATCATGGCCGTGCTGCTCTGGGGCCTCGACTCCGCCCTGCTGTGGGGCGTCGAAAAACTCACCGGCCGGGGCTCCTGAGATGACCATGCGCTGGTACGTGGTTCACGCCTATTCGCAGTACGAGAATTCCGTCATGCGGGCCCTGAAGGAGCGCATCGCGCGCCAGGGCCTGCAGGACCAGTTCGGCGACATCCTGGTCCCGACCGAAGAGGTCGTGGAGATCAAGGACGGCGTCAAGCGCACGACGGAGCGCAAGTTCTTCCCGGGCTACGTGCTCGTTCAGATGGAAATGAACGAAGACACCTGGCACCTGGTGAAGAACACGCCCAAGGTGATGGGCTTCATCGGCGGCACGCCGGATCGTCCGGCGCCGATTTCCGACAAGGAAGCCGAGAAGATCCTCAACCGCGTCACCGAGTCCGTCGAGAAGCCGCGTCCCAAGACGCTGTTCGAGCCGGGCGAGGCGATCCGCGTCAAGGAGGGCCCGTTCGCGGACTTCCAGGGCGTGGTCGAAGAGGTCAACTACGACAAGAACCGCCTGCGCGTCGCAGTGCTGATCTTCGGTCGTTCGACCCCGGTGGAATTGGAGTTCAGTCAGGTCGAGAAGGCCTGATCAGGAAGTGCTGAGGACTAAGCGCTGAGGACCAAGTACTCAGCACCGAGCACTCAGCACTATTTTTCAAGGGGAGCCGCAAGGCGTTCGTACCCATCAGGAGTAGCACATGGCTAAGAAAGTAACGGCCTACATCAAGCTGCAGATCCCTGCAGGCAAGGCCAACCCGGCGCCGCCGGTCGGTCCCGCGCTGGGCCAGAACGGCGTCAACATCATGGCGTTCTGCAAGGAGTTCAACGCAGCGACGCAGAAGCTGGAGCCGGGCATCCCGACTCCGGTCGTGATCACGGTCTATTCGGACAAGAGCTTCACGTTCATCACCAAGACGGCTCCGGCCACGGTGCTGATCAAGAAGGCTGCCGGCATCGAGTCCGGTTCGCCGACCCCGCACACCAAGAAGGTGGGCAAGATCACCAAGAAGCAGGTCGAAGAGATCGCCAAGATCAAGATGCCTGACCTGAACGCCGGCAGCATGGACGCCGCAATGCGCCTGATCGCCGGTTCCGCCCGTTCCATGGGCATCGACGTGGTGGAGAAGTAAGCCATGGCGAAGATCACCAAGAAGGAAAAGGCCCTGGCCGGCAAGGTCGAGCAGGGCAAGCACTACAGCCTCGAGCAGGCCATCGCCCTGATCAAGGAGTGCGCCACCGCCAAGTTCAAGGAGTCGGTCGACGTCTCCATCAACCTGGGCGTGGATGCCAAGAAGTCCGACCAGAACGTCCGCGGCTCCACCGTGCTGCCGCACGGCAACGGCAAGTCGGTCCGCGTCGCCGTGTTCGCGCAGGGCGCCAAGGCTGAGGAAGCCAAGGCCGCCGGCGCCGACGCCGTGGGCATGGAAGACCTGGCCGCCAAGATGAAGGACGGCGACCTGAGCTACCAGGTCGTGATCGCCGAACCGGCCGCCATGCGCATCGTCGGCGGCCTGGGCCAGGTGCTCGGTCCCCGCGGCCTGATGCCGAACCCGAAGACCGGCACGGTGACCCCGGATGTCGCCGGCGCGGTGAAGAACGCCAAGGCCGGTATGGCCAAGTTCCGCACCGACAAGGCGGGCATCCTGCACTGCTCGATCGGCTCCGCCAACTTCGACGCCGACAAGATCAAGGACAACCTGATCGCCGTCGTGCGCGACGTGCGCCGCGCCAAGCCGGCCACGTCCAAGGGCGTCTACATCAAGAAGGTGACCCTGTCGACGACGATGGGTCCCGGCGTGCGCATCGACGTCTCGTCGCTGCCGGAGTAAGCGGTATTGGATCAGGCACCGGGGCGGATCCCGGTGCCTGGGATGAATTTGGTAGCGTGGTGTGAAAGCCACGCCGTCAAAGACCGTATGTAGGAACCGGCTTGCCGGGGATGTTAAAGGCCGCAAGGCCGCATACGCAGACGGTGCGTGAGCACCGAACAATGGTGGTCCGACCCGCAAGGGAAGGGCCTTATCGGAAGTAACCAGGAGTTCTGATGGCACTCAAGCTGGAAGACAAGAAGGCCCTGGTTGCGGAAGTGAACGAAGTCGCCAAGCGCGCCTACTCCGCCGTTGCGGCGGAATACCGCGGCCTGACGGCCGGCAAGTTCGACATCCTGCGCACGAAGGCCCGCGAGAGCGGCGTCTACCTGCACGTGGTGAAGAACACGCTGGCTGCCCGCGCCGTGGAAGGCACCGATTTCGCGTGCCTTGCGCCCGCGCTGGTCGGTCCGCTGGTGCTCGGTTTCTCCCTCGAGGAGCCGGGTGCCGTGGGTCGCGTGATCAGGGACTTCGCCAAGGACAACGACAAGCTTGTCGTCAAGGCGGTTGCGGTCGGCGGCACCCTCTACGGGGCCAAGGACATCGAACGTCTGGCGTCCATGCCGACCCGCGAGCAGGCACTGGCCATTCTGGCCGGCACGCTCAAGGCGCCGGTTGCCAAGCTCGCCGCCACCCTGGCGGAGCCCGCCGCGAAGGCTGCCCGTGCCGTCAAGGCCGTGGCGGACTCCAAGCAGGCTGCCTAAGTTCGCTTTCACAAGTTTCGGCTTTTCACACTTAAACATTTTTTGGAGTTTCACAAATGGCTACGAAAGAAGAAATTCTTGACGGCATTGCCAACCTGACCGTTCTGGATCTGGTTGACCTGGTCAAGATGATCGAAGACAAGTTCGGCGTGACCGCCGCCGCTCCGGTGGCTGTCGCCGCCGCCGCCGGCCCGGCTGCTGCCGCCGCCCCGGTCGAAGAGAAGACCGAGTTCACCGTCGTTCTGGCCGGCATCGACGCCGCCAAGAAGGTCGGCATCATCAAGGTCGTGCGCGAGCTGACCGGCCTGGGCCTGAAGGAAGCCAAGGACCTGGTCGAGGGCGCGCCCCAGACCGTGAAGGACGGCGTCGACAAGAAGACCGCCGAAGACTTCAAGAAGAAGCTGGAAGAAGCCGGCGGCAAGGTCGACCTCAAGTAATCGACCGCGTCATTGGCTTCGACTGTTTCTTCGAAGTGACAAGGCAAGGGCTGGGCGCGAAAGCGCCCGGCCTCTTGCCATTTTCGGTTTCACGCCCGCAAGGGCGCGGGCATGGCGAATTCAAACGCCTGACAAAGACGTCAGCCGTTTGAATTTGAAGTTTTGTTTGTGATCGCGCCTCTTTGGCGCAAAGACTGATGAGGGTTCCGATGGCCTACTCGTTCACCGAGAAAAAGCGCATCCGCAAGGACTTCAGCAAGCTGAAGGAAACGCTGGAAATCCCGTACCTGCTGGCGACGCAGATCGACTCCTACAGGGACTTCCTGCAGGCCGAGATCCAGCCCGCCAAGCGCCGCGATGCGGGTCTGCAGGCTTCGTTCCGCTCCGTGTTCCCGATGGTGAGCTACAACAATGCCGCCGCGCTGGAATTCGTGAAGTACCGCCTCGACGAGCCGGTGTTCGAGGAGAAGGAATGCCGCGTGCGCGGCATGACCTATGCCGCCCCGCTGAAGGTGACGGTGCGCTTGGTGATCTTCGACCGCGAGTCGAAGGAGCGCAAGGTCAAGGACGTCCGCGAGCAGGAGGTCTACCTGGGCGAAGTGCCCCTGATGACCGACCACGGCACCTTCATCATCAACGGCACCGAGCGCGTCGTGGTGTCGCAGCTGCACCGCTCGCCCGGCGTGTTCTTCGACCACGACAAGGGCAAGACCCACAGCTCCGGCAAGCTGCTGTACTCCGCCCGCATCATTCCGTACCGCGGCTCCTGGCTGGACTTCGAGTTCGACCCGAAGGACAACCTGTTCGCACGTATCGACCGCCGCCGCAAGCTGCCGGTCTCCATCGTGCTGCGCGCGCTGGGCTACAACAACGAGCAGATGCTCGCGCTGTTCCACGAGCAGAACACCTTCCGCCTGGAGAAGGAAGGCGCCAGCCTCGACCTGATCCCGGAACGCCTGAAGGGCGAGAAGGCGCAGTTCGACATCGTCGCCGACGGCAAGGTGCTGGTCGAAGAGAGCAAGCTGATCACCGCCCGCCACATCAAGATGATCGCCGAGGCCGGCCTGAAGCGCCTGTCCGTGCCCGACAGCTACCTGGTGGGCAAGATCATCGCGCGCGACCTGGTGGACGCGAGCTCGGGCGAGGTGCTGGCCGCGGCCAACACCGAGATCACCGAGGCCATGCTGCCGAAGCTGCGCGCCGCCGGCATCAAGGAAATCCCGGCCCTCTACGTCAATGACGTGGACAAGGGGCCGTACATCTCCACCACCCTGAACATCGATCCGACCAAGACCAAGCTGGAAGCCCTGGTCGAGATCTACCGCATGATGCGCCCCGGCGAGCCGCCGACCAAGGAAGCGGCCGAGGCCCTGTTCCACGGCATGTTCTTCTCGCCCGAGAAGTACGACCTGTCGGCCGTGGGCCGCATGAAGTTCAACCGCCGCCTGCGCCGCGACACCGTCGAGGGCCCGGGCGTGGTGTACGACGGCGAGCTGTTCGCCAAGCTGCCGGACGAGAACGCCAAGAAGCTGTTCGCGCAGTTCGGCAGGGACAAGTCCGACATCGTCGACGTGGTGCGCGAGATCATCGCCATCCGCAACGGCGAGCAGCAGACCGACGACATCGACCACCTCGGCAACCGCCGCATCCGCGCGGTGGGCGAGATGACCGAGAACGTGTTCCGCACCGGCCTGGTGCGCGTGGAGCGCGCCGTGCGCGAGCGCCTGGCGCTGGCCGAGGCCGAGAACCTGACCCCGCAGGACCTGATCAACGCCAAGCCCGTCAGCGCCGCGATCAAGGAATTCTTCGGCTCGTCGCAGCTGTCGCAGTTCATGGACCAGAACAACCCGCTGTCGGAGGTCACGCACAAGCGCCGCGTGTCCGCCCTCGGCCCGGGCGGCCTGACCCGCGAGCGCGCCGGCTTCGAAGTCCGCGACGTGCACCCGACCCACTACGGCCGCGTCTGCCCGATCGAAACGCCTGAAGGCCCGAACATCGGCCTGATCAACTCGCTGGCCTGCTATGCCCGCACCAACGAGTACGGCTTCCTCGAGACCGCCTACCGCAAGGTCGTCGACGGCAAGGTCACCGACCAGGTCGAGTACCTGTCGGCCATCGAGGAAGGCCGCTACGTCATCGCCCAGGCGAACTCGGAGCTCAACGCCAAGAACCAGTTCACCGCCGAGCTGGTGTCGGTCCGCTTCCAGAACGAATTCACCATGATGGGCCCGGACAAGGTCCAGTACATGGACGTGTCGCCGCGCCAGATCGTGTCGGTCGCCGCCGCGCTGATCCCGTTCCTGGAGCATGACGACGCCAACCGCGCGCTGATGGGCTCGAACATGCAGCGCCAGGCGGTCCCGACGCTGCGCGCCGACAAGCCGCTGGTCGGCACCGGCATCGAGCGCCGCGTGGCGGTCGACTCCGGCAACGCCATCCAGGCGCGCCGTGGCGGCGTGGTCGACAAGGTCGACGCCGGCCGCGTGGTCATCCGCGTGAACGACGACGAGACCATCGCCGGCGAAGCGGGCGTGGACATCTACAACTTCGTCAAGTACGTCCGCTCCAACCAGAACACCTGCATCAACCAGAAGCCGATCGTGAAGCCGGGCGACGTCGTCGCCCGCGGCGACGTGATCGCCGACGGTCCTTCGACCGACCTGGGCGAGCTGGCGCTGGGCCAGAACATGCTGATCGCGTTCATGCCCTGGAACGGCTACAACTTCGAGGACTCGATCCTGATCTCGGAGCGCGTCGTCGAGGAAGACCGCTTCACCACGATCCACATCGAGGAACTGACCTGCGTCGCCCGCGAAACCAAGCTGGGGCCCGAGGAAATCACCGCCGACATCCCGAACGTCAACGAAGCCGCCCTGCGCAAGCTGGATGAAGCCGGCATCGTCTACATCGGCGCCGAGGTCAAGGCCGGCGACCTGCTCTGCGGCAAGGTCACCCCGAAGGGCGAGACACAGCTGACGCCGGAAGAGAAGCTGCTGCGCGCGATCTTCGGCGAGAAGGCCAGCGACGTGAAGGACACCTCGCTGCGCGTGCCGGCCGGCATGGACGGCACCGTCATCGATGTGCGCGTCTTCACCCGCGAGGGCGTCAAGAAGGACAAGCGCGCGCTGGCGATCGAGGAGGCCGAGCTGGCTTCCGTGCGCAAGGACCTCAACGACCAGCAGCGCATCTTCGAGGACGATATCTACGACCGTCTGCGCAAGATCCTGCTGAACAAGACCGCCGACGGCGGCCCCAACAAGCTGAAGAAGGGCGAGAAGGTCACCGCGGCCTACCTCGACGGCATCGAGCGCGAGAAGTGGTTCGAGATCCGCCTGCAGGAAGACGAGGTCCAGAACCAGCTGGAAGGCGCCGCCAAGCAGCTCAAGGACATGCGCTCGGAGTTCGACAAGCGCTACGAGAACAAGAAGCGCAAGATCACCGCCGGCGACGAGCTGTCCCCGGGCGTGCTGAAGATGGTCAAGGTCTACCTGGCCGTGAAGCGCCGCATCCAGCCGGGCGACAAGATGGCCGGCCGCCACGGCAACAAGGGCGTGATCTCGCAGATCGTCCCGGTCGAGGACATGCCGCACATGGACGACGGCACTCCGGTCGACATCGTGCTGAACCCGCTGGGCGTGCCTTCGCGCATGAACATCGGCCAGCTGCTCGAGGTTCACCTCGGCTGGGCCGCCAAGGGCATCGGCAAGAAGATCGACGAGATGCTCAAGCAGCAGAAGGCCGTGGCCGAGCTGCGCAAGTTCCTCGACAAGGTCTACAACAAGACCGGCAAGGGCTCGCAGGTCGTCGAACTCGACCAGTTCTCCGACGAGGAGATCGTCAACCTGGCGCGCAACCTCACCGGCGGCGTGCCGATGTCGACCCCGGTGTTCGACGGCGCCGCCGAAGAAGAGCTGAAGGACATGCTGGAGCTGGCGGGCCGCCCGCGCAACGGCCAGTCCACCCTCACCGACGGCCGCACCGGCGAGCAGTTCTCGCGCCAGGTCACGGTCGGCTACATGTACATGCTGAAGCTGAACCACCTGGTCGACGACAAGATGCACGCCCGTTCGACCGGTCCGTACTCGCTCGTCACCCAGCAGCCGCTGGGCGGCAAGGCCCAGTTCGGCGGTCAGCGCTTCGGCGAAATGGAAGTCTGGGCGCTGGAAGCCTACGGCGCCGCCTACACGCTGCAGGAAATGCTGACGGTGAAGTCCGACGACACCAACGGCCGCACCCGCATGTACAAGGCCATCGTCGACGGCGATCACCGCATGCACGCCGGCATGCCGGAGTCGTTCAACGTGCTGGTCAAGGAAATCCGCTCGATCGGTCTGAACATCGAGCTGGAACAGAACCAGTAAGGCGAACCCGGACGGAATTCAGGAGTTACCCATGAAAGAACTGTTTAACCTGCTCCGCAATCCCGAGGAAGCCGAGGACTTCGACGCCATCAAGATTGGCCTGTCGTCGCCCGAGGTGATCCGGTCCTGGTCGTACGGCGAGGTCAAGAAGCCGGAAACGATCAACTACCGAACCTTCAAGCCGGAGCGCGACGGCCTGTTCTGCGCCAAGATCTTCGGGCCGATCAAGGACTACGAGTGCCTCTGCGGCAAGTACAAGCGCCTCAAGCATCGCGGCGTGGTGTGCGAGAAGTGCGGCGTGGAAGTCACCGTGACCAAGGTGCGCCGCGAGCGCATGGGCCACATCGACCTGGCTTCGCCCGTCGCCCACATCTGGTTCCTGAAGTCGCTGCCGAGCCGCATCGGCCTGCTGCTGGACATGCCGCTGCGCGCCATCGAGCGCGTGCTGTACTTCGAAGCGCACATCGTCGTGGATCCGGGCCTGACTCCGCTGGAGAAGGGCACGCTGCTGACGGAAGAGGACTACCTCAACAACGTCGAGCAGCACGGCGACGACTTCGACGCCCGCATGGGCGCCGAGGCTGTGCATGACCTGCTCAAGGGCATCGACCTGCAGAAGGAAGCGATGCGCCTGCGCGAGGAGCTGGCCGGCACCACGTCCGAGACCAAGCTCAAGAAGCTCGGCAAGCGCCTCAAGCTGATCGAATACTTCATCTCCTCGGGCAACCGTCCGGAGTGGATGATCCTGACCGTGCTGCCGGTGCTGCCGCCGGACCTGCGCCCGCTGGTGCCGCTGGACGGCGGCCGCTTCGCGACGTCGGACCTGAACGACCTGTACCGCCGCGTCATCAACCGCAACAACCGCCTCAAGCGCCTGCTCGAGCTGACCGCGCCGGACATCATCGTGCGCAACGAAAAGCGCATGCTGCAGGAGTCCGTGGACGCGCTGATCGACAACGGCCGCCGCGGCCGCGCGATCACCGGCACCAACAAGCGCCCGCTCAAGTCGCTGGCCGACATGATCAAGGGCAAGCAGGGCCGCTTCCGCCAGAACCTGCTGGGCAAGCGCGTCGACTACTCCGGCCGTTCGGTCATCGTGGTCGGTCCGACGCTGAAGCTGCACCAGTGCGGCCTGCCGAAGAAGATGGCGCTGGAGCTGTTCAAGCCCTTCGTCTTCTCGCGCCTGCAGCGCCTGGGCATCGCCACCACCATCAAGGCTGCCAAGAAGATGGTGGAGCGCGAGGAGCCGGTGGTCTGGGACGCGCTGGAAGAGTGCATCAAGGAGCATCCGGTGCTGCTGAACCGCGCGCCGACCCTCCACCGCCTGGGCATCCAGGCCTTCGAGCCGATCCTGATCGAAGGCAAGGCCATCAACCTGCACCCGCTGGTCTGCACGGCGTTCAACGCCGACTTCGACGGCGACCAGATGGCCGTCCACGTGCCGCTGTCGCTGGAAGCGCAGATCGAAGCGCGCGTGCTGATGATGTCGACCAACAACATCCTGTCGCCGGCCTCGGGTGATCCGATCATCGTGCCGTCGCAGGACGTCATCCTCGGCCTGTACTGGCTCTCCCGCGAGCGCGTCAACGCCAAGGGCGAGGGCATGGTCCTGTCCGACGTCTCGGAAGTGCACCGCGCCTACGAGAACGGCGAGCTGGACCTGCAGGCCAAGATCAAGGTGCGCCTGAAGGACGTCACCGAGGCGGGCGAGAAGATCACCCACCTGGTCGACACCACCACCGGCCGCGCCCTGCTGTCCGACATCCTGCCGGAGACCATTCCGTTCTCGGTCATCAACAAGACCCTGACGAAGAAGGAAATCGGCCGCATCATCAATTACGTGTACCGCAAGGCCGGCACCAAGGACACCGTCGTGTTCGCCGACCAGATCATGTACACGGGCTTCCGCATGTCGACCAAGGCGGGCATCTCGTTCTGCCTCGACGACATCATCGTGCCGGAAGAGAAGGCGCACATCCTCGAAGCGGCCGAGACCAAGGTCAAGGAAGTCGACACCGAGTACAACCAGGGTCTGACCACCCAGGGCGAGCGCAAGAACCGCGTCATCGACATCTGGTCGCGCGCCAACGACGACATCTCCAAGGCGATGATGGCGCGGATCGGCAGCGAAGCGGTGAAGACCCGCGACGGCAAGGACGCCAAGCAGCCGTCCTTCAACTCCGTGTTCATGATGGCCGACTCCGGCGCCCGTGGTAGCCAGGCGCAGATCCGCCAGCTCGCCGGCATGCGCGGCCTGATGGCCAAGCCGGACGGCTCGATCATCGAGACGCCGATCACCGCGAACTTCCGCGAGGGTCTGAACGTCCTGCAGTACTTCATCTCGACCCACGGCGCCCGCAAGGGCCTCGCGGACACCGCGCTCAAGACCGCCAACTCGGGTTACCTGACCCGCCGTCTGGTGGACGTGGCCCAGGACATGGTCGTCACCGGCCAGGACTGCGGTACCGAGCACGGCCTGCTGATGATGCCGATCGTGGAAGGCGGCGACATCCTCGAGCCGCTGCGCGACCGCGTGCTGGGCCGCGTGGTGCTGCGCGATGTCTACAAGCCGGGCGGCGACGACGAAGTCGTCATCCCGCAGGGCACGATGATCGACGAGCACTGGGCCGATACGCTGGAAAAGAACAGCGTGGACGAAGTCTGGGTCCGTTCGCCGATCACCTGCGAACTGCCCTTCGGCGTCTGCGGCAAGTGCTATGGCCGCGACCTGGCCCGTGGCCACATCGTCAACATCGGCGAAGCGGTCGGCGTCATCGCCGCCCAGTCGATCGGCGAGCCGGGCACCCAGCTGACCATGCGTACCTTCCACGTCGGCGGCGCGGCTTCGCGTGCGGCCTCGAAGGACGGCGTGGACGCGCGTGCCGCCGGCACCGCGCGCCTGCACAACATCAAGACCGTCACCAACAAGGACGGCCAGCTGGTGGCCGTGTCGCGTTCCGGTGAAATCGGCGTGATCGACGCCCAGGGCCGCGAGCGCGAGCGCTACAAGATCCCCTACGGCGCCACCATCGTGGTGCGCGACGGCGAGGAACTGAAGGCCGGCCAGCGTCTGGCCAAGTGGGATCCGCACACCCATCCGATCATCACCGAGCTGTCCGGTTTCGCCAAGTTCCAGGACTTCCAGGAAGGCATGACCGTGACCCGCGAGACCGACCCGCTGACGGGCATGGCCACGCTGGTCATCACCGACGCCAAGTCGCGCGGCTCGGCCGGCAAGGACATGAAGCCGACGATCATGCTGGTCGACGCCAAGGGCAAGCAGCTGAGCTTCCCGGGCACCGACATCCCGGCGGCCTACACCCTGCCGCCGAAGGCGATCATCGCGGTCGAGGACGGCGACGAAGTGGGCGTGGGCGGCGTCATCGCCCGTATTCCCCAGGAAGCCTCCAAGTCGCGCGACATCACCGGCGGTCTGCCGCGCGTCGCCGACCTGTTCGAGGCCCGCAAGCCCAAGGAGCCGGCGGTCCTGGCCGAGGCCAGCGGCACCATCAAGTTCGGTCCTGGCACCAAGGGCAAGCAGCGCATCAAGATCGTCCAGGCCGACGGCGAGGAAGTCGAGATCCTGGTGCCCAAGTGGGTGGAAATCCGCGTGTTCGAAGGCGAGCACGTCGAGAAGGGCGAAATCATTTCCGACGGCGAGCCGAGCCCGCACGACATCCTGCGCCTGCAGGGCGTCACCGCGCTGGCGAACTACCTCGTCAAGGAAATCCAGGACGTCTACCGCCTGCAGGGCGTGAAGATCAACGACAAGCACATCGAGACGATCATCCGCCAGATGCTGCGCAAGGTGGAGATCACGGCAACGGGCGACACCCGCTTCCTCACCGGTGAGCAGGTCGAGATCTTCCAGGTGCTGGCCGAGAACAAGAAGGTTGCCGGCACCGGCGGCCGCCAGGCTCTCTTCGACCGCCAGCTGCTCGGCATCACCAAGGCCTCGCTGTCGACCGAGTCGTTCATCTCGGCGGCCTCGTTCCAGGAAACCACCCGCGTCCTCACCGAGGCCTCGGTCCGCGGTTCCCGCGACGAGCTGCGCGGCCTGAAGGAGAACGTCATCGTCGGCCGCCTGATCCCGGCGGGTACGGGTCTGGCCTACCACGAGCAGCGTCGCAAGGCGCGCGGCGGCAGCCTGCTGGCCGATCTCCAGGCGGCGGCACTGACCAGCACCGGCAGCTTCGAGGCCAACGCCGGCGAGCGCCTGGCCGCCCGTGTCAGCGCGGCGATGGAAGACGAGGAGTCCGAGGGCAGCACGGTCGACCGTAGCGGCGCCGAGGAAGAAGAGTCCTCCGAGGATTGAGGCTGACCCTCCGGGTCCGTATCACGGAAAAGCCCCGCCCTGCGCGGGGCTTTTCCGTCGGGCGGGCAGGGAACGGAAGGCGACAATCCGTGATTTAAGATTGAGCTTTATAGTTTTATTTATCTGTTTGTAACCCGTGTCGCAGCATCGCCGGAAGGGGGCCGCAGCAAGGCCGCCACGGTGTTGACAAGTGCCTGTTTTGCTTCTCCAAAAGAGTTGACACACCAGGGCCGCCTGTCTATGATGCGCCCCCTTTCCCCGACGGGCCGCCGACTGTGGCCCGTCTTTTCTTTGTCAAGCCGGGAAGTACCAACGTGCCAACGATCAACCAGCTAGTGCGCAAGGGCCGCTCCACCCTGGAGACCAAGTCCAAAGTGCCTGCGCTCACGGGCTCGCCGCAGAAGCGCGGCGTCTGCACCCGCGTCTACACCACGACCCCCAAGAAGCCGAACTCGGCCTTGCGCAAGGTCTGCAAGGTGCGCCTGACCAACGGTTTTGAGGTCATCTCCTATATCGGCGGCGAAGGCCACAACCTTCAGGAACACTCCGTCGTGATGATCCGCGGCGGCCGTGTGAAAGATCTTCCCGGCGTGCGCTACCACACCGTCCGCGGCACCCTGGACTGCGCCGGCATCGACAAGCGCCGCCAGAGCCGTTCCAAGTACGGTGCCAAGCGTCCCAAGGCCGGTGCTGCCCCGGCGGCCGGCAAGAAGAAGTAAAGACGGGCCCAGGCCCGAGTAAGGAGCGGATTTTCCGCTCCTGAAGACCCACACAGGAATCAGATATGTCCCGTCGCCGCAAGCCGGAAATCCGCAAGGTTCTTCCCGACCCGAAGTTCAAGTCCCAGCTGCTCTCCAAGTTCATCAACATGGTGATGGAAGACGGCAAGAAGGCCGTGGCCGAAAAGATCGTCTACGGCGCGATCGACCAGGTCATCGCCAAGAAGAAGATCACCGAACCGGTCGAGTTCATCCAGAACGCTTTCGACAACGTCGCCCCGACGGTCGAGGTCAAGTCCCGCCGCGTCGGCGGTGCGACCTACCAGGTCCCGGTCGAAGTGCGCGCCACCCGCCGCACCACGCTGGCGATGCGCTGGATCCTCGACGCCGCCGGCAACCGCGGCGAGAAGGGCATGGTGGACCGCCTGGCCGGCGAGCTGATCGATGCCGTGGAGCATCGTGGCGCCGCCGTGAAGAAGCGCGAAGACACGCACCGCATGGCCGAGGCCAACAAGGCCTTCGCGCACTTCCGCTGGTAAGTACGACTCAAACCCCCTAGGACAGACCCGAGCTTCTCATGGCACGCAATACGCCCATCGAGCGTTATCGCAACATCGGTATCTCCGCGCATATCGACGCGGGCAAGACCACCACCACCGAGCGCGTGCTGTTCTACACCGGCGTCAACCACAAGATCGGCGAAGTGCACGACGGTGCCGCGACGATGGACTGGATGGAGCAGGAGCAGGAGCGCGGCATCACCATCACCTCGGCTGCCACCACGACCTTCTGGAAGGGCATGGCGGGCCAGTTCGAGCAGCACCGCATCAACATCATCGACACCCCGGGCCACGTCGACTTCACGATCGAAGTCGAGCGCTCGATGCGCGTGCTCGACGGCGCCTGCATGCTGTACTGCGCCGTGGGCGGCGTGCAGCCCCAGTCCGAGACCGTGTGGCGCCAGGCCACCAAGTACAAGGTCCCGCGTCTGGCGTTCGTCAACAAGATGGACCGTACCGGCGCCGACTTCTTCAAGGTCTACAAGCAGATGCGCGAGAAGCTTCGCGCCAACCCGGTGCCCATCCAGATTCCCATCGGCGCCGAGGAGAAGTTCCAGGGCGTGGTCGACCTCGTCAAGATGAAGGCGATCATCTGGAACGAAGCCGACAAGGGCACCACCTTCACCTACGGCGACATCCCCGCTGACCTCCAGGCCACGGCCCAGGAGTGGCGCGAGAAGATGGTCGAGACGGCCGCCGAGGCCAGCGAAGAGCTCATGAACAAGTACCTCGAGCAGGGCGACCTGTCCGAGGAAGAGATCAAGGGCGCCCTGCGCCAGCGCACGCTGGCCATGGAAATCTTCCCGATGCTCTGCGGCTCGGCCTTCAAGAACAAGGGCGTGCAGGCCATGCTCGATGCCGTCATCGAGTACCTGCCGGCGCCGACCGACGTCCTGGCCATCAAGGGCACGAACCCGGATTCCGGCGAAGAGACCGAACGCCACGCCTCCGACGACGAGCCGTTCTCGGCCCTGGCGTTCAAGATCATGACCGACCCGTTCGTCGGCACCCTGACCTTCATCCGCGTCTACTCGGGCGTGCTGAAGAAGGGCGACGGCGTGTACAACTCGCGCAACGGCAAGACCGAGCGTATCGGCCGCCTCGTGCAGATGCACGCCAACAACCGCGAAGAGATCGACGAAGTGCGCGCCGGCGACATCGCCGCCTGCGTCGGCCTCAAGGACGTCTACACCGGCACCACGCTGGCCGCGCAGAACAACCCGGTCATCCTGGAGCGCATGGAGTTCCCGGAACCGGTGATCAGCCAGGCCGTGGAGCCCAAGACCAAGGCCGACCAGGAAAAGATGGGCATCGCCCTGAACCGCCTGGCCCAGGAAGATCCGTCCTTCCGCGTGCACACCGACGAAGAGTCCGGCCAGACCATCATCTCCGGCATGGGCGAGCTGCACCTCGAAATCCTCGTGGACCGCATGAAGCGCGAGTTCAAGGTCGAGGCCAACGTCGGCGCGCCGCAGGTGGCCTACCGCGAAACCATCCGCAAGAAGGTCGAGCAGGAAGGCAAGTACGCCAAGCAGTCGGGCGGCAAGGGCCAGTTCGGCCACGTCTGGCTCACCATCGAGCCGAACGAAGTGGGCAAGGGCTACGAG
>Ga0255097_1000563_pt1 | contig 15047 bp, 11 predicted proteins | sample Colum_Atlam_RepB_2_FD_188436 | JGI IMG/M metagenome (GOLD analysis project Ga0255097, IMG submission 188436) | Freshwater microbial communities from Columbia River, Oregon, United States - Colum_Atlam_RepB_8d | ecosystem: Environmental > Aquatic > Freshwater > River | place: USA: Oregon...
GCGAGGTCGCAGCGGCGGCGATGGTAATGCCACGCTCGCGTTCCTGTTTCATCCAATCGAGCACGGTCGTGCCCTCTTCGACCTCGCCCATGCGGCGCTCCACCTGCGCATCAAACAGCAAGCGCTCACACAACGTGGTCTTGCCGGCATCCACATGCGCAGCCACTCCAATCACACGCTGCAAACGCGGATCAAGCGGCGGTGCCTCGGCTGGACGACTATCCAAGTGACGCCGCCTCCTGTGACGATGGCCCCGGGCGCGGCAGATGCGGATTCAACTCCAGAAAGCGAGCAGCAAACAGATAGCGCTCCAGCAACGAGGGCGCAGCATGGCCTGTGAGTGCAAGGGCTGCGTAGAGCGCCTCGATGGAAGCTAGCCCAGAGTCAGGGTCTTCAAAGGTCTTGCTACGACGAGGATAGGCGGTTTCCAGCAACGGCAGGCGGCGTGGCCTCAACTCCCCGCGCACGGTGCGCAACAGAGTGGGTACCCGACGCCAGGAGCAATCAACAAGCAAGAGCGGTGCATGCAGGTCGCTGGGGCCGAGCTCTTCCCCTTCGGGATGCAGGAGCACACGGGCACCCGCCTCGACGATGCGGTCCTCGCGATAGGTGTGAAAACGAATCCCCGGGTGTCCACGCAGTGGCGTGAGCGAGCACTTGCGTACGGACTCGCGCGGGTCGCGGACGATGAGCACATCGAGCGGCATGCTTGCTCATCGTCGCAGGTAAGCAGAGCGCCTGCCAAGCGAGTTTCCTCGCTGGGCAGGCGCTTTCGTGCGGGGCTCAGCCTAACGGCGAGTGGAAATCAGTTGCCGAACTGAACGCGCAGGCCGTTCGACAAGTTGAAGTTCGCACCACCGGCGGCGGGATTGCGGTACCAGAACTGGAAGTTCCAGGACGAGGCCGGCTGGAACAACGAGAACTCCGCCGGGGCTTCCACGAAGGAGCGCGACACGGTCGTGTCGACGAGCGGCTGCGGAGTCATGCGGTACAGCCCACCCAGCGGGTTGATGCACAGATACCCGTTGCCAAACGGCACATTCATCTGGGTGCCACCGTAGGTGAACACACCGAAGGCGGTGGGCTCGATCGGCAGACCCGTGACGCGCAGGCCAAAGGTGCCTTGCGACAGGCCGAGTGCGCCCACATAGTTGATCTGGGCAACAGTGCCATAGCTATTCGGCGTGGCGCTGCAGTAGGTGGTGGCGTTGCCGCCGCCGGTGCCGAGGGACTGGGCGGTTTCCGAGCCATCGTCGGTGACGGTAGTCGGGGTAGCAATGTCGGACTGGATGGCTTGAACGGTGGTCTGCTGAGGCTCGTTGGCCAAGAGATAAGCAGCAAACACGGTCGAGGCGGTGATCGCGGTCGTGAGGATCAGTTTCATAGCCAAACAGAGAAACAAGTCCTGCAATGCAATTCAAGACCACGACAGAGGAGAGTCGTTTGGCCCGCAGCGCACCAAGTAGGCGCCGAGCAACAGCGCAGAAGCGCAAATAGCCTCACTCTACCGGACAACTAATCTCAGTTTTTGTGGCGGACTATCCACCTAGAAACAGATGCGTGGTTCCCAACAAGGAACCACGCATCTGCCCTAGAGCTCAGAATTTCGATCAGGGAGCGAACTGCACGCGCAGCGCGTCCGACAGATTGAAATTCGGATAACCAGCGGCCGGATTGCGGTACCAGAACTGGAAGAGCCAAGTGCTGGCCGGCGTAAACGGCATGAATTCCGCGGGCGCACTCACCATCGAACGCGACACGGTGCTGCTGTTCAGCGTTTGATTCGACATGCGGCCAATGCCACCCAGCGGATTGATGCACAGCGTGCCGTGACCAAAGCTGGTGTTGAACGGCGTTTGGCCGTAGGTAAAGACGCCCCAGCTCAGGGGATCCACCGGCAAGCCGCTGGCGGTCAAACCGAAGGTTCCAGCAGCCAATGACAAGGAACCCGTGTAGCCAATTACGGACGGGGTGCCAAAGCTATTGGGCGTGGAGCTGCAATAGTTCACCGCCGAACCACCAACGCCCACGAGCGCTGATTGGCTGGAAGCCTCACTACCGACAGCGGCGACCGCAGGCGCCGAAGCAGTGATGGAGGCGTGAAGTTGACCGACACTTACCGTGGAAACCGAGGTACCACCGGAAGCAGAGGCGAGGAGGTAGGTCGCAAAGACCGTACTGGAGACGAGTGTAGTAGCGAGGATGAGCTTCATAGGGACGGCCAAAAACAATAGCGGCTATCTAGAGGCAATGGAAATTTTTTCTCAAATAAGCATTCCTAAAGGGCTGCGGCATAACAGCCGGACTCGCTTGTAAAAAAAGGAGTCTAGGGGTCGATTTTTCACACTCCGTCCCCCACACCTACGCAAAAAGGCCGCTTACGCGGCCTTCTTGGGTCGACTCCGGACCAATCCGGAGCCGTAAAACAGCCCTACGATCAGTGGGAGGCGTAGTGCGCGTAGGCCTTGTTGGCCTCGGCCATCTTGTGGACCTGTTCCTTCCACTGCACCGAGGCGCCTTGGCCCTGGTACGCGTCGGACAGTTCCTCGGCCAAGCGCTTGGCCATCGGCTTACCCTTTTTCTTGCGCGAGTTGTCGACCAACCAACGAATGGCGAGCGACTGCTGGCGCGCGCGCTTGACTTCGCGCGGAACCTGGTAGTTCGCGCCACCGACGCGCTTGCTGCGCACTTCCACCATGGGGCGGACGTTGTCGATGGCCTTGGTGAACATCTCGACCGGATCTTGGCAATCCGGCAGACGCTTCATCGCCAATTCGATGGCTTCGTAAAAAATCCCCTGAGCGGTGGACTTCTTACCGTCGTACATCAGCTTGTTGATGATCTTGGTGGCCAGCATCGAACCGAACTTCGGGTCCGGATCGAGCAAGGCGGCAGTGGACTTGTAGTTACGCGGCATGATCGTGCGTTAGGGGCAGGCGTGCGTTAGGGAGAGGGGCGAGTTAGGTCACTTCTTCGGACGCTTGGTGCCGTACTTCGAACGGCTGATCGTACGGCCATCGACACCTGAGGAGTCGAGGGTGCCGCGCACGATGTGGTAGCGCACGCCGGGGAGGTCGCGCACACGGCCACCACGCACGAGCACCACCGAGTGCTCCTGCAGGTTGTGGCCTTCACCCGGGATGTAACCGGTGATTTCCTTGCCATTCGACAAGCGAATACGCGCGATCTTCCGCAAAGCCGAGTTCGGCTTCTTGGGCGTCTGCGTCTTCACGATGAGGCAAACACCGCGACGCTGCGGGCACTTGTCCAGAACGGGCGACTTCGAGCGGTTCGGCAGCTTCGTGCGGCCTTTGCGAACCAGTTGATTGATCGTCGGCATGAGCGCTTGTCGTGCCCCGTTGCAGGGGCGGTCCGCGGCGGAGTGCCGCGAGTTCGAGGGAGGAACAGTGTACGGTCAGAGAGTCTTGCGTCAAGCCCCTACTGTCCGCTGAGAAGGCCCAGCGGACAGTTGGAAGCTGAGTTTGTCCTGAGGATCACTCGTCGGCGTCGAGGCTGCCCTCGTCGCCTTCAAAGTCCCCGGCTTCGGAATCGTCGAAGTCGTCGTCGTCGGAATCTTCAGCGCCCGAGCCAGGTAGCCCGCCGCCCAATTCCGGCTCCAACTCACCGCCGAGACCCGCTTCAGCCGCGTCAGCGGCGCTGAGCACGCCGCGACCGCCAAAGGCGCCTTCCGAACCGGTGGCTGCGAGAGTCGCACCGCCAAAGCCTTGCCCGAAGCCCCCGCCGAAGCCGGTGCCCGAGAGCAAGCCTTCGATGTCGGCTTCGCGCGTCGGGGTCAAGCCCGAGAAGCCGAGCCCCGTGCTGATCTCGCCGAAGTCGATGTTCTTCTTGACGCGGGTGCGGTAGTGGTCGCGGAAGCCCGTACCCGTCGGAACCATGTGACCCAAGATCACATTTTCCTTCAGGCCCACGAGCATGTCGCGCTTGCCCGCGATGGCCGCCTCGGTGAGCACCTTGGTCGTCTCCTGGAAGGAGGCAGCCGAGATGAACGAGTCGGACGAGAGGCTGGCCTTGGTCACACCCAAGAGCAAGGTTTCGCCGTTGGCCGGCTTCTTCTTCTCCTTGCGCAGCTTCTCGTTCTCGCGGCGGAAGCGGAACTTGTCGATCACCGCGCCCGGCAGGAAGTCCGAGTTACCCGGGTCCTTGACCAAGACCTTGCGAGTCATCTGCGACAGGATGATCTCAATGTGCTTGTCGTCAATCGTTACCGACTGGCTGCGATACACATTTTGAATTTCGCGCAGGAGGTACTCGAGGACCGACTCCTCGCCACGGATGCGCAGCAACTCGTGCGGATCCAACGGACCTTCGACCAGCGACTCACCAGCACGCACTTCGTCGCCCTTGTGGACGCGGATGTGCTTGCCTTGCGGCACGCTGTGCTCGACTTCTTGGAGCGTCTCGCCCTTGCCACCGAGGGCCTTGACGATGATGGTGCGCTTGTTGCGCTTCTTATCGCCAATTTCCACGATGCCATCGAGTTCCGACATGACAGCCGGATCCTTCGGGCGACGCGCTTCGAACAGCTCGGTCACGCGCGGCAAACCACCCGTGATGTCCTGCGTACCCGCAGCTTCACGAGCCGTCTTCGCGATCATGGCACCGGCCGCGATCTTGGCTCCGTCCTCGACCTCAATGTAAGCGCGCTCGGGGATCGCGTATTGCGCGATGACCTCGCCCGACTTGTTCTTGAGGATCAGCTCGGGATGGATGTCGCCCTTGTGCTCGATCACCTGCTTGCGCACGGTGCCGCGGCGGGCATCCTTCTCGACCTTGAGGGTCTTGCCTTCAACTAGGCCCTGATAGTGAATGGTGCCAGCTTCGGCCGACAAAATCGGCACGTTGTGCGGGTCCCAACGGCACAGCACTTCGCTGGCCTTGACCGTCTGACCGTCAGCAACGATCAGTTCGGCGCCAACCGGCACGCTGTAGCGTTCGATCTCACGCTCGCGCGCATCGAACAGAATCAGCTCGCCGTTACGCGAAAGGACAACCTTCTTGCCTTCCGCATTCACGACCGTCTTGATCGTGCCGGTGTAGACAATGCGGCCTTCGCGCTTGGCCTTGCGATCGTTCTCTTCGATCGAACGGCTGGCCGTACCACCGATGTGGAAGGTACGCATGGTCAGCTGAGTACCAGGTTCGCCGATCGACTGAGCGGCGATGATGCCGACGGCCAGACCACGCTCGGCCAGAGTGCCGCGCGAGAGGTCCATGCCATAGCAACGCGCGCAGGTACCGAGCGGAGCCTCGCACATCAACGGACCACGCACCTTGACGCGTTCAAAGCCCGCGTCATTGATGCGATCGCCGATGGCTTCGGTGATCAGCTCGTTGGCACGCACGATGATCTCATCATTGCGCGGATCCACGAGCGTCTCACCCGCCACGCGGCCACGAATCGCGGCCGAGAGCTTGAGGGAGACCTTCTCACCCTTGTAGACGGCCGACTTGTACACGCCGTTTTGCGTGCCGCAGTCTTCCATCGTGATGACCACGTTCTGGGCGACGTCCGTCAACTTACGCGTCAAGTAACCGGCGTCGGCCGTCTTGAGCGCGGTGTCGGCTAGACCCTTACGCGCGCCGTGGGTGGACGAGAAGTACTCGAGCACCTTCAAGCCTTCGCGGAAGTTCGCCTTGATCGGCGTTTCGATGATCTCGCCCGAGGGCTTGGCCATCAAACCGCGCATACCGCCGAGCTGACGCACCTGGTCGATCGAACCGCGCGCACCCGAGGTGACCATGCAGTAGATCGGGTTGATGTAGCCAGTCTTGTCGTCGTAGTCCTCGCGCAGGACACCCATCAATTCCTCGCCCACCTTTTCGCGGGCGTGTGTCCACAGGTCGACGATTTTCAGGTAGCGCTCGCCTTCCGTAATCACACCCTTCTGGAAGTTCTTCTCGACCTTGTCGATTTCCTTCTGGGTGGCCTCGAGGATGGCGCGCTTGCCTTGCGGCACGCGCATGTCGTCCTTACCGAACGACATGCCGGCAGCAGTCGAGCTGCGGAAGCCGATGTCCTTCAAATCGTCCAGCAACTTGAGGGTCGCATCGCGGCCCAGCAAGCGATGGCAGTCCGAGATGAGGTTCTGAATGGCCTTCTTGTTCAGCTCGTAGTTGTAGAACGGCATCCCCGGCGGAAGGATGTCGTTGAACAGCACGCGACCGTAGGTCGTCTCAAGGTAGCCGCGCTTGCCGCTATCTTCGATCTTGCCGTCGGCCGCCACTTCGACGGGCGAGCGGTCCGGATGGAGCTTGACCAGCCGGCCGGCCTCCATGCGCAAGCGCACCGGTTGGTGCGTGCGCACATCGGCGGAACCGTCGCGGTGCCCCTTGGCTAGGAACAGCTCTGACGTAGACCCGAACGTGCGCACCTTGGTGCGATCGCCTTGGGCCGACTTCGACAAGTAGTAGATGCCCAGAACCATGTCCTGGGACGGCGAAATGATCGGCGCACCGTTGGCAGGCGAGAAGATGTTGTTGGTGGACAACATCAAGGTCGCGGCTTCGATTTGCGCTTCGTAGGACAGCGGCAAGTGCACGGCCATCTGGTCGCCGTCGAAGTCGGCGTTGAAGCCGCCACAGACCAGCGGTTGCAGACGGATGGCGTTGCCTTCGATCAGCACGGGCTCGAAAGCCTGGATGCCGACGCGGTGCAAGGTCGGGGCGCGGTTCAACAACACGGGGTGGTCACGGATGACCTCCTCGAGGATGTCCCACACTTCTTCATCGCGACGCTCGAGCATGCGCTTGGCGGACTTGATCGTGTCCGCGAGTTGCAGCTCCTTCAAACGACGGATGATGAAGGGTTGGAACAACTCCAACGCGACCTTCTTCGGCAAACCGCACTGGTGCAAACGCAGTTCGGGACCGACGACGATGACCGAACGCGCCGAGTAGTCCACGCGCTTACCAAGCAAGTTCTCGCGGAAGCGACCTTGCTTGCCCTTGATCATGTCCGTCAAGGACTTCAGCGGGCGGTTGCTCGAGCCGAGCACCGGGCGACGGCAACGACCGTTGTCAAACAACGCGTCGACCGACTGCTGCAACATGCGCTTCTCGTTGCGGATGATGACCTCAGGCGCATTGAGGTCGAGCAACTTCTTGAGGCGGTTGTTGCGGTTGATCAAACGACGGTAGAGGTCGTTCAAGTCGCTCGTGGCAAAGTTGCCCGAGTCCAGCAACACCAGCGGGCGCAGATCCGGCGGGATGACCGGGATCACCTCAAGGGCCATGTGCTCGGCGTTTTGCCCCGAGTCACGCAGCATCTCGACGGTGCGCAAGCGCTTGATGATGTCCTTGATGCGCTGCTTGCTCTTGGTCGAGACCAGCTCTTCGCGCAGTTCCTCCGACAGCTTGTGGAGGTCCAAGCGGCGCAGCATCTTCTTGACCGCCTCGGCGCCCATATCGGCGTCGAACTCGGAGCCGTACTTCGCGCGCTCCTTGCGGTACTCCTCTTCGGTGAGCAGTTGGTGCTCTTCGAGCGGCGTATCACCCGGATCCACGACGATGTAGTCCTGGAAGTAGATGACGCGCTCAAGGTTCGACACCTTGACGCCCAACAGGTTGCCCAAGCGCGACGGCATCGCCTTGAAGAACCAGATGTGCGCCACCGGTGCGGCCAGGTTGATGTGGCCCATGCGCTTACGACGTACGCGGCTGTGCGTGATCATCACGCCGCACTTGTCGCAAACGATGCCCTTGTGCTTGATGCCCTTGTACTTGCCGCAGAAGCACTCCCAGTCCTTCTCAGGACCGAAGATGCGCTCGCAGAACAGACCGTCGCGTTCCGGACGGTAAGTGCGGTAGTTGATCGTCTCCGGCTTCTTGACTTCGCCGTACGACCAGGACCGGATGTCTTCCGGGCTGGCCAGCGAAATCGTGACGGAGCCGTAGTCGTTGACGCGCGTGTACATCATGTCGCTCATGGTCCCGTCTCCTATCAGAGGCTCGCGGCCTTCTTGTGCAGTTCCATGTTCAAGCCCAGGCCCTTGATCTCGTTCGTTAGCACCTCGAACGACACCGGAGTACCCGGTTCAAGGATGTTGAGACCCTTGACCATTGATTCGTAGATCTTCGTGCGGCCGTCGACGTCGTCCGACTTGACGGTGAGCTGCTCTTGCAGGATCGCCGCCGCGCCGTACGCCTCAAGGGCCCACACTTCCATCTCGCCGAAGCGCTGACCGCCGAAGCGCGCCTTACCACCCAGCGGCTGCTGCGTGATGAGCGAGTACGGACCAGTCGCGCGGGCGTGCACCTTCTCATCGACGAGGTGGTGCAGCTTCAGCATGTACATCACGCCCACGGTGACGTCTTGCTCGAACTGCATGCCGGTGCGGCCATCGTAGAGGCGACGCTTACCCGAAGTCGGCAGGCCGGCTTCGGTCAGCAACGCTTCGATCTCTTCTTCGTCGGCACCGTCGAAGGCCGGAGTCACGCAACGCACACCGAGCTCGCGCGCAGCGACGCCCAAGTGCGTTTCGAGAATCTGGCCGACGTTCATACGGCTCGGCACGCCGAGCGGGTTCAAGACGATGTCGACCGACGTGCCGTCCTCAAGGTACGGCATGTCTTCGATCGGGCAGATCTTGGAGATCACGCCCTTGTTGCCGTGACGACCGGCCATCTTGTCACCGACCGACAAGTTGCGCTTGGTGGCCACGTAGATCATGACCTTCTCGAGCACGCCGGTAGGCAATTCGTCGCCGCGCGAGAGGCGGTTGACGATCTTGTTCTTGTCGGCTTCCTTGCCTTCGATCTTGGCCGTGTACTCGTCGATGACGGTCAAGGCCTTCTCGCGCTTGTCCTTCGACGGATGGCTCTCCGCGCTCTGGCGGCACAGCAACTTGACGCGCCGCAGCTCGTCAAAGGTAGCCGTGTCATCAATGCTTGCCGGGGAACCCGTCAAGTCGTCCGTCACATCGCCGCCCAGCGCGTTCTTGACTTCGCGCAACATGCCCGCGGTGTAATCCTTCAACGCCGTGAGGAAGTCCTTCTCGGCGTCACGGATGACCGTCAAGGCCTTGAGACGCTCGGCGTCTGTCAAGTTTACGCGACGCGAGTACTTCTGGGCGTCGATCACCACACCGCGCGTGCCCGGAGGCATCGTGAGGCTGGCGTTCTTCACATCGACACCGGCCTTGCCGAAGATCGCGTGCAGCAGCTTCTCTTCCGGCGTCAGTTCGCTCTTGCTCTTCGGAGCGACCTTGCCGACGAGAATGTCACCGGCTTCGACGAAAGTACCGACGCGCACCATGCCGGCTTCGTCGAGGTTCGACAAAGCCTTCTCGCCCACATTGGGGATGTCGCGCGTGAACTCTTCCTTGCCGAGCTTGGTCTCGCGGATTTCGACCTCGTACTCCTCGATGTGGATCGAGGTGAAGACATCGTCGCGAGCCAGGCGTTCCGACACGAGGATGGCGTCCTCGTAGTTGAAGCCGTCGTAGGTCATGAAGGCGACCAACAGGTTCTTGCCGAGCGCCAACTCACCGCCAGCGCTGGAAGCGCCGTCTGCGAGCAATGTGCCCTTCTCAACCTTCTGACCTTCCTTCACCACCGGACGGTGGTTCTGGGTCGTCCGCTCGTTCATGCCGCGGAACTTCTGCAACGGATACTCATCGTCATCGACGAGGATCTTGGTCGCATCGACATAGCGCACCGTACCAGCCTTCTCGGCGTACAGCGGCATGTTCGAGTTGCGCGCCACTTGCTTCTCCATGCCGGTGCCGACGATCGGCACTTCCGGACGGAGCAACGGCACGGCCTGGCGTTGCATGTTCGAACCCATCAACGCGCGGTTGGCGTCGTCGTGCTCGAGGAACGGAATCAGGGCCGCGGAAACACCGATGATCTGCGCCGGCGAGACGTCGACATAGTCGACTTCGGTCGGCGGAACTTCGTAGTTGTCGCCGTCCTTGCGCGCCAGCACGCGCTCGCCCACGATCGAACCGTCCTTGGCGATGGCCACGTCAGCCGGTGCCATGACCTTGCCCGTTTCTTGATCGGCGCGCAGGTAATCGACCTCGTCGGTCAACTTGCCGTTCTTGACCTTGCGGTACGGCGCGCACAAGAAGCCATAGGCGTCGAGGCGTGCGTACATCGCCAACGACGAGATTAGACCGATGTTCGAACCTTCCGGGGTTTCGATCGGGCACAAGCGGCCGTAGTGCGAGAGGTGCACGTCGCGCACATCAAAGCCAGCACGCTTGCGGTTCAGACCACCAGGTCCGAGGGCCGACAAGCGGCGCTCGTGAGTCAACTGCGACAGGGGGTTGGCCTGGTCGACGACCTGCGACAACTCACTACGGCCGAAGAAGTACTCGACGGCGCTGCTGAAGGTCTTGGCGTTGATCAGAGTACGCGGGCTGACCGTCTCCGGGTTCTCTAGGTTCATGCGCTCCTGCGCCGTACGGCGCAGCTTGAGCAGACCCTTGCGGAACTCGTCGGCAGCGAGTTCGGCGATCGAACGCACACGGCGGTTGCCGAGGTTGTCGATGTCGTCGATCTCGCCCTTACCGGCGCGCAGGCCGATGATGTACTTGATGCAGTTGACGAAGTCGTCCGCCGTCAGGGTTTGGACTTCTTCGTTCGTCGTGAGCCCGAACTTGCGGTTCAAGCGGAAGCGACCCACGCGACCGAGGCGGTAGCGTTGCGCATCGAAGAACTTCTCGTGGAAGAGTTCGCGCGCCTTCTCGATCTGCACCGGGTTGCCCGGACGCAGACGCGAGTAGATCTTGAGCAGAGCCTCTTCGTGGCTCTTGGTCGGGTCTTCGTGCAGCGAGTTGAGGATCAGGTTGTCGACCTCTTCGCCGTCGATGATCTCGACTTCGGCCAAGTCCCCGGCCGCAATTTCGGCGGCCTGCGACTCGGTGATCGGCATGCCGGACTGCACCAGCACTTCACCGGTCTTCAGCACCACCACGTCGCCCACTGCGATGCGGTTGCTAATGGCCTTGGCAAAGCTGTTGGCGGTCTGAGCCTTACCGCGCTTCTCGACCTTGGTCGGGTAGAAGGCGCGCAACAGGTCGCGGTCCGTGCTAAGGCCCTCGGACAGCGCGCGCAGCAGCGTCACGATCGAGAACTTGCCGGATTGGTCGATGCGGACCGACAACGTCTCCTTCTTGGTGACGTTCAGTTCCACCCACGAGCCACGCTCCGGAATGATCCAGCAGTTGTGCAGCTTGCGGTTGTCACCAGCGCTGGAGGCTTCGTAGTTGAAGTCCACGCCCGGCGAACGGTGCAACTGGCTTACAACGACCCGCTCCGAGCCGTTGATGATGAACTCACCACCGCCCAGCATGATCGGCAACTCGCCGAGATAGACCTCTTCCTCAACCGGCTCCGGCTTGATCAGGCGCAAGCGCACCTTGAACGGATGGCCGTAGGTCAGGCGCAGCTTGCGGCACTCGTCGATCGAGTAACGCGGCCGACCCAGGTCGTAGCCGACGTACTCCAGACACATGGTCTTGTCATAGGAGTAGATCGGGAAGACTTCCCGCAAGAGCGCTTCCAGACCTTCATCGGCACGCTGGCTTTGCGGCGTGTCGAGAGCAAGGAACTTCTGGTAAGCCTCGGTCTGGATTTCAACCAGATTCGGGAGATCGAGGATGGCCGGATACCGGCCGAACGTGCGCACGGGAACGTTAGTCTTGGTCATGGTCACCCAGTTCGCGGGCCTCTCGTCGGGTCGCCTTCTGCAAAGGACTCCGAGTCGCGACAGGCCTTGGACCGTGTGGTCAGTCGTGGTGCTGTGATCCGGACAGCTGGGCCGAGAACGGTCAGTCCGCCGGGGTCGTTCGTGCTGAGGGGGCTCCGACGCGGCGGTGGTACGCCGTCCGAAGCTTTGGGGCTGTGTGATCCATCACCGCGAGGGAAGCGGTCAAGGATCGGTGCAATGCAGTCGATAGAGACGAAACGGGCGAGAGTGCACGAGCGACGAGCGCACGCAACTCAAGTGCCGATTCCACCACCAAACCGAGCACACCTGCAGTACAGCGAGCGTGCGTGCGGGATTGTGGAGGGGAAACCATACGCAAACGACGGGGCAGATTGCTAGTGCAATCCCCCATCCTTTGCGTAAGGCCTACCTAGAGCCAAGTCTGACTCCGTACCGCCGCCTCCCTCCCTGTAAGTGGCCCCGAAGGGCAACTACAGAGTCAGGAGGCGACAGAGGTGTCAGCCTAAGCCGGAATCAGGCCAGCTTGACCTTCGCGCCAACGCCTTCGAGCTTGGCCTTGAGGGCGTCCGCTTCGGCCTTGTCGACGCCAGTCTTGACCGGCTTCGGGGCGCCGTCGACCAGGTCCTTGGCTTCCTTGAGGCCCAGGCCGGTGGCTTCGCGCACGACCTTGATGACGTCGATCTTCTTTTCGCCAGCGGCTTCAAGGATCACATCAAACGAGGTCTTCTCTTCGGCCTTCGGAGCAGCAGCGGCAGCACCGCCGGCGGCGGCAACCGCCACGGGGGCGGCAGCGCTGACGCCCCAACGGGCTTCGAGGTGCTTAACCATCTTCGAGGCCTGCATGAGGGTGAGGCCATCCAGCTTCGCGACGATGTCGGCGAGCTCCTGTTCGAGTTCGATCGTGTCAGACATGGAACTTTCCTTTTAGGGTGAGGTTGAGTGGGTCCCGCGCCGCGTGCGGCACGGAGTGGGTCAGGAGGCGGCCCCGCTGGCCTTCTCCAGTTGTTCGGCGCGCGCCTGAAGGACGCGAACCAGAGCGGACGGCACGGCGTTGAGCACGGAGACCACTCCGCGCGGACCGCTGGCGAGCAGCGATACCACCTTGCCATTGAGCGTGTTGCGATCGGGCAGTTCGCCGATAGCTTCGGCTTCCTTGCCAGCGATGAAGCGGCCTTCGATGACGCCGCCCTTGACCGTGACCTTGCCCGTCTTCTTGGCCTCTTCCGAGGTCAGAATGCGCATGGCATGGATGGTCGATTCGGTCGAGCCGTACGCGATGGCCATCTGGCCGACGAAGATGTCTTCGGCGACTTCGATACCGCGTTCGCGCAGGGCGATGCGAGCGAGTTGGTTGCGCACGAGCATCATGCCCGCGCCCTTCTCGGCCAGCTTGTCGCGCAGGTCTTCGTTTTGGGTGGCGTTGAGACCGCCCCAAGTCACGATGGCCAAGCCTTCGGCGGACTTCAATTCGCGATTCAGGTCTTCGACCAACAGTCGGTTGACGAGATTAGGCACTTGCCACCTCCCACGTGACTTGAACACCCGGTCCCATCGTCGAGGAAACCGAGATCTTGCGGAAGAACGAGCCCTTCACCGCTGCAGGGCGCAGCGACGAAACATGCTCGAGTAGAGCGACCAGGTTGGCGCTGAGGTCGTCGACGCTGAAGCTCTTCTTGCCGAAGGCTGCGTGGACATTGCCACCTGCATCGGTGCGGAATTCGACCTTACCGGCCTTGAATTCCTTGACCGCCTGACCGACGTCGGCCGTCACCGTACCGGACTTCGGGCTGGGCATCTTGCCCTGCGGACCGAGGACCTTACCGAGCTTACCGACGTGCTTCATCATGTCGGGGCTGGCGATGACGATGTCGAAATCCGTCCAACCGCCGAGGACCTTGTCCGCCAGCTCGCCGGAACCGACTTCGTCGGCGCCTGCGGCCTTGGCGGCAGCGGCCTTATCCCCTTCGGCGAACACGATCACCTTGACCGACTTACCCAAACCCTTGGGCAGCGACACTGCGCCGCGCACGAGCTGGTCCGTCTTCTTGGGATCGATGCCGAGGTGGATGGCCACTTCGACCGTTTCATCGAACTTGGTGCCAGGCAGGCTCTTGATGAGCTGCAGGGCAGCGGCCGGTGCGTGCGACTTGGTCGGGTCGACCTTCGCTGCGGCCTGCAAGTAGCGCTTGCTGCGTTTGACCATGTGGTTGCTTTCTCTTGGCTAGGACCGAGCTGCGCTCAGCCTTCGATCTTGATACCCGAGGAACGGGCGGTGCCTTCGACGATCTTGATCGCCGCCGCGAGGTCGCGGCAGTTCAGATCGGGCAGCTTGGTCTTGGCAATCTCCTCGACCTGCTTCTTGGTGACTTTGCCCTTGGATTCGTGACCCACCTTGCCGGAGGCGGTCTCGATGCCGGCGGCCTTCTTGAGCAGCACCGATGCCGGCGGCGTCTTGAAGACCAAGGTGAAGCTACGGTCCTTGTAGACCGTGATCTCCACCGGGATGATCAGGCCCATCTGCGGACGCGTGGCGTCGTTAAATTGCTTGACGAAGGCGGCGATGTTCACGCCGTAGGAACCGAGCGCGGGGCCAACGGGCGGTGCAGGCGTCGCCTGGCCCGCGGGGCACTGCAGTTTGATTTTGCCTGTGATTTCCTTTGCCATCTTCGTCCTGCCTGCGGGCTCGCCGCTGGCTTGTTGAGGTGTGCTTGGTTACCTGTTCCTGAGATTGGTGTGAGCGATGAGAGGTCAGCGAGGTTGCGTGGTGAGTGTGGGCCTACCGCGCTTGCGCGCGTAGCGGCCTTGAGCTCACACGGTCTCGACCTCCCAGTACTCGAGTTCCACCGGGGTCGGGCGTCCAAAGATCGTGACCACGACCTTGACCGTGCCCTTCTCCGCATTCACTTCTTCAATCGGGCCATCGAAGCCACCGAAGGCGCCCGACTTGATCTTGACCATGTCGCCCTTGTTCAGGCCGATGGTGATTTGAGGCTTCGCTTCGCTGTCCGACATGCGCGACAGGATCGTGTTGACCTCTTGATCAGAGAGCGGCGTGGCTTCACCACGCGTGCCCAGGAAGTCGCGCAGACCATCAATGGTGCGCAGCGTGTCGCGTGCCACCAGAACGCGCGCGTCCTCGAGGTCCTCGATGTCGGCCTGCACCATCAAGTAGCCGGGGTACAGCTTCTTGTTCTTGACGCGCTTCTTGCCCGCCTTCAAATCCGTCACGCGCTCGAACGGCACGAGGATCTGGGGGATGATGTCCGAAACGCCCTTGGTGCGCAGACGCGTCAACGCGTTGCGGGCAATCGAGTCTTCACGACCCGATTGGCATCGAACGAAGTACCACTGC
>Ga0255097_1000567_pt1 | contig 14980 bp, 11 predicted proteins | sample Colum_Atlam_RepB_2_FD_188436 | JGI IMG/M metagenome (GOLD analysis project Ga0255097, IMG submission 188436) | Freshwater microbial communities from Columbia River, Oregon, United States - Colum_Atlam_RepB_8d | ecosystem: Environmental > Aquatic > Freshwater > River | place: USA: Oregon...
GAACGCACCGAACTGGTGGGTCGTGATGGGCATCGCCGTCGGTGCCTGGGCGCTCGGGCTCGTGTTCCGTTCGCGTGCAGCCAAACGGCGCGGAACAAGCACAGGTGAGGATGCGCTGCTTGCGGTGCTTTTCGTAGGCAGCATGTATGCCGTGCGCGGACTGTACGGATGGATGCCGTTCCTGCTTAGCTTGGGTACATCGTCCATCGTCGCGTACATGGGCTTGGCCACCTGGCGCGCTGTGCGCAGTAGCGACTATGCACTGCAGCACTGGACCCTGAAGGCGCACGGACGCTGGACCAAGGCGGGTGCGATCTACTTGCTGTTGATGATGCTGGTGTACGGAGGCGCTGGGTACGGTGCCTCGGAACAGCTTGCACTGGCACGCAGCGCGCGCGCCCAAGAGGCCTTCCATCACGGGCTGCGCGCGGCACAACGCGGCGACATGGAGCAAGCCATCCGCGACTTTGCGGAAGCTCGGCGCTTAGATGCGGACCTTGCTGAGGCGCGCGACAACTTGGCAGGTGCCTACTGTGCACTAGGTCGCTATGCCGAGGGCTTGGCGCTGTTCGAAGAGTCCTTGCAAGCACGTCCGCAGGATCTCGACACCCGTATGCTGGCGGTGCGCGCCGCGATGGAAGCCAACATGGCCGAGCGCGCGCTAGGCCATCTGGAAGTGGCCTTGCGCCTCGCGCCCAACGATGCAGCGTTGCTGGACCTGCGGCAGCGCTTGCTGGAAGCCCGCGGTCAGTAAGCCTGCAAAGCGGGCTTGCGTCCTGCGTTCTGACGCTTGAGCCACTCCGTCAAGGGTTCGAAGTACTCCAGCATCGGGCGCGCGCTCAGGTCACTGCCCGTGGCCTCGCGCAGGACACCACGCCACTCTTTCGTCGCCCCCTTCTCGAGGATGCCGCGCAAGTACGCTCCGGCCGCACGACTGCCGTAGTAGTTCGTGTCGCGGGGATCCTGCTTGAGGATTTGACGCGCGATGTGGTCGTGCAATTGGAACAGCAACACGAAACTCAAGGCGTAGTCGTAGTACGCGGCCGGATCGTCCACGATGTGCGTCTTCGTGGCCGCATCGCACAGCGTCTCCGGCCGCAGCGTAGGCGGTGCAATGCCTTGGTACTTGGCGGTCAACTCCCACCAGCGTTGGTTCCAGCGATCGGGAGACAGTTCGCTCGCGTACAAGTCACGCTCGAACTCGAACATCGTGCCCGCAGACCACGGGATGAAAACCACGTAGTTGAGGGCCTCCTTCAACAGCAACTGCATGGGATCCGGGCGAGCATCCCCCAAAGGAATCCCGACAGCCTCCAGGAAGCGCGGCTGCATCGCAGCCAGCCCCATCAAGGACCCCACCGCTTCGTGGAAGGCACGATTGGCGCCGCCACGCAAGACCGGAGGCACTTCCGGCTGCGAGTAGGACAAGTAGTAGTAAATGTGACCCAACTCATGATGCGTGGTCTCATACCAGTCACCGTTCGCCACCACGCTCATCAAACAGCGCACATCTTGGTCATAGTCGACATGCCAGGCCGAGGCATGCGTGTTCTTCTTGAAAGGTGAGTTCGCAGGCAACGCATACAGGGAGGAGCGCTCCCAGAAGCTCGCGGGCAGAGCGTCAAATCCAAGTGACACATAGAAGCGCTCGGCCTGCTCGACCACCCACTTGGGCTCGCGCTCGGCGAGGTGGGTATCCAGATCGTAGCCCTGCACCTCCACCAGCGAAGACCAGTCTTGGCCCCAGCGGTTGGGCAACCAATGCGCAGGGATCAAGTCCGGCACCGGCTGTCCATGACGGCGAGCCAGCTCATGACGCGCCCAGGTGTGCAGCTCGACAAACAGCGGCCGCAACTCGCGCTGAATCTGGTCAACTTTGGCTGACAGTTGTGCGGTCGTCATGCCGTACTCGCCCGCCATGTAGGCGAAGTAGTCCTTGTAGCCCAAGGCCCGCACTACATCGTTGCGCAAGCCACGCGCCAGAATGAGGTCGGCCTTCAAGGCACCGCCAACCGCCTTCGACGCTTCCCACACAGCCAGACGCTGCTGCAGATCCGTCTCGTTGCGCAGGGCTGCATCCAACTCGTTAGGAGTCGTCTCGGCACCTTGCAACTGAAAGCGGTAGCCGTCCAGAGTCTCGTTGAGGCGGGCCTCCACCTCGATGCGACGCTTGACCAACTCGGGCACCGTTTGCGGCGACGCGCCGGCATTGAAGAGCACGGCTTCCAACTGCTTGACATCCAGCGCAGGGAGTTCACGCTTGCGCTTCATGTAGGCGCGTGCGAGTGCGATGTTGTCGGCACTACCCGTGAACGCGGCGAGCGCTTCTTCGGCGGCGCGTGTGCGCTGCTGGTTCGTGTCATCGCCCTCGACGATGCGTGTCTTCGACAGCCATTGCGCCTCGGACGCTTGGTTGGCCAACTCTCGCCACCGCTCGTTGTAGCGCTGGAGGAAGCCCTCCACCTCCACGCGGAAAGCCTCATCGCCGCCGGCTTGAGAGGAGCCGCAGGACAGGGAGCACAGCAGGGCCGCGAGCGCGGCTAGAGCCATCCAACGCATAGGAGTTGCCTCGAGCGCGCGCTCGGCCGAGTTCTGAGCCAAACAACGCGCCTATACAGCCTAGTCGTAAGCTAGGCTGATGCGCACCTAAGACCTCGAAGCTGCCCCTCAAAGCTACATGCGCATGCCCCTACTGATCGGACACGCCTTCTGCGCCCTTGCCCCTCTACTGGCTGCCTGCACTGAAGCAACGGCACCGACCAGCACAGTAGTCACTGCAGCGCCTTCCGCACTGGAGACCGAGTGCACCGACACGCCTGGCGAGCTGGAGCCCATGCCGGAGCCTGTGCAACAGGCCCCCACAGCCAACTCCGATGCGGATTGGAACGCGGCCATGGCTCTCAAGGGCAAGTCCGACTACGAAGGCGCGCGCAAGTTGTTCGATGCCATCGCCGCCAAGATGCCGGACTCGCCGCGCGGCCAAGAAGCGCTCGTCGAGGCGGGCGTGTGTCAGTTCTCCCACGGCCGCTCCAAGATGAAGGCGGGCTTCAACACGCCGGAGTCGTTGGCCGCATTCCAAGTGGCGCTGCAGCGCTTCGATCTCGTGCTGGCCAACAAGAAGTCGCCAGTGGCCTCACGCGCACAGTACATGCGTGGTTCGGTGCAGCTGTTCGCCGGTGACTTGAGCGCCGCAGAGCGTGAGTACACGCTGTCCTATGAGGGTTGGCCGAACGACGCGAAATACGCGCAGAAGTCCATCGAGCGGCGTTCGTTCGTGCGCCGGCATCTGTTGAAGACCGATGCGGCTATCGCCGACCTCGACTTCTATTTGAAGACGTGGGGCCGCGGCACGAAGACCTTCGACGAGAAGGAGTGGACCAGCGTGCAGACACACCGTGGCTTTGCCGCGTTCTATGGCAAGCCGGCACCTGCGCTGCAATCGACTGTTTGGGTGCAAGGTCAAGCCACGAGCTTGGCGCAACTGCAAGGCGAAGTGGTGCTGCTCTACTTCTTCGCCACTTGGTGCGACAACTGCGAACGGGCTCGCCCGCAAGTGCAAGAGTTGCTGCGCCGGCACGCTGGCAATCTGCGCGCCATTGGCGTGATCGATGACCAACGCGGGCAGACTTTGGACATGGTGCGTGCATGGTTGCCCACCAAGGGCTTCACCTTGCCCGTAATGTACGACGTCGGCCAAGTCACCATGCGTGCCTACCAAGCGAACCGCATCCCCGACATGATCTTGATCGATCGTCTTGGTCGCGTGCGTTGGCATGACAATGCCAGCAACTTGCAGGATGCCACGATCGAAGCTCTGCTCGTGGAAGATCCGACAGCTGGCACGGGTAAGTGAGGACTTCCAGGTGAGGTCCCACGCATGAAAACTCTGGCCGTCTATTGCGGTTCGTCCAGCGGTGTACGCCCCGCCTACACCCGCGCAGCACGCGAGTTGGGCATCGAATTGGCGCGCCGCAACATCGAGTTGGTCTACGGTGGTAGCAACGTCGGACTGATGGGTGTGACCGCGGATGCTGTGCTCGAGCACGGTGGTCATGTGTACGGCGTGATCCCGCGCTGTCTGGTCGAGCGCGAAGTGGCGCACACTGGGTGCACGCACCTCTCGATGGTCGAGACGATGCACGAGCGCAAAATCCTGATGGCGCAACGCGCGGATGCGTTCCTCGCTCTGCCGGGTGGCTTTGGAACCTTTGATGAGCTGTGCGAGGTCGTGACCTGGAATCAGCTCGAGATCCATGACAAGCCCGTTGGACTCATGGACATCGAAGGCTATTGGCAAGCGCTGATTGGCTTCGTAGAGCAAGGTGTGCGCGAGGGCTTTGTGCCGGCTCGCACACGCGAACGCATCTTGGTTGAGCGCGATGTGACGCGCATGTTGGACATGCTTGGGTACTAGGAACGTCTATGCACACACGGCTACGCAACCCCACCGGATTCTTCGTTATACTCGCTGGTTTGCAGCTATCCGCATGCGAGCAACCGGCTGCACCTCAAGTAGTGCAGCAGCCTCCTGTCACAGCTCCTCCTCTGCCGGCTGCAAGTGTTGAAACTGATTGCTCCGCGCCTTTGGAAGATGCGGAGTCCACAGCGGCCTCGGCTGCGGATGCAAGCTCACCGCAGCAACTAGAGGCCGAGTGGAGTGTGGCGTGGGATCTCAAGACCAAGGGCGACCATGCTGCGGCCGCCGAAAAGTTCGAGGCGTTCGCTAACAGCCATCCGCAGGCCGCTCGTGCAGCAGAGGCGCAAGTAGAGGCTGCGAACTCGTGGATCAACGTCGGCTTCCAACGGCGTGACCATGGGCGCTCGAACGCTGCGGCACAAGAGGCCTTCAGCACTGCACTACGTCATCTCGATGCAGTCTTGGCGCGTCAGGACAAGGCCTTTGCGGCGCGCGCGTGGTACTTGCGCGGGAACACCAAGCTGTACGCCAATGACTTGGCTGCTGCGGAACTTGAGTACAGCGAAGTGATTCGCACCTACTTGAGCGATCAAGAATGGGGTCGCCGCGCGCTGGAAAAGCGCAGCGAAACGCGGCGTCATCGCCTCGACACTGCTGGCGCCATCGCCGACCTAGACTTGTACTTGCGTACTTGGCCCACGCAGGATGCGGAGCGGACCAAGTTCCTGCAACGCACCAAGGCCTACAGCATGGTGCTCGGCAAACCTGCGCAGCCCTTCGCATCGCAAGACTGGGTGCAAGGCACGCCCATGCCGCTGGAGATGTTGCTCGGAGAAGTCGTAGCGCTGTACTTCTTTTCGACGCAGTGCAGCTTCTGTGATGCCCAGCGCGACACGGTGGCGGCTTGGGCCAAGCATCTGGAAGGCAAAGTCCGTTTCGTTGGTGTGCTGGTGCCGCAACAAGACAAGAAGAGCGGCGCCATCGTCGAGCCTTTGGATGTAGCCCGCGCCGATGTCCCCAAGAAGCGTTTCGACTTCCCGGTGGTCTATGACCACGGGTTGCGCAGCGCTGTCAGCTTCATGGCAAGTAAACCTGACATGGTGTTGCTGGACCGCGAAGGCCGGGTGCGCTGGCACGACAGCCCGAAGAACTTGCAGCCCGGCACGATTGCAGCGCTTTTGGCGGAGTGAGGCGGCTCTAGCGCGCCATGCCGGGCAGGATCTCTGCTTTGACCTGGCGTGCGAGCGAGTTGCGGTAGTTGCCAATATCCGGCAAAACAGGCCGCTGGTGCTTGAGCTCGAACTCCAGCTCGGACTTGGCGTCCTCGTAAGGCACTCGCCTGCGTTCCACGAGCTGGAACGACACCCAGGCGCGGCCGTACAAGATCGGCGGCGTCGATTGTCCCACTTGCAGACCGGTGACCGCCGTAGCAATCGCCTCGGGGAACGCGTCCACACGGAAGCGGCCTTGGCGACGACCACCGTTGGCCTTGGTCGGCGCGTCATCACTGACTTCGCGCGCAACTCGCGCAAAATCCTCGGGCTGGCGCACACGCTCTAACTCCGCCGCCAGCGCAGCGCGTGCGATCTCAGAGGCCTTGGCCAGCGCAGCTTCCCAGACCTCACGCGTCGCATCCGCAGCCGGTGCTTCGCCTTGAATGGTCTTCACGATCCAAGCGGTCTCCAAGCGCTCACCATCTTCGCCAAACTCGGCTCGGTAGCGCTCGCGCAGCATGCGCTCATCGATGACGCGCTCTTGCTGCATCAGCTTCTCGGCCAGCAAGTCGATGCGCCAGCGTTCCGCCAAAGAGGCACAGAACGACTCCTCGGTGCGCCCTGCACGACGCAAGAACTCCAACCACCCCTCCCGTTGGCGCTTGAAGCCTTCATCGATCATCGTGTCGACATGTTCTTTGACACGCTCGCGGACTTCAGCCTCGGACACCACGACTCCTGCAGCTTGCGCACGCCGCTCGACCGCAAAGTCCTCGATGTAGCGCGACAACGCCGTCTCTCCTTGCCAATACAGCAAGTAGCGAGCGTAGCTCGCTCTCGAGACAGGTTCGCCATCGACCAACATCACAGGTTCATCCACGCCACCGAGCTCGCCGCCACCGGGACTACGCCACAGCGCAGGCAAGAGTTCGACCTTCGTCTGCGTGTGGATGGGCTCTAGGATGGCCCCGACTTCATCGGGTTCGGGACCCTTTGCCTCAAGCATCGACACCAGCTCGCCGCGCACGGACTCCAGCGGAGTGGCACGCACCTCAAGGATCTTGACGATCCACCAACCGCCCTTGCCCTGCAGCGGCGGAGAGATCTCACCCACCGCCAACTTCGCGAGCTCTTCGTGGAAGCCCTTCGGCCAACCTTCATCGCGGAACTCGGATGGACGGCCGCGACCATCCTTGGTGTCGGGATCCTCGCTGACTTCGCGCGCAACCTTGCCGAAGTCCTCACCTGCAACCAGACGAGCACGCACTGCTTCGGCGCGTGCTTTGGCCTGCGCCCACGCCGCAGCACGCGCCGCCTCCGTCGCCTCAGGACCGCGCTGCGCTGGCGACAGCACCTCGGCCTTGGTGAAGGTCATCAACAAGTCGTAGCGACGCCCCAACTTGCCGTACATGCGCTGCCATTCGCGTACGACCTTGTGCTCCGGCACCACACGACCAACGCTGGCCATCTTGCCCGCCAGCAGAAACGGCCGCGCTTCCGTCTCGCGCTGACGACGAGCACCGGCTTCGGTGCGCCCCGTGCGAAGCAATTCAGCGCGCCACGCCTCCACATCGCCATGGAAAGCGTGCTTGACACGGTCCTCGAAGACCTCTTGCACATGAGCGTCCAACTCGGCGGCCGACAACTCCACACCGGCGCGACGCGCAGCGCGCTCCACCGCGACTTGCTCGGAACCAAAGATCTTGGCCAAGCGCTCGCCATGCGTGCGCAACAACCACGAGGCATACATCTCAGGCGTGATGCGCACACCATCAAGCTCGGCCACAGCGCCATCGTCCACGGCCTGCGCCGCGGGCGTCGTCTCTTGCCAGCAAGGGCTCGCCTCAACCCGTGCGCGGGGGCCTGTCAGCGCAAGCGCGCACACCACGGCTACGAAGGATCCAGTTCGTTTCATGCGTACACCACGAGGCTACGCGCTCGTGGGCGTGGATGGAGGCGAAAATCCGCCCGCAGAAGCCGCACAGCGGCGTATGTCGCCACCAGATCCGCTCCCCTACCATGCCGCACATACAGGACGCAGGGCTTCGGCGGGATCCCCCGCACCGACGGCTGGCCCCTGCGCCTCTTTCCAGGCCCCGTGCGAGCCGTACTCCCGCGCAAGGCCAAGATTCTTACTGAAGATTGTCTACCCATGAAATCAAGTCTCTATGCAGCGCTGGCCTTGGTCTGCGCATCCGTCCCGGCCATGGCCGAATGCGACCAACCCGGCAGCCTGTTGATCTTCCCGGTCTTCGACAACGCTCGTGGTGACGAGACCTTCCTGACGGTGACGAACACCTCCGCCACCGACACCATCGATGTGGAGTACCTCTACATCGACGGTACGAGCTGCTTGGAGTTCAACCGCACTCGTCGCTTGACCCCGAACGACACCATCGTCGTGCGTACGCGCATGGACAACCCGAACATGGTGAAGGGCTTTGCCTATGTGTTCGCCAAGAGCATCACCACGGGCCAACCGATCAGCTTCAACCATCTCGTGGGCACCTCGCTCATCAACGATGGCAACACGCAGAGCGACTACGATGTGCCGGCCTTCACCTTCAAGGCCGTCCCGGCTCAAGGCCTGCCGACGGACATCGACTCCGACGGCGTGCGTGAGCTCGACGGTGTTGAGTATGAAACGGCACCGGATACGCTCTACATCCCGCGTTTCATTGCGCAGGGTCCGGTTCCCCCGGCGAGCACGGGTGGTGCCCTCTCCGACCTCGTCCTGATCAACCTCACGGGCGGCGTCGAATGGCAAGCCATCGTGGACCTGATGGTCTACAACGACAACGAGGAAGCATTCTCGGCCCAGAAGACGGTGCGTTGCTGGTCACGCACACCGCTCACGATGATCTCGGGTGTCTTCACCCAATCGTTCCTGAGCGGCACCAACCACAACGCCAATGAGTCGCTGATGGGTGCAGAGACCGGCTGGTACTCGCTGAAGGGTCGCCTGGCCTACAGCAGTGCCGACTCGGAAGCGAACCCGGCTGTGCTCGCGATGCAAATCGAGCGTCGCGGTAACGGCTTCGGTGCAACCGCTGTGTTGCCCTACGCCACAGGTTCGCGTGACAACGGTGGCCTGATCTATCAGGGCCCGTTCATTTGGTGAGTCGTTGATTGCGGAGCGAGGCGGTCAGCAGGTTTCTGCTGGCCGCCTCGCGGTGTTGCTGGCGCTCACGGCTGCCAGTTGATCTCGAACGCGTTGCTGGTGTTGGATGAGAACGAACCGCACGCTCCCAAGCCTTCGAGATACCAACACTGGTACACGCGCGTGGCACCCGCTGGCACGAAGCCACGCTGCGCAATCGAAAGATCGCCCAGCTCGGGATAGCGAGCCACGCCGAAGCTCACGGACTTGACACCCAAGCGCACTACCGTGCCGCCAGCGCAACGCAAGCCATCGCCGAAGACCGCACCCGCTCCGCCGGCCACCAAGGTGGAGCCTTGGAAGAAGAGCACACTGTTGCCTTCGGGCACACCGGTCACCGACAGCTGCAGCGTGTCTGCAGTGGTGTTCGCGCTACCGAGCGCACGCAGGCGCGCGCCGCTGAGCACCGAGTTGATGCAGCCCACTTGCCCATTGCTGCCGTTGCCGCACGGACACGCCGTCGGCGTGCCAAAGCACTGTGCTGTACCGGGCACAGGACGCGCGACCTGGATCGCACCCTTCATCTGGATGCTGAAGTGCGGCGCACAGAAGTACTCGTAGCGATCACCCGCGCGAGGATTCGCGGCGAGGAAGGCTTCGCTGAAGTTCACGGTGTAGCTCGACACACCCGAGGTCAGCGACGAGGTGAACGCCTCATTGCCGTTGACCACGCCATCGGTACCCTCCGACACGGTGTGCGTGCCGCTGGTCCACACGAAGCGCACCGAATCGCCGGGAGCAATGACCACTTCACGCGGTGTGAAGAAGAACCCGATCTGTTGGACCACCACGGTCTCAGCAGAAGCGGGAACGGCGAAGAGCAGGGCTGCCAGCAGGGTGAGGAGCTTCATGATGCTCCTCAATCATCCCCCGCTCAGGCCGATCCGGCAAGGTCAACTTGCAGGCTCAACCCGCCGTCGTCTCGGTCATCACATTGCGCGACTTGCTGGCAGCGTTGCCTGCAGTGCCGGTCTTGTGACCCGGATCGATCCACGAACGCGAGGTCTCCGCGCGCTTGAAGAGCTTCTTCTCGATGCGGTTGTACACATCGAAGGCGCGCGCCTCCCACTTGCCGCTCGGGAAGCCGCCTTGCAAGTCGCCTGACTGTAGGCGCTTCTTCGCGCGCTTCTCCCAGAAGCCGATCTTGCCGCGCGCCAGACCGTAATCCAGCGTCACGTAGTGCTGGTACAACTTGCGCTCGAGAGCCACATCGGGCGGGATCTTGCCCGGCCAGGTCTCTTCGAAGTGGTACTCACCAATCGAGCCCCACTCCTTGAGCGTGTTCGGCGGCTGGTAGCCCATCGACACCGCTTGATCCCACATCGCCGTGCCGGGGATCGGGCGGTAAGGCCACACCGTGGGACGCGCCAAAGGTGCCGCCACATGCAAACGGCGGCATTGATCAATGGTGGCCATCATCGAGGCGCGCTCTTCACCCGGATAGCCGATGATGTACGTCACCGACGCACAGATGCCGCGCTTGTCCATCTCGACCGCGGCGTCGATGTTGTCGTCGCCTTTGATCGGCTTGCCGATCTTCTTCATCATCTCATCGGTGCCTGCTTCGGCGCCGATTTCCGCGATGTACATGCCCGAGGCGGCCATCAAGTCCAATGTGGCCGGATCGTACTTGAGGATCGAGTTGGTCTCGATGAACGCGTTCCACCAGAACTTGGCGTTGCGATCCAAGAGCCCTTGTGAAAACTCCTTGACGCGCTTCTGCATCACGCCGAAGTTCGCATCGTGGAAGCGCACCACATCAAAGTTCCAGCGCTCCTTGAGCTCGCACAGATCGTCCAACAACCGATCGGAAGGCATCGCCTTCCAACGGCGATCGGTCACGATCGGCGAGCAGCAGAAGGTGCACGGTTCAGGGCAGCCGTAGCTTGAGAAGTACGTGATGCCGAAGTACGGCTTGCGCTCGCCCATCGCCGGGGGCGTGGGCATGCGCAACACATCCTTGTGCGAACGCGCGCGCAGCTGGTGCTCGCGATACGGTTCGATGTCGATCGGCATGCGCTCGGGGATTGCGTCCCAACCGGCGACACCGCGCTTTTCGGTCTTCACGACTTGGCCATCACGCCACAACGCAAGCCCGGGCACCGTGTCGAGCGCCACGCCGCTGTCGAGCGCGCGCACGAGTTCGTCAAAGGTCACTTCGCCTTGACCGAGCACGACGCAGTCATAGAGCCCCGTCTGGAGCTGAAGGTCGGGCCGCACCGAGGCGAACCAACCACCGATCACCGACTTGATGTGCGGGAACTTGGCCTTGACCTTGAGCGAGGCTTGCCACCCGTCATAGATCATGAAGCCCAGAATGCCGGTAGTCGCGTACAGGAACGCGCCCTCGCAGGCTTCCAACAGGCGCCGATGAGCTTCCTCGACGCTGTACAGGCTGCCGTCGACAATGACGATCTCGTACCCGTTGGCCAGCGGCCGCGCAGAGATGGTCAACATCTCCAGAGGCAACATGTCCTTGCTGGAGGGGAGCCCTAGGGACTCGTCCACCTGCTGCGGTTGGTACAAGACGATCTTCTTTTTGCGTCCGATCATCGTGGGTGTGTTCCAGTCTACCCCCAACTCTTCCGTAGAGGTGTGAATAGAGGGATGGCTGCGAATCTGTCCTTTCGGCAGGATCGCCACCCGACCCAAGAAAAAGGCTGCTAGGGCCTGGCTGCCGGGATGGCGGGGCGGGCCCAAGCAGCGGCCTGCAGCACCGCGGACACCAGATTCGTCGGGTCGGCCAAGCCCTTGCCGGCGATGTCCATGGCAGTGCCATGCACGGGAGAAACGCGCACATAGGGCAGCCCGCACAGCACCGTGACCCCGCCTTCGGGGTCTAAGAGCTTGGCGGCGATGAAGGCTTGGTCGTGCCACAACGAGACCACACCATCCCATTCTCCGCGCGCCGCCAAGCGGAACACCGAGTCGGGGGACACCGGGCCATCCACGCACACACCGCGAGCGCGCGCCGCCGCAATCGCCGGTGCAAGGATGTCCTGATCTTCGCTGCCGAGCACACCGTTCTCGCCCGCGTGCGGATTCCAACCGCACACAGCAAGGCGCGGAGTCGGCACACCGAAGCCGCGCAGGCTTTCATCCAACAAGAGAATCCGATCGAGCACCAAGGGCGTGGTGACTGTCAAGAGAGCTTGACGCAGCGGCATGTGCCGCGTGCACAACATCGTGCGCAAGCGACCAGCAATCACAAGCATCTCGAAGCGTTGCACCGCGCACCAACGCCCCAAGAGTTCGGTCTGGCCTTCGACTGCTTCGCCAGCCAAACGCAGAGCTTCTTTGCTGACAGGACCGGTGACTAGCGCACCGACCTGCTGGGCGGAGGCGAGCTCGTGGCCTGCACGCAACGCAGCCAAAGACTCCAGACCTGCCGCGCGCTGCACAGCGCCCACTTGAATCGGGCCATGATCACTGGTCGCAAGCCACGCATGCCCTTGCTGTTCGGTCAACGCATCCGGCCGCGACACATTCGCCAACGGAACATGACTCGGGCGCCAACGCTCGGGCCCTAACACCACCAACCGCACAGCCGCTTGCAATGCCGGTGCTTGCAACGCGTGCAACGCAATCTCCGGCCCGATCCCTGCTGTATCGCCGATCGTCAGCGCCACCAGCGGCGCAACCGCGTGGGGCATCAACTGTGGGCACCCACCGATTGCTTGTCCGTACCCACACACTCGGTGACACCCGTCCAGAAGGCGATACGGGCGCGAATGGCGGCGCTAGCGCCGATCTCGGCTTCGGCCCAACGCGCCGGATCGTCACCACAGATGGACTCCAGCATGCGCGCCGCCATCGGACCATGGCGCTCACCATCGAGATGGATGTGGCGCTCGAGGTAGTCAATCAAAATGGACAAGCTGCCCGCGTGCGTGCGCGACAGATCCTGCACAAGGCGCGTGAACATGTCGGGGATCACATCTTCGCGCCCCAAGGTGAACGCAGCCGCGATGCGCGGCAACGAGCGCGATTCCACGATGCGCCAGGTCTCACCGACGAAGAAGCGCGCAGCAGCAGGCACATGAGCCCGCGCCAACGCAGAGGGCACGCTTTCACCGCTCTTCAAGCGTTCGATAAAGCCCTGGATGGTCGCTGTGTTTGCACCACACTGCTGCATGGCGGCGAGGTACAGCTCGAAGTGACTGGTGTAGCCCTGGCCGCCGAGGCCTTCATCCGACTCTTCGCCCACGACGATCTCGTTGATCAAACGCCGCGCTGTCGCATCACCACGCGGCACCCAAGGCACATCGACGCAGGTGATCTCCTTTTGCAGAGCCTTCAACAGCGACATGAAGTCCCACACGGCATACACATGCTGGGACATGAAGGTGCGCACATCCTCCATGTCGTTGAGGCGCGTGTAGACCGGATGCGCGACGAGCTGCGCACGGAGGGGCTGGATCGAATGCTGGAGGTCGGCGAGGGAGCGAAGTTGAGCGGTCATTCTAAGGGAGAATGCTAAGCCAGAATCATGGCTTCGGGAAGTCATCCGCGCGCTGATCTAGTGCGCGCAAGTAGACAATCAGCTTGGCGACAGCCTCATAGAGATCGGGCGGGATCTCCGTGCCGAGGTCTAGTGCGGACAACAGAGTCAGCAGAGCCGGGTCCTCGCGCACCGGCACGCCGTGTTCGCGCGCGAGTGCCAGAATGCGCTCAGCAACTTCGCCCGTGCCCTTGGCCACAAGGCGCGGCGCACTGCCCTCCTCCGTGTCATAGCGCAGGGCGGCGGCGTGCGGCGGTCGCTGCGGTGAGGAGCGCTGCGGGGTCATGCGTCCAGGTCCAGCACGGCGCCTTGCACGATTTGCGAGCCTGCTTCGGCCGTCGGCTCCTCAAGGTGAGCCACGATGAGGCGCGCAGGGCGCCCGAGGGAGCTCAACAACGCCTCCAACTCGGCGCTGCAGGCCTCCAACTGCTGTTGAGCAGCTGCGTTCTGGCAAGCCAAACGCACCCACAGTTCGCCATCACAACGACGCACATCGGCGCGCACCGCGCCCAAGTGCTGGTACTGCAGGTCGAGCACCAAACGCCGCGTGGAGTCCTGCGCGTCCACCAGCAGCATGCTGCCCGCTTGGCCGTTTGGATCTTGGTCCGTGGGAGGCGTCCCGCAACGCAAAGGCAGCGGCACAGCTGCGTCTTCGTGCTCGCGCACGACCCGTTGCAGAGCTTCGTACTCCAACTCCTCCAGAGCCAACTGCAAGTGCTCGCGCACCTCAGGATCATGGATCGACTCGCTCGCAGCCAGCAGCAGACTGCGCCGGTCTTCCCTCGCCAACTGGGCAGCCACGCGCAAGAGTCGCTCGCGATGCTCGGGACCGGGCTGCAGCAACGCCTGCAAGGCTCCCGACTCCGCGACGAGCACATGCAGCGGCTCCAACGTCACGCCCGCAGCTCGCAACAACACATCCAGCCCCGCAGCGACTGCTTGAGGCGTGCGTTGCGCTACGAACAACGAAGCCAAAGCAGTGCGCAATGCTTGCTTGGCTTCGGCACTCAGCGTGGCGGGCAAGCGACCTCCTTGGAGCAGCGTGTGCAGCACCTCGTCGGCGGCCTCATCCGCCAAGGCCGTGGCAAGTGACCCGCGAACGCTGCCTTCTTCCGCCGCGAGCAAGAGCACCTCTGGTGTCAAGGTGGCCGCCTCTACTTGCTGGCGCAACGCCTGCGCCTCGCTGGTAGCCGCGGGCATCCAACGCGCAAGCAGACGCTGCACCTCGTCAGCGTCGGCTGCATCCAGATGCGGCAACAGACTTTGCAAATGCGCGGCTAGCTCGGTGACCGCTGCGCCAGTGCCGGTCGCGCCAGCGCGCGTGGCCAAGAGCGAGCGCAGCAACCCGCGCCACGGAGCCTCACCACCGCGGCTGTGTTGGATCACTCGCAACACCGTGACGCCGGCTTGCTCGCCTTCGGTACCCAAGGTGAGGTGATCCCCCACCTCTAGCTCCACGGAGGAAGTGGCGGCTACCTTGCGCCCGGCCAGACCGAGCACCACCGTCCCTCCATCCAAGCGTTGCACGACCTCTGCCGCGACTAGTCGCGCGCGCGACAGTACGCTCGTCAAATCGCCAATCGACGCGCTAGATGCACGCAGAGGCGGTACGGAGGCAGAGACAGGATCCACTCCGCTGTTGTCGGCGGAAACGGAGTCCACTTGCGTGCGAACACGCGTAGCCGAAC
>Ga0255097_1000568_pt1 | contig 14979 bp, 13 predicted proteins | sample Colum_Atlam_RepB_2_FD_188436 | JGI IMG/M metagenome (GOLD analysis project Ga0255097, IMG submission 188436) | Freshwater microbial communities from Columbia River, Oregon, United States - Colum_Atlam_RepB_8d | ecosystem: Environmental > Aquatic > Freshwater > River | place: USA: Oregon...
ATCAATTACCTCAGGTGGCGGAAGTCATTGATTATTTAAAGAAAAATCAGAAATTAGAGTTGATGATTGATTCAGATCCATTCACTCAAATGAATAATGCTTATTTAGTGAGATATGAAACTCGATTTAAAGTATTTACTCCATATCAGGGAATGGAGGTGAATGAGGTATTCTTCACTGATTTAGAGGCTGCAGTCACTGAAAAGCTCAATCGAACTCTCAGTGGGTTGGGTAGAAAAATGAGAGGTTCCTAGTTAGCATTTCTTGTAGGTCGCTCACACTTTTGAGAAGAGTGATTTCATTCATCCCTATGTTCTATGAGGAGTTTGTAAGGAGAAGATCTTTTTCAATATATCGAGAGATCAGCCAGTGAGAGAGGTCATTTGAATCTGAAGGAAGATCTTCAAGTAAGTATCTCGTGACGGTCAATTCAAATGGGTGGTTCAAACAGCTAGAAAGCCTTGTCTAGCTCAGACCTCAATGTTCGAGGTCGTCGTCCCTGTAGTTTGGCTTCATGATTTTGTCATCTTTCCTAAGAACGATTCCAGGCGTGCCCAAGCTTCTCAATGAGCTGTCCACAATGTAATGAGTTATCTTCGGCAGGTGGGCTATCCTTCTCGCGATTTGAGTGATATTGAACATGTGATCGAAGCAGATAGTTTCAGTGCTCAAATTCCATCTCAGGCGCTAGAGGCAAAGATTGTTCAAGACGCTAGTTCCCTGTGGTCTAAGTAACCTGGTGGTCGCATGAATTCCTTATTTTATTCCAATTCTGCGCTTAAATGACGATTTTTTCATGTTTTTATGCTGAATGCTCTAGTTTATCTTTCGGTTTTGTTCTTACTGCTTGAGGTGAGTGGAGTTTTAATAGGAAAGCTTTATTTTATTTTAAAGTTAGTGTAATAAATACCTCTTCATCGAGTTTATCTTTCAATTAAATTAGTTTTTTATCGAGTCTTCCTTCTATTGAGATTCCTCTGAAATGCTCACTGGCTGAGGAATTTTATTCATGAAACGAATGATTATTTTTAATAATTACTGTTTATTTTGGATTAGTTTTGCTTTTTTGCTTCTTTCACCTAGCGTGCATGCGGAGTGGACCCCGGAAAAGATTCGCGAGTTTGCAATGAAGGAACTGGTTGTAACCAATGTGCATGATTTTGTGCTGTACCGTTGGGGCGATCAGGCTCATGAGTTGGCTCGTATAGAGAGCAAACTTGGAAAGGGAGTTCCGTCATTCGATCTTGAGACGGTCAATCGAGGGAATCAAGCCGGAGGTAAGGGGCTTTATGCTCTTGACTCTGTGAGCGACGCTTCTATTTACATCGCCCCTTATTGTGTGGGACTTGGTTTTGAGCCGGCATTAGTCGAAGTTGTTCTCAAGGCAGGGGCTCCTTATATTGATCTAGTTAACCGGAAGGTGGTTGCAAAGGTTGAAGCGGTAGGTCTTACTTCTCAAAAAATTCTTGATGCCAACCCTCCAGCAATGGTCCGATTCGCTGTCTTTGATGGAAGAAATCCAGGATTTCATTACAAGTTGATTTGGGTTGCTAAGAACCCGAATGATGTGGTGGTTCGAGAGTTCACTGGTGGAGGTAAGGGTGCTTTTGAGTTGCTTGAGAATGAAAGCAGAATTTTAGATGTCTCAAGAAGCCAAGCAGCTCTTGAGTTTTATCGAGCGCGAGTTAAACCCATTTATCGTTCTTTGGCTTACATCCGAAACCCGGTGACTGGCCGGGTTCTTACCTATAGAATACAAGAGCAGTTCTTAAGTATTGCACTCAATCCGGCTGAACCTGTTGCAGGGGTAAGACTGGATGGAACTTGCGGTTTATTCCTTCCTGTCGGAAATGATTATTTAGTTTCCGTCGTTGATTCTCTTGCCCCCGAGTTTTGTAGAGATCTCATCCCCACTGAGATTACTCGAGATCTCACAGGAAAATGTGCTGAGGTTTTAGAGGCTGATTCTCGAGTAGTTCTTCAATACGTAGATGAGGCAAGTTGCCAACCTTTATTTTGTAGAGCAAAAAGAGTGACTGATCCTGGTACAGAGTTTTCTAAGGGGGGTTATTCAATTGCTATTAAAGGCCAAGAGCACTTGAACTTACCTGTAGATCCTGCTCATGGATTTGAGTCCTTGAGTGAATGCCGAGCTACGATTAAAGCTTCCGTTGATACTGGAACCGGTCTTCTTTGTGTTCCCTCAGAAGATCATCTCTTTAAGGTAGCCACCAATACTCTGGGTGAGTGTTTGGGTTGGATTGAGTCGGCTCGAAAAGACTTGAATCTCCTTTGTGAGAGAAGGGGATCAAATTATGAGATCATCTCCTATAGAGACCCTTATCAACATAGAAAGATTGCTCTCGAACCCTTTGTAACTCGTGAAGCGTGCATAGCTGTACTTCCTACCTTATCTGAAGCTGTCTATACTGAGTGAGATCATGCAGATTCAGATCGCGCTCGAGTCATCAAGGATATTGCCTTGAGAAGTCCACAAGACCTATTTAGATTCATTAAGCAAGAGTACCCCTATTTGAATGTGCTTTTAGCAAGTAGTGCTCAAGTCTGGGAGATGGAGACGATTGAAGATCATGTGAGGAAGGTTCTTGCAATCGCTCAGATTGTGAAAGCGGCTTATCAGATTGATGAGCTCCCAGAAGAAGACGCAAGACTCGTTAATGTTAAGGGCTTGATGAATGTCCTGCTACTGATGCATGACATTGGCAAGGGGTTAGGTCGCAAAGTTGATCAGTATGAACTTCATAAGCCAGTAGTCACTCATTTTCTTAAAGCATGGGGATACTCTGAGTTTGAAGTTAAGCGTGCAACAGAGCTTCTGATGAGTGATGCAGTTGGTCTTATGATTCAAGGAAAAGTCGGTATCAAAGATACTTTTGCTTCCCTTAGACGAAAAGCAGCGCGGGCAAATGTTTCTTTAAATACCTTTGTGAGACTTCATATGCTCTACTACTCAGCTGATGCAGGGTCCTACGACAGTGTGAGAGCCGCGGTTTTTTCATCCCGACCTGGGGCATTATTTTTTCCTCTTTTTGTCATCGATCATGCAGTTGAGATTTTTGAGGAGCTAAAAAAATAAAACCCGCAATATGAGGCCATGATGTGGTCTCATGTTGCGAGGATAAAAAAAGATCGACTAAATGTGAACGGGTTAGTTTTTACATTCTCTCAGGCAATGGAATGCCGAGTAACCCTAAGCCTCGAGCGAGAATGCGTCGAGTAGCTTCTACGAGCATGAGACGCGCCTGAGTCAGTTCTGTTGAGTTGCCTAAGACTTGGCATTCTCGATAAAACAAACCAAAAGCTCGAGTCACATCAATTAAGTAGTGAGCCAGTTGACTTGCCTTGGCAAAGCTCAAGGTCCGCTCCAAGTGAAGAGGGAACTGCCCTAAGACTTTTACTAGCTGATGTTCACTCTCATGCTTCAGGTGATGAGTTAAAGAGTCTGAAAACTCTACTCTTTGTTTTAACTGTCCTGATTCTTGAGCTTTTCTCAAAATACTGAGGCATCGAGTATGGGCGTACTGAAGATACGGGCCGGTCTCACCTTCAAAATCTACAACACGATCCAGATCAAACTCTACATCTCTTACTGGGTCAGTGTGCAGATCGTGAAAGACAACAGCACCCACCGCAACTGCTTCGGCGATCTCATCTAATGTATCAGCACTCAAAGCAGGTAGACTCTGAAGCTTTGATCTTTCATTCATTAACGCTTTGACCCGCTCTTTGGCCTGTCCCAAGACGTCATCCAAGGTTACAAAGTTTCCCTTGCGAGTAGACATCTTTGCGTCCTTGAAGCGGTAAAGACCAAACGGAATGTGCTCGCATTGATTGACCCAGTTCAAACCCATTGCATTGAGCACACCAAAAACTTGTTTGAAGTGAAGTCTTTGCTCTGCACCTACAATATAAGTCATGCGATCAAATGCAAACTGCTGATGTCTATACAAGGCTGCGGCTACATCTCGTGTTGCATAAATAGTTGCTCCATCGCTTTTTTGAAGGATACACGGAGGAATTTCTTTTCCCTCCTCGTCAGTTACAGGCACAACCCACGCACCCTCGCTTTGGATGAGGAGTCCTCGGGTTCTTAAATCCTCTATCAGAGGTTTAAGCTGGTCCTTGTAATAGCTCTCGCCCCAAATGTGATCAAAGTGTACACCCAAGCGCTTGTAGCTCTTTTCAAACTCCTCAAGAGAAATATCGACACATTTTTTCCAAAGTGCTGTGACCTCAGGATCACCTTGCTCGAGCCTAAGGAACGCTTCCTTGGCTTCTTCTTCAACGCTTGGATCATTTTCTGCAACTGCATTGATCTTCACATACAGATCAACTAGCTCAGTCATGGATAACTGGCTTTCTAAGGTTTTTCCAAACCTCCGAAAGGCAACAGTGAGCATTCCATACTGCTTGCCCCAATCTCCGAGGTGGTTGATTGAGATCACCCGGTAACCGCGATAACGGCCAATTCGATCTAGGGTTGCACCCAATGCTGTGGGGCGTAAATGGTAAATATTCAAAGGTTTTGCTACGTTAGGGGAGCTGTATTCTAAGACCCAGGTGCCACGAGTATTTTCTGAGAGCTGTCCATAAGTGCCAAGACCCTCGCCATCTAAAAGATCTTTGAGAAGAGCAGGAAGCGCTGTTTCGGGCGGAGCTATAAAATTGACGTAAGGCCCTACTGCTTTTACGCTCATGCCTTCAGGGATGATTTTTTTTTGCTCAATCTCCGAGACTAACTGCTGAGCCACCTGAGGGGGGGCTTTTCTGAATTGTTTTGCTAACTTAAAGCATGGAAATGCAAAGTCACCGAGTTGAGGATCGGGCGGAACCTCGAGGTCTGTGACCGCAATAGGGGACTCTAATATCTGGTTCAGTGCTAGGGCAGCAAGTTTTGCAAAACGTTCCATGATCCTGGGAGTTTATCATATTTTCTTTAACTTATCCTGAGATTTATCCGAGTAAACCTATGCCATGGCTCAGTTTACATTTGCAAAGTTTCGAAATGCTCTTGAACAAAGCCTCCCTGGGGTAGGGATTTTGGGTGTGCTTTTATTTTGTCTGAAAATGATGGCCTGGAGCTATGGACTGATCGACGGAGCTCATCCCTTAAGTTTTAAGAGTGTTGAAGGCCTCATTCAAGGAGTCAATGAGGTCTATCAGGCAATAGATCATCAAGTGACACAGATTCAGGTGTTAGAAAGGGAAAATCAGCGGTTGAGGTTAGAGGCAGAGGCACTCAAGGTTCAGTTCCAAAGGCTTCAATTCGATTTTCAGAGGCAAAATGCTGAGCGGCAAACTATCCAGGTGGAGAATAAACTCACTCAAGAAACCGGAGATAAAATTGGCAGAACTCTACTGTCGATGTCTTATCGCCCTCCTGTGGACCTCACCCCAGCTCAGCTCTTTACCCTTGCCCTGACTTACTTGAAGGGATTTGAGGATGAGAAGGCGGCAGTTATTCTCTCAAGCCTAACTCACCTTGAAAATACAGACTTGTATCGTACTCCAGAAATTCTTCTACTCACAGGAATGGTCTGGTATCGGGTGAATAACTTGACGATGGCAGAAGCTTATTTTGACGAAGTGTTGAGGCATAAAAGTGAGAGTCAATCGCTCCCTTATTTTGCTCAAGCTCGATTATGGAAAGCTGTTTTGGCTAAGCAACATGACAAGGAAATTAAAGCTCAATATTGGTTGAATGAGCTCTTAGAAAACCATCCCCACTCAGCGGAAGTTCAATGGATTAACCCTCTTGAGGAAGAACATGGGAAAAAAACAAAGCTATAACGCTCAAGTCTTAGGTTGGAGTTTTCTCATCTGTTTCTGCATATCTCTATTAGGGCAGCCCTCATTTGCTGATCATGAAAAGAAAGAGGCTCAAGTTGGGACTGATTCAGACTTCTCAGCACCTCAGATGCCATCTCTTGACTTGAACCCCACTCAAGACATGAAGCCCTTAAACTCAGAGAGGGTCGCTGGCCAAGAGGATGAAAAGAAGAAAATTCAGTCAGAGTTAAAGTCCTTGAAGAGTCAAGAAACTGTTCCTACCGTTGATCTAGGTTTTGAATCAGAAAGACAGGAGACTAAGAGTGAAGGATTGAAGAAAGAAGAGGAGAGAAAAGAGGAAGTAAAAAAAGAGAGACAAAAAAAGATTGCCTCACCTCAATCAGGGCAAGAAAAAGTAGAAGGCCAATCCTCTGGTGGTGAACATGGAGATGGTCCTCCAGGAGTAGAGATTCCAATTAGGGGCCATCAAGATCAAGAGAAAGTCCTAGAGAACCCCAAGTCAGAAGAGGTCAATCCGGTACCCACTTGTGGCATGATTGCAGATCTATTGGGAGATGTTCAGGTTCTTGATCAAAATCGCTCCAAACTTCTCAAGCTGGGGAAAAACGATTTGATTCCATGTGGGTCTTGGATTTCATCTCATTCAGGATGGGTTTCTCTCAAGCATAAATCAGGTGCCAAAATTCATATGGGCCAGGAGACTTATCTGCAAGTAAGAGAAGGAGTAGAGAGTGAAGAGGGTAATGATCACCTCAGTTTGCTTCGGGGAGAGATCTTTGCAGATGTGGGAGGAGGTAATCCAGAAGTCAGGATCGCTTCTTCTTCAGGTCGAGTTCGGGCGCAATCTGCAAAGGTGATTTTCCTTGTGGGTTACATGGAGGATCGTACTCAACTCATGGTGCTTGAGAGTAGTGCAACTCTTGAAAATCGATTTGAGCCTCAAAAGAGCATCAAAGTTTCAGCCGGAGAAAATAGCGAACTCATTCTAAAAAATGATCGCGTGATTCCTCAAATTCCTACTGCAGTTGCATTATCCTCTTTAGAACCAAAATTTCTCACGCTGAGGATACCGCAGTCTGTTCAAACGGCAGCAAGTCAAGAGGTGATGAGTCGCCAGAAGCGCAAGATGGCAATTCAACTCGTGGATCTATCCTCAGAGCATAAGCAGAAGGAGTCTGAAAAAAAAGGAGAAGGAAGAGCATTAGCTAGTGCCCGATCTATGAACTCTTATTTGAGAAATCCGCCGTCTTCGCATGACTCTCTTCTTAAGGATCATTTTATAAAAGCTGTTGTGGGGGGGGATCAATCCGGCCGTCAGATTCTTTTTCCCCATCAATATCAAGGAAGGACTCAATCTGTGGGTATTCAAGTGGAAGAAAAAAAATATCGCATTCAGGGCACTCATGCAGAACGTGAAGAGAAAAAGCGCCTGATTGAGGAATTGGGAAGAATTAAGTTGGAATAAGATTAAGTATGAAGAATAACCAACTTATATGCAGATTTTTAGGGCTTTTCCTATTATTTATTTCTAACTTCGCCCATGCAGGAGAATTTGAAATCGCTGCTACAGCGTCTTATCAGCAAAGTAGCTATGGCTCAAACTACTCAACAACCGTCCGAAGATACAGCGCATCGATTGGATATCATTTTTTTAGCCTGAGTGAGCTTGAGGTAAGTGTTCAGGATGTTCTTTATAAAAATAGATTTGGTGCTTCTGAAAATACCACATTTCATGATCAAATTTATAGTGTACAGTGGGTACAGTCCTTACTACCAGAGCGCTTTTGGATTCAACCCTATTTTAGAGCAGGGCTGGGCCAGTTGAACAGAGAAGCTTCAGGGAGTTATTCGGGCGGAGGTTCTCCTCCAGCTATTTATGACTCTGTAACAGCTGTAGGAGGAGTAGGATTGAGAGTTCGTTTAACTAAATCCTTTGGTTTACGTGCAGAAGGGGCAACATATTTGGTGGGTGGACAGGTTTCAACGTGGCGAGATAACTTTGGAGTCAGTGGTGGGTTTTCGTTATTTTTCTAAGGCGATTCTAGGTATTGCACTTGCTATCATGTTAGTTTTTTCATGTGGTGGCTGTAGTACTCTGAAGTACTTATTCCAGGCTAGTCGCGGGCAGATGGCGCTTATTCAGCATGCCAAACCCTTGAATCAAGTTATTCAAGATGAGAAAACACCTCCACGAACCCGAGCTCTTCTTGAACAGATTGAGCACATTAAAAAGTTTGGAGAGGTTCATGGGCTAAAGCCAACCCTCAACTACTCTCACTATGTAAATCTGAATAGAAGTGCAGCGGTATGGGTGGTGAGTGCATGTGATCCTTTAAGGTTTCAGGCTAAGGAGTGGAGTTTTCCCTTTGTAGGCTCATTTCCTTATTTAGGATGGTTTGATTCAGGAGACGCGCAATCTTACGCATCTGATCTCAAGAAAGAGGGCTGGGATACAGATGTTAGAGGTGCTGGAGCATATTCTACATTGGGATGGTTTAAGGACGCCATTTTATCGACCATGATCTCATCAGGCGATGAAGCATTGGGGGGACTAGCCAATGTCGTCTTGCATGAGTCGGTTCATGCTACGTTGTATATTCAGAATCAGTCCTTTTTTAATGAGAGTTTAGCAAGCTTTATCGCAGATGATCTCACCTTAAAGTTTTTAGAGCAGTTTCATTATTTGCAAGAGAAGGCATCTTACTTGGACTTTGAGAAGAAGATGCAGTGGGCCCAAAAAAAATTGCATCAAGTCTATCAGGAGTTAGATGCTCTATACGCATCGAGCCTTCCAAAAGAAGAGAAGCTTCTAAAGAAGTCTCAACTCTTGGAAGGCCTTCAACGTGAATTAGGTTGGAAGAGAGAGATAAACAACGCAACTCTAATCCAGTATAAAACCTACCACTCTGGAGGTAGGGGCTTTGCTGAACTTTTTCAAGCCTGCGGATTTGATTCTAAACGCTTCATTTCAGTTCTTTCGCAATTAAATCCGCAGTCTTTTACTCATCCTCAGCAAGATGAGTTTAGAGAAGTTCTCCTACGCTTAGCTCCATTATGCGTAGGATCATAAGTCCCTGATCTTAGCGTACACCATCTACTACAACTGACATGTTCCCTGAGGAAACGTAAGTTGCGTACAGATTCTGTAATAGAGAGTAACATCCTGCTGGATAGTATCCGTTTGGTCCACAAGTTGTAGATTGTGCTTGAGAGATGGTCAAAGAAACTGGAGCTGTAGATCCATGAGGTAGCTGAGATGAAAAGTCTGCAGTTGGGTATGCGTTTCCAACTCCATTACAATATCCGCTTCCATCAGGAGATCCCGCTTTTACTAAAACAGTTTGGGATGCAAGATTATTGAGTCTAACACTAAACATGAAGCAATCAGAAGAATAGGAGTATCCTGTGTCCAGAACTGCACCTGTTTGATTTGCAGTGACTGTAATTCTTAAAGTTGTATCGGTATAGATACTACTAAAAGTTTGCTGCTGAGGTACATTGCTCGTATAACCACTAGGTCCTCCACGAGTTCCTCGGATTTGGAATCCAAATCGTAGAGGTCCAGGTCCTGGAGGTGTAGGAGTTTGAGTTGGTGTAGGAGTTGGGGTTGGAGTCGGAGGTGGATTAAAGGTTGGATAAGGATTAGGATAAACTGATCCGCCGCCATTTCCAGTCTGAGCTGAATTACCAGATGTAGGAGTTGTAGGTACTCCTCCACATCCTACGATCATAAATAAACTTGCCATGGTTAAGCACTTAAATGCTTTTGGTCTTTCTAAAAATTTCATATCTCTCTCTCTCTTTCACAGGCAGAGGATCTTGATTTATAAAGTTCACTGCCCGTTTCGCTTAGTATTTTGCAAGGCATGGGCCAGGGTGGTTTTTTGATTTAATTGAGAATAATGATAAAAAAAAATGAATTATAATCATTATTTAAATGTATAAATAAAATTACTTTAAATAATGAGTAAATCCCATGTATAGTTTTTAAGTAATCAGGTGTCTAAAGTTTTTATACCCATAGTTTCGCTTCTGGTGAATGAGTGATTATGTATCATTTGAGGCAGGAATTGAATCCTTATTGATTCAGATTGATCATGTCTTGGAGGCTGGGGTCGGAGTACCAAGTACTTAATGGAATTTGATCCGATGAATGATCTTAGTTGGGATAAGTTTCAAGTCTGACATGTAGAATGAAATAAGACAAATGGGGGCATAGATGGACTTAGAGAATGTAGATCAGTTTTCTAGATTAAGTAGGACGCTTTGGGTGGACCCACGAGAGTGTCAAGCTCAAGTTCTGGAGACTGTCTGTGCTGTGTTGGGAAGTGGAGCAAGTGTAGATGGAGTTTTGAAGAGGGCACTGCTTCTCTCATATCAGAAGGCAGTTAAGACTGGAGAATCATTACTTCAGATTCATGAGTATTGTCTTAAGGGCAATCACAGTTCATTTTTTCGCTTAAGCCTGGATCAACGTTTTGTCCTAGTCGGATTACATTTATTAGATGCATCTTATCAAGACCTTGCTCAATGTATGAGATTAAGTGAATCAGATGTAGAAAAAATTGCCTGGAGAGCTCGTTTAGCTCTCAGTACTTTCAGTGCTGTGACTCAGGCGCCTATTCGTGTGGGGACTTATTGTTTGAACTATGATTCAAGCCATCCATGGACTCAAAGACTATTAGATGATGAGTATCATCCTGCTAGCGAGAGGCTTGCTCTTCAAAATCATATTCTTTCGTGTTCTCTTTGTGAGCGAGCATTGCATAGAGCGCGTGAGATCTACTATAATGTTCACTCGCAGGTGATTGCTATTGAAGATCTTTCAGAAATCCAGTCATTAACTCGGGAATTGTATAGCCTTTTAATGGATCATCCCCACAAGAGGATAAGGCGAGAATTGGCTTTAAAAAAAATGCTCCAAACCCTACTCATTTATATGATGATTTCAATTCCTTTAGGCACACTGATTTTTATAGCTTTGAAATATTTTTTAGTAGTTTCTTGAAGGAGGAAGATCGTAGAATTGGAAACCCTCTCCAACTTTTACGATAAAGCTCCAGCCTGTGTGAATAATGTTGTCTGAGTTGAGAAGGCCGCGTGGAGGATTTGGAAAGTGGCCGATTCTTTTCCAAGAAAAGTCCACTGCTGTATCAAAAAGGTAAATGCCAGAGCTTTTTAAAATGTCAATTTTGATGAGTCGCCCATTTGCATCTAGAACTACATCCACTGTGGTGAGGTATTCTCCCGGTAAAATGGGTGAGTTTGGTCTAATCTCCCTGATTTTGCTCTGCCATATGGGACCTATTGCTTCATAAAGCCTTGCATAGAAGGAGTAGTAAACAGATTCTTGAGCATTCAGGAGATTTTCACTCCCTTCAGGAAGGGCTTGGTCAGAAATATATTGGTGCGCGCCCTCTTCTTGGTGAATGCTTGCTTGGGCCTGAGAGCTCGGTTTTCTTTGGTTTTGAAGGGTTGGATCTGCTTTTGAGAGGGATTTGAAGAGAGGCAAACCTAGACTTCTCAGTTGCGGGAAAATCTTCTTGGGCAAAGATTGACTGGAGTTTTGGGCTGTTTGAGTTGAAGATTCTCCTTTTATATTTTTTTGAATCTGAGGTTTTACGAGGGGAGAGGTCTCTCTTGCTCTTTGCTCCTTTTCTACCCGAATATTGCGGTCGGCGAAGTAGCGGGCATCTGAGGGCGCTTCTGTGGAGTCTTGTGTTTTGGGTTGGGTTTGTAAGAGAAGGGATTTTTGTTTCCAATCCTTTCGAATGGCGTCTAGTTTTTTTGGATCAATTTGTTGAAGCTCAACACGAGGTGCTGGAGTCGGAGTGATCAGCCAGTTCAATCTCAACATAAAGAAAAGAAAATGCAGAGCGATGGCTAGAAGAATAAAAATAAGAAGGATTTTCCAATTTCTTTGCTCATTCTCGTCTACGGTTTGAGAGATTCGGAATAGATCCATCCTTTTTACTCATCGCACAGGTTATGCCAAAAGTTAACGAATCGTTTGGGGCACTGAGGGAAATTTATTGGTTTTTCAGTTCATGAATTTCAGAATGAGTCTTAGAGAATCCCACCTACCGAGAGTGATTTTTTTTCTCTCTTCGAAGTGCAATCAAAATGACGCCGATCTGATGAATCCAGGCGCGTTCTCGGTTTAGAATGGCTTCTGCTTGTAGGTTGAGGTCGTGAATAGCAAGTGGGTCGGGTTGAGGGTTCTTTTCTATGGCAGCCTTCTTGATTTCAAGTTGCCTGATCTGAAAGCGAGCCTCAAAGAGTCTCTTTTGGAAGTGCTCAAGTAGTTCCTCAGGGCTAGCTTGAGAGAGTTTCTGCTCCCGGCGTTTCCTCAACGGGATGACGTTTGCTGGTAGATCGCTTGTGGATGTGTTTTTTTGATATTTTAGGTCTTTTTTATTTGAGCTCACATACTCTCCACTTCATTTATCGACTTGCAGTTGAGAAAACTTGAAGGTAATTCTAAACCTCTTATGACACGCCCCTCAAAAGTAGAATATGTAACAACTGCAATCGTTTATCCCAACTCCCGAATCCATGTCGGTTGGGCCTGGGAGTGTTTGGGAGCTGATTGGCTGGTACGGTCCCTGAGGCTTCTGGGCCGGGAGACTTACTTTGCAACGGGTATGGATGAGCACTCGATTAATGTTCAACGCGCTGCAGAAAGTAAGAGCCTCACTCCCAAAGAGTACTGTGATCAAATGGCTCAAGATATTGAGAAGGTTCTTCGTCAGATGGGCATGAGTTATGATCGATTCATTCGAACCTCTGATCCTGATCACGAGCGTGTCGTGCAAGCCTTGGTTACCCGTGCTTTTGAAAAAGGGGATATCTACAAGGCTAAGTATGAAGGTCTTTACTGTGAGGGTTGTGAGGCTTTTTATACGGAGAAGGATTTAAAGGAGGGGCTCTGTCCTGCTCATGCAAAAGCTCCTCGCTGGATTTCTGAGGAGAATTATTTTTTTAGGCTCTCTCGTTATCAGGAACCTTTACTCAAGCTTTTTCAAGAACGGCCAAATTTTCTCCAGCCTGAATATCGAAAAGCAGAGATTGTAAACTTTATACAACAAGGTCTGAAGGACTTTTCTGTATCGCGCTCCACTTTTACTTGGGGAGTTCCTTTACCTTTTGATCCAAAACATGTGGTCTACGTTTGGTTTGATGCTTTGATTAATTATCTGACAGCAGCAGGACTTGAGTTTAAGCTCAACTCTCCAGGTAGCCCAGAAGCTCAGCTCTTTGATGCAAGATGGCCTGCTCGCGTTCATATTATCGGAAAAGATATTTCTCGTTTCCACTGCATTTACTGGCCCGCTATGCTCATGGCTTTGGATTTGCCACTACCTGAGAGTGTGTTTGCTCATGGATACATTACAATTAAAGGCGATCGTATGTCTAAGAGCTCTGGAAACGTGGTAGCTCCAGATGAAGTGATGGCTGTCACTGGAGTTGATCCGTTTCGTTATTACTTGCTTGCAGAGAATCAATTCTCACAAGATGGAAATTTTACGTGGGAGTCATTGATCTTAAAAAATAATGCTGATTTATCAAATGATTGGGGAAATCTCGTCAATCGCTCCATTAGCATGACTCGCAAGTACTTTGCAGATCAGGTGTTGGAAAAACCTTCTCAAGAAACTCATTCAAGTGAGGTTCGTCAGTCCTTTGAGAGCCTACCCCAAGAGCTTGCTGATGCGGTAGAAAAGGTGGATCCTGCAGCCTATGCGTTAGCGTGTTCTGCTCGATCTCGTTTACTCAATTTGTATATCGATCGCACTAAACCCTGGGCGCTTGCAAAGAAAGGAACCCCTGAGGATCTAAAAGAGCTCAGAGAAGTCCTGTTCACACTGCTTGAGGGAATTCGCTGGTTAGCAACAGCATGGATGTCCATCCTTCCTACAGGTATGCCGAAAGCGTTCCAACAATTGGGCCTCCCCACTCCTCAGGAGCAAGGAGCAGTGAAGAAGCTCATTTGGGGAGAGTTAGGGATTCGTCCTGTGGAGGCACAGCCGATTTATCCCCGCCTAGAGTTGCCTGAGCATTTAAAAGGCTAAGTTTTTTAGTGCGTCAAGAGAGTACTCCAAGCTAAACTAGGAGTGCATGTCTCTTAAAGAGTTTTTTAATCTCAATAAAGGAACCTTGCGACTGAAGATATTAGCTTCAGTCGTCGCAATGGTAGTGATTTCTTTGTTGGGCTCCGTTTTCAGCTTGTATCAGATTACTGAAGTGAATCGCCTTCTGGGATCAATGAACCATGTCAGTATTCCTTTAGGAAAACTCTTTACACAGATTCAATCCGATGCTGAGATTCTTCATCGGGAGTTAGACAGGAGTTTGGGCTACTCTCATTGGAAGGATCCACATTGGAGACCTAGACCTGTACCTTCATGGATCCAAGATGTTTTGCTTCACGAAATGAATCGAGTTTCTGAGCTCATTAGAAACGAATCAGAATGGGCTTCACCTGAGATGGCTCATCAGTGGAGTGTGTGGGAAAAGCAAATTTTTAAGAAATTAGAGTCCCTCAATTCTCAAGCTAATCAACTTTACAACGCACTTGAGGCTAAAGACGAGGGATTAGCTCATGAGCTTTATCCAGCTTGGGTTGCTGCTGTAAATGATTGGAAAAAAGAGCTCCAAGGTAGTGCCCTGGAGTATGAAAAGCATTTAAGAAGAAACTTTGATACCACTGAAACTCGAGTAGCTGAGTTAAGGACTAATCTTGAGCTTATTCTTGTAGTGGTGATTTTAATGTCGTTATTGATGCTCTGGCTGGGTGAGAGAGCCTTGCGCCCTTTAGGTGAGTTGACCCAGTTAGCTCGCGAGATTACACGCCGTGGATTAAGAAAAGAAGATAAATCACTACTCCCTCACGTCTCTCTCGCTCGATCGGATGAGGTCAGTCAACTGGCCCGCGAGTTTCATCACATGGCCACAGCTCTCCTTGAACGAGAGAAAACGGTGGAAAGCCAAAAAAAACGACTCCAAGAGCAAAATCGTCTTTTAAGAGACATGGGAGAGTTAAATCAGAATATTTTGAATAGCATTGACTCAATTCTCATTGTTACGGATTTAGATGGAAAAATTACTAAATGTAATCCTGTTGCTTTGAGATGGCTTCAGGCCTCAGAGGATCAACTCATTGGCTCA
>Ga0255097_1000575_pt1 | contig 14875 bp, 10 predicted proteins | sample Colum_Atlam_RepB_2_FD_188436 | JGI IMG/M metagenome (GOLD analysis project Ga0255097, IMG submission 188436) | Freshwater microbial communities from Columbia River, Oregon, United States - Colum_Atlam_RepB_8d | ecosystem: Environmental > Aquatic > Freshwater > River | place: USA: Oregon...
AGCGTCTGGCGCGCGCTTGGTCGGGTCGCATGGTGCTAGGCGACGCGTGGTTGGTGGCTTTGCGCGCACAGAAGGATGATCATGAATTGCAGCTCCTCCGGCGAGCAAGTGAGCTGACCCAGCTGGCTGTGCGTGAAGTCGCCTTGACACTGCAACCGGGGCTGACGGGGGCCGAGGTCGCAGCCCGCATGGCAGCGGCACATGAGGCACTCGGCATGAGTGGCAGCTGGTGCTTGGCCTTGGTGGGGCCTGCAGCTGCCTTGCCTCACGGAGACCACTCGCCGCGTCCTTTAGCGAAAGGCGATCTCTTGCTCGTCGATACCGGAGCCACACTGCTGGAGTATCAGAGCGACACCACGCGCACATGGTGCGTGGCAGGCGAGCCCGGCGTCGAAGCCCAACGCGCGTGGCAGGCGACTCGTAGCGCCCAAGTCGCGGCCTTTGAATCCATCCGTCCGGGTGTGCCTTGCCGCACGGTGGACGCCGCCGCGCGTGCCTCTCTCGAACGCTCCGGATTCGGCGCAGGCTATGCAGCGCTCACACACCGGCTCGGCCACGGCATTGGCATGGAAGGACACGAGGATCCGTACTTCGACGGAGGCAGCGAGGTCATCCTCGCCCCTGGAATGACCTTGTCCAACGAACCCGGCGTGTACCGCGAAGGTTCCTTTGGCGTACGCGTAGAAGACATTGTCGTCGTGACCGACACGGGCGCCGATCACTTTGGCGCTTGGCAGACCGACTGGCGTAGCCCTGCTTGATGAACATCCAACCGACGTCCTTCCGGGTCGTGCTCCGTATCGCATGGATGGAGTTGCTCTCGTCCGTGCGCGACCGCATGACGGTGCTGTATGCCATCGTGCTGCCTCTGGTCTTGTATCCAGTGCTGCTGTTCGTGGCAGTGCAGGTGTACCTGCTTGTACGAGGGCGCGAGCAGCATACGGAGGTCCGTTTGGGTGTTATGGCGCCCAGCGATCAAGTCCAGCAAGTGGGCACACGCGGCTCCCCTACGGAAGGCATCCTGCAAGCAGTATGCATGCGCGCACCCGATGAGTGGATTCCGGACAGCACCGCCCCAACCGACACCGCAACGAATGTAGAGGCTGTGCGTATTGTCGAGGTGCGCAGCGGTGCGCGCGAAGAGGCACTCGCCTGGCTCTCGCAAACAGACGCTCCCGACGCCGTCTTGTTGGTAGGCACCGCACTAGGTGCGCAGACCGAGTTGGTGTACGACTCCACCACTGAACGCGGCGATCTGGCCGCGCGACGCATCCAGCCGCGCCTTGCCACGCAAGCCGAGAACCTGCGGCTCGTAACGGCGCAGCGCAACAACGTGCCTCCGGCGCGGATGGATGCGGTTGCCGACGGTGGGCGGCGCGACCTCTCACCCAACGAGAGCAAAGCGGCCTTCTTGATGAGCTTTTTGCTCCCGATGCTGTTGGTGTTCATGACGCTCTCGGGCGCGTTCTATCCGGCGATCGATGTCACCGCCGGCGAGCGCGAGCGCGGCACGCACGACACAACCTTGTTGCTACCCGTGGATCGCGCGACTGTGCTGCAGGGCAAGATCCTCGCGGTGGCCGCACTTGCCATGACGGCGACGTTGCTGAATGTTCTGGCGCTCGGTCTGTCTGTAGGCCACTTGCTCACCATGCTCAAAGGTGGCGGGGCTAGCCTCGATTTCGATGTGCCGTGGACTGCTTTCGCAGCCATCACTCCCTTGGCCCTGCTTTTTGCCTTCTTTGTGGCGGCGTCACTGATGGTGTTCGCCTCGCGAGCCAAGACCTTCAAAGAAGGCCAAGCCGCACTCGGGCCGTTGCAGATGCTGTTCTACTTGCCCGCGATGGCGGGCGCGATGCCGGGGCTGGTGCTCACGAAGACCTTGGCCTGCGTACCGGTGTTGAATGTGGTGCTGGCCTTCCGTGACTTGCTCAAAGGTCGCTGGGCGCCGGTTGAATACAGCTTGGTCGCCATCTCCCTGCTCGTCTTTGCGCTGTTGGCCGTACGCGGGGCGACATGGTTCCTTCAGCGCGAACAAGAAGGCCGTCCCCTGTTCGCCTTCGCCTCGTTCGGCCGCAAGTCCGCTTGACAGACCGCACACATCCCATGGAAGCAACGAATCGTCCGGCAATCGAAGCGATCGGCCTCAAGAAGAGCTACCACGACCCCAAGCGCGGGCGCGTGGATGCGGTGCGAGGCATCAACCTGCGCATCATGCCCGGCGAGATCTTTGGCTTGTTGGGGCAGAACGGCGCGGGGAAGACCAGCACGCTGCGCATGCTGGCCACCATCTTGCCTCCGAGTGAAGGTACGGCTCGCATTGATGGCATCGATGTGGTCCAAGACCCTATCGAGGTACGGCGCCGCTTGGGCTTCCTCTCCGGATCGACGGGTTTGTACCCCCGTTTGACTCCGCGCGAGACATTGCAGCACTTCGGCGTACTGCACGGCATCGCGCCCGAGCGCCTGGCCGCACGCATTGACGAGCTGTTAGGTGTTTTTGACATGCGGCCTTGGGCTGATGGCCGCTGTGAAGCGCTTTCTACCGGCCAACGCCAAAAGGTCTCGATCGCGCGTGCTCTGCTCCATGATCCGGCTGTGCTGATCTTGGATGAGCCCACGACAGGACTCGATGTATTGGCCACCTCGGCCATGATCGAGTTCATCGAGTCACGGCGCGCCGCCGGAACCTGTGTGTTGTTCTCAACCCATGTGCTCTCCGAAGCAGAACGTCTCTGTGACCGCATCGGGATCATCCACCAAGGTCAAGTGCTAGCCTGCGGCACCAAAGAAGAATTGCGCGCCCAGACCGGGGCGACGTGGCTGGAGGATGTGTTCAAACGCATCGTCCTGGGTGGAGCAACGGCGTGAGTGCCCGCAGTCGCAGCTTTGCCAGTCTGGTCCGCGTCGAGTGCTTGAGCATCGTGCGCGATCGGCGGGCCATGTTCGCGGCCTTTGTGCTGCCGCTGGTTCTGTTCCCCTTGCTGTTCTGGATCAGCGGCTTCCTTGAGCGCTCCGGCAAAGAGCGCATGGAATCCATGGTCATCCGCTATGCGTTGGATGTGCGCGCCTTGGATGAGGTTTCGCGTACGGAACTTTTGACAGCACTGCGCGAAGAAGGCCCGATCGACGAGCGCATGGTCGATGCAACGCTGCTGTGCGGGTTCGACCCGGACTCTGCGGCGACTCCAAGCGAGCACGAGCAGGCGACTGCGTTGCTGGGTGAGGCTGAGTTGCTCGTCAGCGTGTGCACGGACCCCTCGCAGGCAAGTGCTTCCGAAACAGCACCACGCGTGCGGCGCTGGCTGCGCTCCACCGACGAAGCCTCCCTCGAGGCTGACCGGCGCTTCACGCAAGCCCTGGACAAAGTCCGTCTCTCCGCGCGTACACGCCGTTTGACCGAGCTGTTCGGCACTGACCCGGGCGCCGTGGTGCTGGCGAAAGCCGCCGACCAAGCCGATCCAACCACAGCACGCGGCCGGAAGTTTGGGCTTTGGGCCCCGCTGATCCTGATCTTCACCTTGGTCGGTTCCGCTTCGTGGGTAGCCTTGGCCGCGTTTGCCGGTGAGCGCGAACAAGGCACGCTGGAAACGCTGCTTGTCCAACCCATCGACGGACGCCTGATTGCGCAGGCCAAGTACGTCGTGGTGGTCGTAGTCACTCTCGCCAGCCTGAGTGTGAATGCGCTCGGCTTTCTCGCCACGGCAGGACTAGGCCTCATCTCTGGCATGGACAGTGCTGGCAGTGCCGCGCTGGCCGCGGGACGCGTGTTTGCCGCGATCGGCGTCTATGTACCGTGCGTGCTGCTGGTGTGCGCGGTGCTGTGCTTGATCACGGCCCGTGCCAAGACCTTCCGTGAAGGACAGAACCTGCTGCTGCCCATCATGCTGGTCTTGCTGCTGCCGATGGTGCCGTTGCCGGGCCGAGATCCGCTGCTCTTGTGGAGCGCGGCTTGCACACCGCTGGCAGGCAGCGCGCTAGCCGTGCGCGAGACGCTGGCGGGCTCGGGGCTTTCGTGGTTGGTCGCCACTGCGTGCGCCGCGCAGTTGGCTTGGGCTTGGTTGTTCGTGCGACGCGTAGGCCGTCTGCTTGATGGCGAGCGCGCGCTCGCCGCAGGCGACGAGGAACGCGAGGCCGCAGCTCGCGCTGTGCAATCGCGCCGTGCGTTGCGCTGGACGATGGGCGCCATCTTTGCGCTCTATGTGGTGGGCGGCGCTCTGCAAGCGTGGAACCTCGTACTCGGGCTCGCACTGACCTTGTGGGGCATCGCGCTGCCCTTGGCCCTGCTCTCAGCGCGCGGCACCGCACGCCGAGCTCGCGAGTCCTTGGGCCAGACCCTTGGACTCACGCGCGTTGCACCGCTCGCGCTCTTGGGCGCACTGCTGCTGGCACCGGCACTTGCACTGGGTGCGGGTGAGTTGTTCGCACTCCAGCAACGCATCTTGCCCCTGCCCGATGGCTACAACGCTGAGTCGATGTTGGGCGCACTGTTGACGCTACCTCTCTGGGCCAAGCTGTTCCTGATCGCGATCACACCGGCGATTTGTGAGGAGTTGCTGTTCCGTGGCGCCCTCTTGTCCGGCCTGCGTCGCGACCATGGATGGTGGCGCACGACACTGATCGTCGCAGTGCTGTTCGGCCTGGTCCACGCCTCGATCTATCGCTTCCTGCCCACCGGACTGTTGGGAGCCATCTTGGCCATGACGACTCTGTCCTCACGCAGTCTCTGGCCGGCGATCGCGTTGCACGCTGCGTACAACGGCTTGCTGGTCATGCAAGGCGAAGGCTGGACCGTACCTGCGGCAAGCGCCTGGCTTGCGTTGCCCGGACTTGCTCTGTTGGCGCTGCAACTACGCTTGGTCCAAACTCAAGACCAAGAGCACCACGCCAACGAAGCCCAGCAGCGTGCCTAGCCAAGCTTTCCAGCCGTGGCGTTCTCCAAAGAAGAACCCCAACGGCAAGGTGAACAACGGCGTGGTCGCGAACAAGGCTGCGGCCGCGCCGCTGGGCAAGTCACGCAAAGCCAAGTGGTAGAGCGGCAAGCCCATGATCGAGCCGAAGAACGCGGCGATCAACAGGCCTTTGGCCAACGACTTGTTGGTCCAAGGTAGCGCCAGCTCTGTCACGGCCCTTGTCGCATTTGCTTGACGGCGAGCTGCAGCCCACGCGGACCACAGGCCAGCCAGCAGCAAGGATCCGAGGATTCCGCCGACCATGCGCACCACCGTCCCGCCCCACAGAGCCGAGGGACCGGCATCCGCCGCGGTCTCCATACCTTTGCCGCCCAACACCACGGCCAACGCCATGACGATGGCCGCAGCTGCTGCGCAGGCGATGCCCTGCGCGCGCATTGTCCAGTTTACTTGACGATCACCACGGTCGAAGACCACCAGCAACACACCCGCGACCACCAGCGGAATGCACAGCAAACTGCGCTGTGGCAACATGTCGTCGTAGACCAACCAGTCCAGCAACACGACCGCTGGCGTGTGGATCTGGCACACCACCGCCGTGGTTTGCACGCCGGCTCGTGGCAAAGCCGAGAAGTACAGCGTGTCGCCCAGGGCGAAACCCAAGAAGCCGGACACCAACAGGATGGGGATGCGCTCACCCTCCGGGAGCGAACCACCGAGGGCGTACAAGACGCCGGCGAACAACAGCGCCGCCAGCGTGTTCTTGTAGAGGTTGGCGGCGTTGGGGCTGGGTGTGTACTCACCCTCGCGTGCCCGCAGCAACCGCGCAAACAACAAAGAACCGAGCCCCCACGTAGCTGCGGACCCAAGCGCCGCTAGGGCAGCCAGAGTCGACGCAGACGCGGCAGGCTCGATCAGCAACTTAGGGTGCGACGCTCACGCGCCGCTACCGCTCAAACGCGGCCCTTGGTGTTCGCCTGCTTGCGGGAACGCCCCGAACCCATGCCCATCTTCCGCGCCTTGACGCGGCGGCGGGTCGGACCCATCGCCTTCATACGTGCCTTGGCCATGTCCTGTAGGACTCCTTGATCGCTAGCCCTGTCGGCGAGGACCATTCCTGCCGAAAGGGCCGAAGAGTCTACCCGAAAGCCAGCCGGAACGCCACCAGCGCTCTGTACGGTCCGGTTGGGCAGTCCTCTAAGATCGTGCTCAATGGACTGGGCCAGCCTCCAAAGCGTGCTCGAAGCGGGCGAGGGACCGCAGGTCGAGTACAAGCGCATCCTGCCTAGCGATGTACGCGCGGTGCGGCCGCTGTGCGCCTTCGCGAACACGCGCGGCGGGTGGCTGCTGATCGGGGTCACGGATGAAGGCCACATCCACGGGCTCCACCACCCCGAGGCCGTGGCGCGGCAGCTGCTCCTCCTAGCTCGCGGGTTGATCGAGCCGCCCCTGGAGCCCCACAGCGGCGTGATCGCCGCGCACATCATCGACTGTGACGGCCCGAAGGTAGTGGCCGTGCGGGTCGAGCGTTCGGGTGAGATCCCCCACGCCGTGGTGCAACCTGATGGCAGTCGCGAGATCGTGGTGCGCGTGGGTGCGGCCAATCGCGAGGCTGATGGGCCGACTCTTGTGCGCTTGCGGCGCGGGCCGGTGCCGACGATACGGGTGTCCCAACTGGGGCCGCTGGAGCGCGCAGCCTTGGAGTGGATCCGCCGCCACGCGCGTTCCGCCGAACGACCTTCGGGCGAAGCCACGGTGGCACGCTTTGCGAAAGCCAAGAACATTGGACAAGCACGCGCCCAACGCGTGTTCACACGCTTGGAGACGTTGGGAATGGTTGTGGGTCATGGCGCGGAGCGCGCGCGTGTGTATGTTGCCACGCAGTGAGTGACCAGTGAACACACCATGAGCACGCAGCGTCGTATCTACATCGGCGACATCCAAGGCTGTCGCGAGGAGCTGGAAGAGCTACTGGAGCGCCTGCGCTATGACCCGTCGAGCGATGTGCTCCAGCCGTGTGGCGACTTGGTCAATCGTGGACCGGACTCGTTGGGCGTGTTGCGCTTGTTGAAGCAGCTTGACGCGCAGGGTGTGCTCGGCAATCACGATGTACATCTCCTGCGCGCAGCGCGCGGCTTGCGCATCAAGAAGCGCCGCGACACGCTGGACGCCGTACTTGCGGCGCCGGATTGCGCTCCCTTGCTGCATTGGTTGGAGCAGCGTCCTTTCGTGCGTGTGTGGGCCGATGTCATGCTCGTGCACGCCGGGATCTCGCCTGCGTGGCGTGATCCTTTCGCGCAACTGAGCGCACTGACTCCTTGGGACGAGTCGCCCGACATGGGCTTCGCAGTGTCAGTGCGCCACTGTGATGCACAGGGCGCGCGGCCGGATGTGGAACCGCTCACCGCGGTGGGTGCTTGGCGCCCTTGGTGGGAGTACTGGCAAGCGCGTCAGCACGAAACGCGCACCATCGTGTTCGGTCACTGGGCGACGCAAGGTCTCGTATGCCGTGAGCGCGTGCGTGGACTCGACACAGGTTGTGTCTGGGGCGGTTGGTTGACGGCTTGGATTGCCGAGGAAGAGCGCTTTGTGCAAGTGCGCGCTCGACGCGCCTACCAAAATCTGGAGGAGTGACGCGGCGCGCGTGCGAACAGGCACGCTTGCCACTCAAGGTGCGCGCGCAAGCTTGACCCACAAGGAACCGCGCGCGGGAAGCTCCAACTGCAGCTCCAGCCAACCATCGGCAGACGCGGCAACGATCTGCGCGCGTTGTCCTTCTACTTCCACCTGCACGCGACCTTGCAAGCCCGTGTAGCGCAATGGCAAGCGTACTTGACGCGTCAAATTCACTGGACGCGGGTTGTACAGCATCGCCAAGCCTTGTGTATCCCCCGCTGGATCCACATGCAGCCAACCATCCCAATCGGCCCCATCCGCGCGTCGCAACAGCACCAGATCCGACTCAAGGATGCGGCGGTTGGCCTTGAACCACGTCAGCTCGCGCACCAGCATCTCGCGCGTTTCGGGTGTGTCGTATAAGCGCGGCCCACGCCAGCAAGCCTGCACCCCTGCTCCCAGCAAGTTGCGCAACCGCATGCGATAGTGGTCGCGATGCTCGTGCAAGGGCTCGATGGTGGCCGCAGCTCCGCCACCGTGGTACTCCATCAGCGGCACGAACATCCAACCCATCGTGACACTCTTAGTGCGCACGCCATCCGCGATGTTCTGGCGCTCGATGATCTCTTGGTGTTCGCGCGGCAACGACCAGTTGGTCTCGCGATAGCCCATGGCGGCCTTGGAAGAACCGTTCAAGAAGTGCCAATCAGGCACATTCAAATAGATCCCACGGCCGCGTGCCCAACGATACAAGTCAATCAGCCCTGCGCGCTGCATCCAGTAGCTGTCGCCGAGACCGCGATGACCAGCATGTGTCGTCGAAGCGCACACATCGCCTGGATACGAACCATCATGCTCGAGCACGTCCATGCCTGTGGCTTCGAAGAAACCGCGCACCGCCGCCAGGTAGTCGCGCCCCCACGCACTTGCAAGACATGGACTGTTGCCGAAGTACGCGCCACCAGGTCGCAGAGTCGCAGGATCAATCACATCCGTCTCTGGACTCACACTGCGCGATGCGAGCAACGAATAGCCGCCTACAGCCAGACCGCGCTGATGAGCGTAGTCCGCCATGGTCTTCATGGTCGCGAGGTAGGCCGGATCCCGCGACTCTAGGTTGGCGCCACTGCCGAAGGTCATGATGACCATCTCGAAGCCTGCATCGGCAGCTTGGTCCAGCGCAGCGCGCAGGCGTGAGGGCTCGGAACTGGCCGCGTGGAAGAGCAGCGGGTTCTCCTGCGTCCAAGGAGCGACCGTACGGTAGAAGCGCGCCAAGGTCAGAGCGCGTCGCTGCGTATCCTCCGTATCGAACGGCAGGATCCATGTGCGGTGCGACTCAAAGCTCCGACCTGCGGCCACCACCACATCAGGGCCAAAAGGCGCCGCGGACTCGAGCAAGCAAGGGGCCTGTACAGCGTAGTTGACTTGCGTGGTGTAGTCAGGATCCGGCAACCATCGCACGGAGGCCTGTCGCAAGGTTTCGTTGGGCCGAATGAGGGCCGCAGCATCGGACTCTACATGCAGCTGGGGATAGCGCACACGCTGCGGTGGCTCGACATCCGTTTCGGCCTCTACCACGCCAAGGATCTCGGACACGCACTGCTGCACACGCAGGTCACGACCCGTCTCGTTGTGAAGGATCACACGCTTGGCCAACAACGGCAAACCGTCGTAGCACTCATGCTCGACCACCACGCGCACACCCTGCCAACGCCCCGCGCCTGCGTAGGTCATGGTCAGCATGACGCCTTTGGGCGGCCACACTGCAGGACGTGACATCCACTCCAAGCGCGGACTCCATGCAAAGCGCGCAGACAGCGGTTCCACCGAGCTCGCCGTCCAGCGCAAGGATCCATCCAGCGGCTGCAAGCGCGGGATCCACTCGGGCTCGAAGTAGTTGTGCAACGGCAGACCTTGGACACCACCGACCCATACCGTCTCGCCATCAATGACCAGACGCGCCTCTGGCTTCACCGTGCGCAGCAAGCTGCGTTGCGTTTGGCCGGGCAGATCGAACAGGTCCAACGCAATGGTGGCGCCGGTGGGCTGCGTGGTGAAGACTCGGCGCACCAAGCCGTTCTGCAACACAATGCGCGCCTCGTCAGCGCTGGAAACGACGTTCGCTACATAGGGCGTGGGATCGACCAACCAATCCTGAGCCACGGCCGACACCTGTAACGCAAGCAACGAACACAGCGCGGAGAGTACGGTGCGCATCACTTGGGTTGCTTCTCGTGCGGCTGTGATTCGGTGGGTGCTGGGCCCATCGGCAAGGGAGTCCAATCCACGACAAAACTGCGCGATTCCTGTTCGAGGCGCGGATCCTGCTCGCCTTCATACTGCGTGCGTGCCTGCGTGGTGTGGTTGTAGCGCAACAACCTCAAGCCATCAGCAAACACAGCTTCGGTCGTCACCTCTCGACGACACGAGAGGATCGTGCGGTGCTTCTCAGGCGGCAGCGGTGCATTGCTGATGTTCTGCACAATGCGCGTGAACTCATCACCTTCTTGCAGAGTGGTCAAGCGCACGCACAGTTCCTCGGGAGTGTGCGACACCAGCGTCCACGTACGTGTAGCTGGCGAAGGTGTGTTGTCCGAGCCGATAGGCAGCTGCAGCTCGACTCGCTCCCCGGCGCCGGCACGCACTGTGCGACCATGCCATGCACCGCTCCACTGCTCCCACAAGTCACGCATGGGCTTGACGAGGGCAAAGCGATTGCGCGGATCCAGCAGCTGCACACGCAGACGATCAGCTTCCGCCAGACTGATCACCTTGCGGCGCACACACGATTCCAAGGCGCGTTGCACAGCAGCATCCAGTTCCAGCACCTGTACGAAGGCGCCCTGCGCATCGACATCAAAATCACATAAGACCAGCAACTGAGGTTCACGCTGGCGACGGGCGATGTTGACCTGCGGGCTATCCGCTGAGATGCCGTCAATGAGTGTGAGCGCCGGTGACTCGCAGCGCAGGCGCACGCGACCGTCCGTCGTGGGCCCCCACGCCAAACGGTAGGCCAAGGTGTAGCTCCCATCGAGACGCCCGCGCGTCTCCACCACCCCGACCGAGCCTTGCTCAGGCCAGTTGCGCCGCAACTCCACTGCGGGCAGTGTCTCCACAGGTTCTTGTGGGCTTACGAAGGTCAGTGCGAGCGCTAGAAACAGGGACCACATAGCGCCCTCAGCCTACGGCGCGCGTGGCTTTACGCCAATGCTTCCCACGCCGGGCCAAAGACACGCCGGTGTTGATCGCTTTGCAAGAGGCCGTGCGGGTCCTGACTGCGCTTCAGCGCGCCGAAGTCAGCCAGTGTTGCGTCGCCCCACATGCGGCGTGCATCGTGCATCCCGATGACTGCATCTTTGGCCAAGTACAAGCGGCCACCAGCCTCCAACACCAGACGCGTGTTCCCATCCAAGTGAGCTAGCAGTGCGTTGCGGCTCTGCGGTTCGACCTTGTAGTCCAAGGCCAAACTCCAGCCGTCGACGCCATGCGTCAAGCGGAACGCATCGGCACGATGACGCTTGAGCACACCAAGGAAGCTCGCGTGCCCCGCGCGACGGTCGCGCTCCAACACAGCAAGGAAGACCTCCAGAGCTTTAGCATGCGGCACGAACAACTGGTGCTGCACAAGACCATGCCGCTCGTGACGCCCGTAGGCCCACTTCCAGTTCGGCACATAGTCGAGCAGGAATGCAAAGGCCGCGTGCGACTGGCGGTACCAGCCTTGACGTTCTTCTACCTCACCCAACAGATGCTTGGTTGCGTTCAACGCACGCATGCCTGGTGCGTGGTTGATCCACCGCAGGATGCGCCAGACCTCGGACTTCGGAAACAGACCTGCGATGCGGGCGGGCAGCTCTTGGTGCGCCACGCTGAGAGTGCGTGCCGGAGCAGCATCTTCGCCCGCCTGCAGATGGCGTGCTTCGTGAATCACGCCACGCCCGCTGGCTTCGCCTTGGGCAAAGCAATCGAGCCACGCCACCAGGTAGTCCGCAGCGCTGAGTCGTGACTCCATCCACTGCATCGTCTCGGCCAAACTCTGCGTGCGCTTGGCGCGCACCCACAACTCACCAGACGAGACAGGCTTGGTCTTCAATCGCACACGCGTCATCACTCCCAAGAGCCCTGCACCGCCAATTGCCGCATGGAACAACTCTGGATGCGAGTCACGCGAGCACATCACCAACTCTCCGCGCATCGACAGCAAGTCGAACTCCAGAATGCTGTCGCCTAACGGGCCGACCTTCCAAGCATTCTTACCGTGAATGTTCATGGCGGCAGCGCCAGCCATGGTCGGGTACATCGTGCCCGACACAACGCGCGGCCAGTGACCGTGCGGAAGGATCGCTTGCCACAGTTGACGCACCGTCACACCCGGATCGACATCGGCAATACCGGTAGCTGGGTCGAAGTCCAAACGCTCATTCCAACGCGCAAGGTCCAGCACCGCACCGCGGGCAGTGGTGTTGGCATCGCCATACGAACATCCGCCACCCCGTAAGGCGAGCGGTACCTGTTCGGACTGCGCCCACTGCAAGCAAGCGCGCAACTCGTCGATGCTGCGTGGTCGCAACACGCGCGCATAGTTGCCAAAGGCCATGCCCCAGCCTTCGCACCATTCGAACGAGCGCTGCGCTGCATGCTTCATGTGCGCCACTCAGATCGACAACTTCTTGAACACGAAGGAAGGGATGGAACGAATGACGAAGGCCACCATCCACCACCGACAGGGCACGAAGCGTTCGTTCGCACGCGCATCCACAGCGCGCAAGATCTGGCGTGCAGCCTCAGGCGCGCTGATCAACCACAACAACTTGCCCATGCCAGCCGTCATGGCCGTGGCCACAAAGCCGGGCTTGATCGTGACCACATGCGCGCCGCGCTCCGCGAGACGATTGCGCAACGCCTCGAGGTAGTGATTCATGGCGGCTTTGGTGGCGCCATAGACGGGATTGCCTTTGCGACCACGCTCACCGGCGATCGAGGAGATGCCCACGAGCACTCCATGCCGCTGGGTCGAGTACAAGCGCGCCGCGGCGTTGCCCCAAGCGATGCACCCGCCCACATTGACCGCCAGTTGGGCTAGGTCCTGTTCCGTGTTGTACTCGTCAGGCGCCGTCTTCGGCATCAACGCGGCAGCGTAGATGACCAGATCAACTCCACCGAGTTGCGTGTGCAATTCCTCGAACAAGGCCGGCACCTCCGCGGTGTGCGCCACATCGTGCACTCGCACCACCAAGCGCGCGCCGCTTTGGGCACACAGCGGCTGCAAGCGCGCAGCCAGTTGTTGCAACTCACCGTCACGCCGCGCCAAAGCCGCTACACGCACACCACGCGCCACCAACGCCTCGACGAGTGCTGCCCCGATACCGGAGCTAGCACCCACGACGATGGCGCGACTGTAAGAGGGAGCCTTCATCGCCTCCACTATGGCATCCGCCTAGGGCGCTGCCCACAGGCACTTGCAATCGAAGCGTGGAGGCGCGAGCCTCCCTAGCGAGGATCCCCCCATGTACGAGCAGCTGAAGACCCCGCGTGCCCTCGCTTTCGTCACCGCCTTGGCGCTTTCGGTAGTGGGCGCATGCAGCCGCCCCATGGATGCCGACGCCAAGACCTTGGCGCGTGAACGTGCGGCCGCCTTCATGGCCCAAGACCAGTACAAGCAAGCGCGCGCGGCACTCGAGCCCTTGTTGGCCGAAAAGCAGGTGCCGTTGGAGGACTGGGTACGCGCTGCTGTGCTCGAGTATGCCGATGGCAACTACGATGCCTTTGAAACACGCCTGACGGCAGCGCGCGCGCTCGCCCCTGATGCGCCGCAGGTGCTGTACTTGGAGGGTCAATTCCTCAAGGAGCAAGGCCAGTTCGCAGCCGCGCGCGCGAACTTCGAGCGTGTGCTCAAGACCGTGCCACAGGACTTGCCGAACCGTCTCGCGCTGGGCGAAGTGTGCGATGAGCTTGGCGACGTCGCCACAGCAGAGGCGCAGTACCGCGCCGTTGTCGGCGTAGGCATCGAGAACGGCCAGCTGTGGTACTGCTCGGCCGTCTATCGTTTGGCGAGGCTCCTGACGATCGATGGGCGTGAGGATCTGGCCAAGCCGCTGAATGAGCGTTGGTCTGAGCTTGAGACCCTAGGTGTCAAGTTGCCGCAACCATTGGGCATGATGCTCGGGACTCTGGCGCGCCCTGCACCGCCGGTGCCGGGCGGCACCCGACCCCAAGCGTTGCAAGGGCCGGTGCGCTTTGAGCGCCGCAGCACGCCTTTGCCGGATTTTGCACAGGCCAAGGAACTGCGCGCCATCGATGTGGATGGCGACAATTGGATCGATATGTACGCCGTCACCCCCAGCGGCTTTGTGGCGGCCTACGGCCTCAACAACGGCACCTTTGAAGGCAGCGTCCTTGTCAAATGGACTGGACAGGGCACCGTGGAGCGCGTGTGCACCTTCGATGTCGACAACGATGGTGACTTGGATGCCTTGATGCAGGCTGGCACCACGTTGCAGCTGTATGTGCAGGACGATGTCCGCGGCTGGTCTCTGTCCCCGCTGGAGTTCCCTGCACTGCCCGAGGATCTGCGCAGCATCGTGGCCGTTGATTACGACCATGAAGGTGATCTGGACCTCTTGCTGTGCGGTGCCTTCGGTGCGCGCGTGTGGCGCAACGATGGAGCGGCCGAACCAAGCAAGGGCGGCAAGTACAGCGACGCCAGCGCAGAGTCCGGGCTCCCGCAACAAGGCGCGTATGAGTGGTGCATCACAGAGGACTTCGATGGCGACAACGACGTCGACATCCTCTTGGGTGGCGCGCAAGGTGTGTGGCTGGCGGACTCTCTGCGCGCCGGACGCTTTCAACGCGTGGAGGCCGCATATGGAGGCTGGTCAGGTGCCAACACGGCTCCGTTGGTAGCGGACTACGATGGTGATGCGCAGCCCGATCTCTTGCTGGGCAACGATGCGCAGGGCTTTGTCCCGCGCCAAGGTGCACGGCGTGCCACCAAGCTGACGGTGGGCCTAGCGGCACAAACACACGATTGGGATGCCTCGGGTGCTGTGGACGTGCTGTGGCGCGGCGACGATGGCCGTCTGGCTGGCATCTTGGATGTAGGCACTGCCATCGAACGCGCGTGGACTCTGCCGCCGGACATGGTGCTCGGCGGCTCTTGGTCGGCCGCCGACCTCGATGGCGACAGCGGCACGGACCTCGCTACGATCGAGAACGGCACGCTGGTGTGGTGGAAGAACAACGGGCCACGCGGCAAAGCAGTGCGCTTGTCTTACCGCGGTGCACGCGACAACCGACGCGCCGTGGGTGCAGTGCTTGAGTACCGCGCCCAAGGCATCTACCGC
>Ga0255097_1000580_pt1 | contig 14820 bp, 10 predicted proteins | sample Colum_Atlam_RepB_2_FD_188436 | JGI IMG/M metagenome (GOLD analysis project Ga0255097, IMG submission 188436) | Freshwater microbial communities from Columbia River, Oregon, United States - Colum_Atlam_RepB_8d | ecosystem: Environmental > Aquatic > Freshwater > River | place: USA: Oregon...
GCAGAAGGAGCAGTGGGAGGCTTTCGCGCGGGCCTACCTTCCAAAACTACCCGACAGGGTGGCGAGCGAAGCGGCAGCGGCGAATAGGGTTGAAGGCATCGCGAATCACATCGCGAAAGCACCATGCAAGAGTGCCGCGGAGGAGCCCACGACATGAGAACGAACGCAGCGACGAACCTCCGTCGCGATTGCATCCAGGAGAACGCTTCATGAACGCAGCAACAGAGGCGGACGTCCGCGTCCGCAGCCGCCGTGCCGAGGCGCCCGCCAGCACCGCGCCGCAGGCGGGGTCCGGCAAGCTGATCAACATCGACAACGGCGGTACGCTGACGGACTTCTGCGTGATCGACGGCGGCAAGGTCTACCGCACCAAGAGCGTGACCACGCCCTACGACCTGTCGAAGTGCTTCTTCGACGGCCTGCGCAAGGCCAGTGCCGCGATCTACGGCAAGGAAGACCTGCTGCAGCTGCTGCTGAGCACGGATCACATCCGCTACTCCACCACGCAGGGCACCAATGCCCTGGTGGAGCGCAAGGGCCAGCGCCTGGGCTTGCTGCTGTCCGGCCTGGATGCGGCCGACCTGCAGAAGGATGCGCAGCAGAAGGACGTGTTCGCCGGCCTGGTGGGCACGCGCGTGGCGACGCTGGACCCCAAGGCCGACGAAGCGGCGCTGGAGGTGGCGGCCACGCAGGCGATCAACAAGCTGGCCTCCGAGGGTGCCAACCGCATCGTGATCGGCTTCGGCGGCGCGCAGCGCGACGCGGGCGAGACCCGCCTGAAGAAGATCCTTCTGAAGAAGTTCCCGCCGCACCTGCTGGGCGCGATTCCCCTGCTGTACTCCCACGAGGTGGTGCAGGACGAGGACGACGCCCGCCGCGTCTGGACGGCGCTGTTCAACGCCTTCCTGCATCCGGCGATGGAACGCTTCCTGTACAACGCCGAGCATCGCCTGCGCGAGTACAAGACGCGCAACCCGCTGCTGATCTTCCGCAACGACGGCGCCTCGGCGCGCATCTCGCGCACGGCGGCGGTCAAGACCTATTCCTCCGGTCCGCGCGGCGGCGCCGAGGGCGCCCGCGCGCTGGCCGCGCATTATGGCTTCAAGCGCCTGCTCGGCATGGATATCGGCGGCACCACCACCGACATCAGCCTGGTGGAGCAGGGCAGCGTCACCACCGAGCGGCGCGGCCATATCGAGGGCGTGGAAACCTCGCTGCCGCTGTGCAAGGTGGTCAGCGCCGGCGTCGGCGGGTCCTCGATCATCTCGGTGGTGGACGGACGCATCAAGGTAGGCCCGGAATCCGTCGGCGGCGCGCCCGGACCGGCCTGCTTCGGCCTGGGCGGCACGCTGGCCACGATCACCGACGCCTTCCTGGTGCTGGGCCTGCTGGACCCGGCGAGCTTCTTCGGCGGCGAGCTGAAGATCGACGTGGAGCGGGCCCGCGCGGCCATCGAGGCCAATGTCGCCAAGCCGCTGAACCTGAGCGTGGAAGCGGCGGCCGATGCGATGCAGCAGGCCTGGGCGCAGAAGGTGGCGGATTCGCTGAAGGACTACACGAAGATCACGCCGGATACGACGCTGGCGGCCTTCGGCGGCGCCGGTCCCTTCATCGCCTGCAAGGTGGCCGAGGCGGCGGGCATCTCGCAGATCATCATCCCGGGCCTGGCGGCAGTGTTCTCCGCCTTCGGCATCGGGTTCTCCGACATCGCCCACGAGTACGAGGCGCCGCTGCCCTCCAGCGACGCGGCCGGCCTGAAGGCGACGCGCGAGCTGCTGCTGGAGCGTGCGCGCCGCGGCATGTTCGCCGAGGGCTTCGAACTGGCGGACTGCCGCATCGAGACCTGGCTGCAGGCGGGCGAGGAACTGGTGGCGCTGGACGGCGACAAGCTGCCGGCCCTGCCCAAGGGCGCCCAGGTGGCGATGGTGCTGAGGGCGACGCGGGTGATCGCCCGCGCCAGCCTTTCCGGCAGGTTCGGTGCGCAGGGCAAGGCGGCGGTCGCGGCGGGTACGCGCCGCGTCACCGCGGGCGGCAAGGCGGCCGAGCTGCCGCTGTACCGGGTGGAGGAGCAGGCCGGCGGCGCCCAGGCGCAGGGGCCCTGCGTGCTGGAGGAGGCCTTCTTCACCTGCCGCATCGACGCCGGCTGGCGCTTCGAGATCAACGAGTCCGGCGACATCCTGCTGAGCCGCTGAGACCAGAACAAGGAACAACGATCATGAAAGTCCTGATCACCGAATACCTGCGCATCAACCTCGACACCGAGAAGTGGGAGTGCCGCCGCTGCGGCCATGTCCACGGCGACGCCCGCGACAACTACAAGCGCGGCCTGCTGGTGTATGACCGCGACCCGCGCGAGATCCACAAGCCGCTGCTGGATACGAAGATGTACTCCCGCACCTATTCGCCGGACCCGACCTGGTGCCGCATCCTGGAGTACTACTGCTCGTCCTGCGGCACGCTGGTGGAGGCGGAGTACCTGCCGCCGGGCCATCCGCCGCTGTACGACATCGAGCTGGATATCGATGCGCTGAAGCTGCAGTGGAAGGACCGCGAGGAGGTGGTGGAGGAGGTCCGGGGTCCGGACCTGGCCGCCGAGAAGGTCAAGCACGGCCGCGCGCTGCATGCGCAGGCCCATGGCCATGAACACGGCCATCACGGCCACAAGCACTGATCCGGGAGGCGACGAGCATGAAACGCGTTTCCGTGGATATCGGCGGTACCTTCACCGACTGCTTCGTGGTCTGGGACAACCAGTACGTGGAGGGCAAGGCCCTGACCACGCACCACAACCTGGCGCTGGGCTTCAACGAGTCGCTGGGCGATGCCTGCAAGCAGCTGGGCCTGGAATCCTCCAAGCTGCTGTCGGAAGTGGACTCCGTGCGCTACTCGACCACCCTGGGCACCAACGCGCTGATCGAGCGCAAGGGGCCGCGCATCGGCGTGCTGGTCACCTCGGGCTTCAAGAGCACGATCCCGCTGTCCCGCGCCCGCGGCTATGGCGAGGGCCTGTCCGAGCATGAGCAGATGGACATCCCCAACGCCTCGCGCCCGGAGCCCATCGTCCCCATCCCGATGATCCGCGAGGTCCGCGAGCGCATCGACTACCTGGGCGATGTGTTCTGGAAGCTGGACGAGGACGACGTGCGCCTGCGCATCCGCGAACTGGTGGATTCCGGTGCCGAGGCCCTGGTGGTGATGTTCACCAACAGCGTGGTCAACCCGGTCAACGAACTGCGCGTGCGCGAGATCTTCCTGGAGGAGTATCCGGCGCACCTGCTGGGCGCGATCCCGATGCTGCTGTCGCACCAGGTGGCCGGCCGCAAGGGCGAATACGCCCGCGGCACCTCGACGATCATGGACGCCTTCCTGCACCAGACCATGTACCACGGCCTGGGCACGCTGGAGCTGAACCTGCGCGCGCAGGGCTACAACAAGCCGATGCTGGTCAGCCACAACTCCGGCGGCATGGCGCAGCTCAACTCCACGGACGCGCTGCAGACGGTCCATTCCGGTCCGGTCTCCGGCATCGCCGCCAGCGAGCACCTGGCCGCGGCGGCCGAGCTGGGCAACGTGGTGGCCACCGACATGGGCGGCACCAGCTTCGACATCGGCATCGTCGACCAGGGCGGCGTCAAGCACTACGACTTCAACCCCGTGATCGACCGCTGGCTGGTGTCCGTGCCGATGGTGCACCTGGTGACGCTGGGTGCCGGCGGCGGCTCCATCGCCCGCTACGACCGCATGTTCGGCTCGGTGGAGCTGGGCCCGCAGTCCGCCGGCTCCGATCCCGGCCCGGCCTGCTACGACCGCGGCGGACTCAAGCCGACGGTGACCGACGCCGACCTGGTGCTGGGCTACCTGGATCCGAAGAACTACGCCAACGGCCGCATCCCTCTGAACCCGCGCCGCGCCAAGCAGGCCATCGAGGACCATCTCTGCGACGACCTGGACATGGATGTCGTCGAGACCGCCAAGCTGATCAAGCGCAACGTGGACGCGGGCATGGCCAACGGCATCGCCACGGAGCTGCGTACCCGCGGCTACGAGCCCAAGGACTTCACGATCCTGGCCTATGGCGGCAACGGTCCGCTGCATGCCTGCGGCATCGCCAACGCGCTGGGCGTCAGCAAGATCCTGGCGCCGCCGTTCTCCTCGACCTTCTCGGCCTGCGGCGCCGGCAACGTCAACCAGATGCACATCCACGAGATGAGCACCTGGACGGTGCTGTTCAATCCGGCCACCAAGAGTTTCTTCAACCAGTACGACAGCTTCAACAAGAGCGTGGAGGAGCTGGAACGCCGCGGGCGCGAGGACCTGATCCGCCAGGGCATGCCGGTGGACCAGATCCGCTACCGCCTGGAACTGGACATGCGCTACGGCAACCAGCGCGTGCAGACCGCCGTGGTCACGGAGATGGGCCGCCTGCACTCGCAGCGCGAGGTGCTGGCGCTGATGGACCAGTTCCACAAGAGCTACGGTGCGCGCTTCGGCGAGGGCAGCCAGTCGCCGGAGACCGGCGTGCGCATCAACACCATCCGCGTCTGCTCCTACGTGGAGCAGCCCAAGGTGGCCTTCGCCAAGCTCAAGCTCAGCGGCAAGTCCATCGCGCCGCCGGAGCCGGTGTCGAAGCGCCCCTGTCACTACGTGGGCCAGGACAAGGCGATCGATACGCCGATCTACGACGACAAGGCGCTGGCGGAGGGTACCCGCATCGCGGGGCCGGCCATCGTCACGACCCGCGCCACCACCTACCTGGTGGAGCCGGGCTGGACCTTCCACGCCGCGGCACAGGGCGGTGTCTGGTTCATCAAGGAATAAGAGGAGCGAGACATGCACGACAAGATTTCCGCCGAAGACCAGGCGCTGCTGGACAAGTTCCTCGCCGACAACAAGATGTTCCTCGGGCCGGATCCCGAGATCATGCGCAACCACGGCGTGGCGCCACGCTCGGAGGCGGAGGAGGCGATCCTCTCCAAGGGCTTCGACGCGCACAGGGCGCACCACATCCGCGGACTGGTCAATGCCGCGCTGTCCGAGTCGTTCCAGATGGTGAACCAGATGGGCGCGGCCCCGGGTGCCAAGTGGGGCGACCTGGTGACGGCGATCTACACCGCCAACGGCAACCTGGCGATGATCGCCCCGCACGGGATCATCACCTTTGCCGCCTGCGCGTTCTACCCGATCCGCTTCATCATCAAGAACTGGATGGAAGACCCCACCGTGGGCGTCAAGGACGGCGACGGCTTCATCCACAACGATGCGCGCTACGGCGGTGTCCACAACACCGACCAGTCGATGATGATGCCGCTGTACTACAAGGGCGAGCTGATCTGCTGGCTGTCTTCGACGATCCACGAGGGCGAGAACGGCGCCTGCGAGCCGGGCGGCCTGCCCGCCGCCGCCGAGAGCAAGTACGACGAGGGCATCAAGATGTCGCCCTTCAAGGTGGTGGAGAACTTCCAGCTCAAGCGCGACCTGGTGACCTTCCTGCAGAACTCGGTGCGCGACCCCAAGCTGCAGCTGGAGGACATGAAGGTCAAGCTGCATGCGGTGATGCGCCTGCGCGAGCGCATCGTGGCGATCCTGGACCAGTTCGGCCGCGAGGCGCTGATCGGCACCATGCGCATGCACCTGGAGGACACCGAGGTGGAGGTGCGCCGCCGCATCCGCGAGCTGCCCGACGGCACCACCCGCGTGCTGCAGTTCATGGACTCGTCGCTGCGCGAGAACATCATGCAGAAGATCAGCGTGGCGGTCACCGTCAAGGGCGATCGCATGATCATGGACTTCCGCGGCACGGCGCCGCAGTTCCTGAACCGCTCGGTCAATACCAACCTGGCGTCGTTCAAGGCGGCGCTGGCCACGGGCCTGCTGCAGAACATCTGGCCGGACCTGCCGCACACCATGGCGGTGCTGTCGCCGATCGAGGTCATCACCGACCGCAATTCGATCGTCGATGCCGAGGGCGAGATGCCGCAGGCCATGAGCCTGATGCCGCTGTTCAAGGCCTGCGTGGCCTGGACCATCCCGATGGCCAAGTTCAACTACAGCCTGCCGAAGAAGTACTCGGCGATCATCGCCTCGCAGTACGACCAGGCCGCCACCTTCATCTACGGCGGCCTGACCCAGCACGGCGATGTCACCGGAAACTTCTGCGGCGACATCAACGGCATGGGCCAGGGCGCCCGCAGCCACGCCGACGGCGAGCACTCGGTGTCGCCGGTGTTCGGCTTCATGGCGGACTCTGGCGAGCACGAGATCAACGAGGAGGACACGCCGATCATCCGCCTGGGAGCGCAGCGCCTGGCCAAGGACCGCATCGGCTTCGGCAAGTACCGCGGCGGCATGGGCTACGAGCAGATCGCCACGGCGCGGGGCTCGGGACTCTGGGGCTTCATGACGGGCTGCGAGGGTTCCAAGTTCCCGTCGGCGCAGGGCCTGTTCGGCGGTTATTCCTGCCCCAGCTACCAGCTGATGAAGATCAAGGGCATCAACATCTTCGAGGAACTGAAGAAGGATCCGAAGATCGTCGAGGTGTTCGACATCGTCAAGCTGATGAACGAGCGGCCAATCAAGGGCGGCAAGTACAGCAGCAACGACATGGGCATGACCTTCGAGCTCTGCAGCGACGGCGAGATCTACATGATCTGCCAGGGTTCCGGCGGCGGCTACGGCGACGTGCTGGAGCGCGATCCGGCCCTGGTGATGAAGGACGTCCGCGAGGACCTGCTGTCGCCCGACCTGGCCCGCGAGATCTACCAGGTGGTGTTCGACGACAAGACCCTGGTGGTGGACGAGGAGGCGACCGTGCAGCTGCGCGCCGAGGCGCGCCGCCAGCGCCTCGCCCGCGGCAAGCCCTTCGACCAGTTCTGCAAGGAATGGGTCACGCCGGAGCCGCCGGCGCACCTGCCCTACCTGGGCTCCTGGGACAACCCGAAGGAGATCTACGCGACGACCCCGATGGGGCAGCGCGTGAAGATGCCGGCGGACCAGATCCAGGGTGTGTTCATGCCCAACCCGAAGGACATCGCGATCATGCAGCTGGAGGGCGAGGTGGAGAGCCTCAAGGCCCAGCTGGCGGCCTGCCAGGGCGATGCGTCGCGCCGTGGCAATGCCTGAATGGCATTGCCTGCGACGGATCACGCCCGGCCATGGATGGCCGGGCCAGGGTGCAATGGGCAAACTGCTGTCTCGCCATGGACGGCGGCGCGTGCCTGGATACGCCGCTACGCGGCACTCGGCATGAGCGGTTCGGGTAGGGATTGCAAAAGATAGAAAAGGAGGAGGAGAACAATGACCGACTACAACAAGGTGTTCCGTCTGGACGGCAAGGTGGCCCTGGTCACGGGCGGCGCGCGCGGCATCGGCGCCGCGGTGGCGGAGGCGCTGGCGCAGGCCGGCGCCGCGGTGATGGTGACCGACATCCTCGACGCGGTGGGCCAGCAGACCGCGGAGAAGATCCGCAAGGCCGGCGGCAAGGCGGCGTTCCAGCACCATGACGTCACGGTGGAGGCCGAGTGGGAGCAGGCCATCGCGGCGGCGCAGAAGGAGCTGGGAGGCCTGGACATCGTCGTCAACAACGCCGGCATCGAGACGGCCGCCCTGCTCGCGCACTGCGAGGTGGCGGACTTCCGCAAGCTGATGGACGTCAACGTCACCGGCGTGTTCCTCGGGCTGAAGCACGCCGTGCGGGTGCTCAAGCCCGGCAGCTCCATCGTCAACCTGTCGTCGGTGGCGGGCCTCATCGGCACCACCGGCCACATCGCCTACCACGCCTCCAAGGGTGCGGTGCGCCTGATGACCAAGGCGGCGGCGGTGGAATGCGCGCAGCTGGGCACCGGCATCCGCGTCAACTCGGTGCACCCGGCCATCGTCGATACCGAGATGGGCACCAACTTCATCAAGCACTTCGTGGACCTGAAGCTGGCGCCGGACTATGCCACCGCCGAAGGCGCCTTCAAGGCGGCGCATCCGCTGGGCCGCTTCGGGCAGCCGGCCGACGTCGCCAGCGCGGTGATCTATCTGTGCTCGGAGGCCGGGCAGTGGATCACCGGCACCGAGCTGGTGCTGGACGGCGGCTATACGGCGGTCTGATGCCCGCGCTCACCCCCCTGCTGTCCTCGGGCCGCCGGCCGCTGTGGCTGGACTACGGCGATTATGCCGGCGCGCTGCTCGGCGGCGGCGCCGTGCCCTGGCTGGACGTGGCCGGCACCATCGCGCTGCAGCGCAAGGCCCAGGGTCTGCTGCGCTCCGACGTGCTGCAGCTGCCGGTTGCGGCGGTGGCGCAGGCCTGGGTGGCGGCGCATCCGGCGCTGCGCGAGGCCATGGCCGCCAAGCGCCGCGCCGTGGTGCCGCTCAAGACCCTGCTCGCCGACGAAGCCCTGCGTGCGCACCTGGTGGAGCTGGCCCGTGGCCTGCGCGCCTGCTTCGCCGAGGCGCCGCTGGCGCTGGCCTGCCCCTCGCCGCGAGCCTGGGTGGCGGCGGCCTATCGGCTCGCGCATGGCGAGGATACGGAGGCGGGCGAGGACGAGACCGACAGCGCGGCGGTCTACATGGCGGATTTCCTGCGCAGCTTCGGCGATGCCGGCATCGATGTGCTGCTGCTGCAGGAGGGCGCGGAGCCGCCGCTGCCGGAGCTGTACACGCCCGTGCTGAACGTGGCGGCGCACTACCGCTGGGAGGCGGGCCTGCAGGGGCCGGCCGGCATGGCGGCGCCGGGACTGGCCTTCGTCATCGCGCCGGAGTCGGCCAGCGGCCGCCCGCTGGCGCCGGCCTACTGGGGCGGTGCCGTGGCGGAAGACTGCCCGGCGCAGGGTTTCCGCTACGCCGCGATCCCGGCCGACGCGCAGCCGGAGTCGGTGCTCAAGCGCCTGGCGGAGCTGCGGGCATGAACGACCTGTCCCTGCGCGGCGAGCGGCTTTTCACGATGGACGCGACGCTGCAGGCGCCGCCCGAGGTGATCGGCCCGGTACCCGAGGGTGTGCGGATCAATTTCCACGTCACCGGCGGGCGCTTCGAGGGGCCGCGGCTGCGTGGCCGCCTGCGGGCGGTCGGGCAGGACGCCTTCCTGCTGCGCCGCGACGGCATCGGCCTGCTCGAGGTGCTGCTGACCCTGGAAACCGAGGACGGTGCCCTGATCGACATGCGCTACGACGGCCAGGGCGATTTCGGCGAAGAGGCCTACGAGCGCTTCCTGCGCGGCGAGATTCCCCCCGACGTGCATCTGCACACCTTTCCGCGCCTGCGCACGGCGCATCCGGCCTACCAGTGGCTGCAGCGGCGGGCCTGCGTCGGCCGCGGACATGCGGACCTGGTGCGCTCGACGGTGCGCTACGACATCTACGCCCTGGGCTGAAGAAAAGAACGATAAGGAGAAACAGCGATGGTCATGGAAGGAGAAAAGCTCTGGACCCCGCGGCAGGAGTTCGCGGACCGCTCCAACATCGCCCGCTACCAGCGCTGGCTGAAGGCCGAGCGCGGCATCGACAGCGCCGACTACCATGCCCTGTGGCGCTGGTCGGTGAAGGATACGGCGGGCTTCTGGGCCTCGATCTGGGACTACTTCGAGGTGCAGTCCGACACGCCCTACCGCAGTGTCCTGCAGCGCCCGGCGGATGGCGGGATGATGGGCACGCAGTGGTTTCCCGGCTCGCGCGTGAACTACGCCGAGCACCTTCTGCGGCATGAGGCCGAAGGCGGCGAGCGCCCGGTATTCCATCACCTGTCCGAGACCCGTGCGCTGGCCACCATGAGCTGGCGCGAGCTGGGCCGCCAGGTGCGCATCCTGGCCACGCGCCTGCGCGCCATGGGGCTGCAGCCCGGAGACCGCGTGGTGTCCTACATGCCGAACGTGCCGGAGACCGCCATCGCGATGATGGCCACGGCGGCCATCGGCTGCATCTGGTCCTCGGCGGCGCCGGAGTTCGGCGTCAAGACGGTGATCGAGCGCTTCTCCCAGATCGAGCCCAAGCTGCTGTTCGCGGCGGACGGCTACCGCTTCGGCGGCAAGGATTTCCGGCGCGAGGAGGAGGTGCGGCGCATCGCCGGCTCGCTGCCCAGCCTGCAGAAGATCGTCTGGCTGCCCTACCTGGATCCGCAGGGCGCGCCGCCGGCGATGCCGGACCTGGTGAGCTGGAACGCGCTGATGGACCACCCGGAGGTGCCGCGCGAGGGCTTCCAGTTCACCCGCGTCGAGCATGACCACCCGCTGTGGGTGGTGTTCTCCTCCGGTACCACCGGCCTGCCCAAGGCCATCGTGCACAGCCATGTCGGCGTGCTGCTGGAGCACTACAAGCTGCTGAGCTTCCACCTGAACCTGGGCCCGCAGTCGGTGATGTTCTTCTACAGCACCACCGGCTGGATGATGTGGAACCTGGTGATCGCGTCGCTGCTGACCGGCAGCGCGGCCGTGCTCTACGACGGCAACCCGGCCTACCCCTCGCCGGACTTCCTGTGGAAGCTGGCCGCCGACACGCGCGCCACCAGCTTCGGCGCCAGCCCGACCTTCGTGCAGATGATGGAGAAGGCGGGCCTCAAGCCCGGCGAGCAGTACGACCTGTCGGCGCTCGAGGGCATCGTCGTGGCCGGCGCGCCGTCCACGCCGGAAACCTTCGCCTGGTTCTACAAGGCGGTGAAGCAGGATCTCTGGGTGACCTCGCAGAGCGGCGGCACGGAGATCTGCAGCGGCTTCGTCGGCGCCACGCCGACCCTGCCGGTGCATGCCGGCGAGATCCAGACCCGCATGCTCGGCATGGACGTGCATGCCTGGACCGACGACGGCAAGGAACTGGTGGACGAGGTCGGAGAGCTGATCGTGACCCAGCCGTTCCCGTCGATGCCGATCCATTTCTGGAACGACACCGGCGGCAAGCGCTACCGCGAGTCCTACTTCGAGGTCTTTCCGGGCGTCTGGCGCCACGGCGACTTCATCAAGATCAATCAGCGCGGCGGCTGCTACATCTATGGCCGCTCGGACTCCACGCTCAACCGCTTCGGCGTGCGCATCGGCACCGCCGAGATCTACCGCGCGGTGGAGCAGGTGGAGGAGGTGGCCGACAGTCTGATCGTCTGCGTGGAACTGCCGGGCGGCAATTTCTTCATGCCGCTGTACCTGCGGCTGAAGCCCGGCGCGACGCTGGACGACGCGCTGCGCAAGAAGATCAACGCGCGCCTGCGCGACGACTGCAGCCCGCGCCATGTGCCGGACCGGATCTACGGCGTCGAGGCCATTCCCTACACGCTGACCGGCAAGAAGATGGAAGTGCCGGTGCGCAAGCTGCTGATGGGTTGGCCGCTGGAGAAGGCCGCCAGCCGCGACGCGATGATGAACCCGGAATCCATCGACTGGTTCGTGAAGTTCGCGCAGGAATCCACCGACTACGACTGGCGCGGCACCGCCGCCGCGGCCAAGGCCTGAGGAGCCGATGATGAGCAAGCGAGTGCAAGGAAAGGTCTGCGTCGTCACCGGCGGTGCACGAGGCCTGGGCCTGGCGGCGGCCGAGGCGCTGCTGGCCGAGGGCGCCAAGGTGCTGCTGACCGACGTGGATCGCGCGGCGGGCGAAGCCGAGGCCAGGCGCCTGGGCCCCGACGCGAAGTTCCGCGTGCAGGACGTCACGGACGTGGCCCAGTGGGACGAGGTGCTGGACGGCGTGATCGCCGACTGGGGCCGGCTCGACGTGCTGGTGAACAATGCCGGCATCGCCGGAATCGCCGACGTGGAGGCCATTTCCCAGAAGGACTGGCAGCGCACCATCGACATCAACCTCACTGCCGTCTTCAACGGCACGCAGGCGGCCATCGCGCGCATGAAGGCGGGTGGCGGTTCCATCGTCAACATCGCGTCCATCGAGGGCATCATGGGCGAGCCCCTGATCCCGGCCTACAACGCCAGCAAGGGCGGCGTGCGCATCTTCAGCCGCTCGGCGGCGATCCACTGCGCGCGCAGCGGCTACCCGGTCCGCGTCAACAACGTCTGCCCTGGCTTCGCCGAGACGCAGATGGTGGCCGGCGCCCTGGCCGGCATGGCGCCCGAGAAGGCCCAGGAGTTTGCCGCGCGCACACTGGCGCGCATCCCCATGGGCCGCTTTGCGAAACCTTCCGAGATTGCGGCGGCGGTGCTGTTCCTGGCCTCCGACGAATCCAGCTACGTCACCGGCTCCGACCTTGTGGTCGACGGCGGCATGACCGCCTGAGCCTCAACCCCACAAACAGAATCCAGAGGAGAAACAAGAATGAGCAGCAAGAAGCCTGTCGTGATCTACGGTGTCACCGGCTACACCGGCCGCCTGGTGGCGGAGTACCTGCGCGAGTACCGCCTGCCCTTCATCGCCGCCGGCCGTGACGCCAAGCGCATCAAGGAGGTGATGGACAAGGTGCCCGGCATCGAGAACGCCGACTACGAGATCGCCGAGGTGGAGCACAGCACGGCGGCGCTGACCAAGCTGTTCAAGGGCGCCAAGGTGGTGCTGAACATGGTCGGCCCGTTCATGAAGTACGGCCCCGAGGCGGTGGAAGCCGCGCTGGCCGCCGGCTGCCACTATTCCGACACCAACGGCGAGCAGAACTGGATGATGCACGCCGAGGAGACCTGGGGCGAGAAGTTCAAGGAAAAGAACCTGGTGCTGGCGCCGGGCATCGCGCAGATGTACACCACCGGCGAGATCGCCGCGAACCTCTGCCTGGAGACGCCGGGCCTGGACAAGCTGGACATCCTGGTGCTGTGGAAGGGCTTCCCGACCTATGCCTCCACCCAGACCATCTTCAGCATCCTGACTTCCGACTTCTACTACCTGGAGCAGAAGCAGTACGTGAAATGGCCCTTCGGCGCGAAGGCCGAGGTGGCGGTGCCGGGCCAGCATACGATGGCCCTGGCCCTGCCCTGGGGCGGCACCGCGCACCCGGTCTGGTTCAAGAACGACCCGCGCGTATCCGACTGCAAGGTCATGGGCGGCGTGTTCGAGCGCACGGTGATGGAGAGCGTGATCCAGATCAACGCCGTGATCGAGGAGAAGATCAAGCCGCTGCCCAAGGCCGAGCAGGAGAAGGCGCTGTCCGACATGGCCGCCTCGCTGCAGGCCGGCATGCCGCCGCGCGAGAACCCGCGCATCAACATCTCGGTGGATTCGGTGCATGCCAGCGGCGCGCTGGGCCGCGCGCACTGCGTGATCCACGGCAACTGCAACTACAAGCAGACCGGCCTGATGCAGGCCTACTTCGCCTACCACCTGCTGCAGGCACCCTCGAAGCGCTACGGCTTCGCCTCCGGCTGCCAGGCGCTGGGCCACCGCGAACTGCTGGGCGTGCTGCAGCAGTTCGGCTTGGTCAGCGAGCCGATCCTGACGGTGCATGCGCCGGGTGTGCGCCGCGGCTGAGATGGACCGAAACCAGGCCAAGGCGGGAGGGGACCATGGCCGCGCTGGCTGAGACGCCGCGCGGCGTCGCCGAGGGCGATCTGCTCTGGACGCCCCCGGCGGCCTATTGCGCGCTGTCCGGCGTGGAGCGCTTCCGCCATTGGGTCAATGCCCGCAACGGCCTGGACCTGGAGGACTACGAGGCGCTGCGGCAGTGGTCGGTGGACGAGCTGGAGCAGTTCTGGGGCGCTTGCTGGGACTACTTCGACATCCGCTCCGAGACGCCCTACCTGCGCGTGCTCGACCGCAGGACCATGCCGGGCGCGCGCTGGTTCGAGGGTGCGCGGCTGAACTATGCCGAGCACCTGCTGCGGCGCGAGGCCGATCACCCCGAGACGGTGGTGTTCCACCACTCCTCGGAGCTGCGCGCGCCGGCGACCATGCGCTGGGACGAGCTGGGCGGCCAGGTGCGGATCCTGGCCGAACAGATGCGCAAGCTCGGCGTCGGCCCCGGCGACCGCGTGGCCAGCTACATGCCCAACGTGCCGGAGACCGCCATCGCCATGCTGGCGACCACGGCCATCGGCGCCATCTGGGCGGCGGCCTCGCCGGAGTTCGGCGCGCGGGCGGTGATCGACCGCTTCGCGCAGATCAAGCCCAAGCTGCTGTTCGCGGTGGACGGCTACCGCTTCGCCGGACAGGAGTTCCCCCGGGAGGGGGAGGTGGAGCAGATCCTCGGTAGCCTGGACAGCCTGCAGCACACGGTCTGGCTGACCTACCTGCATCCGGACCGTCCGCCGCCGGCGGGGACCATCCCCTGGGGGAAGCTGCTGGACCAGCCGGAGGTGCCGCGCAGCGGCTTCCGCTACGAGCGCGTCGGCTACGACCATCCGCTGTGGATCCTGTTCAGCTCCGGCACCACCGGCCTGCCCAAGGCGGTGGTGCACAGCCACGTCGGCGTGCTGCTGGAGCACTGCAAGGTGGGCGCCTTCCACCTGGGCCTGCGGCCCGGCTCGCGGCCGTTCTTCTATTCCACCACCGGCTGGATGATGTGGAACATCCTGCTGGCCTGCCTGCTGCAGGATGCGGCGCCGGTACTCTACGACGGTTCGCCGATCGCGCCGGATTCCGGCGTGTTGTGGCGCATCGCCGAGCAGGCGCGGGTGACGCACCTGGGCATCAGCCCCGGCTTCGTGCAGGTGATGCAGAAGGACGGCCTGCGCCCGCGCCTGCACTACCAGCTGCCGGACCTCGAGATGATCCTGCTGGTGGGCTCGCCCTCCACGCCGGAGACCTTCTCCTGGCTCCATGAGGAAGTGAAGCCGGACCTCTGGGTGACCTCGCAGAGCGGCGGCACCGAGATCGCCTCCGCCTTCGTCGGCGCCAGCCCGACGCTGCCGGTGCATGCCGGCGAGATCCAGGCGCGTTCGCTGGGCATGGACGTGCACGTCTGGGACGAACAGGGACAGGA
>Ga0255097_1000581_pt1 | contig 14795 bp, 14 predicted proteins | sample Colum_Atlam_RepB_2_FD_188436 | JGI IMG/M metagenome (GOLD analysis project Ga0255097, IMG submission 188436) | Freshwater microbial communities from Columbia River, Oregon, United States - Colum_Atlam_RepB_8d | ecosystem: Environmental > Aquatic > Freshwater > River | place: USA: Oregon...
GGCATCGGCGCCGCCGAGAAGGCGCTGGGCAAGGAAGGCCCGCTGGCGCTGGAGCGCTTCAACCGCATCATCAGCGTCAACCTCGTCGGCAGCTTCAACGTGATCCGCCTGGCGGCGCATGCCATGAGCCTGCAGGCGCCCAACGAGGGCGGCGAGCGCGGCGTGATCATCAACACCGCCTCGGTCGCGGCCTTCGACGGCCAGATCGGCCAGCCGGCCTACTCGGCATCCAAGGCCGGAGTGGTCGGCATGACGCTGCCGCTGGCGCGCGAGTTCGCGCGCATCGGCATCCGCGTGATGACCATCGCCCCCGGCATCTTCGAGACGCCGATCCTCGCCGGCCTTTCGCCGGAGGCCCTGGACTCGCTGAACAAGTCGGTGCCCTTCCCGCCGCGCCTTGGCCGTCCGTCCGAGTTTGCCCAGCTCGCCGTGCAGATCGTCGAGAACCCGATGCTCAACGGCGAATGCATCCGCCTGGACGGCGCCATCCGCATGGCGCCGCGTTAAACGACCGTCACCCTCGTGGGAGCGGCCTTGGCCGCGATCTTTCCACCCTGAATCGCGGCCAAGGCCGCTCCCGCGAAAGCGAAGCCTTTTCACTTGAAACCCGAGAAAACCATGACCGAAGCCTTCATCTACGACCACGTCCGCACCCCCCGCGGCAAGGGCCGCGCCGACGGCGCGCTGCACGAGATCACCCCGCTGCAGCTGGGCACCCAGGTGCTGCAGGCCCTGCGCGAGCGCAACCGGCTCGATACCGCGCTGGTGGACGACGTGATCATGGGCATCGTCTCGCCGGTGAGCGAGCAGGGCGCGGTGCTGCCGCGGTCCATGGCGCTCAACGCCGGCTACGCGGAGACCGTGTCGGGCGTGCAGGTCAACCGCTTCTGCGGCTCGGGCCTGGAGGCCGTGAGCCTGGCCGCCGCGCGCGTGATGTCCGGCATGGCGCCGGCCGTCATCGGCGGCGGCGTGGAGTCGATGTCGCGTGTCGCCATGGGTTCCGACGGCGGCTCCTGGCCCACCGATCCCTCCTTCGCGCCGCGCGTCAACTTCGTGCCGCAGGGCATCAGCGCCGACCTGATCGCCACGCTCGACGGCTACTCGCGCGAGGACGTGGACGGCTTCGCCGTGGAAAGCCAGCGCCGCGCCGCGCAGGCCTGGAAGGAAGGCCGCTTCGGCAAGTCGATCCTGCCGGTGCGCGACGTCATCGGCCAGGTGGTGCTGGACCGCGACGAGCACATCCGCGCCGGCACCACGGTGGCGGACCTGGGCAAGCTCAAGCCCTCGTTCGAGATGCTGGGCCAGCAGGCCGGCTTCGACGCCGTGGCGATCCAGCGCTACCCGCAGGTGGAAGCGATCAGCCACGTGCACACCGGCGGCAATTCCTCCGGCATCGTCGACGGCGCCTGCGGCATCCTGATCGGCAGCAAGGAATTCGGCCAGAAGGCGGGCCTGAAGGCCCGCGCCCGCATCCGCAGCTTCGCCGCCATCGGCTCCGAGCCCTGCATCATGCTGACCGGCCCGGCCGCGGTGTCGCACAAGGCGCTGAAGCTGGCCGGCATGAAGGTGAGCGACATCGACCTCTGGGAGATCAACGAGGCCTTCGCCTCCGTGGCCATGCGCTTCATGCGCGACATGGACATCCCGCACGACCGCGTCAACGTCAACGGCGGCGCCATCGCCATGGGCCATCCGCTGGGTGCCACCGGCGCCATCATCGTCGGCACGGTGCTCGACGAGCTGGAGCGCACCGGCAAGACCACCGCGCTCTGCACGCTCTGCGTCGGCGCCGGCATGGGCAACGCCGCCGTCATCGAGCGCATCTGAGGGGCGGCGCAGGTTTCCGCCACGCCTCGACAAGCTCGGCACGATCGGGAACCGCTGGGTTCCGTTCGCCCCGGGCCTGTCGAAGAGCGAGGGGAATCGGCGCAGCACTTCGCAACGAATACCTGGATTCAACATGACTACCGCACTGAAATTCGACCTCGACCGCAACGGCTTCGCCATCCTCACCATCGACGTCCCCGAGCGCCCGATGAACGTCATCACGCCGGAACTGACCGCCGAGCTGACGCAGGCTGTCGAGCGCATCGCCGCCGACGCCGCCATCAAGGGCGCCATCATCACCTCCGGCAAGCCGGGTGCCTTCGTCGCCGGCGCCGACCTGAAGGACCTGGTCACGGCCTTCGACAAGGGCATCGACGCCGTCGAGGGCTCCAAGGCCTCGTTCGAGCTCTCCGCCCTGTTCCGCCGCATCGAGACCAGCGGCAAGCCCTTCGCCGCCGCGATCAACGGCCTGGCCCTGGGCGGCGGCCTGGAGCTCTGCCTGGCCTGCCACTTCCGCGCGCTGAGCGATGACCCGAAAGCCGTCGTCGGCCTGCCCGAGGTCAATGTAGGCCTGCTGCCGGGCGCCGGCGGCACCCAGCGCCTGCCGCGCCTGATCGGCATCCCCAACTCGCTGCCCCTGCTGCTGCAGGGCAAGCAGGTGAAGCCGGCCGAAGCGCTCAAGCTCGGCATCGTCCACGCCCTGGCCCCGGCCGACCAGCTGGTGGCCAAGGCCACCGAGTGGCTGCTGGCCACACCCAGCGCCGAACAGCCCTGGGACAAGAAGAACTTCCGCGTGCCCGGCGGCGCCGGTCCCATGGCCGCGCACGCCAGCCAGACCTTCGTCGCCGGCAACGCGCTGACCTCGGCCAACACCAACGGCAACTATCCCGCCCCCAACGCCATCCTGTCCTGCGTCTTCGAAGGTACCCAGGTGCCGATGGACACGGGCCTGCGCATCGAGAGCAAGTACTTCGGCAAGCTGCTGTCGGGCGCCGTGGCGCGCAACCTGATCCGCACGATGTTCATCAACAAGGGCGCTGCCGACAAGCTGGCCGGCCGCCCCAAGGGCGTGGCCAAGTCCAAGGTGCAGAAGCTGGGCGTGCTCGGCGCCGGGATGATGGGCGCCGGCGTCGCGCATGTCAGCGCCAAGGCCGGCATCCAGGTCGTGCTGCTCGACTCCACCCTGGAGCAGGCCGAGAAGGGCAAGGCCGGCATCGCCGCGATGCAGGCCAAGGACCTGGCCAAGGGCAAGACCACGCAGGACAAGATCGACGCCATCCTCGGCCGCATCAAGGCCACGGCCGACTATGCCGACCTGGAAGGCTGCGACCTGATCGTCGAGGCCGTGTTCGAGAAGCGCGAGATCAAGGCCGATGTCACCGCCCGGACCGAGGCCGTGATCCCCGAGACGGCGACCTTCGGCTCCAACACCTCCACGCTGCCGATCACCGGCCTGGCCAAGGCCTCCAGGCGCCCAAGGCAGTTCATCGGCATCCATTTCTTCTCGCCGGTCGAGAAGATGCCGCTGGTCGAGATCATCCTCGGCGAGCAGACCTCCGACGAGACCCTGGCCAAGGCCCTGGACTACGTCGCGCAGATCAAGAAGACCCCGATCGTGGTGCGCGACTTCCCGGGCTTCTACACCAGCCGCGTGTTCGGCACCTTCTGCTCGGAAGGCCAGAAGATGCTGCTCGACGGCATCGAGCCGACGCTGATCGAGAACGGCGCCAAGCTCGCCGGCTTCCCGGTGGGCCCGCTGGCCGTGTCCGACGAAGTGACCATGTTCCTGCAGCAGAGCATCTACAAGCAGCAGGAAGCCGACAACCTGCCGGAGAAGTACCGCGGCAAGCTCGGTCGTCCGGTCGTCGACAGGATGGTGGACGAACTCAAGCGCCCGGGCCGCCGCTTCGGCGCCGGCTTCTACGACTACCCGGAGGGCGGCGGCAAGAAGCTGTGGAAGGGCCTGAAGGACGTCTTCCCGGTGAAGGCCGAGCAGCCGACGCTGGCGGAGGTGAAGTCGCGCTTCCTGACCATCATGGCGCTGGAGACGGCGCGCTGCTTCGAGGAAGGCGTGATCGCCTCGCCGATCGACGCCGACATCGGCTCGATCCTCGGCATCGGCTACCCGGCCTGGACCGGCGGCACGCTGTCCTACATCGACACGCAGGGCCCCAAGGCCTTCGCCGACGAGTGCGCGCGCCTGGCCGCCGCCTGGGGGCCGCGCTTCGAGCCCTCGGAGTGGCTGAAGGCGCGCGGCGCCTCCGGCGAGCTGTTCTACAAGAAGGCGGGCTGAGGCCCGTCTCGATCAAGGAGGAGTCGCCCCATGTCCGCCGTCGCCGAAACCGTAACGAAGCTGGTCGCGCTCGCAGCCGGCGACAATCCGCTGGCCGGCCTGCTGGGCCGGCAGAGGGCGGCATTCAATGCCAGGGGCGAACCCTCCTCGCTGGCCGAGCGCCGCGGGATGCTGCGCAAGCTGGAGCAGGCGCTGATGGACCAGCGCCTGGCCCTGGCCGACGCCATGGCCGCCGACTTCGGCGGCCGTGCGCGCCAGGAGTCGCTGCTGGAGCTGTTCGTGGTGATCGACGACCTGCGCTACTCCCAGGCGAAGCTCAAGTCGTGGATGCGCACGCGCCGCGTTTCCGCCAACTGGCAGTTCCTCCCGAGCCGTGCCTGCCTGATCCCGCAGCCGCTGGGCGTGATCGGCGTGATCGGCGCCTACAACTATCCCGTGATGACGACCCTGTCGCCGGTGGTGGGCGCCATCGCGGCCGGCAACCACGTGATGATGAAGCCCTCCAGCCTGACGCCGCGCAGCACCGAGCTGATGCGGCAGATCGTCTCGGGCCTGTATCCGGAGGAGCAGGTGGCCGTGGTCGCCGGCGACAGCAGCGTGGCCAAGCAGTTCTCCAAGCTGCCTTTCGATCACCTGGTCTTCACCGGCTCCACGCGCGTCGGCAAGCTGATCATGCGCGACGCCGCCGAGAACCTGGTGCCGGTGACGCTGGAACTGGGCGGCAAGTGCCCGGCCATCGTCGGCGAGGGCTACGACCTGAAGACGGCGGCCGAGACCATCGTCCAGACCAAGTTCCTCAATGCCGGCCAGACCTGCGTCACCGGCGACTACGCGCTGGTGCCGGAGGCTTCGGTGCCGGAATTCTTGGAACACGCGCGCAACGCGATCAAGGCGTTCTACCCGAAGCTGGTGGACAACCCCGACTACGGCCGCGTGCTGATCCGCAGCGACTGGACGCGCCTGTCGGACTGGGTCGAGGAAGCGCGGAGCAGGGGAGCGAAGGTGGAAACCTTCAACCCCGCCAACGAGAGCTTCGGCCCCGACAACCGCGTGTTCCCGCCGACGCTGGTGTCCGGCTGTCCCGCCGACACCACGCTGTGCCGCGAGGAAATCTTCGGGCCGGTGCTGCCGGTGCTGGGCTACAAGACCCTGGATACGGCGCTGGCGCACGTCAACGACGGCGAGCGTCCGCTGGCGCTGTACTTCTTCAGCAACCGCGATGCGGACGTGGAGCGAGTGCTCAGGCGCACGATCTCCGGCGGCGTCAGCATCAACGGCTGCGGCTACCACGCCATCCAGCACAACCTGCCCTTCGGCGGTGTCGGCGCCAGCGGCATCGGCGCCTATCACGGCCAGGCCGGCTTCGACCGGTTCTCCCACCTCAAGCCGGTGCTGTTCATGAGCCGGCTGACCAAGGCCAGCGTGTTCCTGCGTCCGCCCTTCGGCGCGCTGGCCGCCTGGGTCCTGGGCTTCATGCTGCACAACCGGCCGCGCCGCGAAAACCTCTGAACGGAACGAACCTGATGGACTTCAATAACCTCCTGTACCGCATCGAGCAGGGCATCGCCGTCATCAGCTTCAACCGGCCCAGGGCGCTCAATGCCATGACGCTGGAACTGATGGAGGAGCTGGGCCAGGCCTTCGACGCCGCCGCGGCCGATGCCGCGGTGCGCGCCATCGTGCTGACCGGCGAGGGCCGCGGCTTCTCCACCGGCGCGGATCTGGCGGCCACCAGCGACAAGCCGCCGCTGGACCTGCAGGGCCGGCTGGATCTCGGCTTCGTGCTGGACCGCTACTACAACCCGCTGATCCTGAAGATGCGGGAATTGCCCAAGCCGATCATCTCGGCGGTCAACGGCGTCGCCGCCGGAGCCGGCGCCAACCTGGCGCTGATGGCCGACCTGACCGTGGCGGCGCGCTCCGCGTCCTTCCTGCAGGCCTTCGTCAACGTCGGCCTGATTCCCGATGCCGGCGGCACCTGGATCCTGCCGCGCGCCATCGGTCCGCAGCGCGCCATGGGCCTGGCCCTGATGGGCGAGAAGCTGTCGGCCGAGCAGGCGAAGGAGTGGGGCCTGATCTGGAGCGTGGTGGACGACGAGCAGTTGATGCCGACGGTGCTGGCGATGGCGCGGCGCCTGGCGGAAGGCCCGGCCGTGGCCATCGAGCGCATCAAGCGCGCGATCCACGCCGCCGCGGCCAACGAACTGGACAAGCAGCTGGACCTGGAAAGCGACCTGCAGCGCGACTGCGGCCAATCCCAGGATTTCATGGAAGGGGCGATGGCCTTCGTGCAGAAGCGCAAGCCGAACTTCAAGGGGCGTTGATGATGGATACGAATCTTTCCTCCTGGAACCCGCGCGGTGACGCGGGCCGCATGGGCAGCCGGGCGATGCCGGTGACCGAGCCGCTGACGCCGCGCGAGCGCGAGGTGCTGGACTGCCTCTCGCGCAAGATGATGGACAAGGAGATCGCCGACTCCCTGAAGGTGTCGATCAACACGGTCAAGCACCACCTGCGCAACATCTACTCCAAGTTCGGCGTCGGCAACCGCCGCCGGGCGGTGGAGTTCTATCTCACCCGGGTCTGATCCCCGGCGGATCGCCGCAGGCCTGGCGGCGGCCGCCGGCAGGGCCTTCCGGGCGCGCGGCGGCTCATGGCGCGCGTCTGGCTTTCCCCGGCTCCCCGGCCGGCCGGGCGCCCTGGCGCCCGGTTCCTCCTGTCCGGCCGCCCGGCCGGCAGCCTCCTGCCGCTTCCATCCCCCCTTCGGGGTGTCCTGCCCCTGGGTCCGCGGGTGATGCGCCGTTCCCCGGCAGGCTAACATTGCCATCGGACGCTGGAATCGAAGCCGGGGGCGGAAGTGACACTGCCGGCCCGGCAAACCTAGAATGGCCGCAGGGCCAAGACCTACGACACAGAAGCCCGCAGGAGAGACGAGCCGATGAAGGATTCGGGGCAACTGCTCCAGATCATCCATGCCGGGATGGTCAAGGCCGGGCTGGACGTGGACGCGATCTACCGCCAGCTGGGCTACCACGCCGAAAAGCTGCCCCTGCGCGAAATCCGGACCGAGCACGCCCTGCAGACCCTGTTCTGGCAGGTGGTGGAGCAGGTCAGCGGCGACCAGGAAGTGGGCCTGCATCTCTGTCCGCACCTGCCGGTGTTCCATGGCGAGGTGCTGGAATACCTGATCTTCAGCAGCCAGACCCTGGGCGAGGGTGTGGGCCGCTCCCTGAAGTACATGCGCCTGCTCAGCGACGCCATGAACGTGCGCATCGTCCAGGACGAGCAGGGTTCGCGGCTGGTGGTGCAGGGCGGCGCCCTGGACGCACCGCAGCTGCGCCATACCGAGATCTGCGTGCTCTACGAGCTGATCGCCTTCGCCCGTTCGGTGACGGAGCGCAATTTCGCTCCGCTGAAGGTGCGCCTGCGCTTCGACCGGCGCGTCGACCCGGCCGAGTACGAAAAGGTCTTCGGCTGCCCGGTGGAGTTCGACGCGCCCGAAAGCGAGATCTGGTTCGACCCCAAGCTGCTGGCCTACCGCTCGCCGCGCTGGGACCCGGACCTGCTCAAGCTGCACGAGGAACTGGCCGAGAAGCGCCTGTCCAACCTCAAGCGCCAGGACCTGATCGAGGGCATCCGCAAGGTGTTCTCGCAGCGCCTGGAGCTGGACAAGTGCGACCTGGAGGACGTGGCGCGGGAACTCGGGGTGCCGACGCGGCGCCTGCGCTTCGAGCTGTCCCGCGCCGGCACCAGCTTCAGCCAGGTGCTGGCCGACTTCCGCTACGCCCTGGCGCGCAAGCTGCTGCGCTCCACCGACGAGCCGATCGAGAACATTGTCTACCTGACCGGCTTCTCCGAGCCCAGCACCTTCTACCGAGCCTTCAAGCGCTGGTCCGGCATCACCCCGGTGCAGTACCGCGAGAGCCGCCGCCAACGCAATCTCGGCTGAGGCTGCCGATCAGGCCACTTCCGGGTTTGGGGGTTGCCGCAAAAGATGGTTCAGGACGATCGCCGTACCGGCGAGAGCCGGCATCCAGTCGGCGCCGGAACGACTCACAGGCCGGCCATTCATGGCCAGGCATCCGGCGGGATGGATGTCCACCGGGCATCCATCCTTTCCGCCTCGACCGCTAGCTAGCCGTCGTCGTCTTCGTCGTCGAAATCGTCTTCCGGCGGCGGGCTGCCGTCGTAGACGAGGTTCTGGCGGCGCTGCAGGTAGAGGCCGCGCACGAAGACGTAGGGATCGAGCTGCTGCTCCAGCAGGCTCTCGCTGCCCAGCAGGCTGCTGCGGGCATCCACCAGGCGCACGCCCTGGTAGCCCAGTTCCACCCGGTCATGCAGGTCGGCGTAGAGCAGCGGGTTGGTGAAATAGTCCCCCACGTTGTTGCCGACCAGGTCGCGGTTGGTGCTGGGTCCGAGGAAGGGCAGCATCAGGTACCAGCCTTGTCCCACGCCCCAGCGGCCCAGGGTCTGGCCGAAGTCCTCGTTGTTGCGCTCCAGGCCCACCATCGTCGCCGGGTCCAGGAAGCCGGCCAGGCCGAAGGTGGTATTCATCAGGAAGCGCGTGGTGTCCAGGCCCGCCTGCTTGAACTTGGCCTGCAGCAGGTCGTTGGCGATCACCCGGACATAGACGAGGTTGTCCAGGAAGTTGTGGATGCCGGTGCGGACCTCCGGCGGCGTGGCGGCGACATAGGTCTCCGCCAGGGGCTTGGCCACGTAGCGATCGACCTTCATGTTGAAGGCGTAGACCTTGCGGTTGAGCGGCTCCAGGGGGTCCTGCGGGTCGTAGCTGGGGCTGTGGGCACAGCCCGCCAGCAGCAGGCCTGCAACGGCAATCAGTTGGATACGCATCGCTCCGCCGCCCCCCGCGGCCCTACCGCTCTCACGCCAGCTTCAGCAGCGTGTCCAGTTCGAAGAATGCCGCCAGGCGGCGCAGGCTCTCGCCCGCGCCGGTGAAAGCCAGCGTGCGCTGCTGGCGCTGCGCCCGGCGCTGCAGCTCCACCAGGAAGGCCACGCCGGCGCTGTCCACCTCGCGCACGCCGGACAGGTCCAGCGTGCCGCCGGCCGCCAGCGCGTCGGCGCGGGACATCAGCCCCGGCACGCTGGCCAGGTCCAGCCTTTCCGGCAGGACGCTCACTGCTGAGCCGATCCGCCCGACTTGGGCGTGTCGGTGGTGAACTGCCCGCCTTCCATGCGCGTGATCAGGCTGTTCAGGTCGCTCTTCTTCAGCTCCGAGGCGAACTGGCCGCGGAAGTTCTGCACCAGCGACAGGTTCTCGATGGTGATGTCGGTGATCTTCCAGTCGGCGCCGACCAGGCGCATGGAGAAGCCGATGCCCACCGGCGGCTTGCCGTTGCGCAGCAGGCTGGTGTTGACGGTGGCGTCGGTGGCGCCCTCGGCCATGCGCACCGGCTTCCACTCCACCTTCACGGAGTCATAGTTCTCAATCATGGCGTCCGCGTAGGAACGGATCAGCATGTTCTTGAAGGCATCCTGGAAGCGCGCCTGCTGCTCGGGGGTGGCGGTCTTCCAGTTGCGCGCCAGTACGCTGCGCGCGATGTAGGGCACATCGAAATGGGGGACGATCTTCTCGTCCACCATCTTGAAGTAGCCCGGCTTGTCGGCCTTGTACTTGACGTGGTTCTTGGCCAGCAGGTCCTGGATCTCGGCCACGGCGGCCTTCAGCGTCTCGTCCGGCGCCGCAGGGGCGGCCAGCGCCTGCGCGGCCACGGCCAGGCCCAGCACCGCGGCGACACCGGTCAACCATTGCTTGATCATCACTGCCTTACTCCTGCTTCGCTGCATTGCCGGCGTCATTGCTGCGCGACGCCATGTTGGTGAGGAACTGCCCGATCAGGTTCTCGAGAACCAGGGCGGACTGGGTCGACTTGATGCGGCTGCCTTCCTTCAGCACTTCCTCGGCCCCGCCGATCTCCAGGCCGATGTACTGCTCGCCGAGCAGGCCGGCCGTCAGGATCTTGGCCGAGCTGTCTTCCGGTAGCGTGCTGTAGGCCTTGCTGATGTACAGCGTGGCCACGGCCTCGAAGGTGTCCGGGTCGATCGCGATGCCCTGCACGCGGCCGACCTTGACGCCCGACAGCGTCACGGCCGATCCCGCCTTGAGCCCGCCGATGTTCTCGAACATCGCCGTGACGCGGTAGCCGTCGCCGTTGCCCACGGCGTCCAGGCTCGCGACGCGGAAGGTCAGGACGAAGACCGCGGCCACGCCGAGGCAGACGAACAGGCCAACCAGTATTTCCAGCGCTCTCGATTGCATGTCTTGTGCTCTAACTTATTCGGGGACGGTTTAACGGAACATGAACGCCGTCAGGATGAAGTCCAGGGCCAGGATCGCCAGGGAGGACACCACCACGGTGCCGGTGGTGGCACGCGAGACGCCCTCGGAAGTGGGCGCGGCGTGGTAGCCCTGGTAGACCGCGATCCAGCTGACGGTGAAGCCGAACACGCCGGCCTTGATCAGCATCTGCCGGATGTCGGCCGCCTCGGTGCTGGCGCGGATCTGCGACCAGTAGCTGCCGGCATCCACGCCCAGCAGCTCCACGCCGATGGCGTGGCCGCCGGCGATGCCGATCGCCATCACGCAGAAGATCGCCGTCAGCAGCGGCACGGCGATCACGCCCGCGACGAAGCGCGGTGCGATCACGCGCTTGACCGGATCGGTGGCCATCATTTCCATGGCGGAGAGCTGGTCGGTGGCCTTCATCAGGCCGATCTCGGCGGCCAGCGCCGAGCCGGCGCGGCCGGCGAACAGCAGGGCCGTCACCACCGGACCCAGTTCGCGGATGATCGACAGCGTCACCAGCACGCCCAGCGAATCCTCGGCGCCGAAGCGCACCAGGGTGCGGTAGCCCTGCAGCGCCAGCACCATGCCGATGAAGCTGCCCGAGATGACGATGATGATCAGCGACAGGGCGCCGACCATGTAGAGCTGCTGGATCACCAGGCGCGGCCGCGCCAGCGCCGCCGGCACGCCGCCGAGGACGCTGAGCAGGAAGAACTGCGCCCGGCCCAGGCCGGCGAGGAAGCTGGCGATGATTTCGACGGCGGCGCTCAAGCCTTTTCTCCCATCAGGTCGGAGAGGTATTCCGGCGCCTTGGCGTGGAAGCTCACCGGGCCGTCGTCGGCGCCGGTCAGGAACTGCTGCACCCAGGGCGAGGCATGGTCGCGCAGGTCCGCCGGCGTGCCGTGCGCGGCGATCTTGCCGTCGGCGATGACGTAGGCGTAGTCGCTGATCGAGAGCACCTCGGTGATGTCGTGGGACACCACGATGGAGGTCAGGCCCAGGGCATCGTTCAGGGTGCGGATCAGGCGCATCAGCACGCCCATGGTGATCGGGTCCTGGCCGGCGAAGGGTTCGTCGTACATGACCATTTCCGGATCCAGCGCCAGCGCGCGGGCCAGCGCCACGCGCCGTGCCATGCCGCCGGAAAGCTGCGAGACCCAGAGATCGCGGGCGCCGCGCAGGCCCACGGCCTGCAGCTTCATCAGCACCAGGTCGCGGATGACCGACTCCGGGAGCTTGGTGTGCTCGCGCAGCGGGTAGGCGACGTTGTCGAAGACATTGAGGTCGGTCAGCAGGGCGCCGTTCTGGAACAGCATGCCCATGCGCTTGCGCAGCGCATAGAGCTCGCGGCGCTTGAGCTGGTGCACGTCCACGCCGTCGAAGGCGACCGTGCCGGCCTTGGGATGCCACTGGCCGCCGATTAGGCGCAGCAGGGTGGTCTTGCCGGTGCCGGAGGGGCCCATGATGGCCGTGACCTTGCCTCGCGGGATGTCGACATCGATGCCGTCATAGATGACGCGGCTGCCATGACCGAAGGACAGGCCACGCACGCGTACCAGCACATCGTCGGCTTGTGGGGTGGGGTTCGTCATATTTGTTCTTGGATGCCACCGCCGCCATTCGGTTCATGACCATGGCTGCGAAGGTGCCATTTTAGCCCAGACCGGGGAGGCCGGGCCGCCGGAACGGACCTGTATCACACCCCGCTATGGGGGGATAGGCGCAAGCGCAAGTGCTTTTCGAGTTCCGCTGCCACCACGGACAAGTCCGCCGGCCCACCCAGTTCACGCAACTGGGCCATGCGCAAGCCCTGGTATCCACAGGGATTGATGCGCGAGAAGGGCTCCAGGTCCATGTCCACGTTGAGCGACAGGCCGTGGTAGCTGCAGCCCTGGCGCACGCGCAGCCCGAGCGAGGCGATCTTGGCGCCGTCGACGTATACGCCCGGGGCCTGGGGGTCGGCGGCGGCGGCGATGCCGTAGCCCGCCAGGGTATCGACCAGGGACTGCTCGATCCGCGTGACCAGGGAGCGGATCGAGTAGCCCAGGCGCCGCAGGTCCATCAGCAGGTAGACCACGATCTGGCCCGGCCCGTGGTAGGTCACCTGCCCGCCGCGGTCCGACTGCACCACCGGAATGGCTCCCGGCATCAGCAGGTGCTCGGCCTTGCCGGCCTGCCCCTGGGTGAACACCGGGTCATGCTCCAGGAACCACAGCTCGTCGGCGGTATCCGGCCCTCGCCCATCGGTGAAGGCACGCTGTTCGGCGAAGACCTCCGCGTAGTCGCGGCGGCCCAGGTGGCGGACGATCAGGGGCGGCAGGGGATTCACCGCTGAACCTTACCCAAACTTCCCGAAAATGCGGAGAAGCCGTCGCGAACGCTCCGAGGTTGCAGCGAGCAGCGGAGCCGTACTGAAGTACGGCCAGCACCGGAGATGCAAGATCGGGCCGCGCAGCAGGCTTATCCGTATTTTCAAGCGAACCACAGCCGGATCGTGTCGATCAGGCGGCGCCAGAAGCCGCCCTTGCCCACGTCCTGCAGCGCCACCAGGGGTTCGGTGCGCAGGAGCTTGCCGTCCAGCGTCAGCGTCAGCGTGCCCAGCTTCTGGCCGGCGGCGAACGGCGCGATGGCCTCGCCTTCCTGCTGCCAGCTGGCCTGCACGCGCGCGGCTTCGCCGCGGGGCAGGGTGATGGCAACCGGCTTGAGCGTGCCCACCTGCACTTCGCCGGCGGCGCCCTTCCAGACCTTGACCGTGCCGGCGGGCTTGGTGGGGCCGAGCAGCTGCGCGCTCTCGAAGAAGCGGAAGCCCCAGTTCAGCAGTTCCAGGCTGGCCTGCTCGCGATAGGCCCAGCTCTTGGTGCCCATCACGGCGGAGATCAGGCGGCGGCCGTCGCGCTGTGCCGAGGCCAGCAGGCAGTAGCCGGCTTCCGAGGTGTGGCCGGTCTTGATGCCGTCGACGCTCGGGTCCTTCTTCAGCAGCAGGTTGCGGTTGGGCTGGGTGATGCCGTTGTAGGTGTAGTCCGGCAGCGCGAACCACTTGTACTGCTCCGGGAAGCTCTGGATCAGCGCGCGGCCGAGCAGGGTCAGGTCGCGCGCGGTGCTGTAGTGCTGCGGGTCCGGCATGCCCGGGGCATTGGCGAAGTGGGTGTTCTTCATGCCGATCCTGGCGGCCTGCTGGTTCATCAGCTCGGCGAAGGCCTCCTCGCTGCCGGCGACATGCTCGGCCAGCACCACGCTGGCGTCATTGCCCGACTGCGTGATCACGCCGTGCAGCAGCGCTTCCAGCGGCACGCGCGTGCCGACCTGCACGAACATGCGCGACTCGGAGGAGTCGATGCCCTGGCGCCAGGCCTTCTCGCTGACGAAGGCGGTGTCCTCCAGCTTCATGCGACCCTGGCGGATCTCCTCGAGCACGACATAGGCCGTCATCACCTTGGTGATGCTGGCCGGGCCCACGCGCTGGTCGGGGTTGCTGGCGGCCAGCAGCTCGCCGCTGTCGTAGTCCAGCAGCGCGAAGCTGCTCGCCTCCAGCACCGGCGGCGCCGGGATGGCCGCGTGGAGGGACAGGGACAGGAACATCAGGGGCAGGGCGAGCAGGTGTTTCATGGTCTTCTGGGTGTTGCAACAAAGATTCACTAGTTTATCGCAGTGCAGCAAAATCGTGGCCGGCCTGTAGGGGCTTGTTCGCGGCACTCACTGGGTCATCCATTCCGCCGCGTATCCGCGTTCGCGCAGCCGCCGCCGCAGGTCCGCGGCCGAAGTCTCGTCGCGGAACGGCCCGGCCACCACGCGGTGCAGGACTTCGCCGCCGAGATCGGTGGTGATCACCGTGGCTTCGGTAATGCCCTTGCCCTGCAGTTCCTCGCGCAGGGCCACCGCATTGATCGGATCGATGAAGCTGGCCACCTGCAGCCAGCCCTGCCCAGCGGCGGGCGCGGAACGGAGCTCGGCCTTCGGTTCCAGCGGCGCCGGGCTCTCCGCCGGTGCCGGTGCCGGTGGCGGTGCCGCCGCGACAGCCGTGGGCGCCGCCGGGCTGTCGGGGTTCACGGCCTCGATCTCCACCTCCACCGCGCCGTGGTTGATGATCTCGAGCTTCGCGGCCGCGGCATAGGACAGGTCGATGATGCGGCCCTTGTGGAAGGGGCCACGGTCGTTGACGCGCACGATGGTGCTCTTGCCGTTGGCCAGGTTGGTGACCCGGACGTAGCTCGGCAGCGGCAGGGTCTTGTGCGCCGCCGTCATCTTGAACATGTCGTAGATCTCGCCGTTGGCGGTCTTGCGGCCATGGAACTTCTTGCCGTACCAGGAGGCATGCCCGCGCTCCCGGAAGCCGCCGGCCTTGGCCATGGTGCGGTAGGTCTTGCCGAAGAC